>Ga0213859_10000013_pt1 | contig 75908 bp, 82 predicted proteins | sample PICome_2_FD_160133 | JGI IMG/M metagenome (GOLD analysis project Ga0213859, IMG submission 160133) | Coastal seawater microbial communities near Pivers Island, North Carolina, United States - PICO304 | ecosystem: Environmental > Aquatic > Marine > Coastal | place: USA: North Carolina...
GCCTCAACTCCTGCCTCAGCTCCTGCTTCTGCACCTGCCTCTGCACCTGCCTCAGCACCTGCCTCTGCACCTGCCTCAGCACCTGCCTCAGCACCTGCCTCAGCTCCTCCTTCTGCTCCCCCTTCTGAACCCCCTCCCATACCTGCTTCCATACCTGCTTCCGCTCCGGCTTCCGAACCCCCAACTACAGGCTTGGGTTGATCTTCTCCGCAAGAAATAATGAAAAGCAGTGATACAAGTAAGAATAGTCTCATGGTAAGTCTCCTCTATTTAAATTTAATTTTAAGGCTAAAAAAGAATTCAACCTTAGCCCATATAAAAAAACAATAACTTACACTCTTCTAGTTTTTCTTTCTATCATTTTCGCTATGACAGGAATAGAACGCATCTGCCCTTTTTTTATACCATTCTCGATAAAATTGTATTTGTTTATGGAAGGGTGTACCCAAGCGTTTTTGGTCTTTAAAGGCACATTCCTAAACACCATTTTCCCTGTTTTCTTATCTTTGATGGGTATGGTTTGCCTTTTACCTCGACTATTTTTAAGTCCAGTCAACCACTGCATCTCTACCTCTCCACGCTCTTTGAGATACCGTCCCACCCATAGCCAATCTGAGTGGAGATATAGTCTTAAAACACCTTTAGAATCGTTTTTAATCTCATAGAAAAAAGAATCTTTAAACTGATTATTTCTAGGGACGCCCGACCCAAATTTTGCGACCTTATCTATTTCTTCTCTTATGCCCATGAGGATATAGTCACCTATAACCTTAAGCACATCCTCCGTAAAAACATTATTATTCGCAGTGGAAATAATTGAGTTGTTGCTATTTCTGAAAGAAGCTTTAGGTCTAATCTTTTTGATAAATACAAACTTACCATCCGTTCTTCTCTGACTACGACCTTGAGACATGACTCAGCTCCTTATGAGTTGTGGTTCTCCCATGTTGCGGTTCTACCGCTAACTTCAAACTGATTGGGCTTGTCTGCTCGATCAGTTTCCATAGGGTACGCATTGTCTGAACTTAAAGAGTAAGGAGCATCAGACCTCGCATCATATGTCTCTCTGATATGCCAACGAGAGTATCGAGTCTGAGGCCAGCTTACGGGGACTCCAAAAATCGGAACTTTATAGCGTATGTCACCTTGGTCAAGGTAAGCAATATTAAACGCCTGATGTAATATATTTCCTCGGTTAGAAGAGTAAGTGATCGCACCGATTGAGAAGCGTTCGTTGTTCAGTTTAACAATAAAATCTTTCTGAGCAACAATAGGACTAGGACCTATCCACACACCGTAGTTGTGCTCTTTCCTACGCCCTCTTTCTTCTTGAGAAATACGCTTCTCACCTTCGTCTGGACCAACTATTATGTCATAAGGTCCGTCATAACCTCCCTTGATGCCTGTCCCAAAACAGACCATACAAAGAGAGTCAGGTTGTTTGGCATATTCTAAAGTCTCTCTATTAAAGGAGACACACCCACAAGGCTCACCGTTTAGCCTCCTATTAAAAAGCTTAACTCGTTCTCCACCTTGCTCTAGTATCCAATTATTTCTTCGGATACCTTCTCTCCACATATAGTCTATACGCTCTATTTCTCTATCTGAGAAAGGAGGACAAAACTCTAATGGGGTTTCATATAAAGAACCTGTTAGTGGGTCTTCTGCAACGGTAGAAACACGATAATAATCTCTACGGTCTATGCCTGTATTTACTTTTCTATCAGAAAAGTAAGCCACATAAGAAATAAGCACCTCATCCCCTTCTCTAATTAGAGGAGGATAGGACTCAACCCTAAGATTCTTAGGGTCTTCTGCGTGGTACTCTGCTAAAGAGACTTCTCCCGTCTGACCAAAAACGGACATTACAGGCACAACGATACCATTGACTGTAACTACAACGTCTTTTGGAGAGGTCGAGGCTTCCCCCACAACAGAAACACTAGAAATAGAATACTTTGTCTTAAAACGATACGGTCTTTCTCCTTGGTTCCCAAAAGAAATCCAAGTGTCTACGACTTCATCATGTATCGTCTCAGTACACTCACCATCTCGATAGAAAGTCCCACCGACAGGACTCAGATTTACTCTCCGATATGGTCCAACATCAGAGGACTGTGAACGATATATATTCACGCCTCTAACGAGCCAACCCTCATTCTCATGTCGAGAAGAAGGGTTGTCCCAACGAAGGTCTATTAGACCTTTAATGAAGGGAGAAGTAGCACTAGCTGAAGTGGGCGGTAAAGGATATGGACTCCTTGAAGAATACCAACCTGCTGTCATACTACCTCTCTTTCATTCTTAGCCCTCTTCGCTAACTGCGTCCTCTGATGAATTCTCCTCTGAAGGAGCTTCCTCTGAAGTTTGCATGACGAAGATAGAGCCATCCTCACGGATTTGCCAAGGAGTGTCACCTGAAACTCCAACTCGCTCTCTAGCAGAGTTAAGAAGAGCTTGAGCAGACTCCTCATTTGCGTTCAAATCTGCAACAAGTCGTGACTTACGAAGCTCAAGTGTTCCAAGTTGCTGAATCATCTGACTTGCAACATTACGGACACGGGTGAACTCTGCAAGCTCTTCCTCGTTAAGACTACCTACTTGTACGGGCTGTGTGTTGACGCTCATTTGTCATATCCTCCAAGAGAGATTCTATTTCTCTGCATTTTTCTAAGTTTTCTGTCGCTTTGACAACAAGACCTTTAGTCCGAATAACACTCGGACTGTCAAGTTGTACCGAACGAGGAAGACTTTTAAACACTTTTAATTGAGTGTCAAGCTCTCTTTTTTCGTCTAAACCAACCTCAGCAGAATCCACAGTCTCTTGTACTTCAACTCTTAAGTTACTTTGTTCACCTTGAGAAGGTATGGCAGACAACGCCACCATAGAGAATAAAACTATGAAAATATAAGAAAGAGTCTTCATGTCTCAGCTCACCTTCTATTTTGAAAAAAGTTTAAAAGTTGGTTGTAGATTTTGACAAGAGACTCTTGAGTGTCGGATAAGTCTTTCTCAATCTTCTCCTGCGATTTCTCAATGTACTTAAAGTCACTGATCTTACTCTTATTAGAATTTATAGAAGAACTATTTGATTCTACTGACTTCTTGATTTCAGCCAAGTCACCATTCAAATCAGAAATAGAGTCTTTGATTATCGCTATATCTACCGAAATAGTATAAGCCCAAATCAACACAGGCAACATCATCGCTGAAAGAGCTTTAAAAAATAAATCTAAGAGCTTCCTTTGGACTCTCTCTTCTTGCTTCATTTCATCGTGGTTTGAATCTTCAGACATAATATGCTCCTACAAGAAATTACGAGGAGAAAGAACCCCCCTACCAACATGAGGTCCAAACGCACTTCTAATACCAATGCCATACTTAGGTTGACTTAAACCACGCATAAACTTAGTAGTCCTCGCTTTTGCTTCTACGCTTTGGCTCCACATTTGTTCTGCACTAGATTTTAAACCTTCGTACTTGCTCGATCTGTCAATGTTCAGACTGATACCACCAATACTATAGTCGAACTCATCTACAATCCAATTCGCTTGTAGTGCCATAGCTGCAAACTGTATTGCACCCTGTAGGATTGGAGTCCTCCAAGCAGGTTTCCGATCTACAAGGTTTTGTATTGAGCTTAAGTTTTCAGTTTCAGGTGGTTGCATGTTCCACCAATCTAACGCTCTTTCAAGGTACTCTAAGAATTCAGCGTCTTCCCAAACCTGACCAAAAACACGATTATAAGCTCCAATGTTAGCTTCATGTTCGGGTGGTCTAAAGTGATAGTACTTGTCAGGGTTTTGATCTCTCAGAAGAAGACGAAGTTTATCTACCATGTCTTTCTCTGCTCGATTTAAAGAAATACCAAAAGAAGCATTCTCTGGTATAATCTGAAACTCTTGCACCACAGTTTGAACGGGACTGTTAACTAGCTCTTTCAAAGACCAACGAATTCTGTATGTACCGTAAGAAGCTGTGGGAGGAATTCTTACGGAAGCATAATACTCACCCACACTTGGGTTCTCAGGAACCCTAGCAGGGTCTCCTATCAGGACATCAGCTTCAGGAGGTCCGGGGTCTACGAAATAAAGAGCATACGTTATTTCAGACGCATTAGAAACATTCCCACTACTGTTAGTTAGAAATATATCTAAATCACCTCTCCCGAGAGTCTGACTTCGCTTAAATAATACTGCCATCTTGAACTCTCAGTAGATTACGTCTTTTATTTCAAAGCCACCCTCTTCATCGAAGAAAGAAAACTCTTTCACTTCAAAAGAACAAACGGGGCTTTCAATGTCTGAATTAATGTCAACGCCTAAGAAGCTCGCTTCTTCTGGGATGATGTACAAGACCATCTTTTTATTTTTAAGGTCTAAAAGTATCTGTGAGCTAGTGTACATGTTGTCGGTCTTACGGACAACATTGAACGGACTATCTAAATCTACATATTTCTGCGAATACAAAGAGGGGGCTATTTCTTCTATTTTAAGATTGGGCAAAGTATCAAGCGTGATCTGCATCCTACGCTTACTACTCTCTGCATTCTCTCCCAAGGTATATCCAGCATCAGGATACTTCGACCCATGATTACTACGAACTAAGATTTCATCTTGAGCTATTTCTTGAAAATAAGGTGCGTGTTTCGCAGTGTGCTCAAGAGAAAAAGCACGAAGCCCATCTGAAACAATAGTATGTCCTCTAATACCACCTTCAAAAGACACTAGCTCTTCCATCGCTTCTTCAAGCGTCTTACATTCTAAGGCTCTCAGAATTCTTCTAGCGTCTTTAGAGCCTATTGCACCAAGAACTGCCCCTTCACCTTTTTTCTTACCTGCCTTCCCTTCTTTCTCATCCCAAAGAACCATCAAAGCGGAGTTAACAAGTCCAATACCAAACTCATTGACACCTTCAACCCAACCAGTGTTTTCGTCTTTCATATAGACAATCTCAACACCTCTTGAAATCGTATGGTAAATCTTAAGTTCAGGAGAGTAATTTCTATCTCTATTTTTAAAGAGCACTCTATGCCCTTCTGAATTGACGTGTGCTATCACGCAGGCTTTCTTTTGAATGCTGCGGTAAATGTGAGTCTCTGCCACTTTCAGTCTTGAAAGTTTCTTGCTCGCTATTTTTGTAATTTCACTAGAAATAGCCATCGAAGCCTCCTTAATCTAAATATGAGACAAATATAAGAACTACCAATCCAACTTCAAAGAAACTATATTCGTCAGATCGTATTTCTCAACCCCTTTTGGAGGGCGAGAGTCATAATTAAACTTAAACGCATTGGTGATATATGTGTTCTTGTGGAATCTATAGTTGAACCCAAGCTCTGAGAGTATTCTAAAGTCTCTAAAATCTGAAACCTTTGGCTGATAGTATGCAATGAAAGAATACGAAGAGTGGTCTGCCACAATATTTCTAATAGAAGCATAGTTTGTTAGCCTAAAAACAAAGCCCTCACCTCTCTCAGAAATAAGGGACTCATATTCAACCATACCCCCAACACCGAAAGCGAGTACGTCTGAAATCGGAATCTTAACTGTACTCTCATCTCTCTCTTCATACCTTAAACCAAAACCTAAGAGTTGGCGTAGTTTAAGATCGCTAAACCTATCACTCTGATATTGAGTGAACCCCTCTACACCCAAAAAAGATTCATACCTGTCTACAAGAACACCCAAGTCATCATAGAACATGTAAGTATTTCTAACATGTGCAAACTTAGCGTCTTTATAGTCTGAATCATTACTTTGACCGTAATCATAACCACCCATAATGAAAAAATGATTAGATTGTGTGTTGTGGTCTAGTCTCAAAGAAGAACTCAAATCAAAGACATTGTTGTTCCCTCTTTTAAACTGAGAGCCTAAAGAAAGAGTGGTCAAAAAACCTTTCTTTGAAGCTCTCATACTCTCAATATTAACTTGAGAGTACGAGACAAAAGGAAGAAGCAATAAACTCAGAAAGATCAACCGCACCATAACGAACTCTTTTCTCTTATTTTTAAAAAGAGAAAAGAATATAAATAAACTATATTTCCTCAGATTTGGTCATGTAAGTAAGAGACTTCATAGACCTAATCTCATCCACATAGTTTAAGGCTAATACTCTAGCAGAACGATTGAAGTAACCTTTTTTAAGGTCAGAAATACTATCTGTCTTTCTGAAGACAAATATTACTTTACGACCTTCACGTTCAGTCCCAAGAAGTTCCACACCTGCAACTTTCAAGTAAGCCGCAAAGTAGAGGTCTGAAGTCTTGTATTTAAGTTCAACTTCTTGGACACCGTTCAACATAAGTCTATAGCTCTATAAAATCCTGAATTTTCTTCACCCCTTTGTCGTCAGAGGGGATGAGGATAAGCTTATTTTTCTTATCCCACTTTGCTATCAAAGGCTTCTTACCCCAAGAAGCTCTTAACTCTGAACCAAGTGAAAAAATAACACGCCCTTCAAAATTCTTCTTCTCTAAGAACGCACTTACAGCTTTCTTATCTAGCAAAGTGATTTTCACCCACTACTCCTTAAAGTACACTGCCATCTGAACCATATACGACAACTAGAGGATCAAGAGCCTCATTTGTTCTTGGGTCAACTCTAGCACTCTTAGCTTTTGAAAGAAAGCCCTCAGCGAGAGAGATATGGAAGCTTGAATCTTCATCGTGGATGGGAGCATATACCGTCTCATCAAAGAGACTAGCTTGGTCAGCCACAGAAATATAGGCATCATCTACGTCCGTTCCTGCTGGCACTGTAAAGTGAGCACCACCAAGAATAGCTAAGATGTTAGCAGTGGTAGCGGTACTGCTACCTGCACCTAGCTCACCCTCAAGACCGGTATCATCGTTGAAGACACCACCGATAATACCACCTAAGTCTGAAAGGTCTGCACCATCTCGCATTTCTGCGATTACTGCATTTGCAAAAGCGGTAGCTTGAGCCACTGTAGGGTTAATCCCTGCACCGTCCACATCAAGCGTCACTAAGAAATAAGCAGAAAGACCGCTAACGTCTCTAGTAACAACTAGATTTGAAACAGAAGGTGTCTCATTCTCTACGACTCTAAGGTATCTAGGGCCTTGTGGAGCAGGGTCAATTACGGCACTCGCTTGAGACTTGTTAGGGAACAAGTCCGACACCATAAGTTGACCATTCTTGATAGATGCGTCTCTAATACAAATTACTGGATTTGCCATTGTTCTCTTCCTTTACTGAATGAGGGTTCCGTCATCGGCATAAACAACGACTAAAGGCTCAGGTTCACCTTTAGCGTTCTTACGAGTTTGAGCTTTTTTGATTTGACCACTCTTAGCAGAAAGAATGAACGTGTTGTCAAAGTTAGTATAGAGCTTACTTGCATCAGAGGGGTCTGAGAAGAAACCAGCTTGGACGTTAGGTAGAAGACGATTGAAAGCTCCACCGTCTTCTACATCTTGACCCGCAGGGACTGAATATACTTTGTAGCCACTGACAATCTGAAGAATTTCAAGAACGGTTGCAGTGGTGTTCCCAAGTGCAATGCCTTGTGCAGGTGGGTTATTTGGAGCACCTGTGCGAGTGCTAATAATAACATTAATGTCATAAGAAGTAAGAGACAAGCCCTTCTGCATTCTTTCGACAATATCTGAAGCCATCTCATTCGCCATATTCGCAGTAATTGCAATACGACCACCATTTGAATCTTCTACCGTAGTTAAAAGATAAACAGCCAAACCACTAAAATCTGCCGTAGTAGCGAAATCTGCATTAAGCTCTACTTCTTCTGTCAGAGGAGTGACAGGAGCATGGAAATACATAGGACCTTGGAAGTTCGGGGTTAAAACCGCACTATGTTGAGTCTTATTTGGGAACAGATCAGTAACCTGAAGAGCGACACGATCTTCGGTAGAGTTAAGAACTCTAGGTGTACATAAAAAAGGCATAGCATTAACTCCTATTTCTTAGTTTTGTAAAGAGCCATCTACTTCGTAGACAGAAAGAAGAGGTTGTGTGGAACGAACTCCAGCAAAGAGATCGCCCTCTTGACTATCTACAACTGTGGTCAACCCTTTAAGGACGCCATCTCTCAAAGAAATCTGCCAAGAGTCGTCACCAGGAATAAGGTGTTTTTGATCGCCTTTGAATCCAAGACGATAATTTACGTCTGGAATAAAAACATTAGCTTCCTCAACCTTGGTGTTTGCAGAAACCTCGTAGGTTTCTCCCGAAAGGATTCTTAGGATGTCTTCCACTCTAGCGACAGAAAGACTCCCCCCTGCCCCATCATCAAGAACAGTACCTGCGTTATTTGTAGCGATAGCTAAAATAGCGTTGATTTCAGCCTCTCCAAGGTCTCCTGCACCATACACTTCGTCAAGAATTAGATTTGCCGCTGTCAGTGCTTCACTGCGTGAAAGTGAACCATTATCGCCGTGTTGAACATTCTTAATCAGAAAAGGCACAAGACCTTGTGCTCTAAATCTAATTACAGAAGTCCCTGCTACAGGAACGGAAAGCTCTACCTTTGCACCGATAAGAGGTGTTTTAATGTAGAGTGGACTCTGACCTTGTGGGTCAATAGTTGGGTTCGCTTGGCTTTTGTTTGGGAACAAGTCTGTTACCATCAAAGAGCCATTTTGAATTTCTTTTCTTCTTGCTACAAGATAAACTTGAGTAGGCATGAGCTGATCTCCTTCTTTCAGATTCAGAGGTGCAGATTATTTTTTCACAAAACAGAGCTGACCATAAAAAAACTATCACCCTCTATTTACTAAGGAACATCGGAGTGTAAATAGCGGAGTGTTAGACTCCCCAGCAATGAAGAATTCAGGAACAGCTCCACTTGTAAGCGTGAAGTTCTCGCCAGGTCTTAAGATAGAGGGAGACATTCCAGGAGCACAAGAAAAGAAGATGTTACCTCCATCTTGGGCAGAAGAAATATTCTGAATGTTGACGGTCTGACTAAAGAAAGGAAGATGTATGTTCATACTCCCTTCCCCCAAAACATCTGGAATAACCCCATCTGTGTCGAGGTTCGGAGCAGAGCCGATAGCTGTAAATACAGGTGCAGTCACACCAAAAAAATCATAAGGTGGCAAACAAACTATAGGACCTAGAGGTGAGAACGTGCCGTCTCTGTACTTCCCTCTAATTCTGAGGTAACAAACATCGGTGTCAGGGGGGATGCGTGTTACATTAGGTTGAGGTGCAGTAGAGAAGTCATTCAGGTTAAATATAAAACGTGTTTGATCTTGCTGAGACTCATACGCACCTCTCCTCTTCGTCCTACGAATCGTTTCAGAATAGAAAGTAGAGTCGTATAGGACAGAAAACATAAAAGCAGGACTAGACTGAGCATCTGTCAAGTTAGATGCTGAATATACCTCAATCTCCACCATATCTCTCAAAGAAACAGAGGAGATGTGCATGTCTATAAACTCTTTATTTCTGTAATTTAAACTTGGAATTAGCCGGCCTCTACTCATTTCTTACTCTCTTTCTCTTTCGCAATAAGGGGTTCATAAGATTCAGTGCTCTTACCCTTAGACTTAGCCAATTTCTGAGCTTCCGCCCAAGAACCCACTCGCTCACCATCCACATTCGGAGCAAGACTAACATTGGGAGCGTCTCTTTTCATTTCAGCAGTACGAGCGTCCAACTTCTTGTTTTTCTCTCTCATCTGATTTTTGATACGCATGTTTTTTCCCGTCCAACCATCTCCTTTGAGAATGAAGTTACTTGTAGGTTGGAAAATCTTAGTATTCAACGCACCGCACTCAGGGCAAGGTTGCTCTTTCTTATAATCTGCCATTGGTACGTTATAGAGAACGTACTCATTAGAACAGCTCTTACATCGGTAAGTATAAGTAGGCATAAAAAAAACTCCTAGAAATAATCTCTCATGACAGCAACAAGGTGTTTGCACACCTTATTTATACCATCTGGATCTCTTTTTTTTGGATCAGAAGCAGACCCTCTAGGTTTCCCTAACAAATAACCATTTTTGTGTGCGTGATACTCAGGACCCGAATACTGAAAAAAGTTGCAAGTACAAGAAACAAAGTAGTCAGGGGCTTGAGTCGAGCCTTGCATCTTTACTGTGACTAGATGATCACCAACGATGAACTCCAAGGGTCGTGCCATTAGTTTACGATTGAAATTCTTAATGACAGACAACTCTGTAGCTCGATCTAGTATTTTCTGATCAAGGCCGACGAGCATCTCTTTTTTTGTAGCAGACTGTTTGTTCATGTTTCCAACTCCAATGTCAAAAACAAGAACAGATAAAAAGACTATTACTTTATGTTTTTATAAGAGCGGTACGCCTCCCTAAAAAATAAATAGTAAGTGAAACAAGTGCCTAGAACACAAAGACTAATCATCATAGTAGACCTCTCTTTAAGATGGTTTTTTTAAGAGGACTCGAAGTACTATAAATAAAAAACAAATTCAACTAAGAAAGGTGTGAGATGACCCCTGCAATCGCACACAAAACCAACGCAATCACACCCTTTATATTAAAACCAAAGAAATAGCAGTTAAGAATTAAATCTATAGTGAGAGAACAAAGCCCCCAAATTACACCTGCTTTCCAAACATCCCCCAACTCAATCAACTTCCACCAAGCGGTAAGCGTCATATAGTTTGTCAAAAGACTCGTATAAAGCCACCACTTAAAAGGTGTCCAATCCCAACCGTATATTTCTTTTGAGTTCCCTTTGAACCAAAAAATAATATTGGCAAGACCAAACATTAAAACAGGGAAGAAATACTGCTTGTTCATAAGACACCACTAAAAAGGCTAATAGCCTCCAGTATTAAACCAACCTTTACCCTTAAGAATAAAAGTAGTCGCCTTTATTACTTTTTCGACCACGCTCTTACATTCAGGGCAATCTGGATTCGGATCACTCATCTTTTGTGTCCTCTGAAATTCATGCTTACACTCTTCATTTTTACAACGATAATTATATAAAGGCATCAGCCCTCTCCTTTCTTTGTTCTCTGTTCTTTGCGTTCTTTTTCTTTTATTTGTCGGTCTAACATTGCCAACATTTCTAAACACAAAGTTAAGTTTTTCAATGTTTGACTTACAAGATTCTTAAAGTCCTTGGGTAAACCCTCTACGTTATTGCGACTTACAAAAGAATTTACAGATCGAATAGAGTCATATCCACTTGCTATACGGTGTTTTATCTTACTCACATCTCTTTTATTAGACATAAGGCAGTCTCCTGTGAAGCAATCTTGGAAAAACGTAGCGGGCTTGTTAGTGTACCCACACTTTAAGAAAAAACAGAAAATAAGAACACATAAAAAAGGAGATTACGAGGGCTGGATTCCAGATTTAGAAGACCCTGTGACTCTCCACTTCTTTTTAGGACTCTTAATAGAGCAAGGAACAGAAATAGTAAAAATAGAAGAAACCTACAAGCTAGATGGAGAAGAAATGACTAAAGAACAACTCAAAGAGTGGATTTTCAGTGCATTTCTTGAGGAAGAATAAATGTGTCTTCCTTAGATCGACCATCATAGTAACCTAGCTTTGCCATCACCGAAAAAGAAAGAACGCCCCCATTCTCGTCTTCTCTGACAACATTGCCTTTTTCCACACTCTTCTCAACAAACCCCTTAACATAAGAGGGAGAGACGCCCTCTTTGTTTAAAGCTATAGTGATGAAAGGGTGGGGGTAGGAAACAAGCTCTTTTAAAGAACTAGGTGGTTCTATCAACACAGCTACTGCTTTTTCGTTTGCAACAAGACCTGTGATCTTCAGACCTACTTCACTGCCAATCTTACCTACAAAAGACTCAGGAATATCTGAAGCTCTCCCTTTCTCTCCAAACATCTGAATAGGCATATGATGTGAGACGATTGACCATCCTGCCCAATTGCTAGGGGTGGCATCTTGCTTCGACACCCAAGAAAGAAGCCTGTTCTTTTCAGACTCTGAGATGACGGCTTCAAGAAATAAAACAACCGTGTCTTCAGAGGCTTTCTTTAGGTAGCTTGCAATCTTCTGTCTCAACTCAGGACGCTCTTTTGCAATCCTAATCAATTTTTTTTCGGATTTGGTCAATCTCTCGTACATGGTAGTATCTTCCCTTCTTAGAAAAAGCTAACAACCTTAATAAATAAAAAAACTAACAATCTTTATAGGGGTGCTCACTAAAAGGCACAAAAATAGAGCGATACGGGAGAGAACAAGGTTCAAACTCTCCAAACTTGACATATATGTCGCCTCTCTTCTCATAATAGTCTCCTAGTGGACTACGATACAGCTCATAGTCTAAAAGCAATTTTATATTTCTCACCATGCTTCTTGAGTACATATCTTCGAGCACTTTACCCATGTGCTTCTCAAAGTCCAAGATCGTTTTGAAGTGACCACAGACTTCGGAATACTCTGAGTCTACAAAGACGCTACCGTCCTTATAAATAGTGAATACATCTTTGGGATTGCGACACAAGTTGAAAGAAATAAGAATCTTCATAGCAAGCTCTCCTACCGAAGTGAAACTTCAAAGAAAATGCCCAACATAAAAGAAGAAATAACAATGTTTTTTATTTTTTTATCTAAAGTCCAAAAGTAGAGTAAAACAATACTAAAGGTGAAAGAATATGAGAGCATCAAGTAATAAAGTAGCTTCTAGTCAAGCGTCTTGGTCTATCCTAGCAGGTGGTGTTTCGGAGGCTAGAGTTGAAGCGTACAAGCTAAGAGTTGCAATCAACCAAATGGAGAAAGCAATCAAGTCATCTCCAGAAATAAGAGATGAAGTCTATCGCTTATGTGGAGACAACTTCCTTTCCATTCCTCAGATTTTATCTGAAATGGAGAGACAACTCGATAAGACCAACTACGCACTTATTACTATGGGAGAGGATTTCTACAGACAAAGACTCACCCACACAGACAGAGAAACAGTAGACATAGCGTCTAAAGCGACTCCTCTACCAAATGTCCCTATCACGAAAGACTCTGAGATGAAAGAACTGCTCTCTCAAGTTATCGAGAGAATGAAGAATAGTTAACTAAACATTCTTTTCATCATACGGAACCCACCTTTAGATAAGACTTCATTCGGGTCTTTGCCTCTGTATTTCCAAATAACAGAGCGTATCCCGTTCTCAGTAAACTTACGATGGAGCATCTGAGACTTATTTCTCCCTGTCTCATCATTATCGTAAGCAATATATATAGTAGAGCGTGGAGTATAAAATCTTAAAAGAGTGTCGAATGTGATCTGAGTCATACCTGCTCTCAGAGTACACATGACTGCATCTGATTGGGAAACAGCTTGTTCCACCGCAGTAAAGTCAAAAGAGCCTTCTACGAGCCAGACATCTCCAGTTCCTCGCCACAAGGTATCTATGACTTTCTTAGCTCCCAAGAAATAGGGGTTCCAAGAAGCCCTGTCTGTTTGATACTTAAGAACAAACTTAGACCCATCAGGAGAGATTTTACGAGCTTCAAAACCCAAGACACTCCCGTCGTAAGAACATATTGGGATGATTAAAAAGCCTTTCAGTTTCTGCCCTCTGTCTCCAAAAGAAGAAGCAAAGCGAGCACAAGGGCAAACTACAGAAGGAGGCTCCCAAACAAAGAAATCAAGACTATTTAAGTCTGTAACCAATCTTCGTTTTAAGTAGTCCCTATAGTAAGAAGAGACTTCAGAAAAACCCAACCGAAGATAGTCTTTGATTTTCATACTGCTGGTGCCCAAGGAGGAGCCTCCTCTTCTCCACTTCTAACTTTAGCTCCTTTGTTGTACCCTTCCATATATAACGCAGAGTCACTCTGAGCCTCTTTCTCTTTGATAGAGTCAACATAGCCCTGTATTTTCTCTAAAGGAACAGCAAGACTCGGAGCACCTGTTTTAATCATAGCCATAAATAACTCTCTTTCTTCACAGAAGTTCTTAGCAATAGAATAATAAGTGACCCAATAATCCACTCTATGTTTATAGAAACTAGAGCATTTCCCATAAAACCCACTGTTATGGTGGCAGATGTGTAAGTCTTTCTTGTCCATCATAGTCAGTAAACGATTAAGAGTGTCTATAGAGTAAGAGAGCTTTTCTAACTTACGGCACTCTTTTTGTATCTCAAGAGTGTTCTCACTCTCTTCCCACCCAACATAACCCCTCTTCCTGTGGAAGAGAGGATAGGAGTGTCGAGCGTGAATCTGAAAAGTACCACAAGCCTTTCCCTTGTCTCCACGGCTTATATTGAGTCTTAATCTTGACTCGACCCAAGAAAGAGCAAGAACCCTCACGTCCGTATCTGCTCCTTCCCAAATATAACGCACAAACTTCTCAACGTCTTTCCTTTTTGTCGGACGATGCTTATGAAACTCCAAAACTCTAGTCTTCTTGTAGTCTTTGCCTTTCGTGATGTGGTACTTAGAAGACTCATGTACTGCATCTACGAAACACTGAAAAAAAGAAGAAAAAACAACAAGTAAACTCAACATAACAAAACTCAAAGAAGCGGTAGTAAAGAAAGGTCTTCGGCTCTATACATAATCAACATATGTGTTAAAAGAAAAATCCTACCTTGCATCTTCGTGGCTAAAGGTATTTCTTTGCTGTCCCAAAGACTACGGGCTTTAATCTGCTCTAATTGATTTCGGACGTATAAAACGACATCCTTAACTGCTTCTGAGTCTGAATGTTCGTCCCCTAAAATATCTGCACAAAGGCGTTGGATATTTTTAGCTTGGAAACACTTCTCCAAACCTCGACCAAGAAGAAGCATATTCTGAGGAGTGTTCGCATACGCACCGTCATCGTTTGTCTTTAGGTAAGATATTTTCTCACAGTGATCGTGGAACAGAGAAACCAAAGAAGAGTTTAACACCACATTAACTCTCGAACCGTGAGCATCTACTAAGAAAGTGTCTGTCTCTGTCCCATCTAAAAAGTCATATGAGGAGAAATAATCAAGATCGACTTCATCTAAAGGCACACTCTTAGATATTTCTAGCATGTCCGAAAAAACACCCACATCCAAAGGTATCTTGTAACGTGTCAAACTATTTCTTGTGTAGCGTAGAGGGTCTTTTACTCGAACTGAGGGAAAAGAGTTTTCTGAGAAATACCTACAAAACCTTGTTCTCAGGGTTTTGTTGGGGACACAATCAAAGAACTGGCATACTTCAAGAGAGGAAAGTAAAAGCTCAGAGGAGCCTTCCCACTCTAAAAAAGCGTTGGCGAACTTAAGTATTGCGTCAGGTTCTTCTACAGGTTCACTTGTAGCCGCCCCCTCAAGCTCAACCTCTCCCTCACCTTCGTCAGTTTTTTCACTGACGCAAAGTTGTAAAACTATCTCTTTTAACTGATCTTTTGAGAAGCCATATTTCTCACCTAAAGAATACAATTCAAGAGTATGCTTGACTTTCTCCAAGCCATGTATAGAAATGACGTTGTGGAACAATCCGATTCCACTTTTTTCCAACTCATTTAGTTGGATGATTATGTTTTTTGTTTCTCCCAAAGCAAAAACTCCTTTGTTTTTAGTATTTCTCTCCAAGAAAGGGGATACCACTGTGCCGAGAACCTTATATAATACAAAGATCAAATCTCAAAGAAAACCTTGGCAAAAAGGAGTAATCCCTATTCAAAGCTTAAGTTTGAAGTATGGAAGAAATCAGAAGCAGAGAAAGTTGGGGATTGACTTAAATGAGAAATACGAAGAGGTCAAAAAGCTTTTCTACAAACATTGTGGGAAAATGTGTTTAGACGCAAAGTGCGACCCTCAAGACGTTCTTCAAGAAGTGTGCAAAGGTATTCTTATCCGAAACAAAGGAACATGCCCCTTCGATGAAAAGAAGTCTGCTTTCTCAACTTATGTCGTTATGGTGAGCAGATGTGTCACAACAAACTATATAAATAAAAGAAACAGACACTCGCAGAAAGAAACCACAGGAGTGGAAGACACAATCGAAAAAACAGATTACGCAATCGCACACAGTTGCACTGTAGAAGACTATGACACTATTTTAACAATCAAAGAAGTAAGAGACCACCTCGCAGGAAATATGAGGGACATTTTCGATGACTTATTACTAGGACACAACGTGTCACACATCTCTAAGAGTCGTGGGATAGACAGTCGAAAAATTAAAAACTACATAGAAAAAATAAAGAAGGTCTTAATACCACTCGGAGTAGCACCATGCTGACTTTTATATATTCCACCGTCAACGCAGGCAAAACTGCTAATCTTCTCATGAGAGCATATTCTTGCTGTGAGAGAAATATCTCCCACTCAATATATGTTCCAGACGTAGCTTCAGCGAGAGACGGTAAAAATCAAATCGCATCAAGAATTGGATTCACTAAACAAGCCATCTCGGTGTCAGAAGAAGACAACCTCCTAGAAATAACCGTCAAGAAACTTATTAATGGTGGGAAAGACGATGTGATCTTTGTAGATGAAGCACAGTTCTTAACCAAAGAACAGGTTATTCAGCTATCAAACATAGTCTCAGAGCTAGAAATAAAAGTCTATGCGTATGGTTTACGCACAGACTTTAGAGGCGAGCCTTTTGAAGGTTCAGTATATCTAATGTCTTGGGCAGACGAGATACAGGAAATATCCACATTCGGAAGTAATGGAAGCAAAGCCATCTTTAATCAGAAGATAGACAAAAACGGAAACGGAGTCTCTGAAGGAGACTCCGTTGACGCAGGGTTCCACTATATCCCTGTAACTCGATCTGAGTTCGTACTACTAAATCGAGCTACGGATGTTAAAGGTGAACTGGATATAGAGTAGTGGGAACACAGGCTTGTAATAAACCTCTACAAGAAGACCTGTTGGGTCTTCGGGGTCTCTTACAACTGAAAGACCTGTGTAAGAATCAATGATCTGCTCTTTCACAAGGTCTTTAAAGAGCATATTGACTCTACCCTCAATCTGACCAATCACAGAAGATAGGTATTTCTGACCAATATAACCTTCAAGAAGGTTTCTTGCTCTGAGATGTACCTCATCTGCAATCTGCACTACGGTAGGAACCTTGGTCAAGGTAGAGCTAACATCCGTAGTCAAACCATGTCTGATCTTCAGATTATTTCCTGCGGGGACAAGAACACTCACACCTGAGTTCGCCACTTGATTAGCATCTACAGCATCAAGAGTTCTCAAGAGAGAATCGAAGCCAACAACAAGACGGTTTGTCCAAGGAGTCGCCGCATCAATTGTCGAAGAAGTTGTCGCACAAGCCACTGCAACTGCGAGGTATCTTCCGTCTACAATCAAATTCTGAGAAACACCCTGTGTGTTGGTGAAAGTCAAGCTCAAGATGTCAGGGTAAACAAGACGAACTCTTGAGTTATTTGTCACACTAGCAAGATGACTTGCTCTCTCAGGTAAAGTGCCTGCACTCATACCCAAAATAGCAGTACGCTCTGATCTAAATCTGAGACTAGACTGAACATCGCAGTGCTTAGAAATCTCAGAAAGAATAACCTCGTCAGCAGGTACAAGCGGAACGATAATGTTCGGCTGAATCGCATTCTGAACAATATCACCTTCAACATCTGCAAGAGCGTTAGCTACTTGAAGTGAAGTTAGGCTTGTCGCACCCTCCTCAAGAGGAACCTGATGCAAGGCAACAGCGTTAGCTCCATTTAAGAATGCAAGGTAAGCACCCAAAGAAAGAGGATTCTCTGCACCTACTTCACCGAACGCAGAAACAACATCTGAAAGACGAGTGAACACACTTGTACCAAACACAGATTTCTTACGAACAAGGTTCATATAATAAAGAGTGCCGATAGAAGGTTCACTACCACTCTTATTAAACGTCTCAACAATCGCAGTGTCACCACTTGCAGTCCCTAGCGTATTGCTTACGAAAAGCTGAACACCTGGAACCACATTAACAGGGATGTTTGCGTTTGCAGTTAATGTCTTGGAGACCTTGAAAGTAAGAGTCGCATTAGCCCCTGTAGGATAAGGTTGCTCTCCGTCTCTAGGCAGAAGCGTGAAGGTGAAGCCTGTCACACTGTCCACATAAGTTTGACCAATAACACCGTCTGCACCCACTCCTGCATTAAGAGTAGAAGTATTGGCAGAGCCTGTTCCGTTAGAAACAGAAGATACTACAAAGAACCCTTGATAAGGAGCTTCACCTACAGCACCATCTGCGGTAGTGATCTTCAGTCCATTCCCAACGGTAGTGATCGCATTTCCACCTGTAAAGTTAATTACAGATTGAACTCCGCCTCTCAACTGCTCGAAAGAAACAAACTCTGAGCCTGCTTCATTTCTTGTAACGTAAGAAATACCATGTGCTCTGTATTTATCCGCTTCCACACCGTCAAGCATAGCCCAAGCAAAATCAGTCGCAACACTATAGTTGTTGTTGAGAGCTGAAGAAACTGCACTTGCAGAAACAAGACGAGGCGTGAAAATCTGACCCTCTGAAAGACCGAAGACAGAGTTCGCACTACCATCGAGAACTTCAATGAAAGAGTCTACAGTCTCAAGAGTATCTACAATACGAAGACGTACACCCTCTCTCTTCAGAGAAACATTAGCCAAGCCCCCTAGAGCGGTGTGGATGTCACCATTGATGCTTGTGACTTCCCCATTCGCAGAACCTAAGAAAGTTATTTCTTGTGCTACACCTGAAATGTTTAATCTTAAAACATTGTTAGCTGGGAAATCTCCGCTACCGTCATAGAATTTAACCGCAGGGTCTGTGTCCACTTGAAGACCTTGCCAAGAAGAGCGAAGTACAAGAGATGCAGGCTCAACTACAGATTGTCTCGCTGACTTAGTGAACCCAAGCTGTAGTCCGAGCTTCGGAAGAATATCTCCACCAACAACCTCAATACCAAGATCAACAGGTGGGAAATAGTTGTCTCCAATAAGAGTTCTGCTTCTCAGTAAGATACGAGCCTTAGCAGTGTTAGTACCATCGCTATCAAGAGAAATAGTAATGTCTTCTGCAATAGGGAGAATACCCCACTTAGTCTGAGTCCCATTTGACGCCACATCGGTGTCAATACCTGCAATAGAAGCAAAATCGGTTATGGCAACACCTTGTGCAACAAACTCAAGATACCCAAAAGTATCTGCATCAGCTACGGTATTCATTCTGAATACAAGACGACCATCCTCTACTACGCAGTCTACGTCCAACCCTGCGGTAGCATTCGCATCAAGTTGATCGAGTTCTGTAGAAATAGCCGTTGCCAACTCATCTGGAGTATAATCATCAGCAGGTACGGTAATCGTAAATTCAGTCGCCGCTACAGTATCACCTACATAATTCAACTTAATCTTATCGTATGAACCTGCAACAACAGTCAAGTTGCCGATTGGAGACATACAATGATACTTTGCACCTGTTAAACTCGAAGAAGCATTTAAAGCTGCTACGATGTGAGATGCTTTTGCATTTGCTTGCCCTAGAATAGACGAAGAAATAGCGACCCCATCTATTTCTAACTCAACAGCTCCAGTTAAAGTGCCAAGATGAGAATTATCTGAAGCGGCGGTGTAAGGGAGAGGCTCACTCACTAAGGTAGTAAAGAAACCCTTTTGAGCAAGACCTGTTGGGTTGCTCAAGTCTACAGTCTTTGACTTATCTGCACTCGTACCAAGATCAACTCTAATTGTATCTGAGTGTGAGTCTACAATACGATAAGGAGCAGAACCATGAGAAGTGAATACCGCAGGGGTTGCTTCAAAGCTCTCAATCTGAACAGTCACAGTCTCTTCTACAGGAGAGCCACCTTCGACTCTTGCGTCAGAAATAGCCTCTGAGCCTGAAGGGAAAGAAAGGAACGTAGTCGTTAAATCTGAGCCTTTCCCTGTAAATCTAGGTGCAAAAAGACTCTTACCGCTATTAGAAATAGTGTAAGTGCCTTCTGTGCTACCACCAACAGAAACTACAGAGAGAGTATAACCTTCACCCGCAAGAGAAATCTCATCTTGGATGTTGTTGTAGTAGAAAGTAGCAAAGACTTTCTGACCAACAGGTACAGGAGTCTCCAAAACAATAGTGGAGTCCGAAGGATTAACTCTTACTACTCTAACAGGCTCTTTGTCGAGAGCGTCTGAAAGACTCACACCGACTCTAGCAGTAATAAGGTTAGGGTTGGAAGTTGCAAGACCTCTACCCGAACCATCAGTAGCTTGATGTGGGAGCTTGAAAGAAATAGCAGAAGTAGAAGTATCTACTACAGAAGAACACTCCATTAAGAATGCTCTTTCGTCTCTCAATACAGGGTTAATCTGATTAGAGCCAAAAGAGACATCACCAATCTGACCTGCACCTGCTGATGCAAGTGCAGAAGTCCCCCAATAGATTTTATCATCTCTGAGAACCCAATCAACACCTTCTAAGAAGTTAGAAGAAGAGCCACCACCTCCTGGAACCAAGGAAACGAGACCAAGAGAAACCACGTCTCTACTAGGAACGTAGTCAAAAGAATCTCTGAAAGTATTGTGGTGGTAGCTTATTTCTACGCTAGAACCTACAAGCGGTGCAGAAGGAAGAACTATAGCACCTGTTGCCCCATCGACAGATGAAGGCACAACTGCCACTCCGTCAACTAATACGGTAACGTCCGAAACGTCTGTGGTTACAATACCACCATTCGTACCATCAACAAGTGGTGTGTTGTGGGTATAGAAAGTACTATTTCTTGAAGAACCTGTCTGACCTTCAACCACGCCAAGAGACGAGTTTGCAGAGCCAGAACCGATCAAGATAGAACCTTTTGCAGAGAACTTAAGATTCTTAGAGCCTTCTTGGTCTGTATAAGAAGTAACTGTAAGAGAACCTAAGCTCTGTGCGTCAAATCGAGATACGATAACATCAACATGGTCATCTCTTGTAGTACCTTCACCCTTTAGAGGAAGAGTCACTACATAAGAAGCACCATCTACAGACACCATGAAAGTACGGCTCTCAGGCCCAATCGCCATATCACCCTGCCCCCCAAACAAATCAGAGTTTGTTGGGGTTACTTGAGATGAAAGGTCTTCGAGACTTACAGAAGTATCTTCACGATTGAAGAAATAACTGATTCTAACATCGTCACCAAGGCTAGGAGCTTCAGAAAGAGTGACTACACCTAGCCCACCATCTACAGAAAGAACTACAACAAGGTTTCCATTGATTGTAGCTGTAACCGAGCTAGGAGAAAGTGTAGTAGTCCCTGTGCCATCTCCCGTAACTAATGGGAAATGACGTGCTCGTACTTGCTGAGAAGTCCCGTCAAAATCCCCTAAGATCAGGGAGCCGTCAGGGTTAGTGCCAAATACCGCACGACCTGTAGCATCCTCCTCTACCATAGTCTGATCTACAGTAGAAGAAGAGCCTCTAACCAAGCTGACTCCCTCAACAGAAAAAGTCTCTTTGCCTGATCCAATCAAAAGAGGGACTCGACCTACGACGCCTGCTGTGACGGTAGGACTCTCAAAAACAGATTCAGTGTAAACTCCGGGAGGAGCGTATCCACCTCTAATAGCCATAGTTATTTCTCCTTGGTTTCTATGTTATTCTGAGCCTTAATATTGTCCATAGCAGAAATCCTGCTAGTACGCATTTTAGAACTTACTTCAGGAATGGAGTCATACGAACCATCTTCCATTCTTACGATCTCTTTACCTGTGACATTATTTCTATTGATAATGTCCCATTTATCTCTTCTTCTTTGATAGATCGTTTCCCATTTTTGACGTGCGTCTTCTCCGATAACTCGATCAAAATCTAAATCGAAGGACTCTATCCCTGTTTCTTGTGTCTTCATCGTTTTATTAACAGTAGATACGAAACCTACAGACAACGAAGAACCTTCTGCCACAGCTTTTTCCCCACAGTCGCAAGTAACGCTGTGTGTTTCTTTTGAAGTTCGTCTTCTAAGACTTAAACCACAAACTTGGCATTGGAATTTCTTCAAGGGCATAAAAGTATTCTTTCTCCACACGACCAATAAAACAAACTACATAGAAAAACTATAAGAGACGCTGTATCAAACTTCTATTTCCTAAGCCCACCACAGGCTTCTCTAACGTATCTAGCTGAATGCCTTGCCTAGAGATACTCTGAATCGGCGTCACTAAAGGATAATGAAGAAACCAATCTGTTTGTAACGTAAAAGAAATAGATGCGGTATAGAAATAATCGTCACCATTATCATCATACACCTCTTCGGCTTCGCCACCGAGAGACACGTCTGAAAGTTCGATCCCCATCGTAGCCAACCGAGGTCTAAGAGTAGACCAAATCCAAACAGCAGTATTATCCGCAATATCTGCTTGGCTGTGTACATCTCTAGCGATCATATCCAAGTCTACGCTCACATCCCACCTCCCACCATATTCATGGGCTACCTCTTCCCTTTCCTCCGTCACTATAATCGCCATTTCATCTCCACCTCTAAGTCTACGACCAAAGACAATATTAACACCCTCAACGATTTCCCTATAAGCCATAGCAGGGCGTACCTTAAAAGGACCTGTCTGTTCTTTTTTTGAGGTGTAAAGAACCTTGTAGCTCAAAACTTTAGATGGCTCTTCGAGAAGAGTAACTTTATCCTCCTCAAGAATATACTCTGAAAGACCAAGCGATCTACCTGAAGGATACTCAACCACTCTCAAACTGTCTTCTATGGGAAGATCAGAAAGCATTATTTCTGTTTTAGAAATAAAAGTAGGAGAAGACTCTACATTCCTAACATATTTCTGAACATATACGTCATGTTCTCGGACACTAGGGTCTGTGTGATCGGGTTCATAAACAGAAATAATATAAACACCCGGCTCTCTAGGTTTGAATGTGTCCTCTCGCACCCACTCTATAGAGCCATATGTTTTGTCGGGAACTTTAGCTAAAGAAACAAAACCTTCCACTGTAGCAATAAAATTGTTTGGGCTGAGAACAACATTGCTCGCTCCGCTAGTCTTTACAACCATCCCAAACTGAGGACGCTCTTCAAAAGAATATTTCCCCTGTATATTCTTAGCGAAATCCTCATATCTAGGATGGTCTGACCAATACGCCCTAAGTTCTCTTATAATACGATCTCTTACTGCAAGTGAAAGGTGGTGGTACATATCTTACTCCTCTCTTTTTATGTGCAATTCTAAAGTATTATTCTTCATCTTTACATAGATAACACCTTTAAGGTGTTGCTCAGAATAAACTAAGCCCTTCGAGTCTTCGCACAATATCTTTACTGTATCGAAGCCTTTTGCATGTTGGCTTTCAACTCCTATGTAAATTACAGGTTGCGTTTCTGTACAAGCTTCTTCGTATTTCTTGGGCATAGCTATTTCTCCTGTCTCACACGGGAGAAATATATAAAGATTTTAAAAAGAAGCCCTCTATGTAGTTTTTTTATAGCTCATAATAGAGGGTAAGAAACACAAAAAAGAAAGTGAAAACCATGAAATCAGTAATTGAAGAACTAGAATCAAGAGTTGCACAGCTAGAAAAACAAGCAAAGGCTGAAAGTGCAGGAGACAAGATAATAAAAGAAACCAAAAAGGACCTTGAAGAGATGGAAATGTCTCTTAATATGTGGGGGAAAATTATAGAGGGACATTACACAAAAAACAAAGAGGCATATGGGAGTGAAGGTTCTTCTATGGAACTTTACATAAACACGCTGACAGGTAGAGGCAAAAGAGACATCCAAATGTCGATTATGAAGTTAATCACAGCCTTAACTGCGGTAAAAGAAGCCTATGACCGCATAGACACGGTTGAGAAAAACAAATAAGAAGGACACTCTATTGGCTTCATTTTAGGGTGTCACGGCATCTACAAAGATACCTAAAGCCTTTGCCCAATTCTTACGCTTATATCTCTTGAGACTCACCCAAAAAGGACGATCTGAAACCCATTTGCGTATCTCGCTATTGAGCTTATCCGCACTAACCTTACGCCTCTTAAATTCTGTGACCTCATCGAGGAGGCGAGAGTAAAACTCAATGTCATCCAAAGCATGAATAGAAATCAGCTCGGAGTCCATACCCTCTCTCGCATACTGTACTCTTAACTCTTTCTGTTTCTGTTTCATATCCAAACGAAACTTTTTTCCTCTTGTTTGACCTGGTAACCCTGCTTCCTCTATGTTCGCTTTGTTAGCGTAATGCTGTTGCATGGCGTGGACTAGCTCATGTCCTGCTATCGTTTCCCGATCTTGTAGATACCTGAGAGGGAGTTCAGTCATATTCTTGAGAACATTAAAGATGATGTGGTGAATACCATCCCAATAATAGTTAGCTGCACCATGTGAGGACTCTTGAAGATGCACTGCGATTAAACCTAGTTCATCATCTTCAATGTAGTATCTACCTCCGTCTTTAACCTTGTACTTTGACAGTCGCTCAACCGCTTCTAGGTAATCATCACGCATTATGGCGAGGATGTATTTCTTATCCCCTGTTGTCCATTTTTTAAGCTCACGAATTATTTCGATTTGCATGTCTGAGATCGTCCCAATGAGAGCCTTATTCCCTCTTGGGTTATTAAAGATGCTCTGTGCATCAAGTTGATCTACTTTTGCCTTAAGCTTATAGAAATCAGGGTAGGTAAGATTTGCAGACTTTAACTGATCTGCTATTTCTGAAAACGCACGTTGTGCGTTATTTACTTGGAAGATGACCTCTTCCTCATCATGCTCACCTCTTTTGACCCCAAGGGGTAGGTATCCAAGGTCTTCAAGTATCCATTCAAGACCCTCAACGGACTCAGCGTTCAGCCCCCCTTTGGAGCTATCCTCTTTTTCCCTTCTAAGCCAGTATTGGGCGAGTAAGCCTTTACCTATTTCTGATACTTGGTCGATGAGATGTTGTGGGGGTCTGATTAATCCTGCTTTTCTTAAAGGAGAGCCGTTGTTCTCAAAACCACTGTCATAAGGTATGACTCTAGCAGAACCGCTACCACTATCATGCACATAACCTAAATCTAAGTTATTAGCGGGCTTTCTGCCATTAGCCTCTGACTTGTCAAGATTACGATACTTCAAGTTCGGAGAGTCGGGGGAAGGTCTGCCAATATTTCTAGCAGTGTCTCCATTCGGTAAAGAGCTTCTGTTTTTACCTTTAGGATTCTCTGAATCTCCGACAGGAGTCCCTGTCGTAAAGCTAGAAAGAGAGTCGGGTGGCGAGACTTCCCTATAGAACTCAGCTCTCTTATTGATTTTACTATTTCTCTCATAGAGCCGTTTAGCTAGTAGAACACCTGCCTCATTATCTGAATAATAATGGACTCCACGATCTATCCGAGACTGTGCCACCATATTTGCCACCTCTAATAACTCTCGCCTTAAAGAGGGGTATTTCTCAGATAGCAAATAAGCAACATAATACGCCTGTGTCGTATGTCCACTAGGATATGAAGGAGTCTGTGCTGACTCTAAGTAGTCAAACTTAAAGTCAAAACCGTACATTTGTGCGAGCACGTTTGGTCGAACGACGTTGAAATAGTTTTTATGGGAATAAATAATATCTGATATTTCTTCCATAGTATTTCTAATAGTAACAGCGTCCTCTGAAATACCATATTCACTTAAAAGAGAAGAAAAAAGATACTCTGATTTCTGATCTAAAAAGTAACGGAGACTCTCGGAGTTATATTTATTCTCATATTGATGAGAGATTAAAGGCAACTCACTGAGTAAATACTCATAAGTAGGTGGGCTAGGGATCAAAATCTCAGTAAGATTCGCCTTCTTCTTCTTGATCTCTTTAGCCTCCTCACTAAAAGTCGGAGTGTTAACAGGCTTTTGCCCACGATGTTTAGCCTCTTCCCTCCTCTTATTCTTAGCAAGCTCTGCCCTTTCTTCTTTGGGCATCCCGTATGCTTTTTCTCTTGGCATACATTTGAGGGGTTTCTTTCCGTTGCTTGTAACAGTAGCCCATTCTTTCGTACTAGACACGCCGCATGGGCCAACAATGTCACCTGGTTCATACTCTTTCTCGTCTCCGTCTTTTTTCTTAACAGTGTGTTTGATTGGAGTGATAGCGATCCAATCCCCCCAAGTAGCTCGCTCATCGGGTTTACCACCACCATGCCCCGAGAACCAAGTATCTAAGCCACCATGCCCCGTATTTTTCATTTTAGAGTCATCTCGCTTCGACACCTTCAAGTATCGAGAAACAATTTTAGTACCCATATCTTGACTCTTAGAGCCTGTTTTGCCCCCATAGCAGTCAACATATGGACGACAAGAAGCCTTCTCTGAGAACCCCATGTCCTCACAACTCTTAGACTCACAATGCTCTCTATCCCACTTACGAGGCATCTTGTACGAGGTGTCTTTCCCCGAAGAGTTCTTTCTCAGAGAAGGATTTCTGAGCATGGTATCTCTTGTCCTGAAATCCTTGTTCCTACCCTTGTTAGGCTTGAACCCAAATCTCCTATAAAATTTAGTCAAACGAGACACCGAACTAGCACCAAAGTCTGTGGAGGGAGAAAGAGATAACATAACCCCATTATCATCTGCCCAAGAGATAATCTGAGACATAACCTCTGAGCCTAAGCCTCGTTTTCGGTTTTCAGAGGGAATCTGAACTGTCATGATCCTGACGATAGGGGCGTGATATTCATCGCCACTCGATAGGAAAGAAGTCCATAAGACAAGACCCTGATATTGGCTCTCTAAGTTACCTTCTAGTGTCTTTAGCGATTGCTCTAAAGTAGGCGACATGACTACCCTCTCAACCTTTGTCTGAGAAGATAAACATTCGTCTCATGAGCTGAAGCTAAAGACATGATGAAATCGTCCATCCCTAAAGAAAGAGTCTCTTGCTGTTGAAGGTAGTCGTAAACTCTCTTAAACACCTTCTGAAGTGCCTCTTCCACAAACAACGCTCTTAAAATAGGATGATCTTGAGATTGCATCTCTACAATAGGAAGTAAAGCATTTGCCATAATCTGAGCTTGATCTACAGGAGCCACTGCTTCTGGACCATAAGAACCGACTATCTTTTCTGCAAGAGTGTCTATTTCTTCCACAAGTCCTGTGTAGAGTCTTTCCATAAGAAGGTGATCACCATAGTAAGGAGAGCCTTTAACTTGCCAATGTGATGTCCAATGTGCCCAATGAGCACCACGAAGACAAGCTAGAAATATCTGAAGGGCAGTTAGACTGTTCATTGGCATACTCGCTTTCTTTTTTCTCCACTTACCACCTAGTCGCTTATATTCTTTGGCGGCGTATCCATTCGCATAAGCACTAGGATAAGTCTCAAAACCTTCACCACCCTTTACAGGTTGAGAACACTCTCCATTCTTACATACCTCTTTAGAACGATCTCCTCGAACTAAGTCGAGAATGTCTTCCCAAAGGTCAGGGTCGATAGGCTCATTGTCTCCTGCGGTTCGCATAGAGAAATAATCTGAAAGACTCTCAACATATATTTCTTCGAGCATCTTCTCTTGGTTTGGTTCTTGCCAATCCACAAAAGCAAAGAAATGAGAAAGAGGCATCTCTAAGTAACCTACCTCAGAACCCATAGAAATAATATTTTGAATTGGGTTTAAATGATACAAAACCACATCGCAACCTAAAACCTTACATGAGATGTTGAGCAACATCTGTAAATCTGAAGCTCTGCGAGTTCCTGGTCTTTTGTATCGCTTAAGTGTATTCTTGTGCTTTCTTCTCCAACTTTTAACTCTTCGCTTAATCTTAGATTTGTTTTTTCTATAGTAAGCTCTAGCTCTTCTTCTAGCCTGTTGAATAGAGCCACCTGTTTGTCTCTTTCTTTTTGCTCTCTGCCTCTGCTGTTTAGGTCTCGAACGACTACCCGGACCTTTCTTGTAAATAGCACCTGCATCTATTTCTTCAGAGAATTTAACCTCTGAGGTTCCTTCTAAAGGAACCAAAACTTCTTTATACATCGCAGACATGACATCAAGAACAGCCTGTTTCTTCATTTCCTCAAACAACATATAACTAGCCTTTCTTTTATTTCTCATATCTTTATTCTTTTTAGCAGGCGAAGAATATCCACCACCTTCGTATCTCTTATATCTTTCAGGAGATTGCCTTCTTCTTTTCTGATACATAAGAATACGTCTTTTATTTCTTCGGTAGTATCGTCTTCTTTGTTGTATTTGCTTACTACGATTTGTACGCATAACTTTCTTGCGATAAAGATCGTAAATCCTTCTGACTCTGCCTTTTGTTTTGCGTTGTCTTCTTTTAGGAGGACGAATATTTATTTTTCCACGACCTGTATAAGCACTTTCTATTTCTGAAGAAAGAACTCTTCTTTTCAGTCCTGTGGACTGAGATTGATCTATATGTGGGTTTCCGTATTCATCTCCAGGAACTCCCGAAGACCTTGGTCTTTTATGTAAGGGCTTTCCATCAGGATGGTCAGAAATAGCAAACTCACTCTTGGGCTTTTTATTCGTATTCCCTGCTGAGTCTGAAGGCACATTATGTATAGGAGGACCAGCTCTTTGCTCGTCTCTACCTTTCGGATGACCACTCGGTAAAGGTAAGACTCGATCTCTTTGAGGTTCACCATCAGCGTAGTCTGGACGACTTGGGTCAGGACTAGAAGAGTCTTCTTGAAGACCGTCTTGACGGTTCTTCTCTACCCAAGTCTTCACCCCTGCTAAATCTTGAAAGGGCTGACTATGTGAATAACTGCGATCCATTTAGAACTCCTCACTCCAACACTTGAAGTAAAGAGTTTTATCAATAAACTACAACTCTAAAGTTTCAAACTCGGAGTTAGAAATATAAACGGGAGTGTGTTTCCCGACATATGACCCTAAAATATTAAAGTCAAAGTGCTCTACTGCCATAGTATAAGCATCTTCTTCAGAAATACCTTCCTCTCCTGAAAATATTTCTTTTTGTAGATGTTCTAAAATCTTATCTTTATCATAAGCTACAACATGTCCGTCTATAGAATAGCAGAGTCCTATAATCATAGAGTCAAAAACAGATCGTGGTTCTAAAAACATTAAATTTTCCAAGGGAAGTACTCGCTATGAAAGATTATGTAAAAAAAAGAGCAGACAAAATATACAATGAAATATCTTCTGCAAAAAAACAATGGATTACCTTAATATACCCAAGCGAATCTTATAATAGCAAAAAAGGCTACGAGCTTTGGGTAGAAGACTATAAAGAAAACGTACTCATAATAAAATGCGACTTTGAAGAAACATACTTAATCCAATATGAGATGGTGGAAATAAGAATGTACTCTTTTGATACAGTCCTGAAGTTCCTAGACATCATTATACTCGAAGGGAAAATCATTTGAGTGATTACGAAAAAATAGACCATCCAGATCATTATCAAGGCGTAAATATGGAAGCCATTGATGTGATAGAACAGTATAATCTTAACTTCTCATTAGGGTCGGCTCTTAAATATATTTTAAGAGCAGGAAAGAAACCTAATGAGAAAGCATCTGAAGACCTCAAGAAAGCAGTATGGTATCTCCAAAGGGAGATAAGCAGAAAAGGAGAAAGCAATTGAACTACATTGCAGAATACTTATGGATTGACGGGGGGAACCCAACATCAAGAATAAGGTCTAAGACCAAAGTTTTTGAGACAGACAAAGAATTAAGCTTAGAGGTTTTCCCTGAGTGGTCTTTTGATGGCTCTTCTACAGAACAAGCAGTAGGAAATAACTCAGACTGCGTTCTAAGACCTGTGTTCTTTTGTTTCGATCCTACAAGGAAGGGAGTCAACACTGTCATCGTCCTATGTGAAGTGTACGATGTAGATGGAAACCCACACCCTTCAAACCATCGAGCTAAGTTAAGAGAGACTCTTAACCAAAAGCCTAACCTCGACGCTTGGGTAGGTTTTGAACAAGAATACACTCTATTTCTTGGATCAAGACCTTTAGGATTTCCTTCAGAAAGAAGATTCCCTCCCGCACAAGGTCCTTATTATTGTGGCGTTGGTGCAGATGAAGTATCTGGAAGAGAACTTGTAGAAGAGCACCTCAACGCATGTATTTCTGCTGAAATACCAATCACAGGGATCAATGCTGAAGTGATGCCGGGTCAGTGGGAGTTTCAAATCGGAGGACCTGGAGTAGACCCACTTACAGGTTCAGATTGTCTATGGGTGGCTCGTTGGTTGCTCTATAGACTTGGAGAGAAATACAATATTTCTGCGACTCTCGAACCTAAGCCCGTGACTGGAGATTGGAACGGTGCAGGTATGCACACAAATTTCTCAACAGAGTCTACAAGAGCAGAAGGAGGTCTTTCAGTGATAGAGCAAATCATGCACACCATGAAAGAAAGAATCTCTGAACACCTTGCAGAATACGGAGAAGGTTACGAAATACGTCTCACCGGCAAGCATGAGACTTGTCGATATGACGAGTTTAAATGGGGAGTGTCAGACAGAACTGCGTCTGTAAGAATCCCCGTGACCACATCCAAAGAAGGAAAAGGCTACTTTGAAGATAGAAGACCCAACGCCAACGCAGACCCATACAGAGTCGCTAGAGTTATCGTTGAGTCCTCTAAATAAGAATCAAAGTTCAGCAAGAGCCTTGTCAATCGCTTTAACGACACCCTGAGACTCTACTTCTTTAATAGCATCTAAAATCTCAGAGTGGCTTGCATATCTCTCCACTGCGATCTTTGCTCTCTTAGACCAATGTGGAGACATATCCCAATCTACACCTACAGGTAAAGAGACTACCTTAGACTCGTCTGCCCCAATCGTCACAGCACCTTGAGTCGGGCTAACGTCCCCATCAATTGCTTGTAACAACTGAGCGTCCTCTACTTGTTGTGCGTCAGGAGTAGACATACTCTCTAAGAGTCCGTCAATAGCCTCGTCTGATACCTCAACGCTATCCGAAACTTCTGCTTCTTCTGCCGAAGCAGTCTTAACGACAGGAGAAACCTCTACAGCATCTTCAACTTGTTGTACTACAGGGAACTCTTCTCGGGCAGTCACATTGGCAGAAATACTATCGAGCTTGTTGATCTCAGAACTCGCTTGGTTCCCATCTGAGATTACAGTCTTAACCTTAGATGAAGTCTTTAGAGAAATAGCAATCTCTTCACCCTCAGAAGCAGAAGGAGCATCACTCGCAATGGTAGCTCCACTCTTATTCTCAATCTTTGCAACAGGGATAATATCATCCTCTTGTTGCTCAACCACAACCTGAAACTTCTTCTTCTCAGGGGTAGCCTCTTTCTTAATCTCAGAGACGGCTCTCTCTTCGTCATAGACTTTCTGAACCGCCATCTTCGGCTTTTCTTCCACAGGTTGCTCTTGTGGAAGAGCAGAAGAACCGTCAAAAATCTTCAACCAACCACGCTTCACACCTGCCTTCAGCTCTGGCATCTGAACAGTCTGACCAAACACCTTAACCTCAAAACCATCGAACTCCACAACATCATCTTTTGAGAGATTCTTTTCGATTTTCCCAAGATGAATAGTCGTAGTTGCGACTAATTTTACAAAGTTACCTTTTTGAAACGACATATTTCTTTACTCCTATGGAACGTGTACTAGACCATACCGATTAAAAGATATAAAAGAACCATAAATGTAATTCAAACAGGAAAGAAACTATGGATTTGTCATACCAAGAAACCAAGTACCAACAATATGCAGAAAAAATAATAAGGGAGTCCACAAAAATAAAAATACCCCCCGATAAAGATTTAGAAATAAAAGCAAGAGTAAGGGAAATAGTCAAAGAGAAAAAGAAAGAAATAGGATATGTCCGAGACCCAAAGTCCATGATAAAAAGATGGTACACAGGGTGGGGTGGGGAATGTGCCTTAGAAATATTCTTAAACGAGAAGTTCGTGGATTTCACGATTGGAGAATCTCTTAAGTACAACGTATGTGACTTATCTAAACTTGGACTTGAAGTAGGTGTGAAGTCGGTAGAAATAGGACACTTCCCCCTCTTAAAAAAACCAAGCCCCTCTTCTCCCACACACAGCCCACAAATCATCTTAGTAAAAGAAGACTCAAGCACCTTCTACCTATGTGGGCTTGCCACAACCCAAACCGTAAACGACCCTAAAAACTTCAACGACAACTTGGTTAAGAGTAAAGACGTAAGAAATAAGTCAGCGTTTTTCAGGTTCGATCTTTTAACAAGGTTTAAAAACCTTGAGGAGTTGAGAAATCTACTCACATGAGCAAATTACTTTCCCACCTTCAATTCTAACTATGAAGTTACCAGGAAATACAAACTTCTTATTGTTCTTGTCTGAAATGTGTATCTCAGAAGCCCTTATCTCCTTGGGTGCAGGCTCACGCACTTCAGAGATTTCTTCCCATTCGTTCCTTGGGTTTAAAATACTGCGTACTATTTCATCGACATCGAACCCATCTTTACTCATATGCACCTCTCAAAAGTATAATTATTATTTCAAGTTAAGTGTCTGCATTTAGAGTTGTCAATCTTTTTTATAAAACCCTAGAAGCATTGTATATAAACTAAAATCTCGTACCTACCCCATAGACAAATCCCACAACTAAATCTCCATCTGCATTATATGGAGAAGTAGTCGCACCCGCATATATTGAGGTGTCTTCATTAATGAAGATTTTAATACGAAAAGCACCCACAGGAAATAACTGACCTACTTTAGCCAAAGACCTACCTATAGAGACACCTGTATCTATTCCTAAACTCTTTTTATCATCAATCTTAAGTTTAGCAATCTCATAGCTGACACCTAACATCAACGAGGGTGGGGTTTGAGTGTCTTCAAGCACCCCTTCTTCTGTTATTCTCTTGTTTGGTACGAGTGGTAAATTAACTACGCCCCACAGAGCGAAATGACTAAACACAGTACGAGAAAGAATAAGAGTAGTTGAAGCAGTAGGAACAGGAAAAGCACCCTCTCTGTTCCAACCAAGAAACATCTGAGTTGTACCAAAGCTCACTTCCCATTTGTTTTCCTCAACTGTTTCCTCAGCTAGAGTAGTTGTGGGAAATAGAAGAATTAAGCTCAGAATCATTAGTGGCATGTATTTCATCTTTATCTCCATATCTTATTTATCTTCGTATGCTCTAAAAAGAGAAGATAAAAGAAATACAACCCCTAGAAACGAAAAAACCCCGTTTCCGAAGAAACAGGGTTTAATCTGAGATCAACTCAGCCCACCGAAGTAGGCTTCGTCATTCGCTATTTCTTAAAGATTAGCGAGTAACGGTGAGTCGTGCAAGACCCTTCGGGTTATAGGCCCCAATACCCAAGTTCTCAAATACGCTGAAGCCAATGGTACGAGCCTTTGGATCGTCAGCAGAGAGAACGGTAAGCTCAGTACGAACAGGAATACGACCGAACATCTCAGGCTCACAGCAGACGTAAACAGTTCCAACAGGAACAAGACGGCTAGTGATAATCTGAGCACCCCAAAGGGTAGCCTGAAGACCTGTCTTGAGAAGTGCCGCTTGGCTCTCAATGTCGAGAATGTCACGACCGAACTTACGGATGTCAGCGTAGTCACGAGCATTCATGAATACACGGGCAACACGAAGATCGTGACGCTCGATGAGGCTGTATGCGTCAGCAAGAACAGCACCATTAAGTGGAGCAATAACAGGGATGTCAGCGTTAGTCTGACCAGGAACGCTGTCAAAGCCAGAAGTCGCAACAGCATCAAGAATAGCGAATACACGCTCGTCCTCTGCCGCCTGAATCTGTGCTCTAGCGAGGTCCTGTGCTCTCTCGATGAGATCGAAGCGTCTTTCCTTAATCTGAGTCAATGGAATCTCAGGGTTAGAAGCAATCTCAAAGAGAGGGAAGATCACACGACGTGGCTTGGTGATAGCGAGGATGTTCTCACCCTCTTCACCAACTACAAAAGCAGTCACGTCTGGATCTTTGTCATAAATCGGCAAAGCACCATCAGGAAGTTGCTCTACGAGGAAGGTCTTACGACCAACGCTCGTATAGTCTCTTCTTAGTCTGAGAGGCTGAGTCATGCTCGCCGCTAACTTACTACGACCCTGTGGAGTCTTGATGTAGTCAGAAATAATCTTCTGCTTTACTGCGTTATCTACTGTACTCATATCTCTAACTCCTTTCTATCAGATGCGTTGATCGTAAACCAACTCGTCAGAGTCAGAATCGGGTACAATTTTAAGAATAGCAATCTCAGTAGTAGTTGCGATACCATGTTCAGCATCGTGACGGTCTTCTGCCACAATGCTGTTAGTGAGATAGCCGTTCACAGAAGCAACGAGTGAGTCACCGACACGATAGTCGAGATCGTTCCCTGCTCCAGCTCCGGTGAGAACCTGAGTCTCATAGAGCTTGTTGCCGTAAGAACCCTGTGCAGAAACATAAGGTCCTCTGTTGCTTGCAACGCCAGGCTGATTCTCAAAAGCATTTCCACTAGCATTGTTAATGAAAATGCCAAGTACACGCTCACGCTCGTCTGCTTGTACACCTGAGTCAGTTGGGCCACCATGCGTATTGCCGTCTGCTGAAGAACGTGCAAATGCAACAGAACCACTTAGTACACCAAGTACGCCTGAAACGAGTGAAAGACCGCTAGACTGAGATACAGTCGATGTGGTTGTAATAATTGGGGGGTTAGTCTGAGTGAAGCTGTCAGACGTAAGTTGACCAAGGGTGTTACGAACACCGATGTGCAAAATACGAAGAGCAGAGCTACTCTCAGTAAACCCACCACTAGCTTGTCCAAGTAGAGCCATAGTATTTCTCCTAGAAGCTCATACTCTCTGTTTCCAAGAGAGTAGTGTGTTGGTTAAAAAGGGATGGGCTAAACCAACCCCCAAAAAAAAGAATTCAACAATATAGCAAAGAAATATAAAGGAACTATTAAGCCTCACTTTATATTTCTCAACATTTCTCAGAAGAACTTGCTTACGTCAGGAGCTGACTCCCAAAGCTTGCTGAGTTCATCTGAAGCAGAGCTTGCTTCACGAGAAATATTTCCTAAAGTCTTAACAGAAGACTTACGAGCTGTGGTCTGAGGGCGGAAAGAAGCAGACTTCGCAGATGGAGACTCGCCACCATTCTCTGAAGCGTTGCCTGGACCAACATCCTCACCCTCATGTCCTGTGGCTTCCTGCATCTCATCACCTGCCATAAAGATACGAGCCAACTTAGGATCAAGACCTGCTTCTTCGTCAGAAAGACCCATCATGTCCTCTGCAAAATGATCTGGATCATTCTGATCTGCAACAGGCTCTTCACCTGCCATGAGGTCAGTCATGGAAATCTCTTCCTCAGCCATAGGCTCCTCTGAAGCTACAGGCTCTTCTTCTGAGAACATCATAGCCATCTCTTCCTCAGCCATAGGCTCCTCTGAAGCAACGGCTTCTTCCTCAGCCATAGGCTCCTCTGAAGCCATAGGCTCCTCTGAAGCTACAGCTTCTTCCTCAGCCATAGTCTCAGCTTGCTCGATCTCTGCAAGCATCTCCGCTAGGATTTCTTCGTCTGAAGACTCCATATCTTCTGCTTGTCTCTTATCACGCCACATAGACTGATATGCCGCATGGTAGTCTTTATCTGAGTGATCGCCCTCGCCCCAAGTATCACCAGAAATAGTTGAAGCAGTCTCTTTCGTAGCGTGATCCTTGTGCTTAGTACCAGCCTCAAGCTCTGCAAGCATCTCTGCAAGCATTTCACGCTCTTCAGCATTAAGATTCATAGCTTGCTTCTTCCAACGATCCTTGTTCTGTGCGTAATACTCCGCATTATACTGCTCTTTCACAGAAACAGGCCAACCGCTCTTACCTTTAGTAGACTGATTGTCAGCTCTTTCTTCAGGAGTCATATATCCGAAAGCCTTACCTAGAGCTTCAGCATATCCTTTGCTTTTGTTCCAATCCGCTCTTGTACCCTTGTTATTGCCTCTAGCAACCATCTCAAGAGTAGCCATAAGAGTTGCGAACTGCTCCTCAGAAAGGATGTTCTCTGCTTCTCTAGTGCGAGTCTTAACAACTCTCTTAGTCTCGTTTTGTGCAGTAGAAACAGACTTAGCACCACCCTCACCGATAGTACGGTTTACGTTTTTCTTGGTGTAATTAGGCTTCTCACCTGGTGCACGACTCTTAACACCCCAAATTTGAGGGTTATCTCGGTAATAAAGGTCATTGTGGTTCTGCTTTACTTGCTTATCCCACATACCTCCACCTTTTTGTGAGCGGCGAGCACCTCTCTCAGCAGGCTTCTGATAGAAACTATCGTCATCAATAGCTTCACCATACGCATTGTGCTTCTTGTAAGACTTAGCAAGAAGCTCCAAATCTGCAAGAAGGTCTGCCATAAGCTCATGTGACTCAGAGTCATGCTCTTCAGCCATCATCTCGTCAAGGACTGAAGCTAAACGTGCAAGACCTGCGAGCTTCTTAGTAGGAACACCGTCCTCCTCAGACTCGTCAAGAACATCTACGCTCTCGTCGTCCCCTTCGTATCCAGTCTCATCTTGAACTTCGTCGTCTGCTTTTTTTTTTAACTCTGAACGAAGGTGAAGATTTGCTTGGCGAAGCATAGCGATTTCCTCTGCAAGAACTTCAGCAGGACTCATAGCCATATCTTCATCTGCCATGATGTCTTCATCTGCCATAAGGTCTTCATCTGCCATGATGTCTTCATCTGCCATAAGGTCTTCTGCCATGACATTACCTGGACCGACATCATCTCCCTCGTAGCCTGTCTCTTCCTGCATCTCGTCGCCTGCTAAGAAATCAGAAGCAATTCTCTGAAGTCTAGCGTTGATAGCACGATTAGGAAGGTCCATGAAACGAAGTGCGAGGTCTTCTACTTCATCCTGAGAAGCATATTTCCCAAGACGATGCTCTGCAATCTCAATGCACTTAGCAGCCTTACGCTCCATAGCGAGCTTAAGGTTCTGCTCCTTGAGAGAACGAGTCTCCTCATAGTCAGAAATAGTCTGCTCTTGGGTTGCGGGGTGATCAGGCATCCAACCATAAGAAGCTGGAGCAGGACCTGAGCTGTAAGGGCCATCAGTGACACCCTCTCCAAACTCTGAATCAATACCGTAGGCATCTACAGAGGGTTGACCTTGAGAAGCAGGGTGTCCGAAATCCTCATAGCCAAGATTATCATAGCCGGGGATTGCAGAGTTAGCCCTGCGATTAAAAGCTGGATATCTACGTTTTGACATAACGTGTTTCCTTTCCTATTAAAGAGCAGGACTACTGCTCAGAGTTTAGTGAGATCAGTTTTGCTAATCTAACAAGACGAATTGAATCTTTACGATTAAGCTTAAAGCCTAGAATGCTCTCTGCTTCCTTAATCAAAGAACCTACACTACTATATTTCTTTGTAAAGGACATTTGTTTAGCCACTTTATAAATATAGTTTGGTAGATATACATCAAAGTGATCATTAACTATCTGTATATTACGAATAGCATGATCTTTAGTCGAAGCTTTCTTAATTGCAAAGCTAAGATTTCTCAGATATTTCTGAGAGGCTTCTTTGATAACTGTGTCATCCGTAGTCGTAGCAGAAGCTGTTGGAGGGTTCTGTTGACCACCACCCATGCTTTCGCTTATTTCTTTCTCAAGCTTTTTCTTTAGCTTGTCAAGAACAGCATCTTTAATGACATCTTCTATCTGATTTAAGAATGACTCAGGAGTCTCATTCTTTGAGCCTTCCTCTTCATCATCCTCATCATCGCCCATACCAAAGGCACTCTTTTCAATCCACTTAGATGGAACAGAATTCAAAGAAGCTCTATTTGTAGGTATCTCCAAAGTATTTCTTGCGACCGCACCTCTAAATGCAGGAACAGAAACCCAAGACGCTTCAATAAAAGTGACGCCACCTGTGTCACCTTCCGTCTCATGACCACAAAGCTCTGCAACTCTGTGCTTGTTCCCACTCTCATCGTAGAAAGTGTTACCCTTTTCATACTTAACGTGCGTACACATTTGTGCTTCATCTGAAGCGACATGACCACACTTAGTGCAGATTGTAAAATCCACACTACAGCCCATTGACATCCCGTTCATTTCACCAGAAATAATCTGACTTACGAGGTCTTCGTGCTTTTTATCTGTGGCAACAAGTATGTCTACATAGATAGACTCTCCAATGTCTCGGAGAACTGCGTCAATAATACGACCTTTAGAGAGTTCTTCAATCTGAACATGCTCTACAAAGTTATGAGCACCTACAAAAGTCTTGTAAGATTTCTTAATAACACCCCTAGACCAACAATCTAGGTTGTTATTGATATACTTGTCTGTTTCAGAAGTAACTCTATAATCTGAGTACTTCCTGTTTATTTCTGTGTTCCCTTCTGTGACGGAACCTGTCTTAGTTCCGGGAACTTGAACTGCATCTACAGAGCAAACAATAGTTGCATGTGAAAGAAGAAATCTTTCTGGAGTAAAAGGCTCTCCAAGAATATCCTCAGCTTTTTTTCGCAGAGAATCATTCAGCTTAGAAGAACCTGAAGCAACTCTTACTTTGTCCCACTCCCTAGTACGAAGTTGAGGGTGGACAATATTTGCTCTTGCATATCTAAGAAAAGCCATCTTCTTATCTCCTTCTCTTTAGGGATAAGTACAGAGATGCGACTTTTTCTTTAGAAGGTCTTTTACCTGCCGAGACAGGATAACTTCTACTTTGGGATTTCTCATCTATCATAGAGTTATAGTCGCCGGATGTATCTAAGACCAAATCTTCAGCGGGGTATCGAGAAACGCCATGTGGGAACTGTAAATCTACCATCCCAATCGCAGGAAATACCGCCACGATCACACCACCAGTCTTAGGGTCTCCCTTGAAAAATGGATATGCTCGCATACCAACTTCAAAACGAGAAGCCCTTTCTTGGTAGTCCGTATCGTAAACCGTGGCTTTTTTCTGCATGTATTTTATTTCTCCCTCACTATCTAAATAGCACCCTCGAATAAACAAACTATTAAAAATATCTGAACCTCTCTTCGTTTTTCCTAATTTAAGAAAAGTATCGTCTGTAGAGAGGTCTGCTTTCATAGCCTCGTCTAAGTTTGAAAGCATTTCTCGGATGTCTTCTTCCTTGTTTTTCTTAATCATTTCGAGAATAGCGTCTCTTTTCGCTTTTTCTCTTGAATCTTGGTCTTTCCCTTTATTCTTCTTTGACGAATAAGAACCAAAATCCATGTCTTTTATCCGCTCTATCCTCATCTGATATATAAGATAAGCAAGAGACTCCTCTTTCTCTTTCTCAGTGCCTTGTGTAAGAATCTTTTGAAACTTCTCAGGAGACACCTCAAAAATCTGCTTCATCTTTTTATGTTTCTTAGCCTCCTCCTTCTCTCCCTTAGATTCTTGTTTACGAGAGGAGGATGAGAAGGAAGAACTCCCCAAAGGTGCAGTAGGTGTAAGAACGTGATGGTCAACCATCATTTGAATGACATGCTTCTTTAAAGTTGCCTTGACTTCAGCCCCGACAGGATAAGGACAAACATCTCCCGGACCTATAGGCTCTCCTGCCATGTCGCCGTTAATTGGGATATTGGGACACACCTCGCCTTGAATTATTTCTAAAGCGTCTGCAAAAGGACCCGAGTCTCCTCCAAGGGCTTGTGAAAGTTGATCGTCACTTAGACTACTTAAGACTTGGGTCTGCACGTCGCTTTTTTTCTGATCAGAAGCTCCACCTTTAAGACTTTTGATTGCATCGTATGCCGCATCTAAGTCTGTTTGCTTCGCTAATTCCACAAGATATTTCATGGCTGGTGATAAGTTATTTGGAAGAGGCTTCACTTCTTGAACTAAAAGAGAAACCTCAATGCCGTCTTTCACAGACTGCAAAGAAAGATATTCCGCAGAGCCTTCATCTCCTTTTTTCTCAAGAGACCTCATTTTGCTCTCAACATCATCAAGAGCACCTCTTGTTTCAGACTCTCCCATCCTGTTGTATCTCCTAGCAGAGAAACGGCTCGTTTCGTCTAGTAACAACTCGTTTATTTCTTCGATCTCCCTACCCATTGAGTCTCTAGTAGTCTTAAACACAGAGCTAGGTTCTGTGTTTACTCCAAATAGAGGATTTCTTGTGTAAGCCATCTCCATCGCACCAGCGGCGATGGAAGCCCCTAACTCAGCCCCCTCTTTATTATTGATGGCGTCATCGAAAATATCATTTATTTCTTCTTGGAGTTCTGAAAGCTTTTCGAGCAGACCTTTATCTTCGTCGTCATTGTTCTCCAAGATAGCCTGTAACTTCGTGGACGCTGCTTTGAAGCCTTCAGCAACTTGATCCATATCTTCTTGCGACAGCTTATCTATATCTATTTTAGAAATCATTTTGGAGATCATAGCTTTTGAGTCTACATCAGAGCCTGTCATAGACTGACCAGAACCAAAAGCACCTAAGCCTGCAACAGAACCCACAAGACTCTCTAAGAAATTAGTCCTCAGTTGTTTTTGTTGCCGTTCATTTAGATTTGTCTTCTCGTCTTCAGCCTCTTGTCTTGAAACCGTTTGTCTGAAAGAAGACATCAACCTCAGAACAGGATTGTTTTTTAGTATTTCTTGGTCTTGCTCTGTCTCACCTTTTAATACTCGCTCTATGTTTTCAGTAACATCACCTTGAGTAAGTTCAGGATAACGCTCTCCTGCGATCTCTTTCTTTTTTCTAGCGATTTGAGCTTTAGCTTTATTTCTTTCTTTCGCAGACATAAGATTGAGCTTCTTTTTTGAAAGACCAAGCTCACCCATCGCTTCTTCATCTGAAATATTTGGAAAACTCATCCCCTTCAGACCATCCAAAGCTCGGATTATTTCTTTCTTTCGCTCTTTCTTTCGCAGCTGTTGCTTGGCTTTGCGTCTCTGCTCAAGACGAGTAAAATCAAGCTTAGTTATTTCACCGTCTTTTAATTTTCTCTTATTTTCTTTGGCTTGCTCTTCATTTTCTTTTTTCTCTCGATCTGTAGCGGTAAATTTAGAAGAGTCTAAGCCTAAAATCTCTTCGAGAGAAGGCATGTCAGGATTGCGTTTAGCCACGGCATCGTAACTGTCTGCTAGGTCTTTTGCGACTTCATGGGCATACTGCACATGAATGGCTTTTTCTCTTGATCCTCCAAGTAAATTCTGAATGAACCTTTGAGGGTCGTCATACATGTCAAGTCGGAACTGATCCTTCGTCGCCTTTATCTCGTCCAACTCCTTCTGCCGGTCTACCCTTTTATCTTCCCTAGCTTCCGCTTCAGATTGCAACTGTTCTGTAGACTTCCTACGTCGATTTTCAGACTTCTCTTTTCCTTTATTAAAACTTTCAACTTCTTTGTTGTAGTCTTCCACTGCTTTATCGTGTTGACGACTGTACGCAGTAGTGAAAAGAATATCATTCCCCGAATCCTTATCTCTGTAAGTGTTCGGGGCAAGCTTCTTCATTATTTTCTTGTGAAGTTTCGGAGATACTTTGTCTGAAGCATACCGATATATTATTTCTCTAAATAAGTTATACATACAGAGACACCTTAGATTTCAGCTAACTTCAAAACACGCTCACTCACGAAAAAATAAGGGAGCGACTTTAACCCTATTTCTTTGGCTTTTTGTAAACGATGTAGCCCATCAACAACGGTTGGAAGTCCTGATTTGCTAGGTGCAATAAGAATAGGTGCGGAAACGTCAGCCCTTCTGACTCTAATAGGGTCTGCATCAGCGAAATCTAAAACCCAAATAAGGCGACCTATTTCCATTCTTTGAATTGGATCGTCTTCCACAAGAGAAAGAACAGCATTTAAACTATATTTACGACCTTCATGTGTGAAAGTAGAACTCTCTTCTTCTCTGTAAGACGCCACCCTCTTGTGGTTTAAAGAAAGGTCTCTATCCCCACCAGCTCCTCCACCCATATACTGAATGTCAGGGTCTTCAACCTTCATTCTTTTTCGCATCAAATCTTTGCGTGGAGGCTTCTTTTTTGGTTTCTGCTTTACTAGACGCTCTGTCTCTCTTGTTTCTTTCTCTTCTGTAGAGAGTGTTGCGTATTTCTTGTGTGTGCAAAGGTCTACACTAGCCATCTTACGAACATCAAAACAAAGAGGAGCAAACTCTTTTCTGAGCTTCCTCAAAATCTGAGCGATTACTAAATAAGCAAGGTGCGACCTATCTGTGTCTTTTAGATCAATCCAACACCCTTGGAGGAGACGTATCTTCTCTGCCTTGCCATCTAGTAATTCTACGAACTCAAATCTCTTATCTAAAGAAATAGCTTCTTCAAACAAAGCCTCTATCGTTAAGAAATGCTTTCGGATACAGTCTGGACATCTTTTTCTAGGATTGTTTAAGTGATCTTCTAAAAGAGACATCTGTTTTACGGACTCTCTCAAATTAAAGAGAGGACTCATTATCGGTAATAAGTTTCCCATTTTCTATACGCTCCTATTTTTTGTCACCACAGGAAATAAGAGCGTATAGAAAATATATTAGAATCTTCCGTCATCACCCTCATCCGGAGGAGTATATTTCAAACCAATATTCTGAGCAATCTTCTCTATTACTTCAGTGTTCTCAGCGAGCATACGTCCTGCTTCTCCATAAATACCACGGAGAACTTCATTGAACTGAGAGTCGTTGAGAGTCCACATATCTCTCTCTAGCTTTCTCTTAGTTGACTCAGGGTCAACATTCAAAAGCTCAAGGATAATGTCAATATCCAAAGAACCCTTCTGATAAAGATTAAAGAGAGCATCGAAGGTGTCTTGGTTATCTCTCAAACCAAGACGAGTAAAGCTAAGACTTGGATGAACGACTATTTCCTCCCCATCGTCATCTTCTTCTATGAAGCCCATGCGTCTGCACATCGGCTTCAAGATGTTCTCCTCTACCATCTCTTGAAGAACTTCACGCATCAGCATGTAGCGTGTATTGATCACTTCAAGATTGATACGATCTCCACTATAGCTCGACTCCCCTGAAAGTAGAGACTCAGTTACGCCAAGACCTGCATACATCTGTCTGTCGGTCATGTCATACTCTGAGCCAAGGTCAAGAAGACGTTGGTCTGACCCCATCTCTTCCCAAGAAATTTGAAAGTTAGCTATGATAGAGTAATCGGGGTCTTGAAGAGCTAAATCCACTTGCTCTCTCAAGGCTTCGACATCTGCCATGTCCATATCTTCTGCATAAACCAACCGAATAGGCGTCATATGTCGAGAAGCAATAGAGGTGTTAGCTTGCCTCAACTTATCTCTGTACACCAATATTCTGAGACAACGCTCCAACATAGAGTGTCCTCTCGGCTCGTATTGGGATTTCTTACGAGCCATATAATAAACAAAAGAACCCTTCTCGGCATCACTATTTAAAGGGATATTTCTCCCTTCCCGAATAGCATCCACCACATCTTCAGGCATCGACTCCACAATTCTCATTGCTTCAGGGTCTTGGACAGAAGCTCTCTCCACGACATTCTTAGTCTTAGAATCAGGAATAAGCTCTATGATTTTTTGATCTGTAAAAGGAAAAGACTCCATATGTACTTGCTCTGGAGGAAGCACACGAATACCTGTCCAACCCTTGTAGTTTTTCTTCATCCAAACATAAGCACGATCATCAGCGTCTTCATATCTCTCCCAAAGAACTTCAATCTCTCCATCGGGAGTAAGCTGATTCTTTTTTTTATGTGTAACTTCTTTAGGCATGTCTGGATTATTGTCTTCACAAAAAACAAAAACCTCACCTAGAAGATTATACTCATGCAATATTTCTATGAGACGGTGGAGCAACCCCACTCTTCTTGCCCATTTCTCACAAAAACGAAGAGAAGCCCAAGCCATCTCTCTATTCTTAGACTTAGGCATACCAAGTCTAATCTTGGAAAGCGGTAGCTCCGTGTGAAGGTCTACAGCTTGACCCACGAAAGGGTCTGTCCGATAGAAGAAACGGAAATAATTACGTTGTTCGTCTTGGCTCTGCGGAAGCTCTAAAAAATCCGTAGATAGCTCTGGAGAATAAAAGTTACCTCCGGAACCCATCTGTGTTCCACTCGTTGTCATCGCCACTTTAACACGGGACTTCATCTGAGAAGGCTTAAGAGGTCGAGTAGTTACGTCTCCTTTAGTCTTAACTTCTCCTACTTTTAAAGGCTCATCACTAGACATTCAGTCACCTCTTATTTTTCTTGTCTATTTTTTCTTTCATTTTCACAGCCAATATAGCTCTCTTTAAAAGCTTTATTGTTTGTGGGTCTCCCTCAAAGAAAGAATACCAACTCCCCCCTGCGTTAATGAACACTTTTGAACATAAGTCCAATTTTTCTTCTGAAGGACTCTTATCCCCATGAGAAAGTTCTAGTATCCTAGCAATGACACGATGGTCTGCAAAGTCTCTGCTCTTAGGTCTTATTTCTTTACTCATAGTTACTTCCTTTTTCCTAATATCCTATTTCTTAAAGAATACTTATTTTCTCTAGGAGCTGTCCTTTGAGAGGACACACCTCGACCACGCATTCTAGGATAAGAAGACGCAAAACCTTTTCCGCTAATAGAAGTATTATTAGGAGTTCCACTCGCAAAATATTTCTGTTTCCCAAAGTTCCTTGAAGCTACCCACACCATTCTTATTAGTGCATCGGACATATCGTCATGCTTACCCTGCACTTGAGGAGCTTCGACTGTAATCACATGCTTACTGTGTACATGTGCTTGTAGCTCAAAAAGCTCAGAGATATAGGGTGCGTGTCCTTCAACTTCAGGGTTAGGGTTGTCGTATAACGCTAATTTCTCATCCCACATCAAAGACTTGAAGTTCTGATACATATCCGAAGTCTTATTCTTAGTCATGTGTTCCGACTTCATCTGACCCAAGCCTCTTTTTGAGAGAGCTTGTTCCAAAGGAATACCAGCCCATTGGTCAAATATACCCTCAGAAACATAAAACTTCTTAGTCAGTTGCAAAATCCAATCAGCAACATCGTCAAAATCGAGCCTGTCCTTATCAGCGTAATCACCTTCCCCTGCTTTAATCTGATCTACAAGATCAACCACCACCTTGTTTTCTTCTAAATGACCAATCGCTATAGCGGTTCCGTCGCCTACGAGACCTAAGTCGATACCCATAAAATGTGGCTTTCTTGCAGGTGCTCTATTTCTTTGTCTGAGACTAGGGTCTACACACGCTAGGAGGTCTTCTTCTTTCTCTATCCAACCCCTCGTTCTATCCGTAAACTCTCCACCATACTCCGTAAAGAAAACAGCGGCGTTCTTTAAATAATGCTTCTCAAACTCTTCCGCAGGGACGGTGGGGTTCACCTCCCAAGTAGGGGCTTGAACACAAAGCATATTTGAAGAAGCCCCTCCACCTTGCATACCTATATTAAATAGCTTGTAGAAGAGTCCCTGTTTGCCCAATGGAGAAGAAATAAGAATAACCCGACCTTCCACGTCTCCAATGGGCTTTGTTGGGTTTGTAGGGTCTTTCGGAGAATATGCCGAAGTTGAAGGCACTACCGCATTATAGACTTCTTCAGCTCCCGACTGTCCACTCTCAGTAAAGTGAGCTACCTCGTCAAGTATCACGCAAATATTACCTGCACCACGAAGACCTTTAGCGACACAAGATCGGAAGGTTACTTTAAGAGTGGCTTTTGCATCTGCGTTCTCAATATACCTCCCGTATTTCTCCACATCGTTTGGTGTTTGAAAACGTGCATAAGACAGTGTGTTATTTGCTGTGTAAGGACCAAAAAAAGCACAGTTCCGATAGTGACCTGAAACTTCTTGATAAAGAAGACCCGCTTGGTCTTTGTCTGTAGCGACAGAAATAATCTGAATATTATTGCTCGCAGGAAGACCATAGTATTTCTGAGGGTCGCCTTTTTTGATCAGCTTGTAAGTCTCATAAGCGGCGATGCAAGCAGAAATAGTAGTGTTATGGTTTGTAAAGCAATTCCCCACAAACATAGAGCCTTCAGGCACGTTCAAGTCATAAACATGACACTCTGAATCTTCGACACTTTTAATAGTGTCGAAGAAATAGTGGGTATCTAAAATATGCTCAAGCTTATCTTTTATTGAGTTAGACAAACGCTCGGAGTCAAGCACCTTCTTTATACGAGGGAAAGAAAGAGAATCTGAGTTATTTAAAAGTCGAGTCGGTACACCTCTTTCTTTTAAGTACCCACCTAAACCACGAACATAGAAATCATGAGAGCTTCTCAAAGTGGACTCAAGTTCTTTGAGTACCTTTTTCTTTCTATCTGAAATAAATCCGATCTCCCTACAGAACACACGATAGGACTCTAAACCTTTTACCCGAACACGACCTCTAACCTGACCTTCCTCATTTTTTGAATGGGAAAATGAAGAAACGACACCTAAGTTCATAAGAATTATGTGGACTTGTCGTAAAAGCTCCAAAGAGGCAGAACACAAAGAAATCTCTTTTGATTGCTTTTCAGAGCAAACGTAGCCGTCCGTCTCAAAGAGTCCCCTTAAAAAAGCACAGATAACAGGTTTGGGGCTTCTAAGAATTACTTCTGGAACACACTTCTGTTGTAGCGGTGTTTTAATTCCCCAACCAATCTGATGTAAGAAATCCCTGTGCTTCTTACTGTGACACACGACACGATACGCATTTGCTTCCAATACAGGATAACAAGAAACCTTGCCAAAGAGGTGTACCATCTTAAGCACTAATATATCTTTAAAGTCTTTCTCCCCAACAGTAACCACAACATCTTTTTCTGAAGCCCATGTCCCATCTCCCACTAGGACACCAAGCATCTCCCCCCAATCTTCATTCAAATATTCTGGAAGGTTCTTCACACCTTCAACGATATGCTCTGAGAAAGAAACATAATCTTCTGCAAATATGCCCCTCTTGTAATTAAGACAAGCAACATCCCCCTCAACCACATCCTCTAAATACTTCCAAGAAATATTAAAGTCAGAGTCTAGCACCTTTATACGATGATTTGGAGTTCCTTCTATTTCAAAACCCGAACGTGTTGTTATTCTTTTAGTTTCCTTGATGCCTCCATTATAGAAAAAGGCCGCCCTAGACTTTCTCCCACCCTCTTGTAAGACTTCCGTAGAAATAGGTTGATACTCAGGAGCACCCAAAGACGCATCACCTAGTGTGTCTATTCTTACTAGACCCCTACTCGTAGGTATAAGAGTGTCTCCCCGAACACACTTTCCCGAGCGTCTCCCTATTGAGAGAATCATCTCTCTTCTTTGCTGTCCCGGAATCACTTCTCCGATGTTACAGCGTCCTTCATCAAACAGTTTCTTCAAATAAGTCTTTTCAGTGTGTTCTTCCCAATCTTCCCTCCTCCAATCACTTATTTTGAAGGTGTAAGTGTCGTCTAGCTCTAAGCCGTAGTGAGCTTTAAGAATGATTTTCTGTATTGGAAATAAAGTCATCTTCAAGCCCCAAGGGGCTTCTACAAACTCTATAATGTCTGCATCTCTCTCAGACTGCTTGCCCATTCGAGCCGAAGCACCAATGGCTAAAGAAGAAAGACTCATCACTCACCCTTCTCTAACTTGGCTTTCGCTTCTTTCATCCAATCAATGTCATCTACAAGCTTGCCAAATACTGCAAAGACACTCTCACTCATTTCGGGTCGAATACCTGCTTCATCGCAGGCTTTCCTAAATGTCTCGGCTATAAAGATAAAGATAATCTTAAAGGCAGGAGACTCTAAGTCTATAGAGGAGTTTGAAATAAGCTCTTTCTTCTTTAGCCAAGTGTCGCCAACAGCTTTCAAAGCATTCACACGTCTCAAAGAAATCTGAGACGTGGACTCTCCTCTTCTCTCTGCCTCTGCTCTTTCAAAAGCTAGAGACGCAGACTCCTCTGCCAAACCGACCAAAACAGAAGTAAGAACCTCTGAGGAGTCGGGGTTTAAGCTAGTCGTACTTAAAACAGGGTCTCTGCTTAGTGCGTCTTGTTTCTTGCTTTGTATTTTCTGAATTGTAGCTTGAGGCGAGCCTGCTACAGGGAGATTATTCGGATTAGTAACGCTTGGCTTCCCTGGAGAACCAAACATAACGAACAACTCCCCTGTAGAAGGGTTAAACTGTAGTGTGTCTGAAGGCTTCAAATCCGTGGGTTTTCTCCAAACCGTCTTACCGATTTCATCTCGAACTTGGACTCTTGTGACACCTTCTGGTATTAAAGCTAAATCTTCAGACTTGATCATGTGTGTGACTCCATTTAAAATTCTTTAATCGGGTCAACGTCCTCATTTCTTTTTACAACTACACCTACCCCACGATCATCCTCGTCAGGGTCGTAAACTACGTTGCCGTCTGAATCTTTGACTACAAAAGGAGGAACCCCGTTTAAAAGTTTATAAGAATAACTTACTATAGTTAATACCAAGTCGTCGTCTATAGATTCCGTTTTTATATTAACTAAAGTGTTATCTACATCATCTACGCTTGCAGAAACGCCAATTCGCTTCTCGTTCAGTGCTCTTGCAAGCTCAGAAGCAACGTCGGCAACCACACCCACACCACCACCTGCTAATTGACCAAAGTTATCCCCTGCCTTTAATGAAGGCAACTGATCGAGAGTTGGAATTCGAGAAGCATACGCCTGTATTTCATCCTTATCATAGAAAGGCGGAGCACCCCCGAGTCTATCATTAAAGAAATCAACAGAATTGACTTGGATAGCTAACTTTACTTTCTTTTCAGAAAATAAACCGATCTGAGAAAAGCCTGTAGTGTTTGAGATATTCTGACACTCGAAGCCTCTCCTTATTGGAGAAGGATTACCAGAGACGCCTTTACTTGGGTCGGAAGCTCTCCTGTGGTGTGCTACAAGGAGTTGGTATTTCTGAGAAGTATTAACTTTATTATACTGCATAAGTATTTCTCCTATAGCTCAATACCGCCAAACAACACCTCGCCTATTTTTTCAGGACTCGGAGACTCCTCAGAAATAGTGAAGTTGTCATTGGCAGTTAGATTGAATTCCGACTGATCGTAATCATTCACAAAAAGAGAAGCTGTCCTCTCAGCGTCAGAAGAGTTAGCTAACCTAATCATCTCTTTCTGATAGCTGTCTTTATCTTCTACGATTTCCTGTGATTGATCCACTGCGTATTTATTATATTTCTGACACTTACCGCCAACATTAAACACACAGCCTCCGCACTTAGCGTTCTTAAGAATTGCAGGAATCTGATTAGCTCGATGAATTAAAGCCCCCTTGTCACAACCCTCAGTGCCTGTCGTCATGTAGGCTTGAGAGTCTACATAAGCGTGTCCAGAAATACCTTCATGCTCTAACCTCAAAGATGCAACTCTCTCCTTGTGAAGGTCTAGGATATTCTGAGAGAACCTTGAAGCTAAGAGCACATCAAGCTCTTGACCTGCACTACCTTCTGACATCTTCTGTCTAAGCCAAGTAGCTACTTTATCCGACTGTACCTCATGTGCAGTCTTCATAGGAGCTGAAGCACTCTTAGAAATATGTGCCTCATATTTATGCCCACTAAACTCGACTTTTTTTGCAGAAACACCTTCTTTAGCAAGCCTAGAGAGCGAAACATATTTATCATCACCCTCAAGAGACATCGCACGATTAGCGTCTGACTCTGAGATAAATCCATTAGAAACAAAGTGATCTATTCGGCTCGCAATCTTCTTCCCCTCTACCACATCTAAAGAAGACACTTCCCCGACAACCTTATTTCTTACATCTGTGAGGACGTGTGCTTTTACAGAGCCTTCATAACTCTGAGTCTCTTTAGGTCGTGCTAAATACTCAAAGACCGATGCCACTTTTTCTTCTGGCGTGTTCTTGCCTGAAGTAACCTTCTCTACTTCATCATAAGAAATAAGCCCACTAGAAATAAGTTTAGCCACTTTAGCCATTGCCATCTTATTTCTTTTACCCAACTCCACCTTTTCAGAAGGCGTGAGAGATGCAGATACGCTACTTCTCTTTGGAACTAAGTAATGAGCTTCTTTGCCCTGACCTTCATATACTGAAGACTTGTTTGGAGTAGACGCTAGATCATAGAGACGGTCTATCTTCTGCTGTGCAGTCTTGTCCGAAGAAATAACAGCACCAACTTGCTCCGAGTCTAAAAAACCTTCCGAAACAAGTTGTGAAGCAATCCTATCTAAACGAACCTGTTTAGGGTCTGTTTTTTCCTCAATAAAGAAATCACTATACTCAGAAGCTTGAAGCTCTCTCTGTGCTTCTTCTGAAGAAATAGACTCAAAATCAAAAGATTGTGTAGGAAACCATGTGTTAGCAACATGAGTATTACCCTCTAAAGACTTAGAGTCTAAAAACGCTTGTTGAAGCATAGACTTATAACTAGAGCCTGAAACTTTAGTGACTCCAAGAGATTGAAGTCTAGGCATCAAAGTAGAGTAAGCCTTCTTCCAAGGAATTACATCTACAACCTCTTTCCCTAAGAATCTATCAAACGCACACCCCTGTTTTGAAGGGACAATGTAGAGAGAAGAAGCACATCTTTTATTTATAACTTCATCCCATTTGCCGTTAAACAGACCTGGGAAGTACGCTTCTTTTAAGTACACCGTACCATGAAGACCATACTCGGAAGCCAACAACTCTGAAGCACTCTTTCTTTGTTGCTCAGAAGGAATTATTTCTTCTAAGTCTTTCAAGAGGTCTTCTAGGCTTTCACCGTAAGCCATCTTACGCATCGACTGCTCCACTTTTTCTCGATAGTCATCGGCAGGAAGCTCAGATACTTCTTCATATGTATTAGTGTATTTCTCGTGGACTCTGTTTTTATTGGGAACCCTCTTCAAGCCGTCTGTAGACTCTCCTAAGCCCCAAGATTCTTCAAGAGCTTTCATCTGATTAACTTGAGGGTGCTCAAACCTACCTTCAGCAAACTGCTCAAGAACTTCTTCATGCGTTCTTGAGCCTCCTTCATCTTCTTTAGGCAGAGTCGCCAGCCAAGTGTGATCTACAAGAGGAACAAGCTGACCTGCATCTTTTGTAAAATCCGAAAGGTCTAAATCTATTTCTCTCTCGACACCTGTAGGTAAATCTGAGTTTAGTTCACCTTCAGGTGGAACCATCCCAAAAGGAAGAGAAGAAATACCCTTAGCTTCAGGAAGACGTGCCTTATCTTCGACACCATTCCCATACTCAGTGTCGAAATGAAACCCGTCTAGCATATAGTTAGAGCCGTTCGTGAGTGAAAACCCACCATTTGGAAGTTTGCTGTTCTTACTCATCTTTTGCTCCTCATATATCTATCTGCTAAGATTGTACATCTAGCTTTCTTACGGACACTTGCAGTTCTGACGTTAGAAGCTTCGTTCACTTTTTTAGCTTCTTCTTCCATCTGCTTCTGTGCGTGTTTTTCAGGGTCATCTTTCAACTCGTTAATGGACTCCACCTCTTCGGGACTTCTAGTAGCCAAAGCCCAATGAGGTGCTTGTACTTCATCATTAAGAGTATCAGAAATAGCAGAGAGAGCCTCAACACAGTTCATAAACTGTTTACGGATATGTTTGACTTCTTGAATGTAGCCCTTCCCCCCTAAGCTACCATCGGGAGAAATATCTCTACTCTTAAGTTTTGCAAAAATATCATACGCATGGAGCGTATGACCTAAAGCAAAAAGAGTACTCTTCAAAACAGTAACAAGCTTCTCGTTACAATCTGGATTGAACTTGAAGTTAGGGTTTATTTCTCTTGAGCTAGGTGGAAAACCACCCCACGCCCAATTCCCTGCGTTCATTGGAGAGTTAGAGTCATCCTTGATGAAGCGAACTTCACCCGCTGTTTTTATGTATTTCTTATTTATTTTGCTATCGAAGTCCGACATCTTAACCTCTTCTTCTCTTCTTCAGCTTAGGGTTCTTCTTTGGTGTCGGAGAAGGAGTTTGAGTAGGTGCTTTCTTGGCATCCTCTCTCTTAAGCTCATTCTTCTGTGTGTCTCTTTCTTTCTGAACATTGAGCTTAGAAGGATTATTCTCCCCCTTAACCTTACCAGCCCAATCAGGGACATCACTACGACTATCAGAGCCTTTATCTGAAGAAACTTCTTTCTTCTCATCCTTGTCATAAACAAGAAAACCCTTAGCTCTATAGTCCCTCATATACTGAGCCATATTTTTAGAAGCTCCAGAGCCGTAGTCGTTGATCTTACGGTTACAAGAGCCGGTTGGAGAAGGCTCGCCCTTCTTCCTAGCCCTCTCCATCTCTATTTTTTCTTCTTTTGTCAGCTCAGAGCGGTCTTTAAATACTTCACTACACCCTCTTTGCTGTGCTTTAGAAGAAGGTGACTTAAATCCACTATCTAATGCTGTTTTGAAAAAAAAAAGTTTTAAGATCGGCTCTCTTAACTCAGGTAGCTCATGTGCAAGTCTCACTAAATCTGAGCTTGCGTTCCTAGTGGCACTTTGACCCCAAGGTTTTGGTACAGTAGACCGATCCTTGCCATTAGCAGGACCCTTCTCTGCATCGTAGTTACCTTTATTCTTTTGCTTGTCTCGATATTCTTTCATGTAATCGGCTCTTTCAGTAGAACCATTTTCTCCACTATTTGCCGAACCATACTCGTTGTGTGTCTGATAACAAGTACCGTAACCGGGACGTGGTTTACCTCTTACATGTGGGTTACTACAATCCCCTCTAGGATTCTTAAGGGGTCTTGAGCCTGAAAGTCTCTCAAAAGATTCCAATTCTTCTGCTTCCTCTCCTAGCATTGGAGGGAGGATTTCAGCCAGTATCTCTTCTCTTAGCTCTGGACTATTATATGCAAGCCTAATCAAATCTGAAAGCCGTGATGACATCTCAAACTCCTTATTTTTTCCGATTCTTCAATAAAGAGAACATAAACAAACTAAAAATGAGCACACTATAAAAGCATTATCGAAACCAAAACCCCATTTGACTCCAAGTAAGAAATACCATCCGTGTGGCTGTTAGGCACACTAGAAATAATAACTCTTGTAATACCAGCATGGTGGATTGCCTTCGCACACATCAAACAAGGACTACAAGAAACAATCATCCACTTACCTAAAGTAGCTTGCCCTCTCCTTGAGCTGTTAAGAATTGCGTTCATTTCTGCATGGTGGCAACCCACATCATTCTGAGTGCCACTCACTACCGAAATGCTATTTCTAAGACACACTTCTCCCCCACAAAGAGAGTCTTTAGAACCTCTAGGTGTCCCATTATATCCATCACTTAAAACCACACCATCCCGTGGGTCGATGATGATTGCACCTACAGACCTCCGAGGACAAGGTGAGGCTTCTGAAAGCAAAGCACACTGCTTTATTCTTATTTTTAGTAGTTTGTCTTTCACGTCTCCCCAAACTTTCTGGTCAATTAAAGACCGAAAAAGTATATAATACAGACAAGCAACCGACAAAAATATAAAGGAGACTAAAATGGAAGATATTCGGTTTAGTTTTTTTCACTTTACAAAAAAACCGTTAAGCCACGACTCTCAAAGTGAGACGTTTCTGAACTGCTCCAAAATTCAAAGAGAAGTCTCAAACAAAATGATGATGGGTTTTGACGAAAACTTCAAAGACAGAAACATCGGAGTTTCTGTACTCAAAGAGTCCAATTTGCGATCACTCTTTAACCTCAGATTTTTCTCAAGATCGGAAGAGATACCTCACGTCAAATATGAGGGTTGCCACTTAAGTCTTTCAAAAAAAGACGATGGCTTTTTTGAGGTCTATTTCTGCCCTACAGAAACAGGATACGTCTCATTGACCCACAACAACAAAAAAGCGAAAGTAACTTGGGAGAAGATACAAAAAACAGAAGCACCTGTTTTTTCTCTCAGAGAGACAGAAAGTTGCTTCAAGGTTACAGATTTTTCAGGAAGAAGCATTTTGCTTTGGGTCTATGAAGATATGGCAGTAGTTGAAGAAATCTTAAAGAGAGATGAGAAAGACACACATCTAATCAAGAAGCAAGCAATCTCAGAGATCATGGATTTCAACGAGGGTGGTGGGGGAGACTACGAAAGATACAAAGAGAACATAAAGACGCTCTCTAACATCAAGAATATTTCTGAAGAGGAAGTCGAAAGGCTAATTTGGGGCTTCACCTCCTCTTTCACAAAAGGCGTCGTATACCACTAGACAGTTGAGATTAGTTTCTTAATAGGAGAATCCTTTCTTGTAAACAAAAGAAAGGATTCTCCTATGAAAGCAGTCTTACTAGACACTTCTATTCTTATCCATGACCCTGAAAGTGTGAACGCATATGAGGATAAAAAAGTCCTCATACCTATCTTTGTCGTCATGGAACTCGACCTGCTTAAAGATGCCCCCAAAAGAGAAAAGGGACATGTGTCCCATCTCGCAAGAAAAGCATCTTCTATAATACTGTCGAAACTTGAAGAAGAAGATGAGAGTCTTGAGATCGTGTCTCTTGGAGACGAAATAAATCTGAAAGACCTAGACCAAGCAAGCAAAATCAGATATGTGGACTTGCTTATCTTACGCACAGCAATGGAGCAAAACGAGAAATACGAAGACTTCACCGTTGTAAGTAAGGACGTAAACTTAAGGATCATAAGCGAGAGTGTTGGACTAAAGTCAGAAGACTACAATATTGATAGACCCGATAATCTGAATGTTGGGATGATTGAGGTAGTCCCTGACGATAGATTAGAGAAGATGATCCCCTCTTCTTATTGGCAAGGTGCGATAAGATACGATGACTCTATGGCTTACATAGGAGAACTGTACGAAAACAGATATGTCCACTTCGTCAGCCATACGACTGAAAAGACACACCTCTTTATCTACAAAGACGGCTCATTCAGTAACGTCAACAAAAAACTCAAAGTCGAAAGAGCAAAGCCAAGAAATATCGAACAAGTAGCAAGTCTCGACCTTTTATTGGATCCAGAAATACAGCTAATAGCCCTTCTTGGTAAAGCAGGAACAGGTAAGACATTCTTAGCTCTAGCAGCTGCTCTTGAGCAACAAGCAAACTACAGTAAAATCTTACTGAGCAAGCCTGTTGTAGATGTAGGTAGAGGCATCGGCTTCCTTCCCGGAAGCCTAGACGAGAAACTAGAGCCTTGGATGCAGTCTTTCTTTGACAACCTCGATCAAATCAACCCTTATTGGGACGTGAGAAAATCTGAGGATGATCGTGGGGCGTTGATGGATAAGTGTAATATAGAGATACAACCCATCCACTCTATCCGAGGAAGATCACTTAAGAATGCGTTTATGATCATAGATGAAGCACAAAACCTCACTAAGCATGAAATAAAAAGCATCATCACAAGAGCGGCTGAAGGAACCAAAGTTGTTCTTCTAGGAGACCCGTACCAAATCGACCACCCCTACTTAGACTCGAAGTCAAATGGTCTTGTCCATGTCATAGAGAGAATGAAAGACCAACCTATTTTCGGTTGTATGGAGCTACATAAGTCTGAAAGATCAACACTATCAGACATTACGGCAGACCTACTTTAAACCGTAAAACCCTTCTTTTTTAAGGAACCTAGCGTAGTCTTCCTTTAACCAAGGGTGCTTAGAAACGTCATAGTTCAAGTCTAACTCTACGGTAAAATGGAAAGTATCGTAAAAGCCGTTAACTAACTTATCTTCCACAATGTAACTGTATGAGGAGGAGCTAGAGACTCTTAAACTTTCCTCATACATATTCTGTACTTTGATTTGCCAGTTTTTAATAGTGGGCTTTAGTTGAAAGCTCCCCTCCACCAACGAGGTTCCTTTTAAGAAAACTTTTCCACCCACCTGTTCATACTTATAGTCTCCGAATGGTTTACAACCCTCAATTTGTAAGTCCTTAGACCCAAAAAGACCACAGAGCCACTTGTCTTTTAAGTGCTTTGGAATGTCGAACGTGTTTAAGAAACTCTTGTACTCAAAGAACAAATCATCGACTCCGTTGTGGAAGCAATGCGTATATTTAAAGATTGTTTCAATTCGAGGTTTAAAAATAGCATATAAATTTTTAATAACAAAGGAGCCGTGTATTACAGTAGGGTCTACACTGCCATCAGAGCGTATATTACGATAGTTTGCATTCTTCAAAGAAGCCCTACGGACGGCTTCAAAAAGTATGCGATTGTTCTCTGTGTTTCCCATAACATACCCCTCAAACAAAAGTGAATATCTCGGTATAACATACACACATCAAAAGATACTCAGAATAGTAGCAAGACATAAGAAGCACCCTCCAACATAGAAATAAATGTAATGTTACAAAGATACCAAGATCAAAGAATTAGTAAAATATTCAGCCAGAGAAAAAGAGTAGCAATCTTCACTCAAATAGAAGAAATAGTCTGCCTCTTTTATAGTACTAAAGAAGAAATGCCCGAGGAGGTCTATCTTTCACTGAGAAATATAGACCACGAACTCATCACAGAGAGAATGCCTGAACTAGAGCGACAAACAAAGCACGAAACAGTTGCCTATCTAAGAGCAATCTCTGAACAGATTGGAGAAGAAAACTCAAAGTACTTACACAAAGGACTAACTAGCTCTGATATTTTAGACACATGTCTCGCTCTCCAAATGAAAGAGAGCTTAGAACACTTGTTAGATTTAGTACAATCGTTCTTAGACACACTGAGGCACAAAGCTTGTGTCCACAAGCACACCAAAATGATAGGAAGATCACACGGAAGAGCTGGAGAAATAACTACCTTCGGACTCGTACTACTTTCTTTCTATACTGAATGGGCTAGAAACAAAGAACGAATTGAAATGGCATTGTCTGAAATAAGCTTCGGGTGTATTTCTGGACCTATGGGGAACTTCAGCTTAACTTCCCCAAAGCTCGAAGAAGAAATATGTAAGCATCTAGGACTCAAACATGAACCTGTTTCTAGTCAAGTAATCCCAAGAGACAGACACGCATTTTTGTCCTGTGTCCTTTCTTTAGTTGGTGCTTCCCTAGAAAGAATTTCTACCGAAATTAGAAATCTCAGCCAATCTGGAATAGATGAAATATCAGAGAAATTCTCAGACAAGCAAGCAGGAAGCTCTGCGATGCCTCACAAAGTGAATCCTATATTGTCTGAAAATGTAACAGGATTGGGCAGATTACTAAAAGGATATGTCTCTCCAAGTTTAGATAACGTATCTCTTTGGTATCAAAGAGACATGAGCCACTCTTCGGTAGAAAGAGTAACCATAGAAGACTCTCTCCATCTAGCGTGTTTTGGGATAAAAAGAATGGAGAAAGTCATTAAAAACATGACGGTTTATTCTGAGAACATGCGAAGAAATATAAACCGAGAGAAAGGTTCATTTCTTTCCCACAGCATACTCTATTATCTAATGGATCGTGGGTATGGTAGGAAAGAAGCCTATGAGATCACTCAAGAGCTTACGAAAGAAGAAAACAACTTGATTGAGACTCTGAACAAGCTAAAAGACACATACTTCACTAGCGAAGAAATTGAGAACATAGTCAGCGAAGAAAAGTACATCTCTAATGTAGACTACATCTTCAAAAGAACACTAGGAGGCTGAAAATGCGTATGGAAAACGAGTTGAAGCTAGACTTCAAAGATGTCCTTTTCAAACCTAAGAGGTCTACTCTTACTTCAAGAAGAGAAGTCAATCTCGATAGGTCATTTAAGTTGAAATGGTCTAATAGGACTTGGAAAGGGATACCCATAGTAGCTTCAAACATGGATACAGTAGCCACTTTTGAAGCTGGGAAAGTTCTCACTAATCTTAATATGATGATCTGCTTGCACAAGCACTACACCGAAGCAGAGTATGTTAAGATATATGAATGGGTCTGCGAAAGAGGAGGAGATTTCTCGCAACATTGGGCTTATTCTATGGGAATATCAGACGCAGAGTTTGATCGCCTAAGAAGCATCCAATCTCTAACAGAAAACGCAATCTCCACCATCTGCATTGATGTGGCGAACGGATACACTGAGAGATTTATCAATTTTGTCTCTAAAGTGAGAAGAGAGTACCCTGACAATATAATTATCGCAGGAAATGTCGTAACCGCTGAAATAACAGAACAGTTAATCTTAGCAGGTGCAGACATTGTTAAGGTTGGAATCGGGTCAGGCTCCGCCTGTACCACTAGAATACAAGCAGGTGTGGGATTTCCCCAACTTTCAGCCGTCATAGAGTGTGCAGATGCCGCACATGGTCTTGGAGGACGTATCATGTCCGATGGGGGGTGTACTTGTGCAGGAGATGTGTCTAAAGCCTTTGGAGGTGGAGCAGATTTCGTAATGCTTGGAGGTATGCTCGCAGGGCATACAGAGAACCTCAGATTAAACGAAGAGGGCAAAGCAGTCTTCTATGGTATGTCGTCTAGTACAGCTATGGAGAAATATCACGGAGGCGTGAGCAGTTACAGGTCTTCTGAAGGACGCACAGTGACACTCAACCCAAGAGGACCTTTAAAAGACACAATGCTAGAAATACTCGGCGGTGTTCGATCTACATGTACCTATATTGGAGCAAAAGAACTTAGAGAGCTGAGTAAATGCACAACATTCATTCGAGTACTTCAGCAATACAACCCCGTATATGAAGCACAGACAAAGGAGAAATAAGATGAGCACCGTTGCAGTTATCGGAACACAGTGGGGTGACGAAGGTAAAGGTAAGATCGTAGACACTATTTCTGAAAGCTCGAACTACTGTGTAAGATTCCAAGGCGGTTCAAACGCAGGACACACAATCATAGCCAACAATAAAACATTCAAATTAAGATTGACCCCAAGCGGAGTGATACAAGGAGCAATCGGAATCGTAGGGTCAGGTTGTGTTGTAAACTTAGATGTCCTTGAACAAGAAATAACGAGCCTTGAACTCCCAAAAGAAAAGCTTTTGTTAGACAACAAGAGCACTTTAATCCTCCCCCTCTATTTAAGAATAGACTCGGAGAGAGAAGAGAAGAGAAATAAACCTATCGGCACAACAAAGAACGGTATTGGAGTTGCCTACGAACAAAAAGCATCTCGAAGTGCTTTTAGAGCAGAAGACCTAAAAAACCCTAGTGTTTGGGTAGACAAAGCAAGAGGTGTCGTAACTAGATATTTCTCAGACAAAGAAACAATAAACAGAGAGGTTGACGAAATCATAACACACCTCTCACACCACGCATCTTTCTTCAAAGAGAGAATTAAAGACACAGGGGAAATCCTCCACCAAGCATTTCTTAGGGAGGAAAGAGTAGTCATAGAAGGTGCTCAAGGCACTCTCTTAGACATAACTCACGGCACATATCCTTTCGTCACAAGCTCCACAACTATTTCTGGAGGAATAAGTGCTGGAATAGGATGTGCCCTACCAAGAAACTCTGAAATTATCGGAGTAACAAAAGCCTATTGTACTAGAGTTGGTGCAGGTGAGTTCCCTTCTGAAGAAGAGGGAGAGATTGAAAAACTGCTACAAACAAAAGGTAAAGAAATAGGTGTGGTGACAGGAAGAAGAAGAAGATGTGGCTGGCTTAATCTTGACGAGCTAAAGTACGCCCACAGGCTTAATGGGTTCACACAAATCGCTATTACAAAAGTAGATGTATTAGACGACTTCGAGCAAGTCAAAGTCTTAGTAAATGGCGAATTAGTTGCTTTTGAGGGTTGGGAAAACAGCTCAAACGCTACAAGCTATAGCGACTTACACCCCAACTTGAAGAAATACCTCTCATATATCGAAGGTCAAGTGGGAGTGAAAATAGGAATAGTCTCAACAGGACCAAGAAGAGAAGACACTATTTTCGTCTAAGAATAGAACAGAGTCTTCAAAAGAAAAAATGGGATTTGACTTTCATTGAAAGAGGAGCCATCGACGCTCAACTCGATTTCGTAAAGGTCTTCGCCCTCAAGAGGAGAAGAGAAAAACACACTCTTGTATTTCTCGGTACGGTACTCGCCTCTCACCCAAATATGATCCGCTTTAAGAACCCATACTTCATTGATGAGATCATAGAAATCTTTAAAGACCCTAGTTGATATAATATATCTGCCTTTTTGTGTGACAGATATAAAGGTGCAAGTATATTCAGACATCTCAAACCTCCTAAAAAAGAGATAGGAATAGTGCGAAATATCCAAACAAAGTAAAAAACAACATCTCAGGCAAATGCTCTTTAAACTGTATCTCTGTCTTCCCTGCACAGTTCTTATGAAAAACACTTCGAGCACGAAGGAAACATGCAACAGAGACTAGAGCACAGTAAACCTTTAACATTTGAAACCCCAATCATTTCCTATATTTCACTTCAAGCTATCTCTAAGAAATAGCTACAGATAAACGAAATATTAATCTAAGGGTGGAATCTTCCCATGCTTCACAAGATTCGCATGAGCAAGAGGCCACACTTTTTCAATCTGCCTAGAAATCTCCCGAGCTAAAATCTTAATCTCCCATTGTGCGTCCTCATGGTCACGCTTGGCGATGAAGCTGTTAGCCCAATTATGGAGCGAACCCGTACACCAATAGGTGGCATAAAGGTTCTGAGGTAAAATCATCCTAGCTTGCTCTCTCGCAACACCTAGCTCCACCATTTGATCAAAAAGACGTACAGAATCTTTAACATGATTCTTAACCGCAGAAACAGCATCTAGTCTTAGGAACTTCGGATATTCATATGGGTCGTACTCAATCGTAGGATTGAAAGTCTCGTCAAGGCTCGCTTGACGATTCTTAACGTCTTGCTTTCTCATCTCAGAAGGAAGATAAAACTCCAACTTCTCAGAAGTATATCTACGAGAAATCTCGTTAAAAGAAAAAGTGCGATGTCTCATGTGTTGTCGAGCAACAAACATCGGAACCTTTATCCAAAAAGTAATAACATTATGCTCGGTAGTTGAAGTATGACCGCTTCGGATAAGGAAGTTTGAAAGTCGCTCTTCACGCTCACCCATCTCAGTGCTGACTTGATCGAGACTAGCCCGAGCCGCATTGACGATGGTTAGGTCATCGCCCATATGCTGAATGAGGGCAACCCCTCCAATCCCATCACCATAAATGGGAACCATATTTTCTCTGAAATCTTTTGCCATGTAGATTGCCTTTCAAAAACTTGAGCACAAGAAGATATACCGAAAAAGCTATATTGTTTTTTGCTCAATTTGACTAGCACTCTACACAAAAAATTAAACTTCAGAGTCTCCTTCTTTTTCTTCTCCGTCCCACTCTATTTCCACCTTCTCTTCTTTATCTTTATTATCTTTTGGGTTGATCCATTGACTGACCACACCTTTAAGCTGAACTTGATCTTCTGTCCTAGTCTTAATGACAGTCTCCCCCTTAAACACGGAGAGCTTGTCTATCACAGCAGACTGAAGCTCAAAGATTTGCTCTCTAAGCAGTTGCATTTGTATCTGTGCATCCCTCAAACGGGCTATTAGAGCTTCACGATCTCCATTGGCGTTAGCCAACTTGTCTTTAAGCTCTTCTACTTCTGAAGGGTCTCTACCCGAAGCTATCGCAAGCATCGAAGAAATACTACCCGTAAGCATACCTATTATTCCAATAAGAATGTCTCGGTTCTCCTCCACAATCTTTGTGGTAGATAAAAAATAAATCAACTCACAGATAGCCAACATAAAGACGACACTAGCCCACCACCCTCTCTTGGCTTTTTCTGACTGTGTGAACTGTTTGTTTGTGCTCATTTCCTACCTCTCTTCTTAGGTTTCTTTTCCTCTTTTTGATTAAAAATATATTCTATGAAAGCGTCATACTCAGGCATGTAATAAGGAAGACCAATCCAAGTCCTCACCATTGGTCTCAAAGACATTTGAAATAAAAAATAGAGAATAAAAACAAGCTCAACTATGGCAAGTCTCCAAATAAACCACCAAAACCAATCCAACAACTTACGATCTCTAGCTCTTTTCTTTATATACTTCGGACCTCCAAGTCTTTTGACTTTCTCTGAACCTGGAGGAGGCTGTAGCGATTCGATGGTTTGCCCTACCGCATATATTTCTTGAGGTGAAGAAACGCCCTTAAATTTATACATGCCTACACAGACATATCTTGTGTTTTTTGGTGTGAACTGATTTGTTCTATTTCTTATAACTTGAAAAGCCTCTTTAGTCAGAAGAACCTGACCTGCTTGACATAAAGACATAGTTCGAGCGGCGATATTCTTAGAAAGACCCTCCAACTCAACTCTCTTAGCTCCCACACCAACATAAAGATCATCTTGCTGTACTTCTATGACTTTCCCCCAATGAACTCCAATCCTTGTGTTCAGCTTAACTTTTTTAGGGATTGTTTCTTGGTACGCCAAAGCGAAATTTACTGCGTCTATTACTCTTTCAAAAGAAAGAAGAAAACCGTCAGACCTGTCTATTTCTCTACCATCATACTTATATACAAGAGAGCGAGCGAGTCGATCATGGACTTGAAACCACTGTGCGGCAACCTTTGCACCTGCTCTTTGAACAAATGCGGTAGAGCCAATTATGTCTAAAAGAACAATCGCTAAGTATCGCTCTTTCATTACTATTCCATGATGTGACATTTCTCATCTCAACTTAATACAAGAGCAATCTCCCCTTCAGACATGAAAGAAATAGCTTAAACTTTAAGAGGATTCCCATCGTCGTCAAAAAGACGCTCAATGTCGTATGTGCCGTCTTCCGCCAACTTAACCGTCCAAAGGTCTTTCGTTGACTTGTGTACAAGATCACCCGACTGTGCTCCTGTCAGCATTGTATTAGACAAGAGGGAAGGACCTGAGAGAACGATGAAATCTTCAAGACCTGCTACTTTTTTAGAAGCAATTCTTAAGAAATCAGGAGATACGCAATGCACCTTATCTCCCTTACCATCCCACTGAATGAAGATACCCTTCTCAAAATGAGTAACCTCTCCACTTGCAGTCCTCACTTTGACTACAGTCCCTTTAGTACCAGAAATAGGAAGATCGTTCGGGATCAGTAGACCATTGTTCGTGTTAGCTACAACACGAACACCCTCTACAAAATCTTTTACTTTTTCTGAACTCAACTTCTCTCTTGTTCGGTCTACTAAAGCACTAACACTTGGCGTATTAAGACACTCATCCAAGCTAGATGTTTTAGAACTTGAAAAAGAAAAATCATCTATAAAGCTCATAGTGGTTACTCCTTGTACTTCTTATATGTATAAGAAAAGTGAAATATAAAAAAACAAAAGAAAAGGAAGTGGACAATGTTGTCGTGGGACACAAAAGAGATATTTCTAAATAAGGTCAAATCAAAAGGCGGTTTTGCTTGTCACCACGCACATTTCGACAAGGCATATCTCATCAATGAAGAAGCTCTGGAAATATCCCAAAGCTCCTTACAAGAAAAATGGAAACTCTATCGGAAGTATAAGTCTGAGTACACAGAAGAAGACTTAGAAAGAAGAATGACCCTGTGCATAGAGAATATGATCTCTCAAGGTGCTAAATACTGTAAGACTTTTGTGGATGCAGATTCTATTGTGGGACTATTACCCGTAAAAGTAATGTCTTCTTTGAAAGAGAAATACAAAGAACAGATAAAGCTAGAAATCGCAATACAGCCCTTAGAGGGAGTCCTTAACCCTAAGACTCAAAAAACATTTATTGATGCGTGTGAGATTGCAGATGTTATTGGCGGTCTCCCCGACAGAGACGAAAACCCAAGACAACACGTCGATTTCTTAATGGGACTTTCTAAAGAAATGAACAAGCCCATTGACATCCATGTAGGTCAAAACAACATCCCTTCAGAACAAGAAACAGAGATGGTAGTGGATCGGATAACCTACCACCGATTAGAAGGAAGAGTTAATTTAGTACATGCGATTTCTCTTTCCTGTCAGCCTAAAAGAGACAGAGAAAGAATCATTTCTAAATTAAGAGACACAAATACAAGCGTTATTGTCTGTCCCTCAGCGGCTCTTAGTATGAAACAACAATCTGAGAAATATGCTCCAATACACAACTCAATAGCTCCTGTAATGGAGCTATTGGAGCAGGATGTGAATGTACTACTCGGAGTAGATAACATCCACGATCTCTTCATGCCTCTAGTAGATGGAGACCTCTACTTCGAGAGTCGCCTACTCATGGAAGCAATAAGATACTATGACTTAGATAAAATAGCAGAAATAGTATCTAAGTCTTAAGCCAAAGGCTTATCTGATAGCATATGAGTAGTAATGACGTTCAAAGACGTAGAGTCTCTACCCTCTGAGGTAAACTTAAACTTAGCTCCATTACCTGCTGAACCTGCAAACTTCACAAAAAGAGTTTTCGTAGATGCAGGTCTACCTGAAGAAACAAAGGTCAACTCTGCCATATTGCTCTGCATGTCTAAAGCAGAAGAAGACATACTCCAACGCACCTTAGATTTATCTTTTAGAAGAGAAGCGACTTCTTTCCCCAACTTAGTAGTATCGGGAACAACAAGTGCGACAGGGATTTCAAATTTCAAGCTAGATCGTCCTGAGAATTCATAGACAGGACGAATAGGTGCAACCTCTGTGCCTGAGAGACGAGCCTGTTCAAATTCAGACTTCTCCGCATCTGCAACTTTAACCAAGAAAGAAACAGCAGTTGCCAAGTTCTTCTGCTCATAAACCTGAGAACCAGTTGTTACCATAGTCTTAAAGCTTCGAGAAGAATTCCCCGTACCTTGGTGCTTAACTACCAAAACTTCTTGCTCAAATCGACTGTTTGCAAGGTCATTATGTTTACAAATGATAACCGTCTGAAGAGAGTCGGCTGAATGTCCGATTGTAACAGTCCATTTTCTTTTAGAGCTATCTACAGACTTCAAAATCTTTGCGACAACTGCACGAAGTCTCTCTTTATCTGGAATTGCATTAAGAGTGACAGAAGACATCATCAGCTTCTTGCTTGCAAGACGAGTCTCACCGCCAAATTCAACTTCGCCCTCTAATCTCTCAAGACGGGCAATTCTCATCATCAAATTTCGGATTCTGTTTTCCATTTTAGGTCTCCACAACAAAGGATAAAACACATACTAGAAAACAGATATAAAAAAACAAAAAACCCGTACTCTCACTAAGAGTACGGGTTTAGGTTTGTACAGTTAGTACAAACCTAACTCCTCCCCCGTTGTCCAACAACGCTTACCTTTACACCCACAGTAAAAAGAAGTAGATCGAGGGAGGAGTTAGCCTGTTTTATTTATCAACCAAGAACATCGTCAAGAATGTCATCAGCGTCAATAGAGGAGCTAGAGAAACCTGCATTGTCTCCAATCGGTGAACCAACCTCACCACTCAGCTTCTCACGGATTTCTTCGAGAGTAAGGTCTTGAGCAATATCAGTCCAAACCCCATCGTAAACATCCTTAACCTCAGATGCGATACTCTTGAAAAGGCTATCGTCCTTCTTTGAGATCGTTTGGTACAGAGACTCACGACAAGCCACAAAGTTCATCTTGTGATACTGCTCGTCTAAAACAGAAATCTTAATGTCATAGAGAGCGAGACTCCCCTCAGAGTGGATTTCAATGAGCTGATTGTATTTGTCAGCACTCATAGGATAATACTTAACTTCAAACTCGCCATTCTTGAGACGATCTTTGTCGAGCTGTCCGTTAGAGTCTGTAGGCCAAAAGATAAGTACAAAAGGAATCTTCTCTTGGGGCTTAGTCGCACCTGCAACCTTCAAGTACTCACTCTTAGGAGAGTTGCAGTAGAAAGAACCAACCCCTTGTCGATAAAGAATTTGAACCTTACGGCAGTCGGGGATTGCTGACTCTGAGAATTCTGGTGAAAGATTCTCCCAACCTTGAATGTTTCCAACAGAAACACGATACTTACCCTTCTTTGGCTTCCACTTTGTTGTGGTGAATTTTGAGAGAGGGCGAGAGAAATCAAGTTTTTCAAAGCTTGGCATTGTGCCTCCTTAAATCGCTTTGGTTTGTGTGGTTGTGAGTGGAAAGGAACAGTGTCAACTCTGACTTAGTTTTGTTCGCCTCACGAAACCCTTATATAGTTTTTCTGAAGTTTTTCTTCTTTTTTTTTACTTTTTTTTCAAACGCTGAAGTCATCGAAAAGAGAGTCAAGGTCAAAGTCCTCTACTTTCTCCTCAACAGACATATCTTCGGTAGGCGTGTTAAGAAATGCGTCTATTTCATCAGAAGAAATAGAAGACCCTTCGACCTTCTTAAGATTAGACTGTCGTGTAGAGAATATTTCTTCGATAACAGCGTCTTCTTCTCTCAAGGAAGAGTCTGCCTGTATAACAGTCTCACCTGTAATATTAACATCTACTTTCACACCCCATCTCTGCCCTAAAGAAATCTGCTCTTGGCAGAGTTTTAGCTGATCTCTAAGCCTACCTTGTATGTCTTTCAAGTCAGCTCTTTTAGCTTTAATAACTTTCAGAGCATCCTCAAGATCATGGACAGATAGAGTAAGACTGTTAATCGTCTCTTGTTCCGTCATTAAGCGAGTAGACGCAAGGGCTTCTCTTTCTCCTTGGCTTCTCCCACTACGGACATGGGGGTCAGTCGCCATAAGATTAGTCTGAAGGAGCTTATACTCTGTTTCAGAACGCAACAAGTCACGCTTGAACTTTGCAAGGTTGTGGGAAACTTCCATGAATATTTTTTCTGTCTGTGACAGTAGTGCTCTCACTTGAGCTATTTTCTTATTCAATCTCCCCGGACCGTACTCAATTGGATTTACATCCAAAGAAATATCCATAGCCGTAAGAGAACCGTAAATACGGTCAATATACTCAACATCAACGCTCAACATATTTCTCCTTGATGATTTGATTGAAGTTACTTGCGATCTTCTTGTTAACAATCCTCATCTGTTCTTCTGAAAGAAGACCCGATGCCGACGCTTGTTCATGTGCCAAAATGTTTACTTCTTTACCTAAGAGTAGAGAAGCGACTTTCGCATCTTCCAAAGATAGCATTTCCTCTGAAACTGAGTCCTCGTTTGAGCCATAGTTTGCCGTCATAGAAACAAAGACATCTCCACCTGTTCTCGGACTCTTAACAATACGACTTACTGTGATTTGGCTGATCTTAGCCCCCTCTTTTAGGGAAATAAGGTTATCTCTGATTTGATTAATATCCACTTCTGACCCCTTCAAATGTTGTGACAATATGTTCTTATTGTATATCGTACTTAAGCCGTTTTTTTAGCCCACAGAAGTTATTTTGTGTGGTGTTGTTAGAAACAGAGATAGAAATACTCTCTCTATCACCAAAGACATAGACCTTATCCGTAGCTCTAGTGACAGCCGTGTAATAAAGGCTTCTTTTTAAGAGTGTCTTGCCATGCTCTACCACCATAGGCATCACAACAGTATGATACTCCTGCCCCTGTGCCTTATGCACTGTAGTCGCATAAGCAAGACGCAGAAGAGAGCTGACTCTATTTCTTGGAATGTTGACAAGTATTTCCTTTTTAGCCCCTTTCAAGATAACCTCAACACCACTCTTAGAAATATGGTGGATATAACCAATATCCCCATTGAACACATCGAGGTTATAGTCATTTTGTGTGACCATGATGCGATCTCCCTCTCTGATCTCATCTTTGCCCACTTTAAGTGTATTCTTGTTAAGAGAACGAGGGTTCAAAGCTGAACGTATTTCTTTATTTAATCGTGTCACGCCAAGAGTGCCGTGGTGTGTAGGACTCATGACGTGGAAATCTACCCCGTCGAGCTTAAGTCTCTTACAAAGAGAGACTACTTGCTCTAGGACTAAATAGTTATCATTTATTTGAATGAAGTTATAGTCCTCACACTCTGAAGGAACTTCCCCCCTATAAATGTTGTGTGCTGAACGCACTACACCACTACCCTCTCCTTGTCGAAATATGTCTTCCAAATGAATTCTAGGTATCACGTCAGAGTCGATTATTTCTCTCAAGGAAAAACCAGCCCCTACAGGAGGCAACTGTGCTACGTCTCCAACCAAAATAACACGACAAGTAGGAGAAATACCTCTTAAAAGTCTCCACATAAGATGAAGGTCTACCATAGAGGCTTCATCTACAATCACAACTCCTTCAGGTCGTGTATTCTTAGGATGGTACTTCCAAAAAGAAGAATAACGCCCCTCGCTATCTTCTTCCAAGTCCTCAGAACCTTCTTCTTTCTTAACACCCTCATAGTCAGAGCTTTTGCTTTTCTCTTGAGAAGGAATACCCGCCCCAAACGCTCTGTGTATGGTGTAAGCAGGAATTCCTGTGACAGAACTCGCTCTTTTTGCGGCGATACCCGTAGGTGCAACCAATAATACCTGCTCCCCTTCCGAAGAAAGAATCTTTACCAAGGTGTTAAGAATTGTGGTCTTACCTGTACCTGGAAGTCCTGTGAGAACTGAAACACCTTCCGTCAGACCTCTCTTTATTGCAAGGATTTGATCTTTCGTTAGTGCATATCTTGAGTGTGAAGAAATAAATTCGTCAGTTATTTCTTCTTTCAGAGGTTTAGAAATATTTGAACGGTTCAAATATTCAGCTACCTCACACTCCATGTTATATAGACGAGGAGAATACAGAATATTCTTACCCTCTTCGTCTTTGTCTACAACAAGAGTATTCTCCTCTTTCATTTTTTTAACAGAAAGAGCAATGTCTCTGACCTCTACTCCTGTAAGCAAGTTACAATCTCTGAAGACAGTATTCGCATCAAGATAAGTATGTCCGTTCTGAAGTCCTTGTTTCAAAGACCAAGAAATACTAGCTTCCACTCTTCTTGGATCACCTATATCAAAGTGATCTAAAAGTTTTTTCGCAATCTGATCTACCGCTTTGAAAGAAATACCTTTATCTACTAGAAACCAAGGATTCTCTGAAATAATGTCAGGGTTCTTCTCAACATCTCTCCAAATAGAGTTGATAAGTTTGACACTCGCTCCACTCTCGGAAAGAGTGGAAAATACATGAACACTATTTCTTGCATCTTCTGAAGACCAATCTAACCAAGATGAAGACGCAGAACCTTTCAACCACTTTGGATTGATAGGTGTCCTATCTATCTCAATAGCAGGTCTTCCACTCTTATCTCTCGTCTTCTTACCTTTAAAGGTAAAGACATAACCTCTCGAAACAGGTCCGGGCACTTCGCCTTTTACTACTTCAGAGTCAATCCCACTTTCATCTGCAACAAGACAACGTAAAATATAAAAAGGAGGGTTTGCAAACACTACCCCCATTACTTTCGCAGAATAAAACATACTTTTTTCTCCTATATAAGAGAGACATCTCTACCTCTCTTATATAGAAAAAAAAGTCTTTTTAGAGCTTTTGCAAGCGTTGTTTTCTCAAAACACGTCTGAGAGCGGCCTTTTTCTGCATCTCAGAAGCTGTTCTGTTTGCATCATCCATCATGTTTTGGAGGTCAATTTCAGTCAGATCAAGTACGTTCTCTTCCATTAAGAACTTCACGATGCTTCGAGCCAAAACACGGGAGCCATTCTTAGACTTTAACACTCGGTCTATCCAACCTACAAATCTAGCAGAAGCTCTGAAAGCTGGAAGCAAGTCTTCCGCAATTCCTTGAAGAGAAGATCGAGTGATACCCTCACCAGGTCTAAAGTGGTCGAAGATAGCAGAACGATAAGCTCTACCTAGACTCTCACTATTTCGGATCGCTTCCCCAACCATCTCTGAATAATCAGTCTTATCAGACTGCATGATAGACTTTACTCTTGAAGAAGAAACACCTTGAGCAAGATTACGGTCTGCTTTGACGATATTTCTATCCGTCAACTTAAGAATCTGACCAAGCATCTTACCGTGTTTGACGAAGAAACTATTCAAGACCTTATCTACATCAGAGACATCTCCCGACAAAGAAACAATCCCCCTAAGTACTCTGATCTTTTTTGCCACACCCTCTTGCTTATGCTTGAATTTCTTCTGTGGGTTAGTAGCTCTCTCTGATTTCTTTTTAGACTCTTCTGAGATTTTAGCCATCTCTTTATTCACTGAGTCAAATAAGAAATAACCATCTCCATCAAGGAGGTATTTCTTAACCTCATCAAGAAGGTAAGGTAGAGCGTTTGCTCTCAAACCACCCATCAATCTCGCTAAAGTTCTAGGCTCCGCTTTAAGAAGAGCAATCGCTCTATTTGCGGCATTCTGTCTAGTACTACTATCGTTGACGGTAAAAGCAGAAATAATTCCTGCGTTCGATTTATCTTCTTGGGCTTTTCTCCAAAGGAAATCTAAAACATTCCTAACATTCAGAGAATCATACATAAGTCCAGGCTTAAACATATGAGAAGCAAACTGCTCTGAAAGACAATCGAAACCAGATGCGGTAGCAGGATAGTCGCTAAGAGAGTTGTATTCGCAACTTGAAGGTGAACTAAACCCTTGGTTCTCTAATTCTCTGAGAGAAATAGCCTCTCTATACAAAGAAGCTACTCGAATTGCAGGGCTTCTATTTTCAGAAGTCAACTTATTGTCAAAATACATAAATCCAACTCACTTTCAACGGATAAAAATAATTCACCTTCAAAAATAAGTCAGATAAATAATCTACAAATTAAACCTCACAGCCTCCACCACCACAGGCTATTTCTCTGCTACCCTCACCCATATCTTCAAGCTCAAAGTCTGAAAGAAGATCAAAGTTGATTGGAACATGACTCTCCATCGCCTTCTCGTACTCTTCCTCAGAAATCTCTACATATGGAGCCAATCTGTATTTCCCACCGTCATAAGGTAAGAAACTCAGACCTACAACCTCATCAAAGTGATCCCACAGCCACTGACCAACCTTATCCCAATCTCCGTCCTTGACGTAAATCGTGGCAGATTGATTGTGTCCTTTCTCTGAAATCCAAGACTTCATGATGCCAAGGTATCTCTCCATCTGCTGAATAGAGTCTTCATCATCTCTAGTCATGCACCCTTCAGGCGACTTAACTGGAAATCTAGCCACCCATGTGTCCACTTCGCTGTCGGGTCTGTCTTCTTGACCATTCTCCTTATGCAAAGGAATTCCTTGGTGCTGAAGAACCTTACAAAGAGGGTCGTTTGCTGAAACACGAACATGGCGGAAATAGTACTTACTATAACGAGGGTGAAACCCACTCGCACAGTCTACAAACTGAGAGCTATTTCCACTAGGCTTCCCACAAGTAATCGCCGCAGGATAGTTAATTCCGAGTAACTCTGAAGCTTCTTTAGCTGTCTCTAAAGCTACTTGGTTGAATTTCTTCATCGCAACCCAATCCGTAGAAAGCTTAGGGTTGTCGCATTGGCCTGTAATGTCTACTCCAAGTAGACGATCTTCTTGGCACAGGTTCTTCCATCCTTCTCTAAGATAGTTAAAGTTAGTCTTAGAAGCCTGTACGCAACCAATCCATGTAGCGAGTCTTACTTTCTCGCACATGCTTTCTACGGTATCTTCTGCTCTCATCACACAAGCAGAGAGATTACAGAACTGACCTGCACCGCCCTCTCCTGTCCAAGGGTCTTGTGAGGGAAGATAACGAAGTCGTATCTCATGGCATGGGTTGCTTCTCACCATCCCTTTCGGACTGCCACAGTATCTCCACCAATTGTCAATAGAGAAACCACGCTCACCGCTACCGCTCTCTGCAAGTGCTTTCCACTCTGCCCAAAAAACTTCCTCTGAAGGTCTCTCAGGATAAAACGCACTATTGTTTGCCATATATCTAATCGTAGGGAAAGAACCTAGCTTCCAATTCTTAGCATGACGTAAATCACTATCATCTGGATCAGAGAAAGAAATCATCGCCGCTCTGCGAACACCACCGACTACAACTACTTCTGCGATCTGACACATGAGATCATGACACTCTAGGGTTGTAAGCTGACGACCTCTCGCTTGATTAAGTATTTCTTCTGCGAAAGAAACAGCTTTGAGCAGAGGTTCAGGGCCACTACTTCTACCGCCCTTAGTCTCAAGTACTGCCCCTTTCGGGCGAATATTGGAAACATCAAGCTCAACAGAGCCTCCTCGCCACATATGGACGAAAGCAGTGTCGAGAGCCGAAGCCCAACCTAAAGTAGAATCTTCAACTGTAATAAGGAGAGGAGTCTCCTCATCATCTCTTTCGGAAAAAACCGCTGGAAGATTAGACACAAACTTGCTCTCTACTGAGAAGCCAACACCTGTCCCTTGCATAAGAATATATAAAGCCTCTGAGAAAGCCCTAACACAATCAATAGGGAGAAAAGAGCAGTTATAAATGCTGACATTCTCTCTCTCTGCATTCGCACCCGCAGACCATAAAGCTCTCATAGAAGGCATGATGGACTTAGAAAAAATCGCATCTCTTATTTCCTTCTGTAAGTCTGAAGGGATTTTTGTAGGTAAGAACGCCCAAGACATAAAGCGATCTACAGTCTCACCCCAAGTCTCTCTTCTTTTTTCTTCTCTCAACCAACGAGAATATGTCCGATAATACACAAATGAGGACAAATCAGTATTTTCCATTTTCCATTTCCTTTGTTCACTCACACAAAAAATAAAAACGCTCTTTCCACATCGAAGAGCGTCAAAGAAGGCCGGTATTAAAAAACCATTACAGATACAACCGAACTTTTAAAGAAAGTTAAAGGATCAAACCCTTCAAAGTTCACGTTTTTCTCCATCTCAAAAAGAACACGAAGCAAGCCCTTCGCTCTTTTCTTACCAAAAGACAAGGACTTAGGGACTATTTTATTTTCCACGACCCAACGATTCTTTCCAAGAAGAGAAGATATTTCATCGTATGGTTTTTTTTGCTCTACACAAAGACATACAAGATATGTCTCGTACATACTGTTGAACAACAAACCCTCTGTAAAAGATTTCATGTTCTTATACCGCATCGTTTGCTCAAGACGCCTCATTACTCTGAGAAAGTTTTTTGGATTACAAGAATAAATAGCGTCTATGACAAGCATACCTGATATTTCCTGAAGAGGTGAGATCACAAGACCTACTTCTTGTGCGGTTATTTCTTCTTGTTCTGAAACTTGAAGAATCTTCTCTAATTCCCATCGAAGCACACCTAAGTCATGCCCAACTCTTGATACAATCGCATCAGAGAGTTCCTTGGAAATAGTCTTACCTTCGGAAGAAACCATAGAACGAAATAAGTTGCTCGCCCATGCTTGTTTTTTGTGTTGTTGAGGAGGCTCTTCCAAAATCTCTTTGTTCTTGACCGCTGTCAAACTCTTAGTCAAGTTCCCTGAATGTATAAGAACAAGACTGTAGTTAGCACCTGCCTCAGAAATCCTCTGATCAATATTTTTTAGCTTAGATGCGTTATCTACAACGACACACCTCTTAGTAGTATCAAACAAACCAAAGCTAAACGCATCTTCTATTTCTGAGGATGAAGACTTCTTTGCGTCTATTTCTGCTATGTCGTAACCCAAGGTCAGATACTTATTTATAAGCTCCACTCTCCTCAAAGAAATAAGGTCTTTGGAAGAGCCATAAAGCAAAACAGAATGTTTCTTCATCGGAGCACCTCATTAAAATAACCCACAAGGAGAGTTCGAGATATTCTTTTGACGCCCATGACCTCTTTCAAGAGGTCATCGTACTTGGCATAGTCTGACTTATCTACTAGCACCTCTAAGTAAGCCTCCAAAACACCCCTCTCAGAGCCTTTCTCCACTTTAGACAGTAAAGAGAACAGCTCTAACGGCTTCTGCTCTTTAACTGCCTTATAAAGGCTCTCAGCAACACTCTTCTTTTCGTGTGAGAATTGAGGTGCGTAGTGATACTTCTCTCCACACCTTGATCTTATAGTTAAAGGAACACTCCCATAATCCTTAGCCCACAAGATTAACTCAGGAGCATACTTCACAGGCTCCTCAATACGCTTTAAAAGAATATCGAGCGTAGAAGGATCAGCGTCATCAAGTGGGCCGGCTACGAGACAAGGGTTTGATTGTGGGTGGTTCTGTGAGAACAGGTCTACCAAACTCTTAACAGCGTCCACTTTCAAATCTCTAAACGGAGGGTGGATCAACGTCTTATCTTCTAAGATGTCACCTAACGCAGTCTCCACACCATTACCATGATGTATCACGATCATAAAACTCTCCAAATAAGTACATTCTTTGCCTCTATATCGTTTTTTCTTGTATTGTTGGAGAACTGACGATATACGGTGAAACGAACTTACTCTTAACGAGTACAGAGAGCAATCCCTCCCGACGCTAATCAATCTTGACGCAAAGGGGGTAAGTAAAGAAACTTGAGATGTTTCTCTACAAGGAACTCTAAAGGCGAAAGCCTTCTAGTCTGAAGTACGGTCTAGCAGTTCAAAAAATAGTATCTCAGTTCGGCAACTATTTCTTCACAGAAACAAGTACCCATTACAGAGTGGCTCTTACTTGAGTAGACTCTTTCTCCCCTCCCGATATTTCTCAGCTCTAACAAATATATTAAGTATTATAAGAGACATCTATATTTAGTATAGATATAGAGGGAACTAAAGAGAATGACGTATTAACAGAAATAAAACAACTCAACATACATCACATACTACATATACTAATAGTAGTAGTACTAATACTAAAACAATAAGTAGAAATAATACATAATGAAGAAATAATACAAATTAATAAATTTTTGGATTTTCATCTTGTGGGTATTTCTGAACCCACAGGTTTGTGAGGATATTAATTTTATTTCTAGCCTCAACAGACATTTCTATTAGTGTGTTAATAGAAACCTCTTTTGAGGAAATATCTCCACGATTGAGAGCTTCAAAAATGTGAGTCTTCACATGATTGAGTGCAAAGTCATTTAACTCATCTTCTGATGTTGAGTAGTACTCTCTGAATTTCTCTGCACCGGCCAACACCTCTTCTGTTGAAGGAAGAGGTGAATCGTTTAACTCTGAAAGTACATACAAGAAGTCCGTGGACTGTACGATAGCTTCTCTATCTAAATCTCGCATGGCATAACTCCTTATTCTTCTTGGATTGAAAGATAAAGAGTTATACCATGTGAGTCCTAAGAATCTTTCAGCTCTTTTTCGAGCTGAAGTTGCTCGGCTAACTGATAATAGTTGACAGAACAGTTTTCCATATTTCTAGGGATTCTTACACCTTCAACTAAAAACCTACGAACCACTGCATTATGGATGGCTTCTATATCTTTATTTTCAAAGCCCTCTTCTTTAAGGACTCTACTAAAGATATTGGAACCCATCACTCTTGCTTGGTGGATGAGCTGACTTGATGGTATTTCGTTTTGAATGAAATCCACCCACTCCTCAATAGTCTGAGGACCTTCTATCTTTGGTCTATTGTAGTCGTACATATCTATTACTCCTTCTCTAACATCTCTTGAGCTTCAACATCGAGGTTGTCGCTCTCAAGAATTTCAGCGTAAGCTACATTTGCCGAGATCGTCTTACTTCTTGTCTTCCAAAGGTCATCGAGAGTTTTAGTTTCACGATCATGTACCTCTCTCATCACAAGCTCATTTGCGTATCTCTGAATCTGAATTGGGTCTGAGAACAAGTCTTCCCCCTCCTCATTTAGTTCTTGTACGCTCTTAAGTCTTTGCAGTCTTTCAAGCTTACTCTTAGGGAGCCTTTCTAGGTAGTTGCTAGATCGTCTTCTAATCTCACCTCTACTCAAATACGCAAACACGAAGGCTTCAAAGTATTCATTGATCACCTTAAGTGGGTCTGAAGGATTCCCTCTCTCGTCAAGAATCTCATCACTGTTCTTTAAGAAATCAAGCCAACAAGCTGGCTGATCTACATCAAAAGGCTCCACTTTTAGTGAAAGATACTCATTTGTCTCAACTTCAAGCTCCTCACATTTTCTGAGGAAATAGTTGTTGAAGAACTTCAATGAGCTATTTCTTGGATTACTGAGGTCGATCTTTAGCTCAACATCAGTTCCATTTTCTTTCCAATACTGTTGACCGATAAGATCGCCTGAAAGGTCTACACAAGAGTAAAGGTCAAGCAAACAGACTTCACCATTAGACCCAATACGTCTACGGTTCTCCTCAAACCAATCTCGGATGCGAATCTGAGTACGACCTTCTTTGGTGTTGTCCTGCTCATCTAGCCGAGGGTCTACTAAGAATGGC
>Ga0213859_10000016_pt1 | contig 71186 bp, 74 predicted proteins | sample PICome_2_FD_160133 | JGI IMG/M metagenome (GOLD analysis project Ga0213859, IMG submission 160133) | Coastal seawater microbial communities near Pivers Island, North Carolina, United States - PICO304 | ecosystem: Environmental > Aquatic > Marine > Coastal | place: USA: North Carolina...
TGCCACTCAGAATAGTTTTTTGTAGGCAAATACAGCGTAGGGTTGAAAGGAACCCTAACGCTGTAGCGATTGCCATTCTCATAACCACGTACAAGCAGACGGTTGCCTGCTTGCTCAACACTAGTGTAAAACTTCATTCAAGGCATTCAATATAACGAGCAAGCAGTTGCTTGCTTGGATTGGTCACAACAGTCAAGTCCGAAGACCTGATATTAAACTCACGCTCAGCAGCATGTGGTGCCCATGGAGTGATCTGACCATCACAGTCTACAACATAAGGCTCTACCATCCAGACATCGGGGTCACCTGGCAAGGTGTCCCCTTCAACTGGTTCTACTTGAGCAATGATCCACTCATTCTGCAGTTTGATCAGGTTCGACGACACGTCCATTTTCATCTACCTCAAAGAAAATTTGGTCTTCAGTTAGTCCAATCTCAGACAATCTCTTTACAAAATTATCCAGAATATTATTATCAGGATAAACCACACTGATAATATGTTCTCCACTGATACGATGTTCTTCAACAGGAGAGAAAGGACACCAACGAGAATAGTTGATAGGAATAGTACCATCTTCATTGAGAGTACCAAGATCCAAAGTATAAGGATACACCAAACGATATCCCATTACTTTAGCCGCTTCATCTTCTGTTCGAATTTCACCAAAGATACAGAGGACTCTCTCACTAGTAGTAAGAGTTACAATACGAATATTGTGATTAGTCTTCAGTTGTTGTTGCGTCTGTTCTTCCGTCATTTTCTAGTTCCTTTTTCTCCGTGATTTTTTGTTCGTATGCATTTTGCAGTCCTGGTTCAGGAGTGCTGATTGTCATGACACAATCATAGGGAATCTTAAACTGCCAGTCAGGCGTGTAAGGATTCCATTTACTAAACCTTACTTGGTATTCCATACCATGTTGTTCAGTCAGATACTGTGGTGTCTGACCATCCAGGTTTAGGATATAAGGATCTTCCATCAAGAGACAGATACCTCGTTTGTTATCTCCTTCTTCATCGAAGATTTCTTTCAACTCAGTGATAATACGATCACCAGTTTTTAGAGTGACAACTGATACTGACATAGTTTACCATCGATTGTTTTGCTTGTCAAAATAAGTTTCCATAGGATTTGTTTCTAGACATAATGTTGAAGGATATAGAAACTTTGTGGTCTCCAAACGACACAACAGTATGCGGCAGAGAAGATGGAAAAATAATTACTTCTCCTTCTACGTTACCAGAAGTTTCGTAGTTCTGTTGGAACAATTGATGTCCAAACTGAGAAAACACTGTGCCGTTTGTACCCTCTAAATGCAGAAGGTAGATCCCAGAAAATGTAGATGACGGATGTGTGTGAGTCTTATGCCAACACTGATCGTCCCTGTATACATTATACCAGATGGACTGAAGTTTTGACTCTTCAGGTTTATGTAGGATACTCAAATTGGGGTCCTCTAGCATTTCGCTAAAGGGACCCCAAATAATATCATTATAATCTTGTTCTGTCAAGTCAACAAGAATATTATCTTCCTCAAAATAATTTGTAATAGAATCTCTATAAACACCAGAGTATGTAATACTCTTTTCATTCTCATATATTTGAGGAAGAAGTCTACTCTTCAATTGTTCATGGTTTCTAACTTTTGTCCAGAAGATAAAGTTAGAAGGAAAATTATATAACATAAACTAGAACCATTTTTTTCTTCTCTGTTTCTCTGGTAGTTCTTTTCTTAGCGTAACAGTAAGTAGACCATCAATAAACTCTACGTTCTCAACTTCTACATCATCTGCCATCTGCCAGTTCTTAGAGAATGTCTTGTAGGAAATTCCTCTATGTGCATAGTCTCGTTCTTTATCTTCACGAGACTTGCGAGCAGAGACTGTCAGAACATTTCGTTCTGTCTCCACTTCGATATCTCCTGCTGAAAATCCTGCAAGAGCGATCTCCAATATTGTTCTACCATCAGATCCATTAATGACATTGAAAGGAGGATAACTCTTTCCTGCTCCCGCAAGAGCTTCAAGTCTACTGAATGTTTCATCGAACCCGATTGAATGTGGTGTGTATGTTTCCCAATTGAATGTAACCATTGTCCTTAAAAAGCGACGTTTGCATGTGACCCCAAAGGCATCACATTAATAGTTATAACCGAACAAGAAAAATGGGAATTCGTGAAAACCCCCATCACCATTACGGTTTACTCAACTTCTTGCTTCTTCCGACCAATGTTGTACTTGCTTTCTAAGGTCCACTCACCTTTCTCTTTGAAAGAAAGAACCTTAATCTGATTGAGGGGTGCAAGATCAGCAATCTTTTCTTGACTCTCGCCAGAGATTGATACCAGTCCCCAATCAACTAGAAGTTGTACGATACGATTTCTACGCTGTACATCATTCAAAGAAAGATTTGTTTTCTTGCCGTCTAAAGCAAACAATTCTTTGAAGTGTACAATATAATACTTGCCTTGTTTGTGTAGGATGTGACAGGACTGATAGATCTTCTTTTCTTTGCGCGATGCAACACCAATCCTAGTCAGTGTTTCTCTCACTTTCAAAAAGTCATCTGGTTCATTGAGAACCACTTGTACCATGTCAGCGGATTTCCATTGCAATTCAGTTTCGCTCATTCTTACCACCTTTGCTCAATGCTTTTTTTATATGATCTAATTGATCCTTGGTGAGAATCCTGAGCGCCTGCAGAGCTTTATCGTCATTATAACCATAATACTCTTTGACTAAATCAAGATAATCAATAGAATCTTTACGTGCCCAAGGAGAGAAACGCTTCCTTGGTTTCACACTATTTATAAAAAAGTCATATTGCATCTTCTTGGGAAGATGTGGATTCTTGTTCATCTCATTGGCAAACAAGATAGTGTCAGTGAAAGAACTGAGGCACCTATTAATAATATAAGGAGGATACCCTCGCTCAGCATCAGTATCATCATCTAGAATATTCTTTTTAGATTGGTTGATCGAGTACAGGTAGTCTTTTAGTTGGTACGTCATTCCAGTGTCTAATCACTCCACTAATAATAAAAAGGTTGGTAGCCAGGTAAGAAATAAAAATAAGGGTGCGTATGCCAGCAATAATATCTGCTTCTCTATCCGTTCGTCCATGCTTCTCCCCTAACGCTTTCGCCCAAATACGCCACATTCTACTTCGCCAAATTCACCGTAATAACTGTTGCTTTGGGGTTTCTTGCCAGAGCAGTTTCTCTAGCATCTTTGTAATTTGCTGCTTCTACGATCTCAGAGAAGATCCTTCCAGCAACGTAGAGTTTGACTTCACATTTCATAGTTAGTAAGAACGAGTTCCTTGCGGTTTGCTTGATCAGTATTATAGGACCCTACGGATCGCATTGTGTAGGTGTGTGCAAATTCTGCTGCTGTCCACCCCTTAAACCTCTCACGAATGAGTTGAGACGAGTTATAAGATATACATTGAGGACCAACAAACCTATCGCACTTGACAGCAAAATAGTCGTGGTTGAACCCGCTATGCATATTCCCCCGCTTTCCATATAGATTAGATCCAATTTCATAGGGGGGATCAAGGTAGGTGAAGACTGACTTCTCATCGCTAAGGAGGTATTCATAAGACTTGTTAGTAATTTTCCAATTGCCAATTAGTTTTTGATATTCACGGAGTCGTTCGATACCTGCAAGGGAGAAGTTGGAATCACTTGCTTGCTTGGAGAAGGAACTAGATTCAGTAAGACCTGAGAAAGAACACTTATTGACAACATAGAAAGAAACAGCACGCCAAATATTCTCATTGTATGGAGGGAACTTATCTGTTGTTGCAGATCCTGAGAGATACTCTTTAGCATCCAAGAAAAGTTTTTTTGCGGAAGCGGGGTCAGGGTGCCTTTGTTTAAGTTGGATGAGTATGTCCGCAATTTCATTACCGTGGTCCTGTAGTTCTCTCCAGAAGTTATAGAGTGGTTCATAAAGATCATTGACCCAGATGTTCAAATGAGGATACCTTTTAGTAACCTCAAGTGCCACAGAACCACCACCAAGAAAAGGTTCATGGTAGTGAGTGTAGTCTTTCAGATCAGGAAAATACTGAAAGAGTTTACTCAGGGCACGACTCTTCCCGCCTGGGTAGCGCAATGGTGTTTTCAGGGATTTCAAAGTCTTTGTCATGATATTTTAGGTATTCCCAAAAGGTCAGTTTCATTTCCTTGTGCGTCATGCCACAGTGAGCGGCAGCAGCAGGTAGGTTCATTGTAGCACGAAACAGTGCTTCATTTGCTTCTGCTACGTTTTCTGGTGTTGTTTTCACGTATCCACTTGTAGTGTCTTTCAGGTTCTTTTTCAAGGCGTTCTAACATCTCCTCCATGTAAATGAATTTAGGTTCTTTCTCAATGAATTTGAGCAGTGTCATTTGAATTCACAACTCATCATGATCTCAGTCAAGCAGGCAAGCATGTTGACTTCCTGGTCTGGGACAATTTGAATGTCCCTCATGTATTTGGCAATGATAAGAACTGCCTCAGGAATAGAAGCAGGTTTCATGACACCATAGATGCTGTCATAGATCTTACGCATCACCATGCTGGGGTCATTGTCCATGTGTTGGACAACCCAGTTCTTTACATTCGTGAACTCTTTCTTCTTCAGGGACGCAAGTAGTGTATCCAAATTAACATCAGCAACATCCACAAGGATAGCAGACGTAATAGCACCAGTAGCGGCATACCGCTGGCACTCGTTAATAAGCCTACGCCAATCAGGATAATACCGACGGACAAGCTTAGCAAGAACCTTGTCCTCATACTGAACTTGTTCATGGACGAGAATAGATTTTAGACGAGTGAAGAATTCACCTTGCAACTGAGTTGCTTGCTCAGGTTTGATCCTGAAATCAACAACCGTGCAACGTGAGTGCAGCGGTTCAATGATTTTGTTGATGAAGTTGCAGGTGAAGATGAAACGACAGTTGCCATGAAACTCCTCCACAGCGGTCCTGAGAGACAGCTGCACGTCGTTAGTGGTGTTATCTGCCTCATCAATGATGACGACCTTGTGGGACGCCCCAGAGGTCAGAGAGATGGTTGTGGCAAACTGCCTCACACGGTTCCTCACAGTGTCTAGGAAGCGTCCCTCATCAGATCCATTGATCACGATGTAAGAGGCACCAATCTCCTCACACAGCGCCTTAGCGATGGTAGTCTTGCCCACACCTGCGGTGCCACTCAGCAGCAGGTTAGGCAGTTCGCCCTGGTTGACGAAACCCCGAAACACCTCTTTGATGCTATCAGGCAGAATACAATCTTCGACAATGTTTGGGCGATACTTCTCAACCCAAAGAAACTCTTTGCTCATTATGTAATTGAAGATTAAAGGAAAACGTCAGTCGCATACTAGCATTGGATTGGATGTCAACGCAATGCTTCAGGTATGGTGGGAATAAAATTACATCACCGTCAGACAAATTTGGTTGTAAACTGTCGGCAAAGTATTCCCTAAATTCAGATCCATTGTATGGAAACTGATGGACTCTATTATAAGAGTCTGGTCTAAAGAATGTAGTTGGGGTGAATCCTTTGTTGTAATAGATGCCACACCAGTAAGGAGTTAGAGACATACATCCAGTAAGATGTGTATGTGGTTCTTGTCCTTGATTATCGTGATATGAGTTATACCAGAAATCTACAAAATCAAACTTATCTGGTATGCCATGCATATAGAAAAGTTTTTTGATCTGATCTTTTAGATCTCTTATCATACTGTCCCTAACAGAAGAAGGAACAAGAAGATCATTGTCTGGTATAACAGGAAACGTAGAGTTGACTGGAGTAGTCCACCCTTTAGGACGACTGTCTTGTTTTTCTATGTCTGGAAACTGATAAGAAGAATGCTTATCAAACCTAAAAGTAAATATTGGGACATAGAAAACTTTATGCAGTCTCATTCCAAAGGTCTCGTAAACGATTTACTGACAATGCTTTTTGCATCAAGCATCATCTTCATATATTTTACACCCTCTTTGGGTTTCGTGTGATCTCCACAAGTGAAAATGTCGCACACTGCCATGCCCAACTCTGGCCAAGTGTGAATGCTGATATGACTTTCAGCGAGCATTGCCACACAAGTCAAACCCTGAGGTTCAAACTTATGTGAGTTGAGTGCCAATAAAGTTGATTTACATTTGACTGATGCCTGGTAAACAACATCCCTTACAAACTGCTCGTCATCTAAGAACGATTTGTTACACTCCTTGAGTGTAAAAAGGATGTGTCTCATCAGGGTTCAAGGGCAATGTAATAAGTAAGGTCAACATTCTGATTAGTCCATTCAGAAATTAGGTGCTTGGAGACTTTGACATTGTAGTCGCCAGGGAGCAAACGGATGTTCTCAATTTTAAGATCAAGAGAATAGGTGCCAGTAGTGCAACCTGCCACGGTGAGATCGTAAGTATTGCTGGTATCATTCTCTTTATCGCGGAGGATGAGTTTGATTTCGTTAGAACCTTCTTCAGATTGGAAGGTCAGATCAGGCAGACTATAAACAGCAGATGCTTTTTGCAATGCAATCAAATCATCTCCAGTCAGATTGAACTGGAGATCAGCACCAGGAAACTTTACGTTCTTTTCTGGAGCACTCTTCAGCGTGATCTCAGGATCCGAGAAATAGTATTTTGCAGAAGTGCGCCCCCCACGAATGCTAACGAAATCGTTAGAGGTGAACTCGAGCTGAGGATCGTTAAACAGAGAGATACCGCTAAGAAACTGACTGAGATCATAAATTGCGAAGTCAGCAGGAAATACTTCCTCGCCAGTAAACTTTGCGAGAATGTTCTCTGCGTTAGAGATGGTCCGTACAGTGCTTCCCTTGCGGAAGACAATAGAGGAGTTGATTGTGCTGAAGTTCTTGAGGACATCTAGGGTCTTTTTAGAAAGGATAACTTTGCTCATTGGGGGTAAGTTTCACGGGTAGCGTTTTTGTCATTGAAGTGAAGAAGGAGAAGACCGTAGTGAAGGATCTTGATAATATCACGACGGGCACAACCCTTCTTGTCATAGCGGGAAGCATACTTTAGGATGTTGCTTCGGCAGAATGCCTCAGCATCACCACATGCTTCAATCAAGTCTAACGTTTGAATGCTGTCATTACCAGCAGAGTAGTGTTGTCCATAAGTTCCAGAAATGTAATCACGCAGCTCTGTCAACAGAGCATCTTCATTATATTTGTTTGCCATTCACTTGTCCCAGATAAGTCGAATATTACTATGGTAGCATTCCTGAACGTTGCCGTCAAGATCTTTGACAAACAACTTAAGACCCTCGCCACCTAGGATCTTAACAGTCTTGCCACTATCAAGAGTGGCAAGATGATCCACATAACCGTGGAATTTATCAGAACGGAGCTGCGGCATCTTCTTCCTCCTGTTGAACGTCAGCATCAATTTTATCATAGAGTTCGATGAAAGATTGCTTGGTTTCGTCATCAAAACGATTGACGCAAACCTTGATCGCCTTCATACGATCCTGCCAGATAGCGAATGCTCGCATGATGTGAACCAGACGGCGGGTGGAAATCACTTCATCAATACCACCGTCTTTGAAAGTTTTGCGGATAATGTCTGCCCAGTTGGCAAGGTTCTCGCAGAAGTCATGGTCAGCAACAGCAAGAGAGGCAGCAACCTTCTTCAGGATCTTGCTCTCGATAGCAGGGGTGGGATACTCCTGCTCGAAGGTCAGGGCAAAACGCTCAAGGAATGCTTCGTTGAGAACATTGGTGCCGATGAAACGACCATCATCACTGCCCTTGCCCTTGGTGTTGGCAGTAGCAATCACATTGAAACCAGCAGCAGGTTGGATATACTTACCAATCTTCTTCAGGAAGATACCCTTACCTTCAAGGATAGATTGCAGACACAGGATCTTATTGGATGCCAGGTCAACCTCGTCTAGAAGCAGCACAGCTCCACGTTGAAGAGCCTCCACGACGGGTCCATTGTGCCAGACAGTTTCGCCATTAACAAGACGGAAACCACCAATAAGATCATCCTCGTCAGTCTCAATGGTAATGTTTACACGAATGAGATCTCTATTTAGAACAGCACATGCTTGCTCAACAGAGAAAGTTTTACCATTACCTGACAGACCAGTGATGAAAGTCGGGTAGAAGATGCCAGATTGGATGATCTTCTTCACATCAGAGAAGTTCCCGAACGGGACATAATTGTCATCCTTGCTAGGAACAAGGTTCTGATCTTCCCGATCGGTAATAGCAACAGCAGGAGCAGCAGCAGGTGCTTGGTAAGTCTGCTCCAGTTTCTCTTGAACAGTCAGGTTCCAAGTGCCACGGCGGACATAGAAATCACGCAGACGCTTGACAGCAGTAGCATAGGTCACTCCAAAATTATCAGCAGCAGAACGAACGTGATCAGCATTGATATCGTTACCATAGGTCTCGGACAGGTAAGAGGTGAGTTGGGAAGTGGTCAGGTCGGACTTGGCAGGCATTGGTGTCTTGCGTTGATGTAGTAATTATAGGGCAAGAGGGTGGTGGTGCCACCCCCTGGTGGACGGTTTGAGAACTGGTCAGGCGATGTATTCGATAAAAGAACTGAGGAGTTTTTTGTTAGTGGACTTAGAACCTAGCATCTTCTTGAATGCTTTGGAGATCTCACCTTTCTTGGCACCACTCTCTACATCGAACTCAACATCCTCGTCAATGGCGTTGTTGCTGATAGCGTAGAGAGCAGTGTAGCTCTTAGGGAAAGGGATGACAGCAGACTTAGTTTTCTTCCACTGCTTCTGGACTTGATCATAGTGAGCGATGCTGGCATAGGTGCTGACAAAACCAGACAACCCATTACCACCCATGATACGGAAACCAAGCACATTCACACCAGCATTACGATCACGCAGTTGCTGGATGAAAGTGTTAGTCATCTCACCCCAACCATCACCACCGCTGTAGACGCGACCAGTCTGGCGGTCACGTAGCACAGTGTTGTAATCAAGACGGCGAGGACGAATGTAAAAAGCATCCTTATAGTCATCATACACCTTTCGACCATAAGAAGCTTGACACGCCTCGCCGTCAGTCAGGATACAAACATTAACCTTCTGGAGATCATTCTGTTTCTTGAACTGAGGGATGATGTAGTTGAGCATCACGATACCCTCATTCAAAGGAGTGCCAGACAGAGTTACACCAGTAGTGGTGGGATAACCAGAGTGATAGACATAAGCGTATGCCTCACGGTACAGGTTCAGGCACTGACGCTCATAGTCCTTAGAGTTAGAGCGAGAAGAAACCATGTTCATCAGGTGGAACATATCCTTCTGAAGGAAGATCTTACCTTCTTCGCATCCAGTTTTAGCAAACCATTCCTCGTTAGAGATGTATTCGTCCTTACCTTGTTTGGCACGACGAACAGCATAGAACTCATTGGTGAAAGCATAGACCTCAAACGGGATCTGGACTTTCTTGCAGAAGGCAGTCAGGTTCAGAAGTTGCTTGACAGTCGCCAGGATCTCACGCTGCATAGAACCAGACCAGTCAAGCAGGAACAACAGACCGTGGTTCTTGCCGTCAGGAACAACAGTTACTTTCTTAAAGATGTCATCACAATACTTATAAGTATGCAACTTAGTAGTATCAAGAACACCAGTCTTAGATTGACCAGCACGAGCGTAAGCGTCAGCAGACTTACGGCACTCAAACTCCTTAACAAGGTAGTTTACCTCCTTCTGCGATTGCTTACGAAACTCCCTGTAAGATTTATCTACATGATCGTAGCGATCAGAGCGATCAATGCCATCACCACCAGCAAGGAAGACTTCGCGTTGCTCATCAATCCAGTCATGAACTTCAGTCCAGTCAGCGACATAGGTAGGGAGATCAACACTCTCGGGGATCTCAACATACACAGGATTGTTGGCAAAACGATTGGTCAGTTTCTCAGCAGCGCGATCAAAGTTGCTTTGAGTTTCAGAAGTTTCTCCACCATCAGAACCTTCCTCTTCTTCGTCTTCTAGATCATCATCTTCATTCTCAATCGGACCAGCATTATTAATGCCTGCTTCAGGTTGAGAAGATTCAGTTGCTTCAGATTGTTGCTGCTCAGATTCTTCGTCATCGTTACTTTCACTTTCACCTTGCTGAGCAGCAGGAGGAGGAACGTCTTCTACCTTCTCTTTCTTAGAAAACTCAAACAGATCAACAGCAATCTCACAGACCTCAGCAAAGGTCTCAGCATTCTCTGTGCGAGTTACAAAGATCTTCTCATCTTCAGCAAAGGGAAGCATAGCACTAGCACCAATCTTGAAGTGGAGATTGATACGATCGATCAGACTGAAGGTATCAAAGTCCTCACCCTCAATACCAAAGAAGTCAGCATCATTAAGTTCTTTGTAACCACCAGCAAAAGACTTACGCAGACCAGGATACTTACGCTTCATCAGCTTCTCAATACGTGCATCCTCAATCACATTGATGAAGTCTTTAGGGCACTTGTGCTCAGCAGTCCAGTCTTCATTAGGAGTGAAGAGAGCATGACCAACCTCATGACCCACCAGCATATCGTATACGACGCTAGAAGCACGGTCCCAGTTAGGCAGGGTAAGCACACGGCGGTCAACGTCAAACGATGCTGTAGGGACCTTGCGGTGCTCTACAATGAGGTTCTCTGTAGCGAGTAGGCGGGCGAGGTTGCCTTTGATTTCCTGGGTGTACATGTCTTTCGTTTGCTGATGGGATCATCATACAAAAAAAGGATGGTCATCCGACCATCCCATGTGTCACTTCGTTGACTGTCTCTTGCAGCACACTGAAGTTCTTTTCCTTCACCGCAGTGATGGTTCTATCAAACTTGTCGTCTAAACCTTGCTTGTGACTGATGACAAACACCTTAGTATTATCATCAAAGTTACGAAGGATCCATCCTAGATCAGATGTACCAGACTGGTCAAGTGATCCGTCAAAGATCTCGTCTAGAATGAGGAGGTTAGTATCCACACTATTCTTAAGTTTAGCAATAGAACGCCAAGTAAGCAACAAAGCGATGTCAATACGAGCTTTTTCTCCCTCACTGAAACTATCATAAGAAAACACATCACGGTATCTAGATTTGATCTGCTCCTCAAAGTTCTCGTCAAGGGTGAAATTAACATAGAACTCCATCCTTTGTAAGAATTCGTTAATCAATTTGTTCATGGTAGGAAGATAGGTCTTGATAATCCTGGTCTTAATACCATTGTCTTTGAGAAGTTGACCTGCTGTCGTCAAGACATCTCGGTCTTGTTTCAGGTTAGCATGTTGCTTGCTCAGATCTTTCTTACTCGTTACAAGAATTTGCAGTTTATCAAACTCCGCTTTCTTGTCTGGGTTTGCTCCTTCCAGTTCCTTGATCTCATCTTGCAGTGCTTCCACTTGTTTGCGGATAGTCATCAACTGAAAGTTAGTCTGAGAAATGCTAGTGTTGATGTTATTGACTTCAGTAGACAGTTCAGTAAACTTATTGAACCTGACTTCTTCTTCACCAATAGCTTTGAGGATATCATTGTATCCTACTAGCATTTCGTCAGACTTATTCTTACCCTCTTCAATCTTTTCGTTACGAAGTGTATCAGAAAGTTCTTGAGTACAGGTAGGACAGACATGATTTTTCTCAAAGAAGTCATGTTCTTTTTTACAACTGTCTAACTTAGACTGCACTTTGATGAGAAAAGTGTTTAACTTCTTGATCTTTTCACTGGAAGTTTGATACTCCTGCATTTCTTCATTAAGTTTACCGATTTGTTGTGTCAAAACAGACACATCTTCGGCACCTTGGAGTTCAGTTTTTTTATACTCTTTTACTTTTTCTTGCTTACGATCAATTTCTTCTTGAGTTCTTTGTTGCAGAGATAGCATGTGTTGCTTCTGCAGTTCAATTTTATCTTTGAGCAGATCAACTTGATAGTCAATATCTCTCAACTCTTCATTGTTCTCCCTGAGCTTGTCTTTCAACAAAACATTCATGGTAGAGAAAACTTGAATGTCAAGAATGTCTTCAATAATCTCACGACGTTGTGCTAGAGGCAAACGCATGAAAGGAACAAAGGTAGAAGAACCAAGCACCACAATCTGTGTAAATGATTTGTAGTTCATCTTGAGAACATTGCTCTCAAAGTTTTTTTGCTGTTCTACCAAAGAACTCTCTTGGTTCCACAGTTGACCGTTGCAGTAGATCTCAAACTTATTTGGTTTGATACCACGAACTACTTTGTATTCTACCTTACCGATAGAGAATTCAATCTCTGCAAGACAATCTTTCTCATTGATGCTGTTTACCAATGATGGTTTGTTGATCTTACGGAACGGTTTGCCAAACAAAGAAAATGTAAGGGCATCAAGAATGGTGCTTTTACCCGCTCCGTTGCTACCAACAATTAAGTTTGTTCTACCTGCTTCTAAATCAACTTCACTAAACACATTACCCGTGGACAAAAAATTCTTCCAACGGATTTTTTTAAAAACAATCATTCTTCTAGATCATCAGGTGGTATCAAAAAATCGTCAGGTGTAATGATCGAAAACTTTTGTCCACGATCTTGACATGCTGCTATTATAACATGATCTTCAAGTTCTACAACCTGCATAGGAGGGTAATCTTCATCTTCCTCAATCATCATTAGGTATCTTTCAGCATCATCGCCTTCAGTCCAGATTGGGATAACACGATCCTCGTCTTCATCAAACACAGAGAACACACCATCTGGATGGTCTTCTAATGTAAGAATGAACATCACACTACTTCACACGATTCAATATATAGCGAACGCATGAGAGATTTGAGATTTGTTTTGTCTACGGCAATCTCTACTTCATCAATATATTCGTTGAGAAGTGTCATCGTATCCTTAGTCTCAAGATCCACATCATCGATTCCCTCTACATCAACAAGTGTTTCTACAATTTTAACGTCGTGTGCTCCTACGTTGTAAAGACGATCAACCAATGTTTCAAACATTTGGTAGTCCCGTTTTTCTTCAACGATGATCTTGACGAACTTGTCCTTATAACTAGACACATCTTGTTTGTTGTAGTCCACACGTGCGTCGTCATAGAAGATTTTGTCGAAGATTTCAAACGGGTTCTTGATATACTCAAGTCGATCACTTTCAGTATCGTAGATATGGAATCCGCGAGTGTCTTTATAATCATTCCAGAACATCTGGTAAGGGTTGCCTAGGTATTGAACATTGCCATGTTTAGACTTGTGATGGAAATGCCCAGACCATACACGTTTGAAATTTTTGAAATCAGATACATTGAAACCACCTTCAAACTTCATGCCTGGTGTGACTTCGAAACCATCACACTCAAGGTGACCACACATAATGTCTGCTTCACTGTTAGCAATCAGTCTCAAGCATTCTTCTTTGTTGCCAGAGTTAATCCATGGCATCATCAGAAATACTTTCTTGCCCATCAGAATTTCTGTGGGTTCTGAGTATACTCTAATATTGGCATACTTCTCCAAGAGAAGTTCGGGTGAGTTGATCTTGTTTGTGTTCTTGTAATACGTGCAATGATTGCCAAGGATCATATGCACATTGTATGGTTTCAGTCTTTGGAAATAATTCGTATCAACACGGTTAAAAGTATTATAGTCCATAGACTTTCGATTATCGAAAGTGTCACCCAGATCAATGATGGTCTTGACACCTCTTTTCTCAAGCGTAGGAAAAAAGATTTCATCGTAGAACTTTTGAAAATAATTCCAGAATGCCAGATTGCCTTTGCGTCCATCAAGATGCTGGTCTGTAATAAGTGCGATCTTCATAATTTACCACCAACTACTCCATCAAATTGCTGGGAAGTTGTGCAGTTTGCCCAGTTGGTAGCGACACCTTCCATGTGGAATCTCGTTCCCGCCACGACAACTTCTTTCGTAAGTCCTGTGATGAGAGCCTTGCCATCCTCACCAAAGCTATTCCACGTTCCAAACCTTGACGCTGCAACTCTGAATTTTCCATAGGGTGTTTCATACCATTCATAATCACTCATCGATTCATTCTCGTTTCAATATTTTCTTTGATGCTACCCATGTCAGAATAGGAAGCGTTCATACCTGACATACTACCATCATATGTGTCAGTGTGCATAACTTCGTCATATCCTGAACGCTCTAGGATCTTTCCTTTGATCTCTAGTTGCTTCTTCTCTTTCTGAATGCGGCGTAGGAAAGCGTAGTAAATAATTTGTGTGAAGTAAGCAAACGGGTTCTTTGATTTCTCGGGATCAAAGTTGTCAATATACTGCAGGCAGTTTTCAATTCCGTCGCAGATCATGTCCTCACGGAACATGTAGTTAACAAAGTTTGGTTTGTAAGACAAGTGCGTGGCAATCTTCAGGAAGCATTCTCCTAGGTAGTTTGTAACACGAGGTCGCGGTTTACCTGTCTCTTTTGCATGGAGAACTTTCTGTCGATACTCAGTGATCGCAGCAAGGAATTCTTTATTGTTGACATAGTATTCTGTCTTTTTACGGGTCATTACTGCGCTCATCATGGTTGTCTTACCATTATCATGTAACCAGTGTAACATGTCATGGTTTTTTTGTAAACCCTTGACAAAACCTCAGAAACTTAGTAGAATAACTCTGTCAAGGGTTCAAGAGAGGTAATAGCTTTTAGCTTTTATTAAAGATATCCTCTAAAGTCTTTTTCATCTCTTTTACAGAACCTAGATATCCAGATCCTCTTGGTAATTTATTTGCTCTACCAGTTAGAGATTTTCCATTTTCTAATCTTTGCAAGGTTTTTTCATAGAACTCTTGAATCTGTCCATCAACTTCTGTCATCGTAATAATATGCTGTCTGTTGAGAATAAACATATTATCAAACGTTGCGCTGACCCATTCTTTGAATGAAAATCCAGTAACTTCTAATTGACCCTTTCTTTGTTTGGCAAGTTCAACTAAGAGAGGGTTTTCTAGTAGCACTTTGTCTTCGTCTTCTAGGTAACAAACTTTTGCTACGATCTCCTCTCCAGATATCAATTTTACTGTTGCATAAAAATCATCTTCCATATTATCCAGCTCTAAGGTTTACTTTTATAACCTCATATTTAAAGTTCTCTTCATTGTAAATTGTAACTCTTTCGTTCAAATGTTTCAATGTGTAGTTCTGACCACCAATGTCGTCAGCAATGTCATACAAGGTTGCAATGTCTTTGCCTTCGCCTTTCCTGAGGACACGTCCGATGGACTGAAGATTTCGAATGCGCGACTTACTAGGGGAAGCAAAAATAATGTTGTGTAATCGTTTGATGTTGATGCCTGTAGAGAACGTACCATACGATGCAATGATAACAGCGTTATCTTCGGTCTCCGTAATCTGACGAACTTCTTCTCGGTCTTCTACATCCGTACCACCATGCACAAAGAATAACTTGCGCGATGGATCTATAGTGCTATTTATCAAATCATAAAGTGGTTCACCATGCTTCTCAATATAGTTAAATAGTACAAGAGTGTTACCTTCAATATCTTTGACAAGATTTTTGATAAGGTTATTTCTACCACGGTGTGTTACGAGATACTCCATCTCATCATGATATGTTTCAAAATGCTGAGGAGCATGTTTACACAACAACACTTTGATCCTAAATTTACTAAGATATCCTTCTTTGATTAGATCATCTGTTTTAGTAACTTGTTCGCACTCACCAAACAATCCTTCTAACACCCACTTATGTGTTTTGCTACCGTCAAGAGTTCCTGTAAATCCAAATCTGTATTTTGCATTATGAAGCTTTGTCATAATGCCAGTCAATGATTTAGACTTGAAAAGGTGAGCTTCGTCACCAATCACACAATCGATGTCATCGAAGTATCTCTTAGGAAATTTGTAAATAGATTGCCAAGTAGAAATGATGATCGGTTTATCAGTATTCTTGTCCTTGCCAGAGTAAATCTTATGAACATGATCATCAGCGTTCCATCCGTAGTCATTAAAGTCATTGACCATCTGTTCTACCAAGGACGTAGTAGGGACGATGATGAGCGTCTTCTTGTTGGTAGCAGTATAGTATCTGACGAGGGAATAGATCATCAGAGATTTACCACTCCCCGTAGGAGAAAGTAAAAGTTTGCGGTTATTTTTTATCGCTTCATAGACCGCATTGTACTGATATGGACGAGGAGTAATTCCCGCTCTGGTGATTTTGTCCATAAAAGTTTTGATGCCAGCAGGAGACACAAAATCATTTGTCTCTTCAACATCTCCATACCAGTCATTCTTTTCATACTCAATTTGATATTGTCTTTCATCTGCCCATACCTGCAGGTGTTTCATCAAACCGCCATAGAGTTCACCAGTGCCAGGGGAGTAAAGACGAATAGTTCCATCCCAGTATTTGTATCTGGGATTCTTCTTTAGGAACTTTGCTTCGGGAACTTCAAACGAAAAATAGTCCGCAAGCTCCATATGAACATGGGGCTCCACGGACTGAACTGTAACGTAAACTTCGTTTTTCTTTTTAATACTCAGAGTGGTCATCATTGTCCATTTACAAATTTCTCCCACTCAATGGCACTCTTGATCTGGAAACCTCTGTTAGAAATTTGCTTCATGACTTGATCCAACCAGTAAAGCATCTGGTCTAGATATTTGATCTTTGCCTCAAGGTTGATGATCTCGTCATCTGCCTCAAGATAAGTTTTCATTTTTTCTGAAGTCTTGATGCTTGATCCAAATGGTTTAGAGGCGTAAGTTTTTGCGTCTGCTTCGCCTGAGTAATACTCACGTTTCTCTTTCACCATCTTACGGATCTGAAATTCCAGCGAGGTTTTGATCTGCTGAATGTCAGTGTAATGGTTTAAGTATTTATTATGTTGGAAAGGGATGTCTAACGCGAGTTGTCCCAGATCTGTGGTATACTGTTTGTTCTTGAACTGAAAATCAACGGCACTATCTTCTGCCCATTGTTCTCTCAAGTTTTCAAATTTATCACGAAGAGTTTCAAAATTCATAGAGGTTGTAAGTTTTTATCACGAAGGAAGAACTGCTGGTGCTTGAATGTCACCTCTGCAGTAATATATTCCACATCACTAATTGTAGCATCAAACTGTAGGTTAGTGAGTGATACAGGAAACAGATCTCTGAACTCTACAATGAATGCTGGATTGTATTGTGAAGTAACAATGTGCAATTGTCCGTTAGTATAGATGTCTGCTTCAGGAGTTGTCCTTGCCATCTGATCCGCGTTGCCGTTATCACGCATCCAGGAATGAATACTATAATAATTTTTCAAATCTTCATCTACAATAAAACGTACAGTAAAATCCCCGAACGTTACACCGCCACCAGGAATAATAGGCAAGTTCCTAAAAGGACTTCCTACTTCCACAGTGCCCATTGCAACGTCGGGGACATTAGCTGATTGACAAAAGAAGTCTACCCCATCAAACTTTTCTAGTTTGAGGATAAAACCAATTGGATTTAAGAAGTTCCTATTACTAGGTTGCTCCTTGTACCATTCAGCAGACATGTCAACTTCCCAAGCTACCTAGTATTTAGGGGTTGTTTGGATCGAGACCTAGATCAATAAGATACTCTCTCCACCATGCTTCTTTTTGTTTTTTCCATTGCGGAACTTCACGACCTTGCTCTGAATACCATTCATATAGAGCTTCGTCAATCTTCTCTGAGATTTCCAATTGCCTAATCCTCTTCTGTAGAATGTCCATTTGCATTAATGATCTCTTCCAGTTGTTTCCGAATATCAGCCGAACGATGTTTCTCACGCTCGGAATGCTTATAACCATATTTACCATGGAAGATAGCGTGACCTTGACAAATCATTGTCATACCAAATCCAAATAGGAGAACAACTCCTATCCATTCTATAATGTGATGTTCAACCATGGCAGTACGGGGGGTATCACTCCAATGAGTCGAAGCAGACCTTCAGCAAAAAGTGCAAGAACAACCCAACCAACACACATACTAATAATCGAAGCATTCCGATTGTGACGGCGTATGGCAGCATCAATCATCTCCTGTACTTCTTCCTTTGTTACAGTCTCGGTCTTCGTTGTACCAAAAATCTTCCCAATCTTTTTTTGAATTTGTGACATCTTCCCACTCAGGTTCGTATAAAGGACATGGTTCTTCCATCAAAGTTTCATTTTTCATTTTGATAATTTCTTCATAAAGTTTATCTAAGTCCATTCGTCATCCTCCTCTTCATCGTCCCACACTTCGTAGGGACCATGTTGCATACGTTTTAGCTTGTCGGTTTCTGCTCTGAATGCAGCAGTTTCAGACAACCATAAAGCAAGTTTCATTACAATGAACACCGCTGCTAACGGTGATAGACATAGTAGTAAAACTAGAGATGAATTCATGATGAATACTCTTGGAGAATTTCGAGAACCTTGTTTAGAGAGTGATGTGCTCCGTCTAACCAGTCATCACTGGCACCGTCGTACATACCCTGATGGATCTCGTTCTTTAGTCTAAGCACTCTTGGTTCGATGTCAACCTTTTGCATTCTTCCTCTTGGCATATATTTACCGCAAGTTGTACTTCTATTTAAGCATAAAAAAAGGGGACCCGAAGGTCCCCCGTGTTGATATCGTGACAGTATCAGGTGAGGTTCGCAACGCGAACTCTTCTGTAATACTGGTTGCGGTTCGCGGTAAGTGCCTCAGCATCAGGTGTGCCGTTGCTCTGTACAACGAATGGGTTAGCGACCATGCCGTAGCGGGTCTTGAATCCAATCTTAGGCTGGAAAGTGCTAGGATCGATCGAACGTAGCATCTGGAGGGGAACATATGGGCAGTAGAAGAGACCACTGTCATATGGGGAAGAACCCTTATAACCAACTACGTAGTAGTGGGTGTTGGAAACGTTAGCAGAATAAGGATCAACGAAGACCTTAATGCGACCGTTCATGGTTCCAACGAGGAGGTTACCAGTGTCATCGACTTCACCGATGGAAGGACCACCAGCGCCAGTTAGACCGCTGCTGTAGTCGAGAGTACCCGACATAGCAAGTGCGGAAGCAACGTCAGCAGAAGTGATGATGAAGTTGCCCTTTCCTCTACGAGTCTGCTGTGCAATAGCGTTTGCATCGCGCTCGATTTGGAACATGAGTCCCTTGAACTTTTCAACCGACCATCTGCCGTTGGAGTCAACGTCGAGGTCAAATACACCAGCGTTAGCAACGTTGTTCTGAGCACCAGACTTAGCGACGGTGTAGACAGTACGAACGACTTCGCGGTTAATTTCAGCAAGGATCTCGCTGGAAAGAAGGTTAGCGAGTTCTTGCTCAGCATCAAGACCGTGGATTGCCTTGAGGTCTTGTGCTAGTTCTAGAGTGTACTCAGCTTTGAGAGCTCTGGTCTTTGCAGTAACAGAGGTCTTCTCGATGCTGAAGCTCATCTCGTTGAATAGGGTCGAACCCGATCCTAGAACTTCTGCATCTTCTCTAGCGATGTTGCCTGCTTGACGCTCATAGTTGGAAGCAGTTGTACCGCCGCCAGTTGCGTCGTTAAGCAGACCAGGGTTAGCATCGGTAGTACCGCCGTCGCCAAGAGGAGATACGGGATCATTGTATGCTGCAGGACCCTGAGTGTTACCAGAGAAGTTGGTGTCAGGCTCGTTATAGAGTGCCTCGGAACCAGCACGAAGTGCGGAACCAGCTTCTTGGTAGTGCGACTTCATCGCAAAGATGAGACCTGTAGGACCGCTCATAGGCTGGACACCACAGATGTCATAAGCGACGAGGTTAGGCATCGCACGGCGGATGAGGCTGATCATTACAGGGTCGAAACCTGCAAGTCCACCAGTCTTGGTGGTTAGACCAGAACCCGAAAGTGCGTCACCACTGATAGCACCAACAGTGTTGGATGCTTCGTTGATCATACCACGCTCTTCGCGTAGTTGAGATTCGGTATTTTCTAACAGAACAGCGGTAACAGCCTTTCTATAATTGTCTTTGATTGCGCCAGCGCCCTCATGACCTAGAACAGGTGCCCACTTTTCTGTTAGAGCATTTGCGTTAAACATTTTGTGCTCCTTAGAAATTGGGGGGTGTTATTATTATTTCCAGCGGTTGAGTGCTTGGAGGTATTGTGCCATTACTGGCGATACTTCCTCTGCACCCTCAACTGGGGTTTCATCAGCAACCTCGCTTACAGGTGCTGCCGATTCCTTGAAGTAGGACTCCTTAATGGTCTTGACCTTTCTGGAGAACTCTTCTTCGGAAACAAACTCTACACCTTCAGCAAGTGCAGCGAGTTTTTCTTTTTGAGTATCTGCTAGTCCTTCCGAAACAGTGTTCAGAATGTTGATTTTTGCAGTCTCATTAAGACGATTTTGTAGTTTCACATTAGCTTTGACCTGTTCGTCAAGGCGCTCTTCCATTTCACGAATAGATTCAGCCATACCTTCTACCACATCGACTTTCTCGTCGGGGATAGCGATATAGTGCTCTTCAAAGAGACCCTTCAGACCTGCGATAAAGTCTTCGGTGATCTCATTTCTGATGCCACGGTCAATAGCAACTTGATTTTGCTCCATCCATTGACCGATAGCGTAGTTCACTGTGCCGTTTACTTCCTCGGAAAGCTCTGCCTTAGCAGCAGCTACTTGCTTATCGAGTTCAGCAGCAAAGTGCTCTACAAGTCTGTCATACTCTTCAGAGATTTTCGCTTTGACAGCAGCCTCAAAAATGGTCTTTGCTTTCTCAGCGAACTCTTCAGAGAGTTGTGTACCTTCTAGAAGTGCGGCAACGTCTGCCGACATATCTACTTCTTCCATCGAAGGTTTAATAGGATAGGTAACTGCGCTACCTACCTTAGTGCCGTATGCTACTTCCGCACCGACTGTTGGGCGTGCGTCAGGCGAATCTCCTGCACGCTGCTGAGGATCACCCGAAACTTGGGAGATAGGAGCAGCAGCTTTTGCTCCAGGATTTTCTTCGCCATCATCATCGTGCTCGTTAGGAGTGGTAGAAGTACCACCTAGATCTGCGGGAGCAGCTTGTCCTGCAGGAGCAACGCCAGGTTGGACGGTGGGCATAGGATCCTTTCCGCTAGACTTAGCAGTCTGAGCGTCAGAAACCTGAGAGGGATCACTACCAGTGCCAGGGATAACGTTAGCAGAAACCGTTGGCATTGGATCGCCAGCTTCTACAATCACCTTTTGCTCGGTAACGAACTCCTCAAACTTTTCGTTTAGCATATCTGACATTTGAGTTTACCTCGTGTTTTCCGTATAATTATTCTAAGATTATTTATGAATTCAAAGATTTGAGAGGAAATGCTCAAATACTTTGAGCGTCCTCTCTTCCATGTCACGGCGTGATGCACCGTCCATGTAACGTTGGTATTTAGCAACTTGGCGTTCTTGTAGAATTCCGTTGTTCCATACCCACTCTTTACCTTCCATGATTCCATTGACAAATGCGTCAGGGGCGGATGGATCTGCTACAATATCAGCAGCAGTGGTAAGCATGAAGTCATCTGCAACAACATTGCAGTCTTCTTTCTTTTGAATGCTTCCCATACCACGAGAGGAAACACCTAACTGAACACCTTCGCCTAGCAGATTCTTTGCGATATTACCCATTGGTGTATCTAGAATCTGTGCCTTGCCAATGAAGTTATTACCCTCAGCGCGGAGACTTGTGATTCTGTGAGACACTCTATCAAGATTAATAGTGGGTCCATCGGGGTGACCGAGTTCACCTAGAGCACGCTTCGACTTTACATATTCCTCATTGTATCTCTCTACCTCGCGGTTGAGAACTTCAAAAGGATACATGCGACCGTTGCGGTTCTTTAGTTCGGACTGAAGAAAAACACCTTCAATGTATAGAAGTTTCTTTCCGTTCTTTTCCTCAGTGAGGATTTGAACGTCTTCAATCGTTTCCGTTATCAGTTTCATCGGTTGCTTCCGTTTCGGTTGGTTCATCAAAGAATGTATTCGCTACCACTTTCTTGTAGTCTGCCATAGCATCAGATGCTTTGGAAAACAAAAGATCATGGATTGCATCAATAGCATTGGCTCGTTGGTTATCGGCAATTTGATTGACGATATTAACTTCGCCTTGATGCGAATTGACTTCAGTGTGTTCTGCCATAATAAGGATTCAGTATAATTTATTTAGTAGATGCGGAAGGTGACGGTTTTGGAGAAGGCATTTTCTTTGCCTTATCTACTTCCCTTTCCGCGGCTGAGTCAGCAGCAAGTTCTTGTCTTTCTGCTGCATCGTCTGCTTGAATGTCTTGAATTTCTGGAGCAAGTGCAGCATTCTGTTGCTGCATAGTATCCAGCATATTCTGCTGAGCAGGATCGATAGCAAGACCAGAAGCAATGTCGCCCTTCATTTGCTTATCAATTTCCTTCATATCCTTATCAGTCTGACCTAGGATATGACGACGAACGTACTCTACAGAGAAATACTTTCCAACAAAAGGATCCATTTGAGTGACAGTTATCATTCTTTGGTTCATCATTTCAATTTCTTTTAGTTCATTGAAATGATTATCGAACAGGAAGTCATACTGAACATGCTCTTTCATGTCATCCCAATCTTCTGGGGAGATTACTCCCTTGAGGATGAGTTGAGTTTTGAGCATGTCTTGGAACATCTCGCTAAATCGCTTACGGAGACGACCGATGAACTTCGTGAACTTAAGTTCGTCACGGAGGACTTCAGTGGTTTTACCGAGATTAAATCCTTTGTTATCGTCTGTGAGACGAGAGGGAGGAAGATTGAGAGAATTGTAGAGTTTCTTTTTAAAATACTCCACATCCTTGAGTTCACCAAGGTTCTGTCCGCCAGGTAGAGTTGTAATCTCAGTTCCACGTCCACCCTCTCTGCGAGGTAACCAGAAATCCTCTAGCATACTCATATGCTTTTTGTCATCACGCATCTCACCAGTGTTTGCGTCATACACTAGCTTGTTGCGATAGCGAGACATCACATCGCGTAGGTATTGTTCCGCTTTTACTTTGGGAAGATTGCCAACGTCGATGTAGAAAATTCTACGCTCAGGTGCGCGTGATAGTCTGTAGATAACAAGTGAATCTTCAATCATTCTTAATTGATTGAGAGACTTGATTGCCTTATGCAGGAAACCAAGAGTCATTCTTTTGTTCAAATCTTGTAGTCCAGATGGGCAGAACGTAATAGAATCTACTGCCATCTTGACACCCTGAGACAGTGACATATCGCCAATTGGTCCCAGTACACCACCTTTGTAAAATCCTTTTGGATTGTACAGATAGTAATCAACAAACGTTCCATATTCATGCTCAAGTGCAGTGCCTTTAATTGCTGCACGAGCAAGAGAATCTTTTGGAGTTGTATCGATTTTTTGACGAACCTTCTTGATCTTCATCGGATCAATATAACGAAGTTCCGTAATGCCTTTCTTTGGATTATCTAAATCGATAACCTTGTGGTAGAATAGTCTACCGTCGATATACCAAGATCTAACAATCTCGTGTGCGCGATTGTCAAAGTTCAACAAACGTTTGATATACTCAAACTCATTACGAATTTTTGTTTTGATGCCTGCACCCATAGGTAGATTATCAAGATTGATTTCTACGGGAGTGTCGTGTGCATCACTTACAATAAATTCATTCACAACTTCGTCAACAGCACTATCAACCTCAGGGTGTAGTGCCATATCACGATAACGACGGATCATCTCAAACTCATTGCGAGCCTGATTATCCGTGTCTACATACGTTCCATAATATCCGCCTGCTGCTACAGCAATTGCCTCATCAGCATTAGGAGGGACAGGGGACTGACCCTTCTGACCCTCCTTGCGATTAATTTGGAAGCCAAATAACTGACTCATGACTACCTATTCAAATGGTGTGCTTCCAACTATTTATCACTCCACAGGAATGCTAGAAACTCCATCTCTGCTTCCTGCCTGAGCAGTGAAGTAAGAATACTGCCACTCAACAGTAAACTCTTCAATCTGATCATTGCTATCATAAGCAAGATCGATAGGAGAAACGTTGGTTGGGAAGCAATACTCTAGGTTGTAAGTTCTAAGAACCGAACCAGTAAGAGTGGAATCTTTCTCTAGTTGAGAAACTGCTAGTCTTGCCATATAACCACCAGTTTGAGATGGTGTGAACAGAGGAGCAGTGTTTGCCTCGTGGGTGTTGATGCTGTTTGCCCACTGCTCGAAGAAGGAGCGAAGCTTCATGTCCTTATCATTGAAGAAGGTTGCAGACCATGTATCGAAGGTGCGGTCACCTGCGATCTTGACTGTTCTTCCTCTGAAAGGAACTTCGATAACACCTAGGTTAGAACCTGGGAGTGCAGCAGACTTGCATAGGATGTTGGTGAGATTAAGATCCTCACCACCCTTTGCGAGTGGCGAAGGAAACTCAATGCTCACTTGGAACATATTGGGCTTGACGCCCTGACCGATAGTTTGTAAAAACTGACTTACGTTAGACAGTGCCATTTGTGTTTACCTCGTAATTTTTTCTCTATACTCTACTAATTATCTACCAATTACTTCACTGAAGGAGACTCCAGTTCTTGTAGCAGTAACTGTTACTGTTACGTAATTGATCGAGCGAGTTGGCTTGAGGTAGAGTTCCGCAACAAACTCGTTTCTGTCGATAACTTCAGGTGTGTTGTTGCTTTCGTCGCAAACAACCAAGAAGTCAGTTAGACCTCTGCGTGCCTGAACTTCCTGAAGATAACCAGTCATAGAAGCATTGAAACTTCCACGAGTGACTTCATCATTCTGCTCAAAGAGTACGCCTTCAGCAAGACCTCTTGCTCTCTTCTCAACATTGAGGAAGAGACGACGAACGTTGATACGATCGAATGCAGAAGGTGAAGCAAGACCAGTTTTGTCTCCAAAGAGAACAGGACCAGCGCCTGCCATTGCTACAATAGGATTGATTCTATTTGTGTAGAGATCATCACGTTGTGCCTTGTTAGGATTGAATGCTAACTTAACAACGTTCTGTAGACCACCACGGTTTAGACCTGCTGGGGAGAACCAGTCGTCTAGAATTGTGGAAGTAGAAACACAGAGACCAGCAACATCACCATTGCAACCGATGTAACGGTACTTATCGTTGAAACGATCGTAGGTGTACTTGATACCACTGTCTAGAACAACATAGGAAGAAGATCCAATGTTATCGAAGAATGCGATTGTGTTAGCAAGTTGATTTGCTGGGGTTAGTGCAGATCCACCAGAGGTTGCCACTTGAGCACCGCTCCATGGGGAGATGAATGCAATGCAATCCTTTCTGCTGTTAGCGATAGCAGCAACTGCTTGTGCCTTAGCGATAGTGTCAGTTTCATCAGCACCGTCGCCACCCATGAGAACAAAATCGATCTCGGTTTCTTCGGTGTCTAGGAATAGATCATACGCTGCTTGGATTTCACCAGCAGTGTATGCATAGTCATCAGAACCACCAGATAGAGAACCACCTGCGGTAGGTAGGATTCTTGCAAGTTTTAATGGAGCAGCAGCGGTAGCACCGTAAGATGCTGCAGCAGCACCAGGATCTTCTCCAGCAGTTGTTACTTCAGCAGAACTGAGAGCAGCACCAGCATAAACATAACCAGAATACTCATTGACATAATCCTTCCAGTAGGAGGATGCTCCCTCGGGAGTCTTAGCGTCAGAGAGTTTCGAGAGATATGTCATTCTCTCAACAACTGTATTGGAGCTTTCGTCGATGATTGCTACGTGAACTTCATCGAAAGAAAGATGACGCTCGGAAGCGAAAGCAGATGTACCAGGACGAGGAGCGATTGCTTTGTAAGTTAAACCAGTGGAAGCGATTGCTTGGGAATTGTAATCCCACGCAGTAGCGGTATCACCAGCAGCAGGAACAGGAGCAGCAGAACCCTGAACAATTTCAAAGGTGTTTGCGTCTGTTACCTTAACAACTTCGTGACCTACAGCAGCGTCATCGGTGTATGTACCACCAACTGCTAAACCGTGAGCGGTCTTGCTGATGACCCAATCAGCACCACGGTCAACGATTACAACGCGAAGGTTGTTGCCGTCAGCACCAGCGTAACGAGCAAGGAACTTCTCGGAAGTTACTCCTGCTTCGAAAGCATCCTTGTCACCGACAAGAACACCAGCGCCAGATGCGGTAGCGTTTAGAACTCCAGTTGCAGCACGAACAACTCCTAGTTGTCCACCGTAACGGAGGAACTCGGATGCTACCAACCAATCGCCAGCGTTAGCCTCAGCGGGTGCTCCGAACGTATCAATTAGTTCTCTTTCAGAACTGATGTTTACAATTTTGCCTACGGGTCCAGTGCGGAAAGATGAAGCAAAAGCACCACGAATAGCGGATGCTCCTACAACGACAGCATTGGAAAAATCACGTTCTCTAATAACAACACCAGGCGAGACTTGACTTGCCATGTTTTTACCTCTTAGATATCAAATTTATCTAAAAGTATTTAGAATTTCGTCTTGTTCAAGGGGGGAAACAATGCATGAACATACTACCAGTCAGGATATTCCCATCTATCCAAAACTCTGTCTGCAAATCTGCTGGCAATAACTCTTATAATAGTACACTCTTTACATTCGTATGAATATCCTGATGGCAATCCTCTCTTAGACTTTCTAGTCATATAAAAATCTTCGATCAAGTTCTTTGTTTTTCCACAAGATCTACACTGCCTCTCTTTGAAGAGAAGGTGTTCTAGACTGAACTGATCTCCAATGTCCATCAGAAATTCCACATATAACTTACTTCTTCTTGCTTGTCTCCATAAGCCCATAAGTCACCATCGGCATCGATAAAGGTATCGTCGCCCATTCCATCATCAATAAAACCAAAAGGAGCCATGTCTTGCTCAATCTGATTTCGCTGTTCTTCATAAATTCTCCTTCTGATATCTTGATCAGTCATTTCCTTAAAGTATTCCTGCATGACTAACCATGCAAATAGAACCATGCACATTACAAGGTCATCATGGTATCCTTCATCTGCTTCCCATGCTTGTTTCTTCTGAACGAATGTGGTAAGTTCTTGGAAGATCTGGAAGTCGTTGAATAGTAGTTTGTCTTCTTCAATAATTGCTTTGAGGTTAGCGCAACCAATCTTCTTGACGGTTACGCTCATCTTTACACCTAGTTGTGTTTTGTTTCCAGAGAAACCTTGTCCAACAATCTGCCCAGCTCTCCCTCGCATCGCACACATAAGGACGTTAGGATATTCGAGATCGTAGTTGAGAGTAGCAGCAATACTATCACCGATGTCATTGACTTCTACCAAAACGTATGGGTTATTATATTCTTTACAGACTTGGAAAATTACTGAGGGAAACAGTACAGGTTTAATCTCATTATTTCTGTACTTCGCAACGATCTTATACGGGACCGTGGTGATATCAAACACGATAAAAGCACTGTAGTCGCCACCGATACCTCGGGCAACGTCCACAGTAACAATATATTCGTGATCCTTTTGCACTCTCTCATACACGTCAAGTCCTGCATTGCTAGCGATGGGGTCTGCGAAAGGAATGTTTTGTAGTTTTGCTGGACTAATCAAAGTGTCAGCAGATCCAAGGAAGTCGCACTCAAACTCCTGTGCAAACTGTCTTGGAGATGTGTTCTTGATTGTTTCTTCTTTCCACTTGGCATCCCTTCCTGGGACCTGCGACCAGTGGACTTCGTTGGTGACGTAATCATTCTTACCTCGTCTGGCATCCTCCCACATCTTGTAGAAGTGGTTCATACCATTCGGCGTTGAGATGATTATGACTTTCGTTGACTTACCAGAAGTAATAGTAGGATAAACAGAGGCAAAGAATTGCTCTGCAACATGGTTTGGAACGAAGGCGAATTCGTCGAGGAAGAGAATGTTAAACGACATGCCTCGGACAGCACTTGCAGACGTAGAAGCTGCCAATATCTTACTGCCATTTTCTAACTCCACATTACCTTTGTTCCATACAAGGATACCATGTTGCATCCACTTTGGTAAATTTTCGTAAGCAAGTTGTAATCTTCCTAGAAGTTCCCTGGCGGTAGATGCCTTGTTCGCAAGTATACCAATGTTGACACTATCATAAAAAATTGCGTAGTAAAGAAGATAGGCAACCACAGTGGTACTCTTACCAGTCTGTCTTGGGAGCTTTGCGATGTTGAATCTGTTTTCATGGAAGTCTCGCAGAATTTCTTTCTGAAAGTCATACATCTTGAAGGGCACCAAACCTTCATCAAGAGAGATGATCTGAATATAATTCATAGCAAAATAGATAGGATCATTCTTACACTTGATCCATTCATCAATTTGCTTCTTTGTAAACTGGATAGGTGTTCCCGCCTTCTTCAGGTTCGGGTTACCTAAGTAAACATCATTACTAGTTGCCACAACAATCAGATCACTACTGACTATTTATCCATAGGGTGATCGTTGTCCAATTCTTCTAGTCTCTTCTTCCAGGTTACTCCGCCTTCCATACCACGGGAGGGGTTGATACAAGTATCATCACCTAGGTTGTTGCAAACCAAACCTGCTAAGTCTAGTTCGTTTCCTTTCTTGCCTGTGCCAGACCAGTAGTGTTCATCATCAATCCAAGTTGCCCCACACTTGGGGCAAATTTTGGTGTTCATTTGTCGTACTCCTTGAGGAACTTTTCAAAGTTGTTGGTGTCCTTAATAAGTTGCCTCTTAAGTTTCCAACCCATCCACTTCATCTGAAGTCGGATGAACGCATATCTAATTTGTAGATCAGCGTAAGCAAAGATCTTCAAGGTTTCATCGACGCCAGCAATCGCTACCAGGATGGCAACGAATACTACCAGCATATAAAATCCATACATCATTGTATCTCTCTGCTACACAGATTATAAGCTATGTAGCAAAAAATAGTGTTACGATTGGCTACGATTTTATAAGTGTTACTTTACACACAGATTATTTTTTTATAATATACTGGTTACTTCAGAGAGTTCCGTTGGCGCGTCTGATTTCTCTGAGTTCCTCAAAGTTCTTCTGTTTGGTTCCGCCATCGTAGGACCAGGCGTAACCTTCTGTAATCATTTGCTCATTGAGGGAGAGTTCTGCGTCTCCAATGTAAAGCCATCCCAGGAGTCTACCGTATTTACCAACACCCCCAACAAGCTCAGTCCTAATAACGAGGTCATCATCACCAGAGATAGCACCATCGAGCTTCTCTTTGAGCCAGTTGGTTGCGTCGTATCCAAGTTCCTTCTCTTCAGCGTCGCGTGTTCGTTTCTCTGGCGTATCAACTCCTGCAACTCTGACTCTTTCTTTCTTATAAAGATCAAAACCCAGGTCAATAGTGACATCAATTGTATCTCCGTCAAGGACTCTGTTAATCTCTACCACTCGGAAGTTGTAGCAACTCTTCCGACTCGGGGGTGTCATGGCTCCCATATTCGTTCTCATCAATTCTTAGTATATAGTAAATGATCCATGCAACCATACACAAAAGGAGCATGATACTAAGTATCACACTCCATACAGGATCATTATTATCATTCAGTGGGCGGAGTAGGAGGTTCATGACTATGGAATGGTTCCCAATGTTCCCATCCGTATTTATGAACTGCCCACATTCCTAAGATGGGAACGAATACAAGTAAGAACCCCATGACACCTAGGCACCACGGGCGTTCCATTACTGCTCTTGCTATATGTCCTAGTTGATGCATCATGCTGGATAATCCCAATTAGTTATCAATCGTGTTTTGTGTTCTGGACCCCATCCGCCACAGTAGATATAAGGGACAGTGCGAATTGGGCAACTATCACCAGTACACAAAAGATCATCTACAATCCTCCAACTCTCCATGACTTCTTCGGCATGAACAAAGTGTGACTGGTCGCCATTGATAGCATCATACAAGAGTTTCTCGTATCCATCTATTGCTCTGTCCTGTGGATATGCGTGGGTGAGTGTGGCACGTTCTAGATCATCATTTAGTCCAGGTGCTTTGATATCCATACGGATATCAAGATGAGGATTAGGCTGTAAACGCATAACGATACGATCATTTACTTCGCCCTCGTATAGTTTGAGTGGTGGTTCTTTTAGTTTGATGACAACTTCTACACAACCGTAAGGCATCTTCTTGCCAGTCATGACGTTAAAAGGAACTCCCTGCCAACGCCAGTTATCAACGAATAAAGTACCAGCGAAATAGGTAGGAGTACCACTGTTAGGATCAACGCCCTCTTCATCACGGTAGCCATGGTATTGTCCAAGAATAATGTTCTCAGACATTCTAGTAGCTGCGAGTACCTTTGTCTTCTCACGTCTGATTTCCCTGGCATTCATCTTACTGGGTGGTTCCATTGCTACGAGTGCTAGCACCTGTAGAATGTGGTTCTGTAGCATGTCACGAACTGCTCCAGCAGTTTCGTAGTATTGAGAGCGACCTTCACATCCAATAGTTTCGGAAGCATAGATCTGGATCTCTTCTACATACTGGCGGTTCCAAAGTGGTTCCAGAAGAATGTTGCTGAAACGAGTAGCAAGTATATTATTGACAGTATCTTTACCGAGATAATGGTCAATGCGATATACTTGTTTCTCGCGTAGATGTCTAGCAACCACAGCTGATAAATGATCAGCAGATTTATAATCGTATCCAAAGGGTTTCTCGATAACCACTCTGGAGTGATCTGGGTCATCCAGTTTCCCAGCTTCTTTAAGATTGGCGATGGCATTAGCATACCTCTCTGGTGGCACGGATAGAAAATACGTATTGTCGTGTAGGTAATCAGGAAGATGAGAAAGAGTATCAACATTGTCCAGATCTGCTGAGATGTAATCTAGATGATGTAAGAATTCCTCAGGGTAATCTCCCAAAGATTCTTTCCATTGTGCTGCTGTTGGTTGCCTTCTAGAACAACCAGTGATTAAAAAATTATCTGGTAGAAGATCTTTCTTCCAGAGTTTGTATAGTGCTGGAATTAGTTTCTTCTTACACAGATCTCCTGTTGCTCCAAAGATAACAATTCCTTTAGTGAGCTGTGCCGTTTCCATCATAGTCGTCCGAGTCGTAGTATTGAGTTTCACCTTTATAGGCTCCAAACCACAGGGTGGCACATACAAAGGGTATTGATATCCAGAGAAGCGCATTACCTAACATGATGACCACCAAACATAAATCTCATTCCATTCAAAATCTTGGACGCGAAAGCGCCAAGACGGCGTGAGTTAAAACGCTCATACAGCGCAGTGCTGAGGACAGGAGCGGGTACACCAAGATCCACAGCAGCGTGAACAGTCCAACGACCCTCACCACTGTCTGATACTCCCCCATCGAACTTGCTAAGCTCTCGATCGCTCCGTAGAACATCAGCGGTAAGATCAAGTAACCAACTGCCAACCACGCTACCGCGACGCCACAGCTCAGCCACCTCAGCAACGTTAATGTCATACTGATAATCGGCAGGGTTGTCCATTGGGGCGACCTCTGCATCTCCTGCTTTGACATACTTAGAACCTGCGTTTGCTTCATGGAGGATGTTAAATCCTTCTGCGTATGCCTGCATGATACCATATTCCACACCATTGTGGACCATCTTCACAAAGTGTCCAGCTCCAGGACCGCCACAATGCAACCAACCTTTCTCTGCTTGGGTCACCCATGAGTTAGGTTCAGTCCTGGGGGCAGCATCAATTCCTGGGGAGAGGGCATCAAAAATGCCTTCACAAGTGGCGACCGCAGTATCTCCGCCACCAACCATAAGACAGTATCCACGGTCCAGACCGTAAACACCACCACTAGTGCCACAGTCAATATACGCGATGCCAAGTTTTGCAAGGCGCTCTGCTCTTTTCCGACTGTCCTTAAAATTGCTATTGCCATGATCAATAATAATGTCGCCTTCACGACAATATCGTAATAGCTCATTGATCGTCTCCTCTACTGTTTCTGCTGGAACTACCATCATGAAAATGCCAGGCAGATAAACAGTTTCTCCCGACTTTTCTCCATAAATTGATTTTCCTTCATGTACTACTTGAACAAGGCTTTCCACAGAAGTGGTACATCCACTGATATAACCCTTCTCATATTGTTCATTAGCTTTTTCATAGTTGTTTCTATAACCCCATACTTCGTGTCCGTTTGCGATAAGACGGCGGGACATTCCTTCGCCCATCCGCCCAAGTCCTATCATTCCTACTTTCATTTGATCATCTCCATTGCTTTTAGTAATTCATTACTATGTTGTAGTTCGTCATTTAAGATCTCAAGGATCTTGTCGTCATGTCCATTGAGTGCTAAGTGTTTGGCATATGTAGTTGCTGCGTGAACTTCTACTTCGTAGGACAGATGGTAAGCAGAGCGAGGAGCCACCCAATAATAAACCACGTTGGTCCAATAATAGATAAGGACGAGGTGCTTGGCGACAAAGCGATCGATAAAATAAGTATTACCGCCCCTGCTCTCCATATATTCCAGATGTTCTGTTTCATTGACTGACTGTGCAAAATGCTCTTTCATCAAATACAGATGTTCGGGACCACGCAATCCCATGCTTTCCCTGAAATGTAATACACTCAAAAAAGCAAAATAGGGTGCCCGAGCAATTTCCTCAAGCACCCAAAAACGTGAATAGTCTCTTCCTTGATAAAGGAAGTCTAGTATTGCAACAGTGATGTCTAAAACAACAGTGTTGAATTTTTTCATTCTTTTACCGAATACTGATCTTGATAAGTTTTGAGCTTATTGATCAAGTCATCATATTGTTCCCACATGTATTCACTACCTGTCTTCTCTTTGTAGAGTTCGCAGGCGATGATTAGACGTGTTATATCTGTGTCAGAGAGACGCATTTTCATATCAAAACTCACTTACTAATTATAGGTTCACTAGGTAATAATTCACATTCTTTACAATATTTTCACAAGTATGTCAGCAATTCCACGCACGTAAACTTTTATTGATCCTGCTATCAGGATCTTTGGCAGTTTTCTTAGAAGTTAATTTAGATTTCATGCCCTTCATTCGAGCACAAAACGATGCGCGACGGGGATTTCCAACCTTCTTGCTTGGTGCTTTAAGGTCAGATCCAGGATTTGCTCTTTCGTAAGACTTCCTTCCCTTCTCGTTAAGTCCACCTTCTTTGTTCTGCCCTGATTTTTTGGTCCAGGCAGCACCTTCTTCTAGCTCCGTTTCCTCGCGCTTGACGGATCTGATGGGGACAGCGAAACGATCCCATGCTTTCTCTCCGTAAGAACATTCATCTCTAGTCTCAGGTTTCTGGCAGAGTTTGCAGAAGCGTTTCTCTTCCTTCTGCTTTTTCTCTTTCTCTGCTAGAACAGCCTCAGCGAGATGTTTAATTTCTCCGTATGTTCTCATGATAAACGACGAGGGTTTACCAATTTATTTATGCTTCCTTGACTACTATACCCTCACCAAAGACACCACAAAGGTTGGTGCCAGACAGAGACTTGATCTGGAATTGAATATCAGTCTTCTCAGCATACTTGAATGGAACACGACGCTGGATATTCATTTGGTTGATGTATGGTGTCTGTGCCACTCTCAAATTGACACCAGATTCTAATGTAACAAAGTTCTGAAACTCTCCTGGTTTTGCCGAAGCACCATCGTTCATGAAAGCATCAATTCTGAAGAGGTAGAAATCACAACCAGCAGGGACAGTATATGCTGCTGCTTGTGCTTTACCTGTGCCAGCAGTAATTCTTGAGTATGTGGTGGCACCATTAGTTGCTGTGATGTTGCCAGTAGCATTACCACTGATGGTTACAAAATCATTGATACGGAAGAACCCAGCAGTTGTTACTGGTGGTGTAGCATTGTTGATAGTAACTACTTCACTGATCTCTTCGTAGTTGATGTCAAGCCCAATCAGTTTTACTTGGACGCCATCATCAGATGTGTCGCCAATGTCACTGGCAACTGTCATGTTGAGAGCAGATGCTGGAAACACATAGTCAGTGGTGTCTGACAACTCCCACACAGTTCTCATGGTAGTGCCCTGACTATCATTGAAACCAAAGATGTTTCTTACTGATGCTCCACGAACCTTGCCTCTGGCAACGTTCAGCATGAAGGCTTCGTCCCAATTAAAACTTGCCATCTAGACTACCTAAACCGATAAAAATATTTATCTCTTGTTACCGTTCATCTGCTTCAGCATCTTCTGTAGCTCCGCAGTGCTACCGACAAACATAGCGTTGTTTGTGACCTTGGTTGGACCTTTCTTTTCCTCGTCAAGATCCTTCATCTTCTTATGAAGATCCTGTAGTTTCTCAGTCATGTCTGCAACGTGCTTCATTGCCGCTACAGCGACCTCATACGCTCTCGGGTGCCCTGACTCCTGAGCGACCTCTAAAGCGCCTCTGACCGCCTCCTGACCCTGATCTATGAGGCTGTATAGTTCTCCTCTAGTATATTCATAATCTTTCTGGCGATCGTCATCAGTTTTCTCAACCTTTACTGGTGGTTTTTCTTCCACAGGTTCAGCACTGATATTGAGGATCTCCTCCATGTTCTCTTCTAGGCTCATAAGAATTCAATTCCTTCATTAAATCCAAAGTCATCACCAGCATCCAAGAGTGCATCATCATTTACATCGATAACACCATCGGTATTGATATCTGTAGTTGCTTTGGGTGTATATGTTCGTGTGATAGTTCTGCGGTTGACAGATGTATCTCCAAGCGTCTCGTGAATAATTGCTTTCTTGATAACGTCTGCCTGGTTGTAAGGACCGTAGAGGTAAGACTTCATAGTGAAGTTTAGAGTATAGACAATGTATCTACGCTCATAGAAACTATCGTCCCACTCATCTTCATAACTTACATTGTTTAGAACAATAGCAACATCACGTTTCTCGTTCATGTCAGGGATCATGTTGAGAGTAATGCTGAAAGATGGTTGGAAGTATGGTAGGATCTGTTCAGTAATTTGTAATGCATCATCTTGAGACTTGGCAATAATACCAAGTTCAAATCCTATATTATAAGGAACAGGAACATATTGAACTCTGACTTCATCACCATTACCATCAACGATCGTTTTGTATTTTTGAATTGGTGATGTCTTACGGGTAGGATCGTAATCAATGCTCGTCATCTCAAAGTAGAGACGTGGTAGAGTAATTGCTACTTTCCTGTCCGTATTATTTTCTTCTAGACGAACAAGAAATTTCTGTTTAGGACCATATGCTAGGGGAACTTTCTGCTCCTCTAAGACAGTACCATCACTAGGATCTGTGCTCTTTAGTGTGATGTTATTAAACATCGTACCAAAAGCAACAATGTTCTTACGAACAATCTGATTGTAAAAATGCGAACCTAACATCAGATACTACCTGTAAAATTACCAAACTCACCAAATGGATTAGATTCTGTCCAATCCACAATATTATCAGCATCATCTTCGATCTGTCTATTTTGATCGTAGTTGCTGTTCACATTATTTAGAGTGTCAAATGTCTCAGGACTCCACTTGGCACCTGAAGTTAGACCAGTAATTACTTCAGCAGTAGTGAAGGTTCCTGTTCTGTTGATGACTTGGAGAGCTCTGGTTGTGCTATCCCAGGACTTGACTTCTGCTCTGTTATCCTTAGGTGAGTAGTCAATAGTAACAGTAGGAGCAGTTGTATACCCAGTGCCCCCACTAGTAATAGTGATGCCATTAACAATACCAGTCGAGCTAACCGTTGCAGTGGCTGTTGCTCCATTTCCTCCGCCTCCTGTAATAGTAACTGATGGTGGAGTGCCTTGCTTATAATGAGATCCGCCGTCAGTAATAGTTATACCAGTGACAGCATCACCCGTTATAGTTGATGTTGCCTTCGCAAGGAACTCGTCACCAACAATCTCCTCACCTACAATAAAGTCTCCTGTTCCACCAGGATCCATAAAGAGTTTGATGGCATTGTCGAATAGTTGTTCCACTGCATCGATCTCTGCAACACCAGTATCAAATTCGTCTTGACCGACCTCATAGATCTCAGCGGTGATAGCATAGAATTGGATCTTACCAAACTGGAAGAATGGTTCTTCCTTACCAACAAATTTGATTTCGTAGATATCTTGTGTCAATGGGAAGTATAGTAGATCCCCTTCATTGGGTCTGCTATCTAATGTTAGAGTAGGATTATATTGTGCTACAGACTCATCCCATCTTCTACTAGAAACACGGAATATAATTTCGTCTGTAATTCTTAGACCGAACTTGGAGATGAACTCTGCATTGTCGCCAAAACCCGTGACGTTCTGTAGCAGCATCTCAATCTGGAATTGTTCCTGATACTTAGTGTATCTGACTTCATCCAGAGTGCTGTCTTGCAGAACTACCTTAGGGATATAGTATATGTCTGTACCAAACAGTTTGATTTGCTCATCCACAAGATCCTGAACGAGACCTTGTTCGCCACTGTGACCTTGGTAGTAAGTTGGAAAGTAGGGACTGGTAGGCATCTTATCCGATCATATCCATTGGTGGGATTGCATACTTGCTGAGAACTTCGCTTTCGATTTTCTCAATTTCTGCTAGTGCGTCTGTGTATAGTTCTCTACCATTTAGAGTGATGCCACCAGGCAACTGAACATTGTTATACTTAATCAAGTTCTGACCCCACTGCTTCTTCATGAGAGCAGTAGCATATCTCTTGACAAACATATCATTGTTCATCTCTGTAGCATCTGTAGGATCGATAAGACGATGACACTCAATCAGGATGTTAGATCCTTCTTTGAGGAAGTCTTTGTCTAGATCCATATAGAGACGATCACGACGCATTGTGTATCTGAACTGCTGGAATGATCCATTGTTGAGGACCATATCTAGAGTTTCTAGATACTGTTTATTCATATAATAGTTGAGGATGTCAAGTGATCCAAACGCATACAAGTCGTTCAGGAACAACTGATACTCAACACCAAAAAGATTAGAACGGATTGAATTGCTGACAAGACCAAAGACTCTGGTAATGCCAACTACATGAGACGGGATGTCAATGTAGTTTGTTGTTTCTTTCCAGTCAGTTGTGCCAGTTGTAGTTGTTACACTAGCAGCAAACCTTGTCTTATCGTCAGCAGTGATTTCGTGGAATAGATATGCACGCTCCATACCGTTGTAGCAGTTCTCTTGGAAGAACTGATACGTGTCATCAATAACGTTATTAACCTGTTCGTCGTCAATGTTTACTTGTAGGACAGGCTCACCAAGCTGTCTCTTACAATATGTGATGAGTTCAGCTCTTGAATTTGGAGATGCCATTACACACAAAAAATCCCTTCTTACCTATTTAGGAAGAAGGGATTTAGTATTTATTCAGCGGGAGTTTCTTCTGCTGGTGCTTCTGGTTCTCCCTCTAGAAGTCCGAGAGTCTCAAGACCTCCTTCTAGTTTGATTTTATATTCTTTTGCTTTACGCAAGTTCTCTTCGAGTTCTCCAATTTGCTTTACTGTAGTAGCAATTTGCTCCTCAAAGTTTTTCTTTAGTGCTGCTGGGTCCATAATTATTCAGGGAATGAAATTAAAGTTGATGACAAATCGAGAGTTGTGCGTAGGTTTACTACTTGAATGAAAGCGCAAACCATCAAAGAACACACAACGTCCTTTCTTTGGTGTGACAGTGCTATTTATGGGATATTCGGCAATCGGATCTCCGTACATCCTTTCACTAAAATACGTATCACCGTCACTATCATTGACATAATACAGACATACCATATGTGGATCTGCCATATCTACATGCATAGAATCATATTCTTTATGTCTAATGCCAGGTGTCTGCAAAAAACATCTACCACGGATGACTTTCGAAACACTGATACCTGTATTATAACACGCTTCAAATAAAAGCGGCATGAACAATCCAGTGTATGATGTAGTAGATTTACCATCTAACAAAAACATATGAGAGAATCCTGGTAGTTGACTCTCTCCATCTTCGGATAGATTGTCATGGTAGACCCACCTAAAATCTGTATCAAATCTCATAGTTTCTTCGATGAGATTTTGGTAGTTAGGATTGATGCAATTGTCTTTAATAATGTTCTTCATCTGGTCCCTCCACATTCCAAGTAAGATTTCCAGATACAGTCACTCGCTCATCAGTAGTAGATTTGAATGGATAGACTGCATGTTTTGTGGTGGACGGGAACATAAGTATAACACCATTCCAAGATTTATCAACTGGTAATACTTCTGCTTCTAACTGAAACGCACCATTACTACTATGAGTGGTTCTCTCTTCTGCTCCGTATGGTATATCGACAAAGATAACAAAACTTACAATACCAGAGTGTGTATGGACTGGATTGTATTCATTCTGTCTTTGGTAATTTACCCAAAGGTTTCTTAGTTTGATAAAAGGTGATACGTCTCTTGTCTCTTGAAAATCCCATGGACAAGTTTTATATACTTCATTCCATAGATCTCTGGACAAATCAACAACATAGTCTTCAAATCCAGGACATTCATACTTCCACTCAGACAAACTTGATTGTTGTTCTAGAGCACCAGCCAATCTTGTGTTGTAGTTCCATGTCTCATCTCCTCTACGATTTCTTGTATAAGCAAGAAGATCTCTGTATAAGTTGTCTGGTATCTTCTCAGATATAAATGAAAGATTACTTTGTTGATAAATCATGGATACAAATCAGCACTTATACTATATCGTTTTTGATCTTCCACTCCTTTGCCAGGTGTATGTGGTAGATTTGATGGAAATATAAACCACGTCATTAAATTACTTGGTAAGTAATACGGGTCTCTTCTTGGCATGGGGAACATAGTAGTTCCAGACTCACCTAACTTCACATACATTATACCAGACAACGTAAATGGATTCTCTGGGTTATGGCAGTGCATGTATGGCTCTATCGGATTTTTATCCCAATCAACATACACCCACGAATTCATATTGTAATCAAATATATCCATACCCCAAAACCTAGAACAAGCATCGTAGAATGACCATCTAAGTTTTTTGATCATAGGGTTATCTTGCTCTAAGAAATCATCCTTACCCTCATTGAAAGTAAGTTTAGATACGTGAGCCATGTTCTTAGAAAGACTGCCCTCTGCAATAGAAGTATCGATGAATTCTATGAGTTCGTCAGCATCAATATCGACAGGATATTGTTTGATTCCTAATACCATTTTCTTTTTGTTTGTGCAATAATTTTATCATGGATATCAGGATCACAAAATGAGAATGCTATGGTAGTCCTGAGTTCATTACCAATCAAACTATTAGGAGGTTGACCTTTGTGTAACCAGTTAGATGGAATGAATACACCACTGTTAGGAACATATGGAGTAAAATGATATTCTTCATCGGGAGTCTGACATACAAACTCTCCTCCCCATTCTACATCCCAGTATGGTTGGTTGAAATAGATGAACGTCCATACTCCATGTTCTTCCCAATCTTTATGGAAGAGAGTATTCTGACCTGCAGTCTGACCATTAGCATGGATCTTGCATAGTTTGATATCTCTACGCAAGTGCTTCATCATTTTCAATCTAACTGTAGTAGCACACTTAGTAAAGATCAAATCTGTCCTAAGAGGATGTTGCCACGATACAGGATCTCCCTGACCATAAGACGCATTGTTGTACGTCCACGTGGCAAGACTATTCATAGAAGGTGATTTGCGATCAAAATAGTCCCACAAAGTAAGTCGCTCTGATTTTGATAGAACGTTATTAATAACAATCGGTTTATTCATACCCACCAAATCCAACCAGTCATAATATATTTTTCTTGAGTCTCTGATATCTGTCCTCTATGCTTATGAGTTAATGCGGCGGGGAAGATTACAGTTTTACCTTTTTCTGCCTTGACTGTGTAGTCTTGATAGAAAAATTCTGTTCCACCATCTGGAACATCATTTAGATATGTGATATACACGAATGCTCTATCACATCCATCTTTACCAGAACCATCAACATGCCAAGTGTAGAATCCATCTCCAGGTTTGTAATACTGAATCTGTGGCAAACGTTCCATTACAAATTCTTGATTCATAATCTGAAGAGAGTTTAGATAGTCGTCAACAAAACTATCCAACTCCGCTCTATACTTATCAAATTTGTAATCCATTGCGGATCCTAAAGGACCTGCATCTTCAATAAAAAAGTCTTTGCTTTTTTTAATTTCTGGAATGACACTACCACCACCTACACGTCCAGCGTATGTCAAATCTTTTTTGTCTGCATCATGAAAAAGATCTATGAGTCTATCACAGATAGAAAGGTCTGATAATGCGTACTCTCTAATAAATTTCATTGCCAAGCGGGTCCTTGTACCCATCCTACCAGAGATGTTCTAGTACCACTAGTAACAGGAAGAACAGTATGCGGTGTATCTGCTCCAAAGAAAATAGCTTCTCTTTCTTTCAACTCCATAGTTCTTCTATCTCCTGCTGCATCGATTGAAAATTCACCACCTTCAAACTCACCTGGCAAAACAATACTGAAACTCATTTTTCTAATTCTGTTACCCTCTCTTCTATTTGGAGTCCAATCTCCCTCATCAATATGCCAATCATAATAATCTGTGGGACCATAAACGGTATATTGAAGAGGTTCGATAAAGTCTAATTTTATATTCCAAAGCATTTTTGAGTTAGCAAACTCTACCAATCCATCCAATAACTCAAACACTCTTGGATTGTCAATAAAAGATACTTTACATTGCCTATCCTTTGTTATTTGACCACCACCAACTTTTGCAACCATCAGATTTTCCTCTGCAATAGCCAATCCTTCTTTCTGCATATGTCCAGATTCATTGATTGCCTGCATTAGCATATTAAAAAAATCTTCTTCTAATTTGATTTTGAAGTATTGATATTTAAAAGAGTTCATTTTGAAATTACCATAACATGTATACCATTCCACCATCCATTAGGATCTTCTGGAATCTTGGTTAGAATCTTTCTTTCAAACAAAAGATTTAAGTTGTTCTCTTTTACAAAGAACTCTGCTGCTTGCACAACACCCATAAAGTTTGCATCGTCAATAACAAGGATAAACTTGTCTGCAAATGCTGGAATCAGGAATGTGAGGTTATCATATTGAGCTTGTGGATCGTGATCAGCATCATAGAAAATAACATTAGGTTTTTTATGTACATGTCTGGGAGTCAGATCCTGAATAGTATTCGGACAGAAGTATTGTTTCTCTCTCAATCCACGGAAGAAAACTTTTTTTGGATCATCATATGATTCCATTTCAACGTCATCTCTAAATGGAGAGATCTCTTTCTCTGAATAATCATCAACAGCAAACGCTTCTACATCTCTGTTCATGGTAGCAGCAAAGAATGTACTACCAGCATGTACACCCAACTCCATGTAGATAGCGTCAGGTTTGGATAGTAGATTATTCAAGAAGTGTCTTACAGTATTAGAAGATAATCCTTCGTAATTAAATCCCTCTTCTACAAACTCACTATCACCTCTTGCTGCTTTTTCGATAGATGACAGAACCAATTCGATGTCCTCGTCAAAGTGTCTATCGCTTCTCTTCATTCTAGATTGCACAACAGAGTCGCAGTAGTTGCACTTCCAACAATCAAAACCACATGTCTTGATCTTCTCTCTCCAAATATCGATTGGTTTTTCTTCGAGAGTTACATCTTCAATGTAGTCATTGAACTGTGGGTGTAGCAACTCCTCATCTGCTGCCCATCGCTTGATGATGTCCATGCTTTCCATAAGACGCATTGCATTCTCTCTGCCATGCATCTTGAATACATCAATACCTAGATCAAGAAACTCTTCCCAATCTTTTTTCCATGGTGGAATGGTTGCTGCTTTCAGTGATGCAGCAGGATCTCTCTCGTCCCAGGTAGAACAAGATACCCTACTCAAACTAGTATTGAAATACTGAGGATCATCTTTCTCTCTCACCATATTGTAGTGATAGTGTTCTGGCATGATAGGACAACCACCCCAGCACCACTCGTTAGCAAGTAGTGAGATCTTTACTGGTTTGCCAATTTCAGCACAGTATTCTTTTGCTTCTTTAATTCTCAGTAGAGTATCTCTATCACGCATGAGATCTCTATCTAAGTTGACATAATGAAACCCTGCTTTTGCTAGGTTTACAATTTCATTAGGTCTAGTAACTTCTCTAAGAATAGTGTTTTTGATGAACAGTTCGGGAAACTCCTTCTGCAACTGTCCAGTCAATACCCATGATGTATGTGGGATAGTAATGATACGAACTCCTGCATCATACAGGAATCTAAAATTCTCGATGAAAATATCCAGGTTCTCTTGTGTTGGTGGAACTTGAATATTATTAAATGTAGCAGACAGGGGAATACCTGTTTCCTGAGAAACAAACAAGGCATTGAGAGTGGTATCTCTCATATCCCCATCAATAACATCACCCATCGCATCCTGCACAAACGGCGGCATACGACAGGTGAAGTAAATATCGTAGATGTATTCCTTATGTTCCTTGAGAAAAGGAATAAAGGTGTTTAGTACAAAGTCTTCAGGAAGCTTTGTATTCAGCGGGATCGAGAATCTTGCCATACTCTACAATCACTTTCTCCATATAAATGTGTTCAGCTTCTGGATTGGTTTCCAGAATATACTTGTTCTCTTCCGCAAGCGCCATTAGCTTCTTACGATCAAGATCTTTGTTCTTATCTTCCAACTCAAATCTGTCATAGATTGAGTAATGGATGATGGGAAGTAATTCAAGGTGTCTTTGACTCGCCATCGTTAGATTGCTCGATTTGTAGTTGTCCTGAGTATTTATGTTGCTGAAGCTTAGGTAATGCAATACCCTCTTGCTGCAACTGTGCCTGAACTTGTGGAGCGATCATCTTATTAAGTTTATCAATTCCACCACCAATCATACCAGAGTATTTGACTGCGATACCAAGTGCTTCTACTTGATCTTCTTCTGGCATGTCCATGATTGATGTCATATTACCAGCACCAATCCTACCATATGAAACGATGTCCATTGCTGCCTGCTTACCCATACGGGCAATCCAATAAGTCTTGACTTCGTGTGGTTGCTCTGTTGTAAAATACTCTAGAGGATAACCATTTTCTTCGTCAACATATTTGTCAACAACATTCAAGAAATACTTGAGCTCCAGTTCAGACTGTCTAAGTTTTCTTTTCCAGATACCAATATCATAATCGTTCTTTTCTAGATCGATCTGCATTAGTTCTCTATCGAGTTCGTCAGGAACTTGTTCCATGTCCCTAACTAATCTCTTTCTTAGAATTTCTGCTTTTCTAAGACTGTTTCTATTCTCCATGTAGGCATGATACCTAGTCTCAAGTTCCATCAATGCTTGACGAACTTTTCTCCATGGAGTGAGTTGAGTATCAGCAACAAAGTGCTCACACTCATATTCTGTCATGCCACTATTGAATCTCATACTGGCAGACAATACATCAAAGTCTTTCGATGTTAGACCGAACTCGTCTACAAAAGATTTTGATAAATGAATTTCGCCCGTGTCCGAGCTAACAATGTTTCTTACGTCTGAAACGATATCAGATAAACTTGCGTCAGAATTTAAAGACATATGCATCAACCTCATACTCTGGTTTGCGATCCCAATCAGTTTCAGAGATCGTTCTGCCCATTTCAATCGCTTGTTTTTGGGGCAAGAGGATTCCCATGTAATCCTCATATAAGATATTTAGGTCCCAAACAGTAGTGCAACTTTCAAACTTTTTGACTAGTGTTTGATACTCTACAAGCATTGTAGAAAGTTTATCTTCCCACTCTTCCGCTTTTTGTAGAATCTTATTTGCTAGAGCATCCTTATCGATATGTCTCTCCATAGAGAGATAATCTAGGAAAGGAGTTCTGTGTCCATCTGCTCCTCTGTAAGTCAACCACTCCCTTGCTTCATGCTTCTGGATTTCCCAGGATGCAGACTCAAGATCTGTAGTATTTTTTAGATTTCTGAATCTAGTATTATATTCATCCTCAATGATTTCTTTTGCAAAAGCAACCATGAAATCAATAACATCTTTAAGAATGTTATCTGTCAACTCAATGGGAACCTTCATAATTTCGTTTGCAGGCGTCCATGCAAAACCTGCTTCACCTGTATTTACAGCGACCTTACCAAATGGTCGGATCTCAGAGAAGAAGTTAGATCCGTTATAAGCTTGCTGCTTAGTAACTTCTCTATACTTGTGCTCCCACTCTTTGTAAATAATTTGGAAGATATTTTCGCTGACCTCTACACAAGAGAAGTGCATCAGCGAAAACATTTCGTTGTAGTGCAAGCGAAGATCCCCAGTTGCCGATGCGTTGACAAACTGTTCTTGCTTGATTTCCTTTTCGTTGATGATTAGATATCTCATTATTGTGCCTGATTTGCAGTGACAGCAGCGGCAGCAGAACAGCAACCGCCAGAAGATTGACCATAGTGACCCTTGGGTCTTGCAGCAGCACCAAGGTTGGTCTCAACATCAGTAGTGTAATCCCACTTAGTTGTGTGATTGTTCTGCTGACCATCATATTGACCCATCATGTAACCATGGTCTTGACCCATCATGAAGTTCTCTTCACCATAAGCACGGACCTTAGTACCGTTCTTAAGACCAGCTCCAGAGGAACCGCTGTACTTCGTCCATGGGGAAGTAACATTGTTTCCAGTACCAGCATAGAAATGTCCGTACTTAGAAGGAAGGAACTTACAAACTCCGTCAGGAGCAGCGTTAGAAGACCATCCAGCCCAACTATCGTTGGAATGATTGACATAATGTCTGCTACCACGGAAAGATGCCCAAGATCTATTTTCATCACCACAAGATGCGGTGTGGTCAGAACCAGAAGGCGAGTTGCCTACCTGATACATGATCTCAGAGGGATAGTGTAGTTTACCAACAGCAGCGTTACCACCACCTAGGTTGTAACCAAATTGCTGTACTTGTGCAGTAGCACATGCGTTTCTGTCTCTGTTGACAGGCATGTTCCAACCACCAACAACGGTGTATCCCATGACGCCTCTGGGGTCATCACCTTCATAACCGTAGTTCGATGGAGAGTAAGTACCACCACCAGGGTTGCTTCCTGTAGTACCAAACATTCTCCTCATACCTGTGTGCAGGTTAATTGAGTCTGTATGACTGGAAGATCCCGTAAACGAGTTGACGCAACCATGACCATATCCGAAGTAATCACTCCAAGTACAGTCAGCATAGGTCAATGCTCTAGTCAACTGCTCACCGCAATAGAACGTGATGTCATTTGCGTGCCAAGTCTTGTTGACTGTTCTCCAAGGGTTGGATCCCTTGTACCCCGCCACCAGATAACCGTGGGTTATCAAACTTCTGTATCTAAATCCCGTAAGGGGAGCAGATGCAACGGTTTGTCCAGGATATGCCCAGAACACACCGTTCTCACCATCGGATACTAGATAAGATCCTCTGGTAATATTTGAAGGTTCAGGAATACCACCACCAACTTCATCCCACTCAGATCCATTCCAGATCTGTGCTTTATTCTCGTCAGTATTGTAAATAATCTGACCGACATTTGGAGTAGCTGGTCTATTGCTGTTAGTAAAGGATGGTAGTTTAAGACCCTGTGTGGTCAAACTAGCATTACCTGTAACAACTGTTCCAACAGTTAATTGAGACATGGGTGTATTCCTATCCTGATTTATTTAGTGACTATTCTGGTTTGGGATGATTCTCTTTGACAGATTTCACAGCAGCATACCAAGAGGAAGTATCTTTTCCTGGCACAAGACCAGATTCCATATCATGGAATAACATATCTAATTGATCTGATAGTTCTGGGTACTCCATTCTTCTACCGAGATCATATGGAACCTCTTTTGGTTGCACTCTCTCAATACTTCTATCCTGAAAATTATAGAAGTAGTCTGCTTCTGTAGTTTTTGGTTCTAGTTTATATGGACCTTCGACCCAAAAGAAACCTTCATGAACTTCAAATCTTACATCAGTGCCGCCTCTCTTCATTTCGATGATGCGACCTGTTTCTTTATTTACTAGTGATTGATACATATCAAGTATACTCCCATACGATAACGCAACCAGCACCGCCGTTGCTATTGTTATGTGCAAAACCATTCTGTGAATAGTATCCATATGCACCGCCAGAACCCCACATTCCGTGGGTGTTTGCTGCACCATCACTGGAGTTGTGGTGGTTTGATCCAGCTTTATGCCAGAATGTAGATCCACCCGATCCTTCTCTATTTGATCCGTGTGACATTTCACCAGGACCACCAGGAAGGTTGATGTCGCCACCAGAAGCATCGCCACCTCTACCACCTTCATATGGGTTATCGGTATATCCACCAGACCCACCACCTGCTGTGCAGTAAGAACCAAAGGTGGATGTTCCACCTCCGCCTCCTCTTCCACCATTTCTTACATATCCACCGCCACCACCATATGAGTAGGTCACACTGTTGACGTTGGAAACATCGATATATTTAATAGCGGTAGCACCACCGCCGCCACCAGCACCACGATAGTTATCATCGTTGCAACGTGCTCCACCACCACCACCAGTGACATACACTAGAACGTGGTTACAACCTGCAGGTTTTGTCCAAGTTCCAGATCCTCCAGCAGTGGATGTAACACCCCAAGATCCAGTTTGAGATGTGTACACTTTGATGCCAATCAAAGCACCAGGAGTGGACATTTCGGAATAACCACTGCCATTCCAAATTTTCAATTTATCATCTTGCAGATCCATAATATTAACACCAGCGGTGTTTTGGATCTGGTCAACCTTTAGAATACCAGCCATAATCTTTATACAATAGCCCAGTTACCACCACTATTTATAGTTACAGTGTAACCGTTTGCAATAGTGATAGGTCCTGCACTTACACAGTTGATGTTTGCGGGGATTGTGATATTTTCTGCAACAGTGTTGCTGTTAGACTTGAAGATACCGTAAGAGTCAATCCACTGTCTGACACCGTTAGCATACAGAGCACCATTCTCGATGTTAGTATCGCCAGAAATATGTAGTTCATATGTAGGATCAACTCTGTTGATACCAACTCTTGATAGTCTGTAGATATCTGCTTGGTTAGTTGCTTCAGTCCATCTGGAAGTAACGAATTCAGAGTTGTTCTGGAACAACTGACCATTGATGTTCATGTCTCCCTGAACATTCAACTTATAGTTTCTGGTCTGGTTGTTCTCTGGATCAACACCAGAGAATGCAGAAGTGTTGACTGCAATTGCGTTCTCAGAACCATCAATCAAGAGAGCAGGTGTTCCCTTCCAGGAAGTACCGCCATTGTTGCTGGATGGTGTGATTTCAAAGCAATCGTTGAATCCGATTTGGTTACCAACTCTGAAGTTTCTTGCAGAAGAAGAACCAAGGAAGTATAATGGAGCACCAGAGTTATCATTAGCAGTATCAATAGTCATACTGATAATGTTGGTGAGATTTCTAGCTTGGTCTAGAATTCTCGTTCCGTTTACATGATAACCAAATGCTGCGTTTACACCAGTGTCATCATAAACTTGGAAATGAACTTTATCTCCATCTTCTGGTTCGTAGATGTCAAGACCTTCAGGTGTTGCCCTGATTGCCATGTCAATTCCAGAATCAGCAGATCCATTGAAGAAAATAGTTGGTTGTGTAACACCAGAAAGTAGAATGTTTCCACCAACATGTAATGCTTGTGCTGGATTGACTCCAACATTGATACCAACACGATCTGTAGATACATCAACGAATAGTGTATCAGTATCAACTGCAAGGTCATTTGTGATCGAAACGGTGCTCAGGAATGTACCTGTACCTTGTACTTGGAAGTTAGATGCAGCACCAGTTAGGGTCAGCGAACCAGTCATGGTATCGCCTGCCTTGAGGACGTTCAGAGAAGCAGCACCAGTGATAGATGCTGTGATTGTACCAGCAGCAAAGTTGCCACTCGCATCACGCTTGACTGCTGTATTTGCAATGTTTGCAGATTGGAATTCGATGTTACCTTCGTTCCAAACTTTGCTACCGTTGACAGAGAAACCATCAGCATTAACAACCTGTACGTTGAGAGTACCAGATCCGTCAGATGCATTACCACCAGAAGCGATAATTGCTGAGTTGTAGTTTGCTGCCTGAGTAGAAGAGTTGAAGTATAGACCAGGAGAAGATTGAACTCCGTCCTTTCTACCTAGTCTTAGGTTTGCTGTGCCACCATCACTTTCCCACTTAGCAACTTCTACTGTGTTGTCATCTTCAATAGTGAACTCTTGGAATGGTACGTTGATAGCAGTGCTACCAATATTAATTGCACCAATGAAGTTACCAGTCGTTAGTCTACCAACAATGATGGTGTAGTCATTGAAGTTGTCAGCGGTGTCATCGTTGACGATGATGTTGTCAATTGCGATCTGACCCGTACCCTGACCATTTGCGTTGTACAGGTTGACGTTGTTACCAGGAGTGAATGGAGAAGTAGTTAGAGTTCTGCCACTTACATAGATTTGATACTTAGGATCACCATTGAAAGACTTGATGGTAATAGTATCTCTGAATACTGTTGGACTAATAAATCTTGGAAGTCTGTTATCAGAGAGTGTTCCACCATTAATGTTTAGAGCATTCTGATACCATGATCCTTGCTTATCATCTAGTCTGTCTGCGTTTAGACCAGATCCAACACCATCATTTAGAGAAGACCAAATCTTTGCCCAGGAACCGAAGCTGGTAACACCAGTTCCAGATCCACGCAACCACATGTTGTCATTGTCGGTAAATGCAAGTTGTCTTACACCACCACCAGATGCGTCGAAGTTGCTGCCGAACTGTCTGATAGTCATGACGAGGTGCTTGTTACCACCGTCTAACAACTGGTTAGAAGAGTTGTTTACAGTGTTAGCAACAATACCTTCTTGGAAGAAGTTTGGAGTTGGGTTGGATGTTGGGTTGTTAGTACCAGTTAGAACTCTGAGTGTGTTACCAGAAGAACCAGAGATGTCAATGTTGTAAGTACCAGACAGTCTATCTGTTGGTAGCGTACCAGCGTTCTGGTTGCTAGAGTTCAGGTAGAAGGAACCTTGTGCGCCGTCGAGAAGGTCAGCGTCAAGACCAGAGTCAGGACCGACGTTTAGATCGACAGAACCATTTCCAGATTGACCGATGGTGAACTGAGACTTCTTAAATCTTGCAACACCAATCGTTCCATACAAGTCAGAGGAGATCGTCAGATCAGTAACTCTCTGAACGTCAATAGAAACGTTTGCATACTGTCTGTTGACTGTGCTTAGTTTTGCCTCTAGAACCAGACCAGATCCTCCACCAATTTCTGGTGGTGGATTTGTGATTGAGAAGTCAGCATTGTATCCAGTACCACCGTCAGTAACAGTGATCTCAGTGACTGCATTGTTTGCAACAATAACGTTGCAACGTAGTCCAGTGCCAGTTCCACCAGTCAATCCAACGTCAAAGTATTGACCATTGGTGAATCCACTACCACCAGAGGAAATGATAACGTCATCGATGAATCCACCTTGAGTGTAGCTGGACTCGAAGATCATTGGAGATCCACCACGCTCAAACTCGATGATGGTTCCTGCAGGAATTGTAGCAGTGACTGGGTTGTTGATCGAAACTGTCGTCAGACCAGCAGCAGTAATAACACCTGTAATATTGGTATTGAGTTGGATACCAGAAACATTGTTTAGAACTTCATGTCCAATCAATACATCCGAGTTGGTTGTAAAGATCAGAGAACTAGATCCAGCATTTACGTTAGAGTAGAGTTGAGCAAAGTATCTTGTTTCAGAACCCTTGACCGACTGAACTGCAAGTGCAAAGTTCTGGTCACCACGCAGGAATGTGAAGGAGTTTGCAGCACCACCAGTTGCCAATCTGTCAGTCTCTAGAACACCAGATGTGATGTCAGAAGCAGCGATCTGGTTGGAGGATAGAGATACCCAGTTATTAGCGTTGCTGGAAGAAGTATTGACGACTCTGCTAATGTTGACAGCAACTGGAGGAATATCACTAGAATCAATATTGTCAGTATCGGTGATCTTGACGTTATTAACAATGTTACCGTACAGTCTGCTTTCGATGAATGCATCACCTTGTGCTTGTGTACCTGCACCAGTTGGAGCAGCAAACGTAACAGTTGGTTGAGTTGTATATCCTTTACCGCCCTTGATACCTTGGAACTCGATGATTGTAACGGTAACAACCTCGCCGTTAGCAATGGTACATTCTGCTTGTGCAGGAATTGCACCTAATCCAGGGTTACCACCAGAGATTGTAACCGTTGGTGGGGAAGTGTATCCAGAACCACCATCAGTGATATTGATCTGGTAGACTACACCAGTTCTGTATTCAGTTGCCTGAATTCTACCACCAGAGATACTACCAGTGAAGATATCATTGATAGTAAACTGCAGTGTGGGATCTACAGGGAATCCAGCGAACAGACTGGAGTTATCATTGTTCAGAATGAACGATGTAGATGTATCCTGTTGAATTGCGATGTCACCAGCAAGTGCGCCTTCGATAGAAAGTCTTGCATTTTGATCGGGAACAGTGTAGACACTGAATGGTCTGAGTGCTGGGATCTGGTCGATAGAAATCTTACCAGAGTCAGTCAATTCAACCAGTGCTCTAGGAACAGCGTTCGTGGAGTATGGTTTGTTGATGTATGGACCAAGATTGTTGGTGATGTAGTCTCTAACTGCCTTCTGAGTAGGTAGTTTAGAGTCAGTTGCGTTAGCACCACCAAGTGTGTTGGATGCGTCGAAACCAGTAACAACAACGTCGCCACCTTTCAGTTTCAAGAATTCAACTTCAGAGATCGTAACCGTACCTGTGAAAGTAATAGCACCAGTTCTGTTTTCGATTCTTGCGAATGTACCAACCTTGAAGTCACCAAGTTCGTCAGTACCAGAAACATAAACACGACCATAGTTTTCAGAGACTTGTTCGAATGCCTCAACCTTAGTACCACCGTTCTCGGGTAGTGCTAGGTAGTTAATACCAGAACCTGCAAATTCCCAAGTGTGGGAAGAAGAGTTGACAATAGATGGTCTGTGTAGGTTGATTGTAGAACCAGTTAGTGTTCCTACAGAAACTGGGTTTCCAGTAGCAATACTGGTTAGATCCATTGCCTGACCAGTTCCATCATCGATGGTCAACTGTGCAGAGAAAGGAGGACCAACAGTTACCGAACCAACAGCATCGATAAAGTATTCAATTTCAGGATTGGTGTTTGTAACACCATCAATCTTGACGACATAGTGCTCAAGAGGTTCTCTTCCAAGTCCACTAACTGTTAGAATAGTTCTACCAGTTGGAGTTGCGGATACATTGGTGATTGTTGCAATATCAAAGACGTATGGATCTTTTCTGAATCCTGTACCTCTTAGTGCATATTGTCCAAAGTTGGTAGCGGAGTTGGTGATAGATGCATAACCACCAGACTCACAGAGGACACCATCAGAACAGAAGATAACAAAGACCGAAACCAACTGGGTATAACCATCGTTGATAACTTTATATCCTGTACCACCAAAGGAGACGATCGTGAATGCCGCAGCAACCATCGATTTACCTTGGTTGGGGAAGGATGCAGAACCGTCTAGTTCCAGACCAGGGAAAGGACAGTTGGGTTGCTTGACCTTAGAACCGTCAATTAAAGCACCGCCACCACCTAGGAAGGAGATAACAGATGCGTTCTGGGTGTAAGGAGATGCTTCAATAATTGGGAAGTCATCAAAGTCACCACGAACCGCCATTCTGACGCCATCCTGATCATAGATGTAGCTGTCAGGATAGGTTAGAATTTGTGAAGTATCATACAGAGTTCCTGTGTTCTTAGTTGTAACACCAGGAGCAACTGTACCGTCTAGAATATCTTCTAGTAGAGCGAATAATGTTGTAATTGTGGATGCTACGTTTGCACAATCTGGGTTTCCAGGATCAGCAAGAATAGTTCCGTCAGTGAATTGTGGGATTGGCGAAGATGTAGTTACAGGAGTGCCAGCACCATCAGTCCAGTTACGCATTGCAGCAATAGCGTAATCTCTTACTTGCTGATATGCATATAGAGTTTGTGGTAAATATGCAGAATCAATACCTGTTAGTTGTGCTCCAGTGTAGTAGAACTCTGCATTAGTTACAGTTCCTGAATTACCACCTAAGCACAAGTCTCTTACAAGACCTTTGAGGATGAATCCAATATCTCTTCTGCACTTTCTTTCGTCTACATTATTAAGTCCTAGTGCTGGATACTGAACAAGAGTATCAAGATATGCTTGATCAGCAATAAGATCCTTGTTGCGAGCAATCAGATATGCTGCATCTAGATATGTTCCAGAAGCATTATTTGCAATAACGTCTACCCAGAGGTATGCTAAAGTATCAATAGCAGATGCTACGTTAGCACAAGCAGGTGTTCCTGCTGTTGTTGTGATAACAGTATCATCAAAGTATCTTGGTAGAGTGGAATATACAGGTGTGTAGACAGGATCGCTTGGAGTTCTATTACCAGTTCTCCAGTTACACATTGCAAAGGTTGCTAGTTCTCTAGCATACTCAATTGCACGAACTGTTTGAATAATCTCATTCTCTACATATGCAATCTTGGCACCAACAATATACTTCTTAGCGGCTTCGATTACGTTAAAGTTGGATCCAAATTCTAGGTCTCTAGCTAGAGCATTCAAGAAGTGAACAACGTCTTCACGACACTGATCATCATCAACAGGAATGCTGAAACTTGGATATAGTTTCTGACCATTATCACATTCCAGTAGAATGTTGTTGATCTGAACAGTGTCATCCTCTGCGATTCCAGGAATTGGAGATGCTAGAGTAACTGTTGCAGCACCACTGACTACATTATCCCAAACAAAGTTTGTGATATTGTAAGAGTTTCCACCATACGTAACCGTACCGCCACTTACATACGTATGCGTTTGACTTGTAAAACCAAGATAAATCTTGAATTCCGAACCACCAACACTCAATGCGTTGGATACAGATCTGACAAATGTATGTGTAGACTGTGGTAAATGCTTGACAGCATTAGCGGTTGCACCAACAAACGAATGTGGAGATTGTGGTTCAAACTTAATTGCATTAGCAGTAGCAGAAACAAAGGTGTGAACAGAACCAGATGCAGTTCCTGCACTGCCAACATTGAGAGAAATCCAACCATCTTGTCTTCTGATCGCATTAGCAGAAGCACTAACAAACGTATGTGCTCCTGTATATGGGGAAGATCCTACATTGATTGTGAACGTATTTGCGTCAATAACTACAATTGGCATCCAGCGTCCAGATGGATAATCATAACCAGCACGTGGATATGTCTTTTGTGCAGTATTTCCATCTAGATCACAAGTGTATGTGAGAGATCCATCTTGAATCTGTACATAATCACCACTAGTAAATCCATGACCAGCAACTGTAAATGTTACCGTTCCTGTTGCAGCATTATAAGGCGCGTCAGTGGGAGTATGCTCCGTATACCCAACATCAGTAAGAGGAATAGACTGACCAGCATATGGGTCAGAACCAGGACGTGGATATGTGTGCTGAGTTGCGTTGCCGTCTTGATCGCAAGTAAATGTAAATGAGTTATCGGAAAGAACTACACTGCGTCCAACTCCAAGACCATGTTGACCGATTTGGCATAACATATCTCCTGTAGCAGGATTATAGTTTACCGCAGATGGTTGGAAATACTGGTTTGGTTGAGATGCACCAGCATTTACAGTGATAGTGTTTGCACCAACTGCTGTGATAGGCATAGACCTACCAGCAAATGGATCGATACCAGGACGAGGATATGTTTTAACCGACTGATATCCATCCATGTCGCAAGTAAACGACAGGGAGTTATCATCAATAACAATACCTTCACCAACAGAAAGTGTATGTGTACCGATTGTAAGAACTAAATCTCCAGTAGCAGGGTCATAGGAAGCACCAGATGGAGTCCACTGTTGATTTGCTCCAGATGCACCTACATTTACAGTAAAGGTATTTGTGTCTGCGGCAGTGATAGGAAGTGCTTTTCCACTTGCATACTGGTCAGATTCGGGCAGAGCGTGCTCTGTCTTATTGCCGTCCATCGTACAAGTGAATGTGATGGATTCATCGGCAATCTTAACACCATCACCAACTGAAAGACCATGGTTTGCTACTGTGAATACGGAATCACCTGTAGCAGGATCGTATGTTACATTGGTTGGAGTGTAAGCGGAATCTACAGCACCACCAATATCGTATACAGAGTAGTATTCTTTCTTGAATTGGTCGTTGATCTTTCCTACAACTTCATCAGCGATGAAATCTCTGTTGTTACGGATGAAGGTAACAGCATCCTGATATCTTCTATCAACAGGAGAAGATAGTGGGAATTTGTTTGGAGAGTTTAGTAGGGATAGGGTGATACTCTTGGAGTATGACTTTACAACAGCAGCAGATCCTGGTTGGAAGTTAGCATCTGTAATTGCTGGGAACTTCTTAGGAATTACGAATCTTCTGCAGCGACCGTCAGCGTCTTCGATAACTTTGTAGATTCTCTGCTTACCATTCAATGCAGACAAGTCGGGACCAGCAGTAGGAAGACCGCTAATTTCAATCTCCTGACCTTCTTTGAAATCGTGGAAGTTTGTTCTACCGACTAGTTCACTGGTGTAGAATACAACACCACCAAGGTCTTCGGCATTGCCAAATTGTGCAGAATGTACACCATCTTGAGTAATAGATGGGTCTCCTTGTAATGAGAAATCAATTCTTTGAATTGGTAGAGTTGCTGTGATGTTCTCATCAACAGATACAACTTCACCTTCTGCTCTAATAGAAATTAGTTCAGTGGTATCAATTTCTTCTACAATAATGTTTGCATCATTGATGGTGAAGTTGCATGGTCCAATAGTATCAAAAGTAGGTGCGCCTAGAATTGGCGAGAATGATACGTACCACTCAGTAGCAGGAATGCTATTCTCAGCATCCTCGTTATCATTTACCTCAATGATTTCGTAGAACTGAGTTCCAGTAAAGAATGTATTTGGAACGTCATCGATAGCAACATAAACACCACCAGTAAATGATACACTTTCTGGATTGCTGCTAAACTTGAGAGTATTAGATGCGTAAATTTCTGACGATGACTGTAGTAAACTACCTCCATCAGAACCGCTGATTAGGTATCTAAAACTTTCACCCTGAATAAAGGAACCAGACTTCAGTGTAACATCAATTGTACCTGTTAGGTATGCACTAGCACCAATTGCGGTTGTGAAAGATACATCAATAATTTCTGCTCTAGCACCAGAGTTAATACCAACAATTTCTAGACCAGTTTGTAGTTGTGATAAACCTGTGTTATCTTGGAAGCTTAGACGGAACTGATCGGGTCCAAAAATTTGGTGACCGATTGGGAAGTTAGTTCCAAAGTCTCCGTTGGTATCATAATCAACGATAACACGCTGTTTATCGTCAAATACCATCGCAAAATCCCAAGTTGCGACAGAATCACCAAATGCGTCAACTTGGTCTCTATAAGTAACACCAGTAACGTAGTTCTTATCGCCAAACTTAAAGATGTGCTTCTTGGGGTTAGCAGGTCTGATGATTACCAGACGCAAGTTGTCACCAACAACAGAGCAGTCAGGAGGTAGAGAGATTGGGTTATCTTCTACGTAGTCTCCACCAGAAACAATCAGTGTTTCTTTGACACCAGGAGTTGCCCATGCTAACTGTGCTGCTTTTTTGATAGAGCGAACAGGACTGACAGCAGAGCGACCATCGTTTTCGTCAGAACCAATCTGCTGAGAGACATAGATTCTGCCACCAACGTCATTGGTTGCTAGGTTTAGAACGTATTCTGTAGTAGCAATCTTGTCCGATCTGTCACCCAATAGTGGTGTGATAGATCTTGGGAATACGCCTGCTTCTCCAGTGGTATTGTAACCAAATGCTTCCTCGTCAATAACTCGGAAACCAATATGCTTAAAGTTGACTTCTCCGTTTAGAACTACACCATCTACGTGCTCAGGTGCATCGGATCCAGTCTGTCCAGTGTTTAGTGCCTGATAAACGTTGGCACCAAAATATCTGTAAGAATCTTTTTGGATAATAACATTGTCAGCCCAGGGAGTACCTGTATTGTTGACATATGTTTTGAAATTTGGACCTCTTAGGTTTAGGTCAGGTGTAATAAAGTTGTCAATATCAAGGTTTAGAATTCTCGCCGTATCAGAAATGATAGACGTGGAGGTTCTAATAGCACCGTTGATGTCAAGTTCAAAGTCAACCGTGTCAAGTTGTACTGTTGCAGTAGCACCAGCACCGCCACCACCACCAGTAATGATGGCATTGGGAGCAGATGTATATCCACTACCAGGGTTATTAACAGCAATGTTGATTACTCTGCCGTTGAAGATAAACGCAGAAGCAAGTGCTTGTACACCACCAGGAGTGGATGGAGGATCAATCGTAACAGAAGGAACAACAGTGTAACCAGTACCACCATCTGTTACGGTTACAGTGTTTACTCTCTGTCCAGTTCGGTTGATACCAACACGTGGCAAGGATGTATCAGGATCGAGTTGAGTTCTGAGAATTTCTTTCTCAGCTGCCCCAACGCCTGCCCTAATTGTTACTTCATTATCACCGATAAAAGCAGGTTTTGAACCTCTAAAAGTCTCTTTATCGGAATTAATGTTAAAACTCATGGTGCCAACTAGCTCCTAGCCCGTTTATCCTCGTTTATATTTAGCATCATGCCCAAGCAATGCTTACAACTTCGGTAGAAACTACCCATTTGATATTTGAAGTAGTACCTGCTCTAGTAGTGCTATAACTAAAACGATTGGAAGCTCCTTGTGGTGTGATACTCCAAGTCTGACCGATGGGAATATCATCTTTGATAGCCGTTGTCATCGTAGACATGACTGTAACATTTCCAGCACCATCACAGAATGCTGTGCTTTCTTGCTTTGCAGAATACACTACACCCTGAGGATTGACGGCAATAATATGTCCTGTAATAAAATTTAGTGTTGAACTATCAATAGGAATCTGTGTACCAACAGGATCTAACGCTAGAACTGCGGTGTTTAGTCCTCTAAGAATATATCTGGTAATTTTACTATCAAGATACTCAGAATTCTTAATTTCTAAAGTGTTTATATCCTTAGCATTTCTTAGTTCATCTACAATGGTGGTTTTATCAATAGAAAAACCACCTGTAGAATCAAACTTTTCTAAATTGACTGGCATTTTACTTCTTAGTGATGGTGGATGATACAGTAATATTTACTGTATTTGTTGGTGCAACGTTTTGACCCAGTAGGAAATTAATTCTAACTTCATTTTGTGGAGTAAGTTCGAAGGTTGGAATGATGAGTTGTACACCAGTTCTCAAGTTTCCATACTCAGTGTGATATACATCAGTTGTGTTATTTGTAACACCAAACTCAATGAACTCACTATCACCTGTTGTTGGATTGGTTGCAATAACAACTGTCTTACATCCTGCATTTGTTGCAGTAGCATATAGAACAGAGTTACCATTATTAGAAGTTCCTTTTACCAGGGAAATTTTTTCTGTTAGAATCTTGACATCAGCAAGTTCGAACTCTTTCAGATCTCCGTCAAATACCTTGACACCAGTGAATGTACCCGTTCCAAATGTTGTGTTGAAATACACATCACCTTGGTTGTCGAGTCTGAGAACAGGATCAACAGTTAGACCACCAGACAATCCGAGATCAAAGTATTGCTTAGATGTATGTAAGAAGGTAGTGTCTACTGCAGTGTTGTCTAGTGTGGTTTCTGCATTATTGAATGTCATCAAATTTGCAGTAATTTCAAACTGGTTGCTTGTCTGAGATCTAATAGTATCTACAGAGAAGAAGTCCATAGCAGTTGTGGTCAACTGTACGGTATTGTTTCCATCATTGTAGAAGTACAGGATGTTCTCGTTTGCACCAGGAGATGTTTCTGGGATGATATATGTGTTTTGATCAACGTCTTTGACACCACCAAGAGATCCCCAGTTAGTTCCATCATAACCTTCATATAGTTGGTCACTGGTGTTGAATCTGATAGAACCAATCTCAGCAGCACCTCTATCTGCTGTCGTGCCACTAGGAATGACCAATGTTGTATTCGTATCAATCTTGACTTTCTTGCCAGGGTTTGGTCTGATTAGAAGATCATTGACATCAGTAGAGATTACATTGTTTAGGAATCTCAATTCTCCACTAACAACTAGTGGAAGACCACCAAGTTTACCAATTCTGAGTTCTTCAATATCTTCAAACTCTAGTGGTGCAACTGCAAGACCCCAGAAAGTAAGAACTGCAGAACCATTTGGTTGTGCTCCAATGGTATGAGTTGGTTCGTTACCAGTGGTAGCAGTTGTACCTGCGGTAGTTACTTCATATAGATTGTTTCTATACTTGAGATATTGACCTAGTGTTACTGGAGTATTGGCATTATAAAGAGTGTAATCAGGTGCTAGAACATTGTTAGAACGAATCTTTTTCATGTTCTGGAACTCCAGGTGCTGTGGAGTTACCTTAATGGTGTTGACATTATCATTGATAAACCATAGAGTGTTATCATTAGCACCAATCGTCTCTTCTGCTAGAATGTAGGTGTTACCGTCTAGGTCTCTAACACCACCAAGAGAAGACCATGTAGTGGTTGATACACTATATCCTTCATACTGACTGGTTTCTGTGTTGAAACGGATGCAACCATCTCTTACAATGCCAGGTCCAGGTCTTTCAGAAGTGTTGCCAGCAGGGACTGCAAGTGCAGTAACCGTGTTTGTATGTACAATTCTACCCAAATCAGGAACAAGACTGATGTCTTGAGTATTCTGAGATGTGATAGATGTTGTAGCAGCGTCAATGACTAAGTTTGCACCAACACGAATTTCTGGAGACTCAAGATATCCAGCAGTGGTCAAGTTACCACTTGCACCAGTGATAGCAAATTGACTACCAAAGTTGAATGCTAGAGCGGTAAAATTAATACTTTCTAGTGTTGGTTCTGGAACTGTCAGTTCTAAGTTTCCACTGGCAGGTTGCAGTAGTGGAGTTGTTACGCTAGTAGTAGCAACAACTGTTGAAGATGCGAGTGCATTGATTGTAGCTTCTGGTGATGAAATATCTTGAGTCGTTAGAAGATTACAAGTAAATTCACCTGTTAGAACTTCGCCTTTGACAATTTGTTCTGTGGTTACATCAGTAACTAAAATCTGAAGACCAGTACCAAATGTCTTTGGATTGACTGGATCAATAGTTAGAGTTGCCTCGTCATTATCATCTCCTCCTTCATTTACGTGAGCAGGGTCTTCTGTAGCACAGTAGTAATAGAGAGTTGGAGTGTTCTCAGTAACTTTGATTGTTAGATCTGCATCTGTTCTACTAACACCAGTAGTGTACTCAGCACCCTGAACAGTTACTACAATATCACCTTCTGTTGTTGGTGTATTATTAAGTCTTAGTGTAGTTCCGTTTACAACTTCTTCAATTATAGTTGCGTCTGCTAGAATACCATCACCAGACTCTTTTACAACTTCCATTCCAGCAAGCATACCAGTTGTGCTTGCAACAATGATATTTTTAGATGTTGTGGAAACTGTTGTGCTTACACCTTCAAATCTACTTGGACCCCATTGTCCATCTCTGAACTGAGACAGAGCAAAGATGTGAGATCCTAGTGATGCATCTTGCAAATCAAACTTGTAAGAGTTGCCAGCATACATTGTCCACGATGGTGTCATTTGAGCACCGTTGCCATCGTTTAGATCAATGTAGAATCTATACTCTAGTGATGCTGTGTTGATATCATAACCAACAGCAGGAGCATTCTCATTTACAAGGACATCTCCATCAGCAAAACCAAAGGTATCGGTAACAATAGTGGTAATATTGCCACCAGATGTATTGACTTTTCTAACAGTAACAGGATCTCCTGCGTCATTAACAGCGTCAACTGTTAGAACAAGGTTGTCTGCAGGAGTGGAACCACCAACAGCAGCACCAGCAAGAGTGATTGTATCGTTTGTTGCGTAGAAAGATCCCTCAGATCCTGTTGTAATAACAGCAGAAAGGACAGCACCTGTGTTGTCTCTTTGTACATCAAATGTAGCGCCAGTACCATTTCCAGATGTATTGATCTGTGGAACTGCTGTGTATACACCATCTGCTGCTCCAGGAACTGTTGTAGAAACGGTTACTGTAGATGCAAGGATAGATCCACCAGCATCTCTTACCTGATCCCCTACAGAGAATGTTGCGGCGGGAATTACATTGCTTACAAAATCGATGATATCAACTTCAGCGTTTGTGACTGTGTAAACTTCTGGTTGTACGAGGTCAAATGCATTGACAGTTAATGTATCACCTTGAGAATATCCATTACCACCATCAATAACGGTTACTTCGCTGATTACGCCAAGTGTACCAACGGTGTACTGGAATCCTGTACCACCACCATATTCTGGTTCGAAGTTTACAACCATTGCACCAGCGGTAATTGGTGCAATAGACAAAGTAACTTCTGTTGCGCTTACAATATTGGTAACAGTTGTTCCATCAATAATTCCACCTGCACCACTTACATACACAACTTCCATTCCAGTTGTGATACCAGAAGTATCTGGTACAGTGATGTTTGTTATATTTTGGTTTGTAACTCTCAGGTCTGCATTACCAGGAACAGTTGGTGCTTCAGAGATTGTAAACTGAGTTGCGCTATCAACACTAACAACAACAGCTCCACCAGGAATTTGACCAGGATTATTAATGTTTTGAATTAGATCAACTGCGTCACCAACTTCAATACCAGCAGTAGAAGCAACAGTAATCTGTGGACTTCCTGCTTCAATCGTAGAAACAGAGATAGCAAGGTCGTTACCACCAGATCCTGGTACAGCACCAGAAGCGCCTCCAAGCGATCCTCCAGGGATATAGAGCGTGTCTCCTGGTAAGTATCCAGAACCAGCGTTGACGATGGTTACAGAGTCATAGAAAGTGTTTCCACCACCACTACTGACAACAACATCTACAACCAGTCCAGAACCATTACTGTTTAGAGTAGAAACTAAAATATTTGAATATGTTGTGTCAGGACCAGCAGCGTTACCAGTAAATTGAATTTCAGTAACACCAGCATTAGATGTAAATGTTACACCTAAGAATTCAATTTCACCCCTAGCATATGTGCTGACATTGTTGACCGCAGTTGCTAGTGTAAGAACATCTCCAGTCTGATATCCAAGACCAAAGTCTGCAATGCCATCTAACTCATCAATAGATCCGAAGTTTCCACCAAGAGTGTATGCAAAACCAGAACCCTCTACTCCTGCTTGTAGACTGTTAGCATCATAAAGATCTAAAGGATCAACAGATAGGACATCACCTAATTGATACAGACCATCTCCACCATTTGTAATAGTGACGGTTGAGATAACACCACCGAGATCATCAACAGTCATAGAGAATCCAGACTGTGATGGACTTGGATCAACTAGAGTTAGTTGACCACCCATATTTGGGTGAACACTACAATTGTAGAATAATGTGTTATTATTAGGTGTTGCTGGTACTGTGAAAGTAACAATCTTAGTTGTAGCGCCAAAGTAACCAGCAAGGAAGTTTGCTCCAGTTACAGTAACGCCATCTAGTTCATAAACAACACCATCAGCAGCATCGATTATAGCATTAGTATCATCTACTGCAGTAGAGATGTAAAATGGGTGTTGATTTGATGTAGTATCACTTACATCAAACACATAAGTTTTTCCTTTTAGGAGGTTGAAATCTCCACCTAAGAAACCATCAATAAAATACTGGTTACCAAGGGAAGATTTGACTTCAAATGTTTGTGTACCAGTTGTGGTGATTGCTGCAGTTAGTACATCGCCTACTGTATACTGAGAAGTAACAGATACAAACTCACTGCTGTCAACTCCACCAAACTGCTGCACACCGCCATTTACAACACGGAGATTACATTTCATTCCAGAACCATTACCACCAGTCATGGTAATGCTCTTGAACAAACCATCTGGATAGTTGGAACCAGATGTGACAGTAGCACCAAACAGACTGACCTCAACCTGTGCTTCCATGCCACTGCCGCTACCACCAGTCAGGGAAACATTGTTATATGTTCCAGGATAGTAGTTGATACCAGCGTTGGTGACAACACCAGAGATTTGTGGTACTGTGAAATCAATCAGAGCGCCACTACCACTACCACCAATCAGTGGAATGTTTAGATAAGAACCAGGAGTATATCCAGTACCAGTATTAGAAATAGCACCTTGGAAACCATCGACGGTGAGACCTAGTAGTGCAGAGTCACCAGTACCGCCAATGGCAGGAATGTCTGTATAGTCACCACCATCATAGTTTTGACCAGCATTTTGAATTGATAAGAACAAACTGTCGAGACTGTTCTTCTCAATAATAAAGTCTTTGTAATACTTAGTGGAACTGGCGGATAGATCAGCAAGTTTCTTGCTTTGACTTGCAAAACCAAGAACACCGTTACTTGATCTGTATACACCCAGTGTGGTATCATTAACAAACGCTAGTGATGGTGTCGTTACAGAACCATCACCAAGTTTCAAATTACCAGTAGATAGGTCAGACCCACCACTACTGATTTGGAATAACTGAGAACCGAGTTCATTGATTTTTACCCTTTGTTGTTCAAAGGTATCGGTTCTTGCGACGTTAACTGCTGGCATTTTTGATTAACTCTCTCAGTAGTGATTTTATTTCAGAGATTTCATTCTTCAACATATTTATGTCTTCTAACGCGGAACCGAGATGTTTCGATTTACGTCTTGCATCAATAGCAGAATCGTCGAGATTGATGATGGCACCAGTGTTTTGGTCTCTTACGAGACCATCATGACCACTTACCTTTATGTAATCCATGCGCGGAGATTAGAAAGAAGCTACGGCTCTAATGTCTTGAATCTTGGGTACAAACGCGGGATCTACAGATGCCATCACAATTTTGACTGCAAAAGAGGAGAATTCTGGTAGATCTGCTACACTGTACTTAAGATCCTGATACGATGATTGCTTTTCAACTACACCAGAAATGGTGTTTTCACTGGTAGCAATTTCTGCTGTATCTGGCATTCCAGTTTCATTAAAGAATACCCAATCAATATCTTCAAAGTTTTCTTGACTGGATGCTTTCTTGAATCTATACAGAACTTTGACATCAGCAATGTCTTTGACGTTTGCCAGTAGGTGTACGTCAATAGAAGTTGCAGGACTATTAATTGCAATTTCCTTGGTAACATATTTTGCTGCAGCAGATCCATTCTTAGATGTATTCTCTGCAACAAACTCAATACCGTTGGTGTATGTAATAGTTCCTACTTCTAGATATGCTCTTTCGTTAGTCTCATCTGCATCAGGATGCATAATGAAATCTCCAACACGGAAGATATCTGTTTGCTGATCAGTTACACCATTAGAATCAAATACTGCTCTAGTAAATTGATCATCATCAATGATTCTAGAAGTGTAATCATCACCGATAGGTTGTGTATCAACTCTTACGGTTAGTTCTTGTGTTTTGCTATTCCAGACAACAGACTTGCCAGTAATGATGTTGTAATATGCTTCTGTTCCTTCGGAAACACTATTATAAACAGCAACTGGATTGCGTGCTGTAATAGTAGCAGCATCAGCAATATCAAAGAATAGTTGTGTTGGATTGGAATCAACAACCACCGCAGTTAATCCAGTGTCGTCACTGAGAGTTACACCCTCACCTTTCTGGAAGAATTGAGATGTCTTCAATCTTACATAAAGAACGTTTCCGTCTACACGGGCGATGATACCAGATGCCTTGGTTGTGTTACCAACGATAGACTGGTTGACACTGATGTCTGCTCCACCTTGACCAGATACTTCAAACTGATATACTGGGAAGAACTTGATAATTTGATCTCTTCTACCATAACGATTTTCTTGTCCCTTAGCATTCTCAACTCTGTTTGTGGAAGTCTTTACAGATGCACTGGAAAGATCAATTACAGGAGATAGATGAGACACTGTAGAAGTCAAGGTCATTTTATAGTTCAAAGAACTTGTGATACCATTTAGTGTTTCATTAATATCAGATGCAATAAACTTCTGATTTGTAAAATAGTGAGACTCATTCAAGAATGTTTTTTCATATTCACTCTGGGAGTAAGAAGTGTAGTTGGTAGTAGAACTATCTACAGGGACAACGTTAGTTGTTTTGACTTCTGTGCTGAGAGTTGTTCCAGTAAACGATAGGTAATGAACCTGTGGATACAGAGTTTCATATTTTCTATTGTAAGAAGCATAAACTGCATCTCCACCACCAATAGCATTAGCAGCTGCTTTAGATACCGTATTAATGTTATAATAATCTATACCAGAGTTGCTAATTTGGAACAATCCATTGTTTAGTGTGGAAGCAGTAATTCCGCCAACTGTCTTGGCGGTCCTGTAAAATACATAAGAATCTCCACCAGTTTCAAATCCGTTATCTCTATGGGATACTTTGACAATAGCATTGTTGTTCTTGAACAACTTGGATGTGGAGTTGCTGCTGGAACTTGCATTTGTCTCGAATGGATTTGCATCCAATAATTCATATCCAAGAGAAGCATTTCTTAGTACCAATTCTGCAGGACGCTCAATAGCAAACTCTGCGCGATACATGGTAAACTTGAGATCCTCAAAGATATCTTCTGTCCAACTTTCAGTATTCTGAGATCTGTATACAGAACCTAGTGCTGGTTGGGTGGTGATAACAGTGCTTGTAGCAATGTCAGTCTCACCTAGTCTAGATACCCACATCTCATAATCAACAGAATCAGTTTCAACTACAAGTGCATATTCAGTATCATTCTGTAGATATACTGGATAGTCATATCCAAAGTGAGTTGGGGTTGTAGATTCAGTAACACCGTCTCTATCAACAGCAACGCCCATTCTTACTGCAGGTGTGTCAATCTCGATGAAAGTTTCCACTTCACATCCACCAGCACCATTACCAACACCTCTGATAACAACAGAAGGTGCTTCGGTATATCCGAATCCAGGTAAAGAAACTTCTACGTTATAGATCTTACCACCAGAAACTTTAATAGATGCAGTAGCAGTAGAACCACCAGGAAGTTGTGGACTTTCTAGAGTCAGAACAGCACTGTCATAGTTAGCACCAGGGTTAGTAACTCTGATGTCCGATAGTTTTCCACTATCCTTAGCAATACTCAAAACAAAATCTGTTCCATCAGTAGCATTCGATAGTGTTACGGATGGGATGATCAGGTCTTCGTTTGCAGAGAAAGATCTGCCGTTGTGATTGCTCAAGACTACGGTATAGACTTGCTCATTGGTAAGACTGTATCTGCCAGATGCAGTAGCAACTAGTTCTACATTGTTCTTATCAAAGATCTGGAGAATAGGACCAGAAGCAGCAGAAGAAGCGCCAGTTACATTCTCTCCCTTGTATACTGACATGTTTCCACTAGCAGTACACTTGAGGAATGTATTTGGAGATAATGTTTTTTCCGATCCAGGAACAATATTCTTTCCTGGTTTTTCTGCATCTACATTGGTGATGTATGTCTTGACTGGAATGTTGGTGCTCTTCTTATTGAAGTAGAGATCAACACCAGTAACAAAACAACCACCATCTAGATTCTCAACTTTGAAAGTCTGAGCGAGAGGATTTGGTCTTACAGGATTATCAGTGTTGCTCTCGATAAGTTGTACACCTTCGTTTGCCTTGAAGTAAGATGGTTTTGTGGATACAATGCTAGAAGGATTCTGTGGTAGAGTTCCAGAAGCATAGTATTTTACTTCTGCGTAAGTATCAACTGTCTCTTTGCTTTCATTTGTAGCACTAGATGTAAATCTAAATGTCAACTCACCTGTGGTGAAGTTTAATTGCTCAGCGTTAGTGTCATATGATACAGTGCTTACATCTCCACCCCAAGTTGCATTTTGTAGTGGTGGATAACCAGAAGGCAGAAGAATCAAACCACTAGCATTTCCATACTCATCAGTGGTTACAGTTCCATTGAAAGCAGACAAGGAGTTGCCAGCGATACCACTAAATCTTAGGTCTGGATTGACCCAACGATTGATATTTCTACCTTCAAGGAATACATTGATCTTAGTATTTGGTTTCAGTCTACGGATGACAAACTTGACTGGTTTGCTTCTAGCAAAGAATGCTAGGGCAGTAGATACTTGAGTCTCACCAACACTCTTCGACTGAACACCTTTTGCAATGTCATTATTCTGTGGACTGATGTTGGAAGAACTTCCAACAGATGCACTAGCAACAGAAGAAATTGCATCCTGAGTATTCAGTTCACCAAGAGAATTGATAGAAGTAAATGCAGGTGAAGTTCCTACCCAGTTTACAACGAAAGAGTTGTGAAGACTTGATAGACTCTCTTTTACATTTTCTTTTGCGAGGAAAATTGTGTATAGATTGGTGTTTGTATCTACAACCAATGGTTCTTGTGAATCATCATACCACTGGTCGATAGATGGAGAAACTTCACCATCACCAACATACTGTAGAACAACAAATGGATTTGGATTTAGAGTCTTGGAAGCAAAATCATTTCCTAGCAGTTCTAGACTTCCATATGGAAGAGTAACAATATTGCCAGATCTGGTGTATCCAGAAACAGATCTTTGATCATTTCTAGTATTAACTTCTACAAGATCAATAGAATCTTCTTTCGACTGTGGTCTTAGTGTAGATTGTCTGCTATCAATAGAGCATCTGTAGTCAAGAGAATTGAGGTTGCCAACTCTGTGTGCCTCAAAATTATCAACAAAGAATCCAGACTTGAATCTGTCAAGTCCAATATCATCCTTGACTTGCATGTTGAGAGCTTGTTGCTCTAGGATGCTAAGTGTGGTATAGTATTCGAGACGCTCAATGCGCTTCTCCAACTTACCAATATCACGCATCGTGTAGCGTCTGTTGTCAACGGGAGTAATTCTTACGTCCTTACTGTCTTTTGTGAATGCAGGAATGTATGCATAGAAGAGAGGAACTGCATCCTCAATAGGATCTGGTTTAGATGGGTTGAGGGAAGAGTTACCTTCTTTGACTACAAAGTTGCCTTTCTTGTCTAAGAAAATACCATCGATGCGATCTAAGTATTGTACTTGACTGAAGGAGAACGTGTATTCAATATTATTATCTGGAGCAGGAGTGCTAGAAACAACAGCACCAGAACCAGCAAACGAACCAGATGTTAATCCAAGACTTGTGTTATTCTGGAAACCAGAAATAATAGCGTTGGAATCTACCTTAGGTCTAAAGTCTAGTACGTTCTTAAGTTCTACTACCTTATGAACAGAAGAATTGAATGTAGGAATCTCATCTTCAGGAACACCTGCTTCATGTAGATAACTATCAATGGTACAGAAGTCACCTTGAGAATGTACAAAATAATCAAAGGCGATTACCAACTGACCACTTGTAGGTTCAAATCCTGGTTTTAGAACAAGTCTGGAGACATCATAAACAGTGTCTCTTTGACCATTGTCAAACGTAAACTTATTAGTTACATCTGTACCAGAAATTAGATTGCCTGCACTATCGAGTTCAGGTGGTTGAGCAGAAGTTCCTTCATATACGTATCTCAGTTTGAATGCATCAGAGTAAGAAATAGTCTCTACTGCTTTAGTATCGTAATCAGATCCTCTGAATGGAACTACACGATCACCTGCGGATGCAACTGTGATTCTCTTATTTCTAATTGCAGTTTTTAGTCTTGGTTTAGCATTGCTTACTTCAACTGTTGCAGTCAGTTTTAATTTTGGATATGTTCCATTAGAAGGAATTGTTCCAAAGTAAGATGGAGGAAGTGCTAGACTAATACTTCCAGAAGTTAGACCACTGGTGGTATCTGTCTTAGAAGTAATATTTACTTGATCCTGAGAAACATATAGAATATCACCAATTCCAATATTGGGAGCATCACCAGGATCGAGAACTGTAATCATGAAGTTCTCTGTACTGTATGCAGCAAATCTCTGTGTTCCAAATGGAAGTTGTGCTTTGAATGTAATTGCGTTAGGATCACCAGAAGCAGTAGTGACAAAATCTCTACGGAAGTAGTATTTGATCTTGCTATCTTCGTCACTATATGCTAGTTGAGATACCTGCTTACTTCCAGTTGGGAAGATTAGTGTGCCACTGTTTGTATTGGCAACTTTAGGACGTAAACGAACGATGCTAGTATTAGTTACTGGTCCTGGTAGAGCGGTATCAAAATAAACTCTAGTTTTGAATGGTCCGTCTTGCTCAGTTGCATACTGAACAATTGCTCTTACTAGATTATTATTATCATCAGAGAATTGTACTAGATCTCCTTGCTGTAGAATAGTGGATGCATCTGCACTGAAACTTGTAGATTCAATGAAGTTAGATCCTTGAGATCCGAAGAATGTAAAGTCAGTAACGGACTTAATTTCAGAATACGTCTGACTATCTACAACAACATCAGCACTGAAGTTGTTGGAGTTACCAGAACCATAACTGCAACCAAGAGACTTGACGTTCTGTGGTGTATAAGTTGTTACGCTGTTTCTGAATAGAATAGGGACAACTGCCGCTGCAGAGTTTGGAGCTCCAGCAGAATCTGGATTTTTGACAGTTACAGCAGGTGGTTGTGCATATTGTAAAGCTACTGCATTTCTATCTGCAATAACTGCCTTGTAGATCTTACCATCATTGGTCTTAGAAATTGCAATCTTGGAAGAGTCAAATTCAAGACCATTGACCAGAAGAGTCACGCCGTCTGCATAACCCAATCCTCTGTTTTGTACAACGAAGTGGGAAATAGTATTGTCGGTTGCAATTCTAGCGGTATTGCCATCTTCATCTCTTACGGTTTCACCAGAAATAAATCTACCAGACAGAGTTTTAATGTAAAGGAGACTTCCAATGGAATATACTCCAGTATCAGATCCTTCTACAACACCATAAGCTTTGCTCTCTAATCCAAAGATATACTTACCTGCTTGGAATGCATTAGATCCAGTAGGAGTTGCATCTAACTGAATTTTGGTGTAGAATGTTGGATCGAAATAAGACAATCCGAAGATAGAATTGTAAGTAGCATCTCCATTTGCTAAACGTCCTCTAGAAAGGACAATATCAGAATCTGGGTTGAAACCAGATCCTAATTTTTGTAGTACAAAATTACTTGGTTTTGCTTTACCAATAACAGGAGTAATGGTGTCGGTATAATCTACAATAAAACCAAATTCATTCGAATTGTTAGCAGCATCTGCCTCAGTTAGGAAGATTTTTCTCTTGTATTCAGAATCGGAATCATCATACTCCAACAAGAGTTGTTCGAGTTCATCTTTTCTACCAGAAACAGTGAGTTCTAAAAACTGAACAGATTCAGATGGATTGATTAGTGGTTTATTGGTTGTAGCAAATGATAAAGATTTGAAACTTGAGATAGCAGTAGGAGATCCTGTGTCGGTTCTAGTTTTAATAAAGAACAGTTCAGAGAATTGAGAATCAAAAGTTGCATCAGTTACTGCACCAATAAGAGTTACAGTATTTGTGATTTGCAAAGTAATAGTTTTGATGCCATCATCTACACTGAATACTTCCCCTCTTCTGTTGATAGTTTGTCTATGATCACTTGCAAGTTCTGTATCATTTAGACCAATAGAACCATCGTTGAAAGATGCATAGAAGAATAGATCTGGATATGCTGTAAGTTCAGATCCTTCTTTGTTCAGGGGTACACTACCAAATACGTTTGTAATGCTGTAAGTTGGTAGACCCTTTGTCTTTAGAGTTACATTGTCAGAGGACAGACTCTCTCTTGCCTTACTAATATCTAGATACTTAGTTTCCTTATTGACAATTTCATATCCTTTGACATATGCTTTACCAGGACCAATGGTAGCTACCATCTTTCTGGATGCTTCGGTAGAAGTCAGATTATTATACAGACCAAATTCATCGGCAGCATAGATACCACGGTTGCCGTTTTTCTGTGCATATTCTCTAATATCTACAGCGAAGTTGTCTACAACATAGTCTCCACTCTCATCAAATGTTCTACGTGCTAGAGTTTGCTCTAGAACACTGAAATCTGTTCCTTGGATCTTTCTTTGGATTTGACCTCTAGATACAGTAAGTAACTGGATGAAGTTCTTATCTGTAATTGCATTCAGTGCAAACTCTTTTAGTTCTAGACTAATCTTTAGTCTATGACCACCAGGAGCAGTGTAGTTGGAAGAACCAATTGCATTGTCATACAGAGATGCATCTTCTTCTGGAGTTACAATCGACTCTTTGATTGTAAATCCAACTTTTGCGGAGGGTTTGTTGTAGTATTCGTCGATAATGAGGAGTTGCTCGTCATTGCGAACAAAGTAACCATTAACAAAGTAAATACCTTCTTGGACTTTTACAGCAGATCCATATCCCATTGCAGGACTATCAATGGATGTTACTTCTTGTGTATCGGGATTTGTGACTTGAATGCTAGTTGGTAGAACACTACCATCTGTACCGACAACTAGAAGTGGTGTGTTGATACCATTGACAACTTCTAAAGTTTCACCTTGCCTAAAAGTTTCTTCTGTGTTAGAATTACCGCTGTTAATATAATTTACATAAACAGTATCAGCACTAGTCTCAGTTGACAATCTTGCTGCTAAAACTGTTGCAGTGACACCAGATGTTAGTCCAGTTAGTTGTTGTCCAACCAACTGCGTAATATCATACTTTTTATAGACAATATCATTTCCTTCGCCTACTGCTACTTCTGATACAGAAGACAATTTTACATAATCTAATTTGGTATTGAGTCCAACTTCACCTGGGATTACCAATTCCCCCTGTTTAAATGCATACTTACCAAAAGATTCAATCTGATTCTGAAGAATTGATTGAACTTGTGTTAGTTCTCTACCTTGGATAGAGTAACCAGGACGGAATAGAATTTTATAAAAATTCTTGTTCGCGTCGAAGTCCTCGTAGTAAGGATTTACATTAAGGTTAGTCTTTTGTGGCATTGTACTCCGCCAAATACTAGCATCTTGTCCCTAGTATTTAGTAGAGATAAAAAAAATCCCCCCATTGCTGGGGGGATTCTTGATGTCTCTCTCACATCAGAATTCGATTACTAGTTTGATATCTTC
>Ga0213859_10000017_pt1 | contig 69591 bp, 71 predicted proteins | sample PICome_2_FD_160133 | JGI IMG/M metagenome (GOLD analysis project Ga0213859, IMG submission 160133) | Coastal seawater microbial communities near Pivers Island, North Carolina, United States - PICO304 | ecosystem: Environmental > Aquatic > Marine > Coastal | place: USA: North Carolina...
TAGAATCTTTCGAGTTTTACCCATTTCATACTAAAATTAACGAAACCTTTTAAGATGGTAAAATGAATAATGACTTATTTGAATATTTAAAAGGATTTGTAAGCCCTTCGAGGCTTTCGAGATTTGAGCAGGTCTTAACTTTAAGGACTAGGCATATTTGTGTTGCCGTTGAGGATATTTATCAGCTTCACAATACTTCTGCTATTTTAAGAAGTTGCGACTCTTTTGGTATTCAAGATGTACATGTTTTGGAACATCGTTTTAATGATAGATTAGACACTCAAATAGCTATGGGAGCAGATAAGTGGTTAAGTGTGCATAAGCACGAGTCTACTGAAACCTGCCTTAAACATTTAAAAACCAAAGGATATAAAATTGTAGCGACTGTACCTGATGATAAGGCCAAGTCCTTTCAGGATATTGAACTCAACCATAAGATGGCCCTCTTTTTTGGCACAGAAAAATCCGGTTTAAGTAATGGTGTTATCGAGCAAGCGGATGAATTTATTAACATTCCTACCACTGGCTTTACCAAGAGTTTAAACGTTTCGGTTTCCGCTGCTATCATTTTACAATTTATTACTGAAAAATTAAGAAAATCAGATATAAATTGGGAGCTTCAAGAGGTAGATAAACAAGTTTTGAGGTTTGAATGGATAAAAAAATCCATCAAAGACGTCGAGCGTATCATTGAACGTTTTTTATCTAATTCGCTCTAGAAGTACAGTTTCAAAATCGGTTTCAAAAGATAAAATTCCGTCGATCACCTCAGCCTCAATAGCTGAATAGGCATCACGCCATTTGGATTTTTCTAGGGTCTTATCATTTAAAACAATTTTTTTTCTTTTCTCCTTAATTTCAAGACCAATAATCACTTTTTCTTCTTTTGTTGACCTACTGAAATAATAGGGGCTGCTGCTTATTTGTTGGTGTTTACCCAGGGCAAGACTCTTTTTATGATTTTTTCGAAATGCACCTAGTTTTTTCCAATGCTTTAAAATCTTTTGAGTATTTACGTCTTTTTCAATGCTTTCCCAATTCATATTCGAGCGAAGATTGGCATCTCCTACTGCGCCTTCAATTTGTAATGGTCGAGCACTTTCATCTCCGTAATAAATTTGAATTGCTCCAGGACTCAATAATAAGGCGTTAGCTGTTTTTATGGATTGAGTTCGACTTACGTCAAAGGAGTAGGCATCATCATGAGATTGCAGATAATTTAAAAACCCACCATACTGCTCTTTGTCATGCAATAGTTTATCGTATTTGGTAAAAAGTGATTCATAATCATTCCTAGTATCATTTTTGAATTCGAAATTGATGAGCGCATCATAACCAAAGTCAAAATAATTTACAGACCGGTCTCCAAAATTGTAATCTTTTCCTTTTGAGGTCTCATATCCATATACTTCACCGACCATATAAAAAGGTTCATTTTCGAATTGATAATCCCCATTATGTTGTTTGTAATATTCAAATGAGTATTCAGCTTCTTTTTTGAGATCGGCCCAAATGTATTCGTCTGTATGTTTGGTGGTATCAACACGAAATGCATTAATTCCAAACTCTTTGATGTAGTCGGTTAACCATTTAACAATATAATAGGAGGGAGTTCTTGGGTATTTTGTCCGTTCAAAGAATGCCTCTAACTCCATTATTTCTTCTTCATATCTACCCTGGTTTTTCCATTTTTCAACTAGAAATGCTGGAAGTTCAACTTCATTTTCAGAATCGGTGAGAATATCCGGAAGGTTTGCGACAAGGGTACAACTTGTTGTTCCGGCGTAGTCTTGAAAATTACAGGTAGGCTCAATTCTAACCCAGTCATCTGGCCATTTAAAATCAATTGGAGTAACAGGCCCTGTGTGATTTAAAACAGCGTCCATCACTATGCGAATTCCTCTTTGATGTGCCGCTTCAATCATTTGTTGTAAGTCTTGGGTGTTGCCGAAATTCGGTTCAATAGCTGTCCAATCTCTGGTCCAATAGCCGTGATATGCATACGTCTCCCCAGTACCCTCATCAGTGGAGTCATAATTTTGTTCTACAAAAGGACTTAACCATATCGCATCAACACCTAAATTGCTAAAGTAGCCTTCATTGATTTTTTGGGTAATTCCAGCGAAATTCCCACCTTCAAAGCCTCTTAAAACTGCCGTTTCCTTGTATTCTTGTGTTCTAGAACTCTCAGAATCTCCTCGGTGAAAACGGTCTGTTAATAAAAAATAAACAGTGGCTGAATCCCAACTGAAGAAATTTACTTGCTCATTATTGACAATAGAATTTGTTTCTAACTGACAGGATAAGAGTAACATCAACACTGCCGCGCTTAAATAAGAAATTGGTTTCATTGGTATGCTTTATCTGTTGAGAATTCTGTACTCTTCGTAGCAACTGCTTATGGCTTCTAATATTTGCAGGTCATTTGCCGTAGTAATAAAACTGTTTGAAAAATCACAATTATTCAAAATGTCATCAATATCCATTTTTTCTAACTGCAATAACTCCATTAAGGTAACCCTGTCAAATTTGGTTGCTAATAGATCTCTAATGTTTTGATCGGCCTTCATTTCATTGAGCTTTTTCATTTGCCTCGGTCTTTTTCCAAAAAGATTTCGCAGTAAATCTGCAGGATTTAGAATGGCACCTAAAATTTTTGTGACTGAATTAGGTCCCTTACGGCTTTCATAACTCTTGTTGAGACCAGAAATACTGTATTGAAACGCGTCATTGGTGGGTATGTATTTTACGTCGATATCGAGGTAGCCCGTGAGTTGATAGGGTCTAACAACGACTTCTTCTAAGGCAAAAGCCAATTCATTGAGACTGACCTGAGTTCCATCAAAACGAAGCATATCGTTACTCACTCTGACTTTCTCTGGTTTGAAACCCAAAAAGGTAAAGTACAAAGTGTCATTTACACGGGCTTGAATTTGATAATTTCCGTCTTTATCTGTAATAGCACCCCGTACTAGATTTAAATTTATAACATGAACACTCTCTAAGGCAACTTGTGTTTGCGCGTTGATGACATTCCCTTTGATAGTTGATACAGGAAGGCTATCATTGGTTATTTCTTGGGCAAATCCTTGAGAAATACAAAGGAGCGTAACTGTTAAAAATTTCCATTTCGACATTGTAATGAGCCTAATCTGTGAGTTCTTACATTGAAGTTAGTACTTTAAAAGAACCCTTGAAAATTTCTATCCCCTTTCTTTTGTTTTTCGCTCCTTCTACCTTGTTTTTTCTTTCCTTTTTTAGAAAATTTCGACTTGGATTTTGAAGAACTGGGTTCAGATGAAACCTCGATTCTAACCTCTCTTTTTTTGTAACTATTCTGATGTATGGTGCTAAAAATTAATTCTCTGTTTTTAGCATCCACATTAAAAAATGAAAAGGTTGATTTGGTGTCGACTTTAAAAATATCATCGCGATCTAATCCTGATTCGTCTCGGATAAAATCTTTTAAGGATTTCCAGTTTAATCCATCTTTTTCGCCAATGTTAATAAAGAATCGAACCTCGTCTTTAGAAGAAGACTTCGCGTCTTTTGAACTGAAAAGCTCATCGCCTTCTTTTTGATAATAAGCATTAAAACGCGCAAATTCGACAGAGAATATTTTGCGAATGAGTTCTTCTCGGTCGAGATCCGTCAAATGCGCTTTTATTTGTTCCATGTAAGATTCAATCTCAGGGTCGACAGAGGTCGATTCGATTTCTTTTGCAAGGTGAATAATTTGTGCCTTACAAATATCTTTTCCAGAAGGTATGGAGCGCGATTTGAACTTGCTTCCGATTACCTTTTCTAGTGATTTTATCTTATTGAATTCACTTTTTGTAATGATGACGAGACTTTCACCTTTGTTGCCTGCTCTTCCTGTTCTACCGCTTCTATGTGTATAGGTTTCGTTGTCATCAGGAAGTTGAAATTGTATGACATGTGATAAATTATCCACATCAATACCTCTCGCCGCAACATCAGTGGCAATTAAAATTTGAATTTGCTTTTTTCTAAAGGCATTCATGACCAAATCTCTCTGTTGCTGAGAAAGATCACCGTGAAGCGCACCGGCATTGTAACCGTCTTCAATTAATTTATCTGCAATTTTTTGAGTGTCCCTTTTTGTTCTGCAAAAAATCACTGCATAGATACCTGGGTTTATGTCAACTATTCTTTTTAGTGCTTGATAACGCTGTCGAGCACCAACTTCGTAATAGTAATGTGCAACCGTTGAAGCTCCTTGATTTTTATGACCTACGGTAATTTCGTGAGGTTTCGACATGAACTTCTTAGCGATTTGTGCTACCTCTTTTGGCATGGTGGCAGAAAAAAGCCAAGTAGATTTTTCGTCTGGCGTATGACTCAATATAGATTTGATGTCCTCATAGAATCCCATGTTGAGCATTTCGTCAGCTTCGTCTAAAACACAAACGTCAATTTCATCAATATGCAAAAGCTTGCGTTGAATCATATCCTTGGTTCTTCCAGGGGTAGCAACGATAATCTGAGCTCCATTTTTAATTTGTTTGGCCTGCTCGGTAATTGATGCTCCTCCGTAAACCGCGACTATCTTAGTTTTTGGACTGTGTTTGGCGTATGATTTGAGTTCGTTTGTAATCTGAAGGCACAGCTCTCGAGTAGGAGACAGTATAATGCTCTGTACTTTTTTATTTTTTGTATTCACATACTGCAATAGTGGAATTCCAAAGGCCGCAGTTTTACCTGTACCCGTTTGGGCTAGGGCGACTAAATCTGTTTTTTGATTTAAAACAATTGGAATGGTTTTTTCTTGTACTTCTGTAGGTCTTTCAAATCCGAGTTCTTGTACAGCGAGTAAAATGGAATCGTCGATTCCTAATTCATTAAATTTTGTCATTTAAAATAAGATCATTCTGCACAGTCGGGAACGAATAATGGTATGAGTTCTTTTTCGTACTAGAAAATTTCCACAAAATTAGTGTTTTGTGGTCATATAAAATGACTTTCAGCCGTTTAAAGCAATAAATTCGATCATTTTGTTTAAGGCCTTTGTTCGATGGGATAATTCGAGCTTTATTACTTCGCTTAACTCACCTAAAGTGGAGGTATATCCGTCAGGAACAAAAATAGGATCGTATCCAAATCCATTACTTCCTTTTGCTTCATGCGCTATTTTACCGTTGAGGAGACCTTCAAAAAAATAATGTTGCCCCCTGAAAAAAAGACAGAAAACGCTTTTATAGTAAGCTGATCGCGACTTTATGTTTTGCATATTACGCAAAAGCAAATCATTATTGGTGTCAGAATGTCGCTTACCTGAATATCGTGCTGAAAAAACTCCAGGCTCTCCGTTTAGGGCATTTACGAACAAACCGCTATCATCAGAAAAGCAATTTAAAACACCTGTTTCGCGAATTGCATCGACTTTTAATTGGGCATTTCCTTTTAGTGTTAATTCGGTCTCTGGAATGTCCTTGTTGAAGTCAATTTGACTCAAGCTCAAAAGTTCAATATCATTAGGAAACATTTTAGCTACTTCGGTAAGTTTGTTTTGGTTGTGGGTGGCAAATACGAGCTTCATCGTGTATTAGGGATAAATAGTGATCAAAATTACCATTTTTTAATGGTGAATTTCATCGTGCTTTTTGTCTTTTAATCTAAAAACCTAATTTCAATTATTAAACAATTATTTGTCATTCTATATTAGACTAAATACCAATTTAATCATGTTAGAATTCGATATACAAGAGTTACTCACTACACAAGGAGGAATTACGATTTTAAGTGCTGCAATTATTTTATTTTTTGTAGGCTTGATGATAGGACAAATAAAAGCGGCTCTTGTCAAGAGTAAATTCAATAAACTTAAAAGAGAATCATTCATTCCATTGCGTTCGAGTTACGAAGCTTTGCAAAGAGATCATCTACAACTTGAGGAGGATGCCGACAAATACAAGAAAAGTAGTACAGAAGCCAAGGATGAATTAAAGTTGATGAAAGAAGCTTTAGAACTGTACAAGTTGAAAGCAGAAGAGGAGAAAACAAAGTTAAAGGCGTCTTTAGAGGCTAAAATCAAGGATATCGATCTCAACAAAGACACTCAATACAGCAACAAAGACAAAGAACTCGCACTTTGGGCTGAAAAATACAATGCGCTTAATTCTGAATTGACCTCTTTCAAAGCTCATGAAAATCAAAAAATTCTCGATTTAGAACAAAATAACGCAAAGTTGCAAAATGAGCTAGATCAATTAAATACACATCTTAGTAATGATTCATCGCCTAATAAAGGTTGGAAGGTTAAACACGATTTATTACTAGAAGAGTTCGATCAGTACAAGAAGAATGCTGAAGATAATAGACAAGATTGGGCACATAGATATACCTTGTTGCAAGAAGAGTATCAAGATTTCAAGGTAAGTGTGCTAAAAGGAACAGAAAAAGAAGATGTCGCTCTGACCGAAGAAAATTTAACAGAACCAGCAGCGGTAGAATCTGTTGAGGAGATCGCTCAGGAATCTACTGAAGAAACTACAGAAGAGCAAAATAACACTGAAGCTGCAGAAGTTGCAGAAGACACAGCTACAGAGACAGTATTAAGTGAAGAGGCTCCCAAAGAAGTTTCTGAATTAGTTGAAGAGGCTGCTGAAACAGAAGCTGTAGAAGAAGTTGAAGAAGCTGCGGAAACCGATGCAGAAGAAGCAGTTACTATAGAAGAAACATCTGAAGATACTTCAGAAGACACGGCTTCAACAGAACTTCCAGAAGTTGAGGCTTCTAATATCACAGAAGAAGCAGTGCTATGGCAACAGAAATACGAAGCTTTAGAAAAAGATTTTTTGACCTTCAAATCTCAAATTGAAGAAAAATTTGAGCAATCAAAGAAAGAGGAGGGTGAGCGTAAAATAGCTCAACCAGATATTGAAGAGTTAAAATCTTTAATCAAAGAGGTGGGGCAAGAAATGACCACTCAAAAATTAAGTGATACTGAAAGAGCTTATTTGGCTTCATATGAGGTGAAAAAAGAAGAAACTCAAACAGAGGAAACTTCAGAGGAGGCTCAAGAAAACCAAGAAGAAAATTCAGCAGACTCAATTTTCAAAAGTCACTATTTCGGAACCAAATAAATGCATTTGATTTGGTACATTTGTGCTCGAGAAAATAACCTACTCGAAGCACAATAGAAGATGACCACGTATATATTTGATTTCGACAGCACTATTACACAGGTTGAAGCCCTTGATATTCTTGCAGAAATCGTTCTTAAAGACAATCCTGATAGAGATGAGGTGATAGCTGAAATTAAAGAAATCACTAATCTTGGTATTGACGGTGAGATTTCGTTCACTGAATCACTAGAGCGAAGAATAAAACTATTGAACGCTCATCGAGACGATTTAGATGAATTAATTTCCAGATTACAAGAAAAAATATCTGAGTCGTTTAATAGAAACATTGATTTTTTTAAATCGCACAAAGACCAAATCAAGGTTATCTCTTGTGGTTTCAAAGAATTTATTGACCCTATTGTCGAGCAGCGATTTGACATTGCTCCAGATTGCGTGAGTGCAAACACCTTCACTTTTGATGATCAGGGTTATATCATAGGTTTTGACAAGACAAATGTGCTTTCCAAGCACAACGGTAAAATAGATTGTTTAAAACAACTCAATTTGCCTGGAGAGATTCAGGTTATCGGTGATGGATACAGTGATTACGTGATGAAAGAAGCTGGTGTAGCAGATAAGTTTTTTGCCTACACCGAAAATGTAAATCGTGAGAAAGCTGTTGTGAATGCTGATTTTATTACCAATAGTTTAGACGAATTTTTATACATCAATAAGTTGCCTCGAAAAATATCATATCCAAAAAACAGAATTAAAATTTTGCTTCTTGAAAACATACATCAAGATGCGTACAACAGACTTTCTAAAGATGGCTTTAGTGTTGAGTTGATCAGCACAAGTCTCAGTGAAGAGGAGTTGTTAGAAAAGATTAAAGGTGTTCATGTTTTGGGTATTCGATCAAAAACTCAGGTGACCCAAAAAGTACTCGATGCCGCTGATAAACTACTAGTTGTTAGTGCGTTTTGCATAGGGACTACTCAAATTGATTTAGAAGCTTGTAAAGAGAGGGGTGTTATAGTGTTTAATGCTCCTTACAGCAATACCCGTTCTGTTGTTGAATTGGCTATAGGTCAAATCGTAATGCTTATGCGTTCTATTTTCCCTCGCAGCCAAGAAATGCACCAAAACAAATGGAATAAAACCGCAAAAGGGGCACAAGAGATTCGACATAAGAAATTAGGGATTATTGGTTACGGAAATATTGGAAAGCAACTCTCTGTATTGGCCGAAGCAATTGGAATGCGCGTTTACTTTTACGATATCGATGATCAATTGGCTATCGGTAATGCGGTCAAATGCAATAGCATGGAGCAAATTTTAAAAGAATCTGATGTCGTCAGCCTTCATGTTGATGACAATAAGAATAACCTTAAGTTGATTGGAGCGAGAGAACTTAAAATGATGAAAAAGGGCTCTTTTTTAATCAATCTCTCTAGAGGATTTGTTGTAGATATTGATGCCCTCGAACAGTCGTTAAGGAGTGAGCATTTAGCCGGTGCTGCTTTGGATGTTTTTCCTGTGGAACCATTGGCTAATGGAGCATATGAGCATTCACTTGCGGGTTTACCTAATGTGATTTTAACACCGCATATTGGAGGTAGTACTTTTGAAGCCCAAAAGGATATTGCAGATTTTGTTCCAAGAAAAATCATGGGATATATCAATTCAGGAAGTACTGTGGATGCCGTAAACTTTCCAAATATTCGATTGCCAAAACAAGATAATGCACATCGCTTTTTACACATTCACAAAAATGTACCTGGAGTAATGGCTGAAATCAATAATGTTTTAGCCTCTTATGGATTAAATATATCTGGTCAATACTTGTCTACGGATAACGAGGTTGGATATGTAATTACAGATATTAACAACTCCTATGACGAGAAGGTGATTGATGCATTAAAAGAAATTCGACACACCATAAAGTTTAGAATTTTGTATTAATCGCTTAATCGTGGTGATACGGTAAACGATTGATAATACTAAACGCCCTGTAAATCTGTTCTGCGATAAAGGGTCTTACCATTTGATGTGAAAAAGTCATTTTCGAAAGAGCTATCTTCTCATGACTCAGTTCATAAATAGAAGAATCAAAGCCATAAGGACCTCCGATTAAAAAAACGAGATCACTTTCAGCTTGAACTCCTTTTTTTTCTATCCATTTTGAAAATTCCACAGAGGAGTAGGTTTTACCTTTTTCATCTAATAAAATCACCCTTTGACTTTTTTTGATGTGCTTTAAAAAAAGTTCAGCTTCTTTTTTCTTTTGCTGTTCAATAGGTTGTTTTCTGCGCACATCAGCTAATACCTTAAATTCAAAATGACAAAACTTTTTAAGCCGTTTGGCGTATTTTTCAATCAATGTTTGTATAGCAGCTTCATCGGTTTCTCCTATGGCTAATATTTTGATTTTCATTTGATTTAAGCTCGTAGTTTAAAGTTTTGCCTAAAAATGATAGACGCATTTTCGCTGTTTGATAAAGGTAAAACCAATTGGTCAATATCTTGAATTAAGAATGGAATTTGCTATTTTTTCTTGAATTCGTCTTCAAAGTTTTGAAATAGGTGGTAGGGAAGCTAAAAAGAATGCTGATGTTCTATAAATTTGTACATCGTTATGCAATCGCTGAATTTTGATTTAGTGGAATTAATGAATTACACCTTTAAATTCTATCAAAAGTGAAAGAGTTTTGGAAAAAACCGTTTGATCAGTGGCCTTATATCAAGGAGTTCTTGTCTTTTCTCAAAAAGATAAAGTTGCCTGGATTTGAAGGATTGTCAATATATACACTGCTTGAACTCTACACTATTGGTATTATGCGAGGAGCCTTGTCTTCTCGAGCGAGTTCAATAGCCTTTAGTTTGTTTATGGCGCTTTTTCCGCTGCTCATATTTTTGATCACACTCTTTCCTTATCTAATACCACTTATTAAATTAGAAAACCAAGACTTTGATTTGCAATTTTTACTTTTTTTAGAATCCTTTCTTCCCGATGCAACAAGTGAATATTTTGGAGACATTTACGCTCAGTTGAAAGATCAAAAAAAGGGAGGGGTGCTTTCATCTTCTTTTTTGTTGTCTATTTTTTTGGTGGCAAATGGTGTAAATGCCATATTTAGCGGATTTGAGTATTCGTATCATGTGGCCTTGAGTCGAAACTTTTTCAAGCAGTACGCCTATGCTTTAATGGTTGGATTAATACTTTCATTGCTAGTAATCATTTCGGCCATCACTTTTTTTTACGTGGAATTTTATTTTGTCAAACAAGCGACGAATTATTTTACCGAGTTAGGGGTAAATGAGGAGTATCAGATTAATTTTTGGGATTTACTCGCCAAAAATGTTTTTTTTGCGGGCTTGACTTATTTCGCCATTTCCTTGTTGTACTTTTTTGGTACCGTTGAGGGTAGAAAAATTCGCTTTTTTTCTCCAGGAGCCTTGATGACTACGGTGCTATTCTATTTCACCTCATGGGGATTTAGTGTTTACGTAGAAAAATTCGCCTCGTATAATGAACTCTATGGAGCACTTGGTGGGCTTTTGATTTTAATGCTGTTTATATGGTTGAACTCAAATGTAATACTCCTTGGATTTGAGTTAAATGCGTCTTTGACCAGCCTGAAACGAAGCGCTAAGAAATCTACAACTATTTGATTAACTGAGGTATGAGCAGGTATATTGAAGTAATTCTTCCTCTGGCCCTGGATCGTACATATACCTATGCAATAGAAGATCAGCAGTTACAAGTTGGCTGTCGTGTTGAGGTGCCCTTTGGTCGACATAAAAAATACACGGCCTTAGTCACTAAGATACATGAGGAAAAGCCTGATTATGAGATAAAGACCATAGAGAATATCATAGATACCGCACCTATTTTAGAAGTGGTGCATATGCGATTTTGGTTGTGGATTGCTCAATATTATATGAGCGCAATAGGAGAGGTAATGAAAGCTGCCTTACCCTCTGCATTGTTGCTAGAGAATCAAACGATAATGAAGTTGAAAAATCCAGACTGGAGGGCCATAAGTCAACTTGATGAAAAATCGTATTTGCTTTGTGAAGCTTTAGAGAAAACCGAACTCAGCTTAGGTGACATCGCGCAGTTTTTAGAAGTAAAAAATCCTATAAAAATTGCCGCAAAATTAATCGAGCAAGATCTTATTGAACGAAAAGATATTGTAGTCGACAAGTACAAGCTCAAATTCGAAGAAGTTGTAGGTCTCCAAGATGAAAAAGAACTCAGTTCTTATCTGGATATTGTGCATCGTGCGCCTGCTCAACGAAGTCTATTGATGACGTTTTTTCAGTTGAGGCGTGATGGCGACCAGATACCTGTGAAGAATCTTCTCAAAGCAGCCGGAACTTCAAGAAGCGTATTAAAACAACTGGTAAAGAAAAATATATTCTACATCGAAGAAGTAGAAAAATCAAGAATTTTATCCAATGAAAGTAAAACTGAATTTCTATTTGAATTAACGCCTCCTCAAGAACAAGCCTATACTCAAATCCTTTCAGCCTTTGATCAAAAACGAAACGTCTTATTTCAAGCCGTTTCAGGATCAGGTAAAAGTGTTGTTTATATGCAGTTGGCAGAGCGGTTCTTACAAAACAAACAACATGTTTTAATTCTCACGCCTGAATTGAGCCTTTCGACCGAATTATTTTCGAGATTTGAAAAACGCTTTCCCAATCAATGTTTACTTTACAATTCTAAAAGAGGTTCATCAGAATTGGTAGAGATCTGGAAAACTATTAACACCTCAGACCAGGTATTTATTGTGATAGGCACGAGATCTTCACTTTTTCTGCCATTTCAAAACTTAGGATTGATCATTGTAGATGAAGAACATGAGCAGTCCTACAAACAACAAGATCCTTCGCCAAGGTACCATGCGAGAGACGCTGCGCTGTATCTGTCTAAAATAATGAATGCTTCTACCTTACTCGGTACGGCTACTCCTTCTTTTGATGTTTTTTGGAATGCAAATCAAAAGGATGAACGTCAAAATAAGTTTACTAAGGTTAGTTTAGATACATCCTACAGCAGTCGAGCAAGGACGAGTATTCATTTAGTTGATCTAAAGGATGCGTATAAAAAGAGACAAATGCAGGGGGTGTTTTCGAAAGAATTATTAAGTAAGGTTGACGAGGTTTTAGGCAACGGAAATCAAATTCTTTTTTTTCAAAACAGAAAAGGATACGCGAGTTTGTTGCAGTGCAATAGCTGTGGACATAGCCCTGAATGTCCAAACTGTGATGTTAAATTAACCCTGTATCAACATCGACAAGCTCTAATTTGTCATTATTGTGGATTTGAAGAGGGCATTAAAAGAACCTGTTCGGTGTGTAAATCTGATCAATTAGACCACAAAGGTGTAGGAGTAGAGCAAATACAGATGCAACTCCAAGAATTGTATCCCGAATATATTATTAAGCGTTTTGATCGTTCGAGCAGTTCAAGAAAAGACACAGGCCTGAGCATCATTGAAGCTTTTAATAATAAGGAAATTCACATGCTTGTAGGCACACAAGTTTTAAGTAGAGGAATTGATTTTTTAAACGTAGGCTTGGTCGCTGTTGTTAACGTCGATCAATTGTTGTTTTATCAAGACTATAGAGCGCATGAATGGGCCTTTCAAAGGTTGATTCAATTGGCTGGTAGGGCAGGAAGAAGTCATTCTGTGCAAGGAGATGCAATGTTGTATGCGCAAAGTTTTGATCCACATCATCCTGTACTTCAATGGGTAGTGGATTACAACTTTAATGCAATAACTGATTCTGAACTGAACGAACGTGCACAGTTTCAGTATCCGCCTCATGTCAAAATCATTCGAATTCAAACCAAATCGAAAAATTTTGAAACGAATCTCAGGGCGGCTCAATATCTCGTTTCTGCCTATAAACGCATTCCAGGAATTAAAGTGCTAGGTCCTCAGGCACCGGCAGTTAGTCGTATCAGGAATTGGTATTTGCAAAATATAATTATCAAGATACAGACCGAACGGAACTTATTGGAACTTCGCAAGCAGCTCAAAAGAATGGAACACTCTTTTAACGCTGTTGGAAACTTTCAAGGCGTACGTTTAGCCTATCACGTAGACCATATCTAAATACTGGTCAGTGCTTCGGTCAATGCAACTTTCTTGTTTCTACTCAGTGGGATAGAGTGGTTTTCAATCTCGACATTTTTTGAGTTGAAGCGTTGTATACGATCTAAATTGACGATATAAGACTTGTGAATTCTCAAGAATTTATCTGCGGGTAACTGTCTCTCAAATGCTTTCATCGTAGATAAAATCACCACATTAGACTCATCAGTAACCAATTTGATGTAATCTCCAAGTGCTTCGACCCATTTGATTTGATTTAAGAATACCTTCTTTTTCTTTAAGTTGCTTTTGACAAAGATGTGCTCTTCATTTTCTTCGTTGATGGTGTTGCTCTGAACTCTGGCAACAACTCTTCGAACGGAAGCGTCAAAACGTGTCGGGGTAATTGGTTTGTGAAGGTAATCGGTAACGTCATAATCAAATGCTTTGAGCGCATAGTCTGTTTTACCAGTGATTAAAACGACTTGTGGTGGGTTGTCAAGAGCTTCAAGTAAATCGAATCCATTGATGATAGGCATTTCGATATCTAAGAATATAAGGTCAATTTCATAATTCTTAAGCGCATTCCTCGCTTCAATCGCATTGCTGTATTCTGCAATCAGATTCAATTGTGGGTGTTTGCTTACGAGTTTGGAAATTGCCATTCTCTGCATAGTTGAATCGTCAACAATAATAGTTTTTAATTTCATGGTCTCTACTTTTTCAGACTTCAGAACTGCGTTTGCAGGGCTTTAGTCAAGTTGTTTATAGGGTTATAAAAACTATAACGCAAAGATTTAAAAAAAAGTATAAATGAATGAGAAGATTTTTATTTCAATATCTGATATCTTTTTGTTAATTTTGCACTCATTTTAAAAACAATATTATGAATAATTATGAAACTGTTTTCATACTTAATCCCGTTCTATCAGAAACCCAGATAGAGGAAACAGTAAAAAAGTTTGAGGACTTTCTCAAAGGAAAAGGTTGCTCAATGGTTGCGAAAGAAGATTGGGGGCTCAAGAAGTTGGCCTATCCAATCCAAAACAAAAAAAGTGGATTTTATCACTTATTTGAATTCACCGGATCTGCAGATGTAGTCACTGATTTCGAATTGGAGTACAGAAGAGATGAAAGAGTCATGCGCTATTTAACTGTAAAGTTAGACAAGTACGCAGTGGAGTGGGCTGAAAAAAGAAGAAAAAAGAATAAAACTGCTTAATTATGTCAACATTAGATCAACAAGCTAAAGGAAAAAAAGACGGTGAAATCAGATATTTGACACCGCTTAAAATAGATACTCAAAAACAGAAAAAATACTGTCGTTTTCAAAAGTCAGGAATTAAGTATATCGATTATAAAGATCCAGACTTTTTGATGAAATTGGTTAATGAGCAGGGTAAAATTTTACCACGAAGATTGACAGGTACTTCATTGAAATACCAGAGAAAAGTTTCACAAGCAATTAAAAGATCAAGACATTTGGCACTTATGCCTTATGTAGGCGACATGTTAAAATAATACAGAGCGTACTATGGAAATTATATTAAAATCAGACGTACAAAACCTCGGGTTCAAAGATGATATCGTTGAGGTAAAGAATGGGTATGGAAGAAACTTTCTAATCCCACAAGGTTTGGCTGTCCTAGCTACTGCCTCTGCTAAAAAAGTACATGCAGAAAATTTAAAGCAACGCGCTCACAAAGAAGCGAAGTTGATTGCCGATGCGCAAGAAGTCGCTGATCGAATCAATCAATTATCACTTAAGATTTTTGCAAAAGTTGGTACTGGTGATAAGCTTTTCGGTTCAGTGGGTAGCATAGATTTAGCTGACGCCTTGTCAAAACAAAATGAAACAATTGACAAAAAATATATTTTGGTGCAGGGAGGTTCTGTAAAAAGAACGGGTTCATATACTGCTCAAGTGCGTTTACACCGAGAGGTTATGGCAAACTTGAATTTCGAGGTTGTACCAGAAGCCAAATAAATAAATTTATTTTTATGTTTAAGGGGCTCTAGAGCCCCTTTTTTTATATGAACTACAGAAGACTAACAACAGAACAATTCGAATCATTATCAGACGAATTCATCAATTATTTGGCCGTACAGGGGATCACTTCGGACATGTGGGCTGAATATAAGGAAACGCGATTAGATCAGGTCGATGAGCATTTAGATGAGTTTAGCGATTTAATTTGGAAAGGCGTTTTGAGCAGTTTGAAATACTTAGAGCAAATTTCGGCTCAACACATACATTTATTTAAGCTCGAGGCTGACGCTATGCACTTAATTGCTATAAAAGTGTTTAATCCTAGAATTGATCTAAGTACAGCTTCTGGCTTTGAGTGGTTTAAAAAGAATTATCAAGATGATGCTGTTGAGTATTTAACTGCGACAAAAAAGTACAGTGATAACCCAAATTTGGATAAATTTGAACTTATTGAAAAAGGGGCAAACATTACCAAAGGTGAATTGTACGAGTGGTTTGCTGATTTGATTGATAATTAATACCAAAAAATGGCACAGAAACCTTCACTTCCTAAAGGTACTAGAGACTTTACTCCTAAAGAACTCTCTAGAAGGAAGTACATTATTCGTACTATTGAAACTCATTTCGAGCGTTTTGGATTTGAACAAATCGAAACACCCTCTCTAGAAAACTTGAGCACCCTAATGGGTAAATACGGTGAAGAAGGTGATCGTTTGATTTTTAAAATACTCAATTCTGGAGATTATCTGGGAAAAATTGATACGGCAAGCTTAGCTAATACAACGAGTACTGCCCTTACACCTCAAATTTCTTCTAAAGCCTTACGCTATGATTTGACTGTGCCCTTCGCTCGTTTTGTGGTTATGAATCAAAACGAATTGGTCATGCCATTTAAACGCTATCAAATTCAACCTGTGTGGCGCGCAGATCGTCCACAAAAAGGAAGGTTTAGAGAGTTTTTTCAGTGTGATGCAGATGCGATTGGTTCTGATTCTCTGGTTCAGGAAGTCGAGTTCATCATGCTTTATGACGGGGTGTTCAATGACTTGAATATCTCAGGGACAGGCATCAGAATAAACAACCGAAAAATTCTAGCTGGAATTGCAGATATCTTACAAATTTCCGATCGTTTAATCGATTTTACAGTCAGTTTAGACAAATTAGATAAAATTGGGCAAGATGGGGTTTTAAACGAATTGAACTCAAAAGGATTCAGCGCTGATGTTGTAGAGTCGATCAGGCCTTTCTTAGAATTGAGTGGAGATTGGAAAAAACAAGTGGTCTATCTAAATGAATTATTGGGCAGTTCATCCATTGGCAAAGAAGGATTAGAAGAACTTTCTTTTGTCTTTGAACAAGTTACTCAATTGGGTTTAAAAGCCTCAGAACTCATTTTTGACATCACTCTGGCCAGGGGTCTAAATTATTATACAGGAACTATAATTGAAGTCACAGCACCGAAAGAGGTGAAAATCGGTTCAATTGGAGGAGGAGGCCGCTATGACGACCTTACAGCTCCATTTGGTTTAAAAAACATGAGTGGTGTTGGTATTTCATTTGGATTAGACCGAATTGCACTTGTCCTTGAGGAACTTGAGCTTTTCCCTGCAGCCTTGGATCAAAAAGTAGATGCTGTGGTTTTAAATTTCGGAGCTCAAGAAATGCTGAAGTCCTTAAAGTTAGCCCAGCAATTACGAGAGCGAAATCTTGTTATCGACTGCTATCCCAACGCTGCTAAACTTCAAAAGCAGTTCAAATATGTGGATAAGAAAAACGCGGCCATAGCTATAATGATCGGATCACAAGAAATGACCGAAGACCGTGTTGTACTTAAAAATATGCATTCGGGAGAGCAAAAAGCATATTCTTGCGCAGATTTAGAAGGAATTCAACGTTTTATTTCCGCTTAATTTTAGCTGAAATAAGAAAAATCCTCACCGGTTTTAATATTCAATACAGTGTTGTAGATCAGTTTAATGACATTGGCCACATCATCGCTGTGAACGGTCTCTACTGTCGTATGCATATACCTTAGAGGTAAAGAAATCAAAGCTGAGGCTACGCCCCCATTACTGTAGGCAAAGGCGTCTGTGTCAGTTCCTGTATACCTAGATGAGGCTAGTCTTTGAAAAGGTATTTTCTCTTTTTCGGCAGTAGAAATGATCAGGTCTCTTAAATTGTGTTGAATTGCGGGTGCATAAGAGATCACTGGACCTTTTCCTATTTTGATTTCTCCTTCTCGTTTAACATTAATCATCGGAGTTGAAGTGTCGTGACAAACATCTGTTACGATAGCTACATTAGGTTTGATACGTTGGGTAATCATTTCAGCTCCTCTTAGTCCAATTTCTTCTTGAACAGAGTTGGTGATGTACAATCCGAATGGTAATTCTTTCTTGTTTTCTTTCAGCAACCTTGCCACCTGTGCAATCATAAATCCACCAGCTCTATTGTCAATTGCTCTGCAGGTGTATTTGTCTTTATTGAGTATTTGAAAATTATCTGGATAGGTGATGACACATCCCACATGTACTCCCATTTTCTCAACTTCTTCTTTGTCTTTAGCTCCTACATCTATAAATATGTTGTCGAGTTTTGGAGTGTCTTCTTTGCCGTCTTTACGGGTGTGGATTGCTGGCCATCCAAAAATACCTTTGACGATTCCTTTGCTGGTGTGAATGTTCACCCATTTTGATGGCGCAATGATATGATCACTACCGCCATTTCTAATGACATAAATAAGCCCATTGTCAGAGATGTAATTCACATACCATGAAATCTCGTCTGAATGCCCTTCGATAACCACTTTGTAGTCTGCTTTTGGATTTATTACCCCAACGGCTGTTCCGTAGGTATCGGTAATAAACTCATCTACATAGGGTTTGAGGTAATCCATCCATAATTTTTGACCTTGAACCTCATATCCTGTTGGAGAAGCATTATTGAGGTATTTTTCAAAAAAGGTGAGCGCTGATTTATTTAGAATCTGTGATTTCGTCATGGACTTAACATTTTAAATAACTTCGCTAAGATATAATGGTTTTTCTTTGTAGAAAATATGTATTGTGTGATTTGTTTATGAGAATCGTTCCAAAATCTTGTTTACTTTATTTTTTGCTCTTCGTGATAGGTTTGACTGAAATTCAAGCACAGGAGAATTATAAAATACGAGTTGCTGGCCAAGACTCTACCTTTGTCGATGCCATCAGTTTAGACGAGGTAGAATTATTTTCATTGCCCAAGTTTAAATCCAGAGAAGAGTGGTATCGGTATTACGTTACTCGCAGAAGGGTCTTAAAGGTTTTTCCTTATGCTGAGATGGCCGCAAATCGATTAGACAGTTTAGACAATCGTCTAAATCAAATTCGCAGAAAGTCAAAAAAAAGAGCCTACACTCGGAAATTAGAAAAGTTTTTAGCTGAGGAGCTTACTGCAGATTTAAAAGAATTGACCAGGTCAGAAGGAAGAATTTTGATTCGTCTGATCTATAGACAAACGGGAATAAGCGCATTTGACGTGGTCAAAGAGTACAGAAATGGTCTTAGAGCATTTGTCTATCAGACGACCGCAAGACTTTTTGATATGTCCTTGAAACGCGTCTACGACCCCTATGAGGAATACGAAGATTATTTGATTGAAAATATTCTACAGATCGCTTTCTCTCAAGGCGTAATAAATACTCAAAAAGCAGCGATTTCAATAGATTATCAGAAATGCTACGAAAAATGGTCTTTGGTTAAAAAGGATTAGTCTTTGTCAAATATTCCTTTGACAATTCGATTGACACCCTTAAATCCAAAGTAAAGGGCTAATAAAAAAAGGATGATGCCCACAATGAGCACAGGTATAAACATAGGATGCTCTGTGTTTTTAAATGCTTGGGACAAAACAATGGGAGCAAGTATCATGAAAATTATCGTTCTTGCTAATGTTTTAAGTCCGTGTAATATTTTATCTGAAATTTGCATTAAAATCGTTTTTAAAGGTTGAAAAATATTCTCATCATCCCTGACAAATTTAAGGAGTCTTTAAGTTCTGCTGAGATTATTGATTTGTGTATTAAGGCGATAAAAGAAAAACACGAAGACGCGAATACGTATGCTTACCTTATTTCTGATGGGGGAGACGGATTTTTAGACGCTATCGCAAACAATCAGAAAGCAGCAAAGAAAATACCATTAGACACTTTAAACGCTTTGGGTAAACCCATTCAAAGCGAGATTTTAATTCATGGCCGAAATGCCTATATAGAGGTGGCTAAGTCAAGTGGTTTACATCAAATACCTTTAAATCGGAGAAACCCCCAGTATTCTTCCTCTTATGGAACGGGATTGGAGCTTAAAAAAGCTATGGAACTGGGCGCTAAGAAAATTTATATAGGTCTTGGAGGAAGCGCCACGAATGACGGAGGTATAGGGATATTATCGGCTCTAGGGTTTGAGTTTTTAGACCACAACAACAATCTTTTAAAGCCTATTGCTGCCAATCTGATTAAGATCAAACGAATTATTCCCAAAGCGTTTCCAGAAATAGAATTTTACGGCATTTGTGATGTTGAAAATCCACTTTTAGGAGAAACAGGTGCGACTGCGGTATACGGGCCTCAAAAAGGTCTTCAAGCTGGCGAATTAATCGCTTTGGAAAATGGGTTAAACAATCTAAATCAAGTAGCTGAAAATCAGAATTTAGCGTTTAGTGAAAAATCAGAAAAAGGTGCAGGTGCAGCAGGAGGAATAGGTTATGGCCTGCTGACATTTTTAAATGCCAAACTTCTCAAAGGCGGAGATTTTATGATGGATTTGATTGGACTTGAGCAGGTTGTTCAGGATTTTAAGATTGATGCCGTCATAACTGGAGAAGGGCATTATGATGGCCAAAGTTTACAAGGCAAATGGGTGAGTCATGTCATAAAGTTTTGTGATCGTCACAGTTTACCGCTTCTTGGTTTTTTCGGTAAAATTTCCACTGATATCAATGGTTTTAACCTTGCCTGTGAAATTTCTAATCCTAATTGGTCATTAGAACGAAATATGAGAGAGGCGCCAGCCTTATTGTCGGTTGCTTTGAAGAATGCTTTAGACAAGTTTTCGATTTAAATTCCTTATTTTTGTTTATTCTTTTTAATATTTAATTAAACAAAACTAAAAGTGTATCATCTGCGTAACATCCTTCTAGGGTTATTTTGTTTTTCTCTATTCTTGGCCTGTAGTAAGGGTTCTGACCTGCCTACAGATGAAAGTGAAGAAGAAGTTCAACGGTTTAATTTGGTCATTACCGCCAAAAGAGAATATCTTCAAAAACAAGGCTTAGACGATGCTTTTTTTGGATATGAAGACAAAACCTGTGAGTTAGAAGAAAGACGTGACTATGGAAGAAATTGGTTGGCACTTGACACCTTAGTTATTGATTTTAATGAAGAATTCCCCACTGAGATTGTTCCTTTTATCGTTTGCAATAAACCCTATCGCACCTGGGAGCGTATTCGTTATGTAAAAGTCGTTAATGCACCAGAGGGTAGCATAAAATTTTCAGATGATTGGAATTTTGATTCTTGTTTAGACAATAGTTCGGCTGTCGATTGTGAATCAAACGGTTTGTATTTCAGAAAATCCGACGATGTGATGTTGTACGAAAGTTCAAATGTATCCCAAGAGGTGCTCAATTCATATTTCGATATGTCTAATCACTCGAATGTGAAACCTTTTATTCAAAGTAGCTCGGGTGAAGAATTGATTCGCATAGAGCTGTCGCAACAGCAGGCGCAAATTAAGTATCCCAATCTTGCTGTAGGTTCGATTCTAAGTATAGAAACAGCCGAATACACCAATCAAAATGCTGAAGCTGTAAACGCAATGGTGCAAGTCAGGGTGCAAAATATTATCACTTCTCCAAGTAATTAGAGCTCTCAAGCATGAGGTTTTATTACAAGAATTTCTAGGCTTTTAGTATTTTTCGGTTTCAACACTGATCACTACTTATGATTTTTTTTCTTGTACTCTGCATTTTCTTTATCGTATTTGGTATTGTTCGCTTGAAATGGAACCCAGTGGTGGTTTTATTTATAGCATCTCTATTTGTGGCTCAAATTTTCAAACTCAGTGCTGCTGAAACGATAGAAGTTATCACGAAAGGATTTTCAAAAACCTTAGGATCCATAGGTTTGATCATTGCCTTTGGAACCATTATTGGTGTTTTCTTAGAAAAAATGGGATTGGGAGAAGCCCTAATCGTGCATTTGCTTGACGGCAAGAAAAAAAGCCAGAAAAAAACGGCTTTAATAACGAACTTGGCTGGATTTATTATTGCTATTCCTGTTTTCTGTGATTCGGGCTTCATTGTTTTGTCCTCACTGATTAAGAATATTGCCAATAGATATCGCTTGAATAAAACCGTTTTAATTGTGGCACTCTCAACAGGATTGTATGCCGCACACGTTTTTGTTCCCCCAACTCCTGGGCCGTTGGCTGCTATAAGTCTTATAGAGGCTAATTTTATACAGGTGATGTTAGGAGGGCTTCTTATCGGATTGATTACAAGTTTGACCGGATATTGGTATGCCGTGAATCAGAAAGACAAGAGCGAACATCAGGAGTCTATTGAAAACGTATCGACTATAACACCTTCATTGGCTGGTGTTGGACCCATATTAGTTCCATTGTTTTTAATTGCCTTAGGGGTGCTGTCGCTTCGATTCGAAAGTGATGAATTGGCAATAATGCAACTCATTCAATTTATAGGTAATCCTACTATTGCTTTATTTATTGGTGTTTTATGGATCATTTGGTTGGCCAGGGGTGAAGATACTCAACAGCGCCTTGATTGGGTTGAAACCGCCTTTCAAAAAGCAGGTCCTGTCTTATTAGTTACTGGAGTTGGAGGAGCTTTTGGTGCTGTTATAGGACAAGGTCTTGAAGTCAATTCTGAATTGTTTTCAGGCTTTTCTCCTTTAATGGGATTGCTTTTAATATTTGGAGTCTCTGCGTTTTTTAAGTCACTTCAGGGCTCGTCTACAGTAGCTATTTTAACGACCTCATCACTAGCTGTTTCTCTTTTACCTTCTTTGGGATTGGATACTGAATTGTCTAAAACCTTTGTGGTATTAAGTATTGGAGCCGGTGCTATGACCTTTTCTCATGTCAATGACTCTTATTTTTGGGTTGTCTCTAAATTTGGAGATTTGAATACGAGTAATGCCTTGAAAGCTCATTCTTTAGCGACATTATTGCAAGGTGTAGTGGCCTTTTGTGTTATCTTATTGGGCTTCCTGTTATTGGGTTAGAAGCTTATATTATATGATACGGAGGGTATGATTCCGAAAACTGAGGTTTGTATGGCTTCATTTGCACTGGTTTCTACATTTCGTCTAAATCCGATAGAAAATGCGTTCATGCGATTGTAGACATTGTAAATTGAAAATCTCCAAAAGCGGTCGATATCATTTTTGTTTTTCTTTCTTTTAAGCTCAAGACCGAAATCCAATCGATGATATGCAGGTAAACGATCTTGGTTACGTCCACCAAAAACGGGTATGGTCAGGTTTTGAAAGCTGAACTTGGCGTTAGGAAAATTTGAAGGTAGACCTGATCTCAGTACAAAATTTCCTGAAAGATTGATGCGTTCTGAGAGTTTGTATTGACCTGAGATTTCTAATTCATGTCGTCTATCATATGGAGTAGGGTACCACTCTCCATTATTGATTCCTTTTTCAATTTCTGCACCTTCTGTTGTCCCTTTGTCTCTTCCTGTGGTTAATTGCTCTGATTTCGACCAGGTATAGCCAATCCACCCATTAAAACGTTCATTTGCTCTTCGTTTTTCTAACAAGAATTCTATACCGTAGGCCCTGGAAATACCTGAAAGAATAATTCGTTCAACCGCATCATTTGCAATAAGTTCAGCTCCGTCTATATAATCTATTCGATTGTCTACGGTTTTATAGTAGGTTTCAACACTGAAGTCAAGAGCTTTTTTAAAGGCTTTATTGTTATACCCAAAGGCGTATTGTATCCCGATCTGTGGATCGATAAAAGGACCGGATGGGGCCCATACATCAAGGGGTGTAGGTGCATTAGCATTGCTCAAAAGATGCAGGTATTGCACGATACGCGTTGCACTTGCCTTTAAAGAGCTGTTTTCAGAAGTTTTTATAGAAACTCCAAGTCTAGGTTCTAAATTGTAGAATTTTTTTAATGAGCCTTCCCCTTTTTGATTTAGGGTATCAATGGCCTCTGCTTCTATATAACGACGAAAATTACTGTCGTATAATAAAGGTTCATTATTGTCATAAACAAACCAAGCGTTTTGTTTTTTTCGATCGAAATAACTGAATCTAAGTCCGTAATTCGCTTTAATGGTGTTTGAAATCGTATGCTCCACAGCCATATAGGCAGCAGATTCAGAGGCGTATTTCTTCGCTAATTGATTTTCTACGATTTGAGAATCACTGCGGTTTGGTCGGATGCTACCAGGATCAAACACATATTCATTATGCGAAACACCAATATTCATTTTGGCATTTTCGCTTAGAAAAAATTCTTCATCGTACTGAACAGAAAAGGTGTTAACTCCAGAATCCCATTTAAATCCAACGAAATCCAATTCTAAGTCATAGTACAAGTTAGATTGATAGAGGTTTAACCGTGTTTTTTTACCCTTGTCATTTTCATGGTCCCACTGTAAACCAATGAGTTGATTTCCATAGGCATTGATGAAACTATTGCTGATATTAAAATAGTCTCTACCGTAGTAGGAGGATATAGATAAACGATTGTTGTCGTTTATTTTGGTTTCTATTTTGGCGTTAAAATCGTAGAAATACGCTTTGTTTTCAATGTCGAATAAGGGCAGAAACCAATGCGCATAAGAACTACGAGCTCCTAATAATAATGAGGTTTTGTCTGAGATTAAAGGAGTTTCTAAAACCGCATTAGAGGCCAATATCCCGATACCTGCTCTAAAGCGCGTCTCTGATTTGTCAGGACTTTTTTGCTTCACATCCAATACTGATGAAATTCGACCGCCGTAATTTGCAGGAATACCTCCTTTAAAAAGCTTGACTTCGTCTATAATTTCAGTATTAAATATGGAGAAAAGGCCAAAGAGGTGAGAGGCATAAAAAATTGGAATCTTGTCAATTAATATTAAATTTTGATCTGCAGCTCCGCCTCTTACGTTGAAACCTCCAGTGGATTCCCCTGCATCTGTAATTCCAGGTAAAAGAATTAAAGACTGAATGAGATCAGATTCCCCTAGAACAGCAGGTGTTCTTTTTATAATTCCGTAATCTATGGTTTCCACGCTCATCTGTGGATCGAAAAGCTCAAGATTACCTTCAACTACGACCTCGTCTAAGGTTTCTATTTGTTCGTTTAAGGTAAAGTTCAGGCTCAAATCTTGGTTGAGATTGATTTTTTGATTGAGATTTTCATATCCTAAGGATTCAATGATCAGCTCGTATCTTCCTTTAGGAGCCTCGATGAATGTTTTGCCATTTTCATCGGTGTATCCTCCAATCTTTAGTTCTTTGAAATAAACACTTACCCCTAGAATAGGTTTGCTTGTCTGGTCAACAACACTGACATCAAGTCGAAGCTTTGATTCTTGAGCTTGAATAACCCCAATGAATAGCAAATAAATTCCTATGAAAAGACGCTTTTTCATTCGTTGGTAAATTCTATGATTTCAGCATCAAATTGACTGATTGAAAAATAGCCATAGACTTGTTGCTCTGGGTTAGTGTTATTTCGAATATTACCTGTTAATTCAGAAGGAGGAGTTCCAAAAGGATTTCCTCTTGAGTTTCCGTTATCTGAGGATTGGTCAATGAGTTGGGTAAGATAGATAAAGAAATTCCTATCGATGCCAGTAATAGTAACTTCAAGTTCGGTTAAGTCCTTTTGCTCCAAGAAATAAGGAAATGCAACTTCTTGGTTTTCATAAAATTCGTCTTGTATTACAGCTAAGTTTCCAAAGGAAAAATCTGCCAAATAAAAGTTTCTTTCTTTTGGCGGATCGGTCAAATTGACTACTAATAAGGTTTGTTCTTCGTCAAACAAACTCACTCCGCTTATTTCGATATCCTTAATAGAGGCTGTCGGAATATAGGTAGAGGTAGAGCTGTAGGATTCACCTTGGTAGGTAATCTGGAGTTCATAAGCTTTATCTACTTCAAATACCGGGAAACCTATATCAAAAACTCCTGTAGTCGATTGGCTAATTTCGTAGGAGGTGTTTTGTTCTATATCTACAATACGAACCGTAGCACTGCCGACATATTCTATCTGGGTATCATAAAAACCATTTGTTTTGGATAGTATTATACCGCTCGCAACGTCTGCATTATCTTTTGAAATCTTTATAAATCCGTCAACAACTAGGGCGGGATTGGTGTTCGGAAGATCGATTTCTACAACCTCTTCGCAAGCCAGAACTAGAATTAAGACGAATATATATTTTAAAGATTTCATGAATTACATATGGTCAATAATCTCATTAAACAGTGAACTTGGTCTCATCAAATCTCTTGTTTTATCATTGATAGGCCAATAATAACCGTCAATAGAACAATTCTGTCCTTGTGCGGCATTAATTTCACTGATGATTTGTGATTCGTTTTGAGATAACTTATCAAATACTGTCTTGAATTCCGTACTTAAGCTCTCATCTTTATCTTGTGTGGCTAAGGCTTCTGCCCAAAATAAGGCCAAATAAAAGTGCGAACTTCTATTGTCGAGTTCTCCAACATTTCGCTGCGGACTCTTGTTGTTTTCAAGTAACTTCTCTATGGCTTTGCCCAAAGACTCAGACAAGACTCCAAGTCTGTGGTCATCATTTTTCTGGGCTTCGTGCTCAAGAGCAACTTCAAGCGCTAAAAATTCTCCTAAAGAATCCCAGCGCAGATGGCCTTCGTGTAAAAATTGTTCTACGTGCTTAGGGGCAGATCCACCAGCTCCAGTTTCAAATAATCCACCGCCATTCATAAGAGGAACGATAGATAACATTTTGGCTGAGGTTCCGAGTTCTAAAATCGGAAACAAATCGGTTAAATAATCTCTCAACACATTTCCGGTAACTGAAATTGTGTTTTCTCCTTTTCTCAATCGCTCAAGAGTGAAGGCTGTCGCTTGCATTGGAGACATGATTTGAATGTCCATAGGTGCGGCTTCAATTTCATTACTGTAGTTAGAGATTTTTTTGATGAGTTCTCGGTCATGGGCTCTGTTTTCGTCTAACCAAAAAACAGCAGGAGTTTCACTTAATGTCGATCTTTTAATGGCGAGTTCTATCCAATTTTTGATAGGTGCATCTTTTACTTGACACATTCTCCAAATATCACCTTGCTCTACTTGATGTGAAATTAAAACTTCTCCCGATTGATTGTTGACTACTTGAACCTCACCGTCCTCAGGGATTTCAAAGGTTTTGTCATGAGATCCGTATTCTTCAGCTTTTTGTGCCATCAAGCCAATGTTTGGAACGGTTCCCATGGTTTGAGGGTCAAAAGCTCCGTGTTTCTTACAAAAGTCAATAGTGGCCTGATAAATTCCGGCGTAGCTGCTATCTGGGATTACGGCAATGGTGTCTTTTTCATTTCCTTCTTTATCCCACATTTTTCCAGAATTCCTAATCATGGCAGGCATTGATGCATCAATAATAATATCTGATGGAACATGGAAGTTTGTAATGCCTTTATCTGAATTGACCATCGCTAAATCTGCCTGACTCTCTAGCGTGTTTTGGATATCTTCTAGAATGCTGGCCTTAGTTTGTAAGTCTTGTATGGTTTCAATGCGATTGAGCATAGCATTGAGCCCCTCATTAGGATTTAATCCGATATTGTCAAATTCTTCTTTGTATTTGTCAAATACCTCATTGAAATAAACATAGATGGCATGACCAAAAATAATGGGATCAGAAACCTTCATCATAGTCGCTTTCATGTGAAGAGAAAGCAAAACATCAGAGGCTTTGGCTTCTTGAAATGCTTCTTTAAAGAATGCCAATAATGCACCTTTTCGCATGACTGTAGCGTCTACGATTTCTCCTTTTTGAAGGCCAATGGCATCTTTGAGGATAATTTCTTTATTTCTTGAAGATTTAAGGACGATTTTAATGGAGGTCTCTTTTGTTGTGGTAACCGATTTTTCATTAGAGCGAAAATCGTTTTGTCCCATGGTTAAAACCTTTGTTTTTGAATCGCTGCTCCATGCACCCATAGTGTGCGGATGTTTTTTGGCGAAATTTTTGACTGCTTTTGGTGCTCTTCGGTCTGAATTTCCCTCTCTTAACACTGGATTAACTGCACTTCCTTTAATCTTATCGTATATGGATTTGATTTCTTTTTGCTCGCCGGTCAAGGGTTGGTCTGGATAATCTGGCAGTTGATATCCTTTGGATTGAAGTTCCTTTATCGCTGCTTTTAATTGAGGGATAGAGGCGCTAATATTCGGTAGCTTAATGATATTGGCCTCTGGTGTTTTAGCAATTTGTCCAAGCTGATCTAATGCGTTTTCAATTTGTTGGTGTGGTTTGAGAAAAGAAGAGAAGGAGGCTAAAATTCGACCTGCCAATGAGATGTCTTTTAATTCAAAGCTTACTCCTGAAGATGCTGTAAATGATTTGATGATCGGCAATAGAGATTGTGTTGCCAATGCTGGTGCTTCGTCAGTTTTAGTATAGAATATTTTTGTCATTTGTTGTTGAATTATATTGGAATAAATTGTTTTTCGGCTGTGCAAAGATACAACTCAAAAAAAAGCCTTGAAATGAAAAATACACTTCAAGGCCTTGGTTTATGTTTTGAAAAAAGAGTTTAACCTCGCACTTCTTTAATACGTGCTTTTTTACCGGTCAATCCTCTGAAGTAGAAAATTCTCGATCTTCTAACTTTTCCTTTTTTGTTGATTTCAATTTTTTGAAGTGCTGGCATGTTTAATGGGAATATACGTTCTACTCCCACAGTACCCGACATTTTACGAATAGTAAATGTCTGTGTAGATCCGCTTCCTCTTTTTTGAATGACGACACCTTTAAAAAACTGAGTTCTTGTTTTATCACCTTCCTTGATTTCGTAGTAAACCGTGATGGTATCTCCAGAATTGAATTCAGGGAAATCTTTCTTTTCAACGTATTGATCTTCTACGTACTTAATAAGAGCGTCCATGCTTTAATTTTTATTGACCGCAAAAGTAGTTTTTTATTTTGAATTGGCAATATCAAAATTCTCAAAAAATTAATCTTCTTCGAGTAAATCAGGCCTTCTGTTCTTTGTGATTTCCATGGATTTTTGATCTCTCCACTTTTCAATTTCCTTAAAATTACCACTCAATAAAACCTTTGGAACTTCAAGTCCTTTAAAATTTGAAGGCCTCGTATAAACTGGAGGTGCTAAAAGTTTGTTCTGAAAAGAGTCTTCAAGGGCTGAAGTTGCATTATTCAGTGCACCGGGAATCAATCTTATTATACTATCAGCCAATATACAGGCAGCAATTTCTCCGCCAGAAAGCACGTAATCTCCAACTGAAACTTCTTTTGTGACCCATAAATCTCTAATTCTTTGATCAATGCCTTTGTAGTGTCCACAAATCAAGATTAGATTTTTTTGAAGGGATTGTCGATTTGCACTGGCTTGATTCCAAGCTTCTCCATCAGGTGTTAAGTAAATGACATCGTCATAGATTCTATTATCGTGCAATTCAGTTAGAAGTTGATCTAAGGGTTCTGCCATCAAAACCATTCCAGCTCCTCCGCCAAACTGGTAATCGTCAATTTGCCTGTAATTTCCCAAGCCGTATTCACGCAAATCATGAATATGTATTTCCGCTAGATTTGCTTTTAATGCTCTAGCGACTATTGAGGCTGAAAAAGGGCCTTGTAAAAGCTCTGGGGCTGCAGAAATGATGTCTATTCTCATGATGTTCTTTTAGGGGGCCGTCCAACTGTAAAAATTAGTGTCTTCAATTAAGTTGAATCCTGATTTTTTATAGAGCTCGTTGGCTCTGTTTAATTTTGAAGTCTCAAGTTGCAGCCCTGCAATATTGTCACATGTACAAATCGATTTGGCTTCATTAATCAGTGCTGAGCCGACACCATTGTTTCGGTAGTTTTGATGGACAAAAAGGTCATTTAAAATATAAATGGGTTGTAATTGAACTGAACTAAAGCAAGGGTAGAGCTGCATAAAACCTACAGCTGTATCTTGACGAAAAGCAAGGCAAATTAAGGAGTCTTGAAACTTTAAACGCTCTAAAAGAAAATACTTGGCCTTTTCAAGCTCATTTTTTTGACCGTAAAAAATTCGATATTGATTAAACAATTCAGACATCTGGTCAATTAGTCCCAAACTTCCCTGCCTGATTTCAATCATGATTTCTTTTTGCGCTTTTCTTTGAATAATTGCTGAGTCAATTCTTTCTCTTTGTCAAGCGCCCATTTTTTGTACTGTTCAAAGTCTACTTCGACTTGTTTTTTTGCATCCTGTAAACGTTGAAGTTGCTGCTGCTTGATTTTATTCGAATAGAAAACATAACAGATCATTAGGAAAATTGTCGCTAAGAGTCCATAACTGATGAAGATTAAGGTTGATTTCGAGCTGTCTTGACCAAAAAAAGTAATTTGCTCAACTTGCTTGTTATCTATAGCATCTAACTGCTGGTGCAAAAGAGTAATGCTGTCTTGCGCGATTTGAAGGCTTTGTTGTAATTCCTCTGTTTTTAGCGCTGATTGTTCTCCCAGCGCAAGGTTTGCCTTAATGCTAGAGGTTAAGGATTCAAACTCCGTACGTTTAAAAAAGAAAAACTCTTGTCCGTTTTCGTTGGTCCAACCACTGCTCAGATTTGCCAAGCTATCTACAAGTGAAGTAGGTTGAGCATATACTGAGGAGGCCACTTGATTTGTCTGCGTATCGGATTGACTAAATACAGAACAACTAATTAGGCCAAAAACTAATAATATGATTTGTGGTGTTTTCAAAGTAATCTATTGAAGCGCTAAAATATTAAATCTTAGTCGAACAGGATGCGTTCTTTTTCACCGTTTTGGTCAATTAGAGTCAAGGCCGTGTAGTAATTTTTATTTCTTCTCAAGGCACTACTCTGTTCTTCTGCGTCATTAATATCCTTTATTTCGTTGTCATTAATAGCGATAAGAAGCTTTCCTTCAAGACTGTAATTTCTATAGGATTGAGAAGCTGCAACAATTTTCACCCCTGTTTTTCTCTTGTAATTTTTTTGATCTTCTTCAGTCAAATCTTTGACTCTTAGGCCTAAGTTGCGTAAATCTACAGTCATGAGTTTACTCAATTCTACATCGAATTCGAGAAAATTTCCGTTTCTTTCCACAGCTACTTTTACTTTTTCACCCGGCCTTTTCGAAGACAAATAACCGACAAGTGCGCTGAACTTCCCGATTTTAACACCATTGACCTTTTTAATAATATCACCTTCTTTAATTCCGGCTTTTTCAGCACCAGAATCTTCGGAAACATTTGCCACATATACACCTTCTATTTGGTCTAGGCCAAGTTCGAGTGCTTCAGAACTGTTTTCATTCATAGTTGAAATACCCAGAATACCTTTCTGAACTTTTCCGTATTCCAAGAGGTCTTCAACTACTTTTTTCGCAATGTTTGAAGGCACTGCAAATGAATATCCTACATAACTACCCGTTCTAGAGCTTATAGCTGTATTAATTCCGATTAAATCACCATTAGTGTTTACCAATGCACCTCCGCTGTTTCCAGGATTGATGGCAGCGTCTGTTTGAATAAATGATTGAGGATTACGCTCAGACAGTGATCTGGCTTTGGCTGAAATAATTCCTGCAGTTACGGTAGATGTTAGATTAAATGGATTACCCACGGCTAAAACCCATTCGCCAATTTGGGCGGAATCAGAATTGCCAAAAGCCAAAAAAGGCAAGTCGTCTTCGGTTTCAATTTTAATCAGCGCGATGTCAAATTCAGCGTCTGAACCTACAACACTGGCTTTATAAGATTTTTTATTATTTAATGTTACGTTTAAGTTACTCGAGTTTTTAATCACGTGCGTGTTGGTAACTATATACCCGTCTGGAGAAATAATTACTCCAGATCCGGTACCAGCCTCGAACTCATTTTGATATCCTCCATTTGAGGATCCGTACATAAAGTCAAATAAGCTAAAACCTGATCGTTCTTGAAAGTTAGTGACGTGAACTACGGCATTGATTGTTTTTTCCGCAGCAATTGTAAAATCACTTACGGCATCTGCGGTGGGTTTTGTCAGGTTTACGTTCTGAAAAACAGGCTGAACATTTTTCTCGACAACCGTAGTCGAGGTTTCATTTTTTGAAAATTGAGCGTAAAGAAAGACAGCTAAAACGGCTGATGCGAGTGAAGTTAAAAACAACGATACTTTTTTCATTCCAATAAATTTTTACTCAAAATTAAATTATTGCATTTTTTATTCTAAAGGTTTTAACGTCTATTTAACGCCTTATGCGGTCTAAAAAAACACTCTATAATAGACTCGATGAGTCATTGAAAACAACAAAATAAGTGTCGACTTTATGTATTCCGTATGTTTAATATCTGTATATTAATACCCGTAAGTAGGTCATTTAGAGATACTAACTAGCTTTTTTAAGCGTTATTTAGACAAACAGCATAGAAATGAAAAAAACCAGAGTCAATTTGTATTTAAACACCCAAGATTATTTACAAATGAAACACTTAGCAGAAGATCAAGGTGAAAATGTTTCTTTTTTTATAAGGCAGGCGATAAGAGACTTTCTTGTAAAGCATAAGGTGCGTTCAAAAGATGCCATCTCTTACCATGTTCAGACGCCAAAAATTGAAAAGAAAGCTTTTAAAAGTGCTGATACTTCTTTTAGTGCTTTAGACGAAGATCAAATAAGACATTAATATCAATATTATCAATCGTTAGTCTTAATTTTGATTTCTCAAATCAAAAAATGGAATTTTTTAAATATCAAGGGGCTGGTAACGACTTTATTTTAGTTGATTTTCGAAATGAGTCAAAGGAATTATCTCGAGAGATTATTGAAAAATTGTGTGATCGTAGGTTTGGTATAGGGGCTGACGGTTTCATGATTCTCAAGTCGCATTCGGATTTTGATTTTGAAATGATTTATTACAATTCGGACGGTCGAGAAAGTACAATGTGTGGAAATGGAGGTAGGTGCATAGTGCAGTACGCAAAAGATCAGGGTATTATTTCTGACCACACTCAATTTATTTTTAAAGATCAAGTCTACCGTGCATCGCTTTTTGAAAAACACGTCTCTTTGCACATGCAAAATGTCGATACCTACAACAAGCTCAATGATGATTCGTGTTTTGTAAATACAGGTTCTCCGCATCATGTCGAATTCAGAGAAACCCTTTCTGGTGTTGACGTTATTAACGAAGGTAAAGCAATAAGAAACAGCTATGGCAAAGAGGGGAGTAACGTAAACTTTGTTTCAAAAAAATCAGAAGACACCTTTGAAATTTTAACCTATGAAAGAGGTGTAGAGGCTGAGACCCTTGCCTGTGGTACAGGAATCACTGCAGCCGCTTTGTCAGCACATATCTTGTCAAAATCATCAGCTACAACTCTTTACTTTAATGCCAAAGGAGGGAGGCTAAGTGTTGTGTTTACAAGTGATTCAAACGGTTACACTCAGATTCAATTAAATGGTCCAGCCACCTTTGTATTCAAAGGGCAAATTAAGCTTTCTTAAATTTTGTTTAGAAAAGAAGAACTTATCGTAAGAGCTGTAAAGGCATTAGATTTTGATTTTCTCTTTAAACTCGAAAACGATGAGGCTTATTGGCATTTAAGCGATTCTGACCAGGCTTTTACCGCGAAGGAACTCCGGGATTTTATTTCAAGGGCACAACAACCCATATTACTCACCAAGCAATTCAGACACATCATTGAGATTGAAAATCGAGGACAAATAGGATGTATAGACCTCTTTGACTTTGACCCAATTAACAAGTTTGTCGGAGTTGGAATTATTATTTACGATGAGACTTACAGGCGAAAAGGATATGCCAAAGGAGCTTTATTACTTATAGAATCTTATGTTCGAGAGGTTTTAGATTGTAATTTTATATTCGCCTATGTGCTTGAAGATAATAAGGCGAGTGTTTCTCTTTTCAAAGAAATGAACTATCTTGAAGTGACTGATCAAACTGATCATTCTTTTGAAAAAGATAAGAATCGTATAGATCAGATTTTATTTCAAAAAAAATTAAAATGATTGCTAAAGTTTTTAGGTATGCGCTTATACTGGGTTTAATACTTTGTAGTGTGCTTTCATACAGTGTTTATCAAAAAATATTTAAACCCAATACGAGTTTTACTGACAGTAGCGTAGAAGTTTTTATTCCCACAAACACGACTTCAAATACGCTGATGAGAATATTAGAACCCTATATTGATAGAAGCGAGGATTTTGTTTTTGTCGCTGCTCGAAAAAAATATTTCTCCAACATAAAACCAGGTCGATTTATACTTGAAGAGGGTTTAAATAATAACCAGATTATCAATATTTTACGATCTAAAAATAATCCTATACAAGTTACCTTTAATAACCTTGACTACATAGAAGATTTTGCGGGTTACATGGGTGCTAAGTTAGAATGTGATAGTCTACAAATCATAGAAGTATTTAAATCTAAGGCTGGATTAGAAGTATCGCAACTGAACTACGAACAGATGATAAGTATGCTTATTCCTAATACCTACGAGTTTTATTGGAATACGAGTGCCGAAGAGCTGTGGACCAAAATGTCCAAAGAATACGATAGTTTTTGGACCGAAAATAGGAGAACTAAGGCAAAAAAGATAGGTTTAAGTCGTTCAGAGGTCTACGCACTGGCTTCTATTGTTGATAAAGAATCCCTTAAACGTATTGAACAGCCAACGATTGCGGGTGTTTATTTGAATCGATTAAGACAGGGGATAAAACTTCAAGCTGATCCAACAGTGATTTACGCTATGCGGGAGACCTTAGGGGATAGAGACACTATAATTAAAAGAGTGTTATATAAGGATTTAACTATTGATTCTCCATATAATACTTACCGGTATAAAGGAATTCCTCCTGGCCCTATTGGAATGCCAGACGTGTCGGCTATTGATGCGGTCTTAAATGCTGAGGAGCATAATTATTTTTATTTTGTGGTCGATATTGAAAATCCAGGTTTTCACGATTTTTCAAAAACCCTTCGAGAACACAATAGAAAAAGTCGAAAATATTCCAATTGGTTAAATCGAAATAGAATTTACAGATAAGATTCTTCGCTGCCTATGGCGTAGATGCAAGGTTTTTTATCCAGGTTAATGGTCTTTTCAATTTTCTTCCATTCGGCTACGCTTTTCGTTTTGACGTACTCATCGGAAAGTGTCATATTTAGACCTAAGGTTAAGTAAGTCAATGGATTAAGATGTTTTAGACAATCTTGAAATAATTTGTTGTTCCTATACGGAGTCTCCATAAATAATTGTGATTGTGCTTCAGATATAGCTCTGCGTTCTAAGTCTTTAAGTTTTCGTTTTCGCTGTCCCGAGTCAATAGGTAGGTATCCGTTAAAAGCGAAAGACTGACCATTTAATCCGCTTGCCATAAGCGTCAAGATAATAGAAGTAGGCCCAACCATAGGAACTACCGCGATATCTAATTGATGGGCAATTTTAACAATTGCGGCTCCAGGATCTGCAATACCAGGGCATCCAGCGTCTGACATTAAACCAATAGAAATGCCTTCTCGGCAGGGTTCTAAAAATTGAGGTAATTCTGAGGCGCTGGTGTATTTGTTGAGTTGAAAAAATTTCAAAGACTCTTGTTTTTTATTTGGAGCCAATAATTTTATGAAAGCACGGCTCACTTTTTCATTTTCTACAATGAAGTGATTGAGCTGTTCAATTTTTTTTCTGATTGAGATGGGCAATACCTCTAATGGATTAGAAGTGCCCAATGTTACAGGTATAAGTATGAGTTCGCCTTGCTGCATACTTAAAGTTACAAAATGAAATTTTTAAATCAGTTTTTGAATACAAGAATCCAATTGCTGAAATACGGCTTCGAAATCATTTTCGTCTCCGTAATAAGGATCGTGTACATCTCTGTCATCAATCATTTTAACCTTGTTTTGCAGCTTTTTTTCAGGAGCTAATTCCAGCAGTCTTTGATAAATGGATTGATCTACCGCATAAATTTCATCAAAATTAGTGAAGTCTATGGCCTTTATTTGTCGTGATCGCTGTGATCTGATGTCGATATCGTGCTTGAGTCCGATTTTTATTGATCTATGATCGGGGCTTGCATCTTGATGGTAATTTGAAGTTGCTGCTGAATCGACAAATACTTCTTCTCGAGAGGTGTAGAATTCGAATATCCCTTGGGCTAGGGGAGATCTGCAGATATTACCAAGACAAACAACAAGAATTTTTCTTTTCATCAGTATTAGACGAATTTTTTATTCAAGTCTTCTATGTATTTTTTGAATTGTTTATCGGTATCTGATAGGTTTTCAACTGTTCTACAGGCGTGTAATACAGTGGCGTGATCTCTTTTTCCAATTTGTGATCCTATAGATGCTAATGAAGCTTTGGTGTATTTTTTAGAAAAGTACATCGCCAGTTGTCTCGCTTGAACAATATGTCTTTTTCTTGTTTTTGATTGAAGCGTCTCCAAGTCCATTTCGAAGTAATTGGCGACCATTTTTTGGATATAATCTATGGAAACCTCTTTTTTCGTATTCTTTACGAACTTGTCAACCACGACTCTTGCTAGATCTATGGTAATGTCTTTTTTATTAAACGATGCTTGAGCGATAAGAGAGATGATAGCACCTTCTAATTCTCTGACGTTCGTTTTGACATGTTTGGCGACGTATTCTATGATTTCTTCGGGTATGTTGACCCCGTCCTTGAAAATTTTGTGTTTTAGAATGGCAATTCTAGTATCGTAATTCGGTGATTGCAATTCTGCGGATAATCCCCATTTAAATCTAGAGAGAAGGCGTTGTTCGATGTCTTGCATGTCAACTGGCGCCTTGTCTGAAGTGAGAATCACTTGTTTACCGTTTTGGTGTAAGTGATTGAAAATGTGAAAGAATACGTCTTGAGTTCCACTTTTACCTGCTAAGAATTGTACATCATCAATGATCAAGACGTCGATTAACTGGTAGAAATGAATAAAGTCATTTCTAGTGTTGTTTTTAACAGAATCAATGTATTGCTGCGTAAATTTTTCAGCAGAAATATAAAGTACTGTCTTTTCAGGGTGTTTTTCCTTTATATCTATTCCAATAGCATGTGCCAAGTGGGTTTTACCAAGGCCTACACCTCCAAAAATTAAAAAAGGATTGAAAGATGTACCGCCTGGTTTATTTGCAACTGCCATACCTGCAGATCTAGCAAGACGGTTTGACTCTCCTTCGATAAACCCATTAAAGGTGTATGTGTTATTAAGTTGGGAATCGATTTTAATATTTCGTATTCCTGGAATCACGAAAGGATTCCTCAATGATGGATCTTTTTTGGAAATAGGAACATCTACTTCTTGTGGCTGTACTCTAAACTTATTTGAACTGGGTATTTGCTCTGTGTGTTCTACTTGAGTATGAGCACTTGACATCTTAATGACGTAAACGAGTCTTGCACTTTCTCCGAGTTCTCTCTTTAGTGCTACTTTCAGTAAACTCACGTAATGTTCCTCGAGCCATTCGTAGAAAAATTTACTCGGTACTTCAATGCTTAATACATTTTCCTCAATATTTACTGGATTGATTGGTTCAAACCATGTTTTGTAGGCTTGAGGCTGTATATTGTCTTTGATAAACACAAGACAACTTTTCCAAATATCTTGGTGATTTTTAAGCATTGATAGTTAGCGTAATTATTTGAACCTAGATTAAAAAAGATAGGGTTGACTACCTCCGTAAATCTGAAACAAATATTTGGATAAATTTTTTACAAAAAAATTTTTTTTCGTTTGTAATATTTAAAATTTTCACATAGTTTCTTTTCATGGTTAAATTTCAAAACACAACAAAACTTAGGGTGCGATATGGTGAAACCGACCAAATGGGAATTGTACATCACTCTGAGTATATCAATTATCTTGAAATTGCAAGAATTGAATATTTGAGGGCTCGAGGTATGTCGTATCAAGAACTTGAAGATAAGGGGTACGGATTACCAGTAGTCTCAATAGACATTAATTATAAAAAACCCGCAAAATATGATGACGAGTTGAATTCACACACTTGTTTAATTGAAAAGGGCAGGTGTAAGCTCGTCTTTCAAACCACAATAAAAAATAGTGAAGATATTCTTGTCTGCAGTGCAAAGGTGACTTTGGTTTGCGTAAAATTAGACCTGTTTAAACCCACAGCGCTTCCAGAGTTTCTTTTAGATTTAATTCTGTAGGGCGATTGTTTTTGTGGGGTATAATTGATCTAAACTTTCTTTAAGTCTTGCGAACTCATTTTCTTGTACCTGTACTTTCAGCCTGCAATTTTGAGCTATGTTTTTTTCAATGATTTGAGCCTTAAACTTCGAGATGATATGTAAGACCCGATCGTAGTCTTTTAGTTGACAATGTACCTCTGCTATAGAATATTCAACAAAGGGAATAATTGGGGTCTTTTCTAACACAGTAGAGGCACTTTGTTTATAGGCTTGAATTAAGCCTCCTGATCCTAGTTTTACTCCTCCAAAATATCGAACTACCGCAATTAGGGTGTTTTGTAACTCTTTTGATAGTAGCTGTCCGTAAATGGGATATCCCGCTGTGTTTTTAGGTTCTCCGTCATCACTGTATTTATGCTTTTGATTGTTTTTTAATCGATACGCATAGCATACGTGATTTGCATTCTTGTGCTCTTCTCTTAATGCGGTTAGCAGGCTTTCACATTGCGCTTCATTTTGAACAGGATAGGCATAGGACAAGAATTTACTCTTTTTGATTTTGATTAAAACCGGCTTGGAAGGTTTAGAAATGGTATAATAAACAGGCTTGTTTTCATCCATAATGATAGGTGCTGATTAAATCTGAACCATTTTTAAAAATGTTGACGCTTGAAGATTTTTTAAAAACAGGTGCTTTAATTCCATTTTGAAGTTTGAGCGCTGTATTTTCTATTACAGTAATTTCATCGTAAAGGCCACTTTTTATGAAAGAAATTAAGGTTTTACTTCCGCCTTCGACTAAAATGCTTTGTATGCCTTTTTGGGCGAGTATGTCGAAAAGTATGGGTATGGCCTCTTCACCGGATTTAATCTTCTGTACTTCAATGTGATCTGGGAAATTGGAATGTTTTGTATCCTTCTTTGAAAGCAGTAGTGTAGGGATATTGTCTTTAAAAACAGTCAAGTCTGAAACCTCGGGATTACTCCAAAAAATTACACGTAAGGGATTAGGGCCTTTCCACAAACGAACATTCAATTGGGCATTGTCCCTCAAGAGCGTAGTGCTTCCAATGAGAATTGCTTGGTATTGTGTTCTCAATAAATGCGCAAATTGCTTGCTTTCAGCATTTGAAATCCAAAAAGGTCTACCATCTTCAGTTCGAGATGATTCCTTAGGGGCAATAAAACCATCTGTAGATTGTGCCCATTTTAGATGTATATAAGGTCTGCTTTTTAGAATAGAACAGGTAAAATGACGGTGGAGGTATTGACATTCTTTTTCTAAAACTCCCGTTTGAACCGAAACCCCGTGCTTGCGAAGATGTGCTATTCCTTTTTCTGCAACTAAGGGATTGGGGTCGACCATACCTACGATGACATTTTTTACGCCTCTTTCAACGATGTAATGAGAGCAAGGCGGAGTTTTACCAAAATGGTTACAAGGTTCTAAGGTCACGTATAAAGAAGCTGCACTTAAATCAGTTTCAATTGGAATTTTTTTAAGAGCGTTGACTTCTGCATGAGCTCCACCGTAGCTTGATGTATGGGCCTCAGACAAGATAAAATCGTTTAGGACTACAACGCATCCCACAGATGGATTTGGTCTGCTTTGAATGCGGCCTTTTTGCGCAATTTGGATTGCACGGCTCATGTATTTTTCATGTATCTTCACGCTGCAAAGGTATTATCTAAATAAAAAATGTCTTGAAAATGAAAATTAGGGCGATTGAACGAAGAGATAATCAACAAATGGGAGCCCTTATTCAACATGTTTTAATCGAACATGAAGTGCCCAAAAAAGGAACGGCATATTCTGATCCTTTTCTCTTTAATCTATTTGAGTATTACCAGGAATTAGCCCGAGCGAAGTACTTCGTAATTGTAGATGAAAACGAAACTGTTCTTGGAGGTTGTGGATATGGACCTGTTTTAAATTGTGAACCTCACATCTGTGAGATTCAAAAAATGTACTTCTATCCGCAAACAAGAGGCAAGGGAATGGGTGCATTAATGATGCAAAGGGTTATTGAAGAGGCCAAAAATGATAAGTATACCTTGTGCTATATTGAGACAATGCCGCAAATGCAAGCGGCTCAACGCTTGTATCAAAACTTTGGTTTTGACCATATAGAGCGTCCTTTGGGAGATACGGGTCACCCAACATGTTCAGTTTATATGACCCTAAGCCTATAACTTATGAATTGGATGACGGCCAAAGCCTTGTTTTCTCAAACGATGTCTTCAGTATACGACCAAAATGAAATATCATCCTTATACAGGCTCTTTTTGGAAGATTATTTGCAAGTGAGTCCTCATGTGCATTTATACACTCCTCAAGATGAATTAAATTCAATTCAAATGGAGAAATTTAATAAGGGCTTGAGTCGTTTAAATCAAAGCACTCCTATTCAATACCTCACCCAAAAAGCATTTTTTTGTGACCTGAACTTTAAAGTGAATTCAAGTGTGCTTATTCCCAGACCGGAAACTGAAGATTTAGTGCGGATTATTTATGATATACATCAAAAAAAAGGGGCCGAAAACCTAAAGATTTTAGATTTGGGTACAGGAAGCGGTTGTATTGCAATAGCTTTAAAATCGCAGTTTAAAAAGGCCTCAGTAATTGGGGTTGACATTTCTCAAAAAGCCTTGGATGTTGCTAAATACAATGCCGAGCTTCAAAAAACACCTATTGATTTTGTACTAGAAGACTTAGGTGATTATAGGTCAGATTTGACCTTTGACATTATTGTTTCAAACCCCCCATATGTATTGGAATCAGAAAAAGTTTTAATGCACCCTAATGTATTGAATTATGAACCTGAAACAGCCTTGTTTGTACCGGATAATGACCCCTTAAAATATTACAAGGCTATTGTGCAATCCATTAATTTTGGAACTTTAAAAACACGAAGTCTATTTTTGGAGATCAACCCCAAATGTCTCGATGCTTTAATCGATTTAATGAAACCTTTGGGAGCTATTGAAATTCATAAAGACCTCAGTGAAAAAAAACGTTTTATTGAAGTGAATATTTGAGAATGACAGAAAGAGAAGAAATACAAGAGCTGCGCAAAGAAATTCAAATCCACAATCACAAGTATTACATTTTAGATCAACCTGAAATCAGTGATTATGAATTTGATTTGAAGCTAAAACGCTTAGAAGAATTAGAACGACTTCATCCCGAATTGTATGACGAATATTCACCAACTGTTCGCGTTGGAGGGAGTGTAACTAAAAACTTTGAGAATAAGAATCACCCTAACAGGATGTATTCTCTTGACAACGCATACAGTTATGAAGAACTGGAAACCTGGTACAGACGCTGTTTAAATACTATAAAAGATGAAACAGGTCGAGAGCAGATTGAAATTAGTTGTGAACTTAAATATGATGGTGCTTCAATCAATTTAATCTATGAAAATGGCAAACTGAGTAGCGCCATAACAAGGGGCGATGGTTTTCAAGGAGATGTGGTTACGGCAAACATTAAAACGGTCAGAACAGTTCCTCTAGAGCTTAGAGGGGATTTTCAGGCTTCATTTGAAATAAGAGGAGAGGTTATTCTGGAGAAAAGTGAATTTGAACGCATCAATAACGAACGAAGCAATTTGGGTTTAGCTACCTATATGAATCCGCGAAATACAGCCTCAGGATCACTTAAACTGCAGGATAGTGGAGAAGTGGCAAAGCGAAAACTGACCTGTTTACCCTATGCTGTAGCTGGAGAAAACTTACCGTTCAAAACGCAAATCGAAGTTCTCGAATCTTTAGCGGCATTTGGATTTAAAATCCCTGACCATTACAGGTCTTGCAAAAACCTAAATGAAGTTCAAGATTTTATTGCGTATTGGGCTGAGCGAAAAAATAATTTACCTTTTGAAATTGATGGTATTGTACTTAAGGTAAACGCCTTGGAAGATCAAGAACTTCTTGGTGCTACCTCTAAATCACCGCGATGGGCCCTGGCTTATAAGTTTGAATCTGAAAATGCCATTACCAGATTAGTTGATGTGGTCTATCAGGTCGGACGAACGGGTGCGATTACACCAGTTGCACAATTGGAACCGGTGCTGCTCGCTGGTACGATAGTCAAAAGAGCATCTTTACACAACAAAGATCAAATTGATAAGTTAGGTTTGTGTTTTAATGACAGGGTTTATGTTGAAAAGGGTGGAGAAATTATCCCCAAAATTGTTGCTGTGGTTTCAGGGGAAAGCGAACGAAACGAACGCGTAAACTTTATTGAACATTGTCCAGAGTGTGAAACACCCCTCTCTCGAATTGAAGGAGAAGCGCAACACTACTGCCCAAACACAGAATATTGTCCACCTCAAATCAAAGGTAGAATTCAGCATTTTATTTCGAGAAATGCAATGGATATAGACGGTCTAGGGTCTGAGACGGTATCTCAACTGGTTGATAAAGGTCTTATTAATCGCATAGAAGACTTATATCAATTAAAGGCAGAAGAATTGATTGTTTTAGATCGAATGGCACAAAAATCAGTAGAAAACCTCCTCGAAGGAGTGTCAAAATCAAAAAATCAACCTTTTGCTAAGGTTTTATTTGGTATTGGAATCAGACACGTGGGGCAAACTGTGGCCAAAACACTGGCAAAGGAGTTTAAATCGATAGATCAGTTGAGTCAGGCTACTCTTGATGAACTTGTTGCCATCAATGAGATTGGTCCAAGAATAGCAGAAAGTGTATTGTCGTTTTTCGCATTAGAACCCAACCAAATCACAATAGAGCGACTAAAGCAAGAAGGGTTAAATTTTGAGGTGATTCAAAACGATCAGGCACAAAAAAAGCAGCTTTTTGAAGGAAAAAGTATTGTGGTCTCAGGTGTTTTTTCCAATTTCAGTAGAAGTGAATTAAAACAGCTCATAGAGGAATTAGGAGGTAAAAATGTTTCGTCTATTTCTTCAAAGACTGATTTGTTAATCGCCGGGGATCAGATGGGTCCTGCCAAAAAGAAGAAAGCGGAGGCACTAAACATTCCGATGCTATCTGAAATTGATTTGGAAAATAAACTCAAAGAGTTGTCCGATCAAAGTTGATTATTCCATCGAAATTGTTAAAAATTATCTATTTTAAAACAATTTGTTTATAATTTCACAAACTAATGAGAAGCCAACTTCTTTTATCTATGAATCTTTCATATTTGTCACAGCAATGATTGTTCATGCACTAAAATGGATGTCTGGATATTTGCAATTCAGGAATCAAGTGAGCAGTAAAACCGTAAAAAATTATGCTTTTAATGGAAAGTATAAAAACGCGGCGGTGCTCGTTGACATGGATCAGTTTAATGAGACTGAAAAATTGTACGATTTATGCGAATTACTGGGTTTGCCAAAGTCAAAGATGTTTATTTTGGGATATAAGAAGAACGAAGAAAAATTGGTTCCTTTTGGGATTCAATATTGTACAAAAGACGATTTAGGGTGGAAAGGTTCTATCGATAATAAGTTTTTTGAAGATTTTGTAAAAAGAGAGTACGACTTGCTCTTCAATTATTTCGAGAAAAGTCCGTTGCTTTTGAGTCTTATTTCGCTCAAATCAAAATCGAAAATTAGAATTGGTTTTTCATCTTCTAACAACAAACTGAACGACATTGAAATTGATAGTGATATCAAAGAGTTTGAAACATTTAAATCGGTTATTTCAAAGTTAGTACAGTAGAATGCATATAAATCTTAGAAGTGAAAATTACAGTTTAGGCGTTGCCTTGCCAACTCCTTACGACAATCATCTCAATATTGATTTCATTGCCTTAAAGAACATCATTGAATTCAATATTGCACAAGGAGTACAGTATTTCATAGTTCTCGGAACAACCGCAGAAACTCCGCTGTTGTCTTTTAATGAGAAAGTCGAAATCGCCCGATTTGTCGCTGAAGAAGTTTCTGGCAGAGTGCCTTTGGTATTGGGTTTAGGAGGAATAAACCCTCAGCAAGTTTGTCAAGAATACCGTGAATTACCTACAGACGCCTATCAGGCCGTGTTGTGCGTAACGCCCTATTATATCCGCCCTTCACAAGAAGGTTTGTTTGCTTACTACCAGTACCTCAATATTCACATTGATATGCCTATTGTAGCTTACAATGTTCCTGCAAGAACAGGAGTGCATATGCAGGTTGAAACTGTGCTCAAAATTGCCAATGAGCTCGATAAGATAATCGCAATAAAAGAAGCAAGCGGAGATTTAGAACACATTTCTAGATTGATTGATCAGGTCCCATCGAACTTTGCTGTTATTTCAGGAGATGATTCAACGGCGGTTTATAGCGAACTTTTAGGTGCGCATGGTGTGATATCTGTTGCAGCAGCGGCTATCCCAGATCAATTCTCCAAAATGATGTCTCTTGCTAGAAAGGGTGAGCGGTCTAAAAGTATTGAACTGTTCAATCAGTTAGAAGAACTTATTGCCTGTACATCGGTTGAAGGTAATCCTACGGGTATTAAAGCTATATTAAACGAACTTGAATTGTGTTCTTCAGCACTGCGTTTACCGCTTATTGAAGCTTCTTCGGTTTTGCGTCAAAAAATCAAGACAGCTTGCAATGAAATTAAGCTTTTTTCTTTGCCGCATATTACCTAATTTTGCGGGATGCTTAGAAAACAAATTCAGAAGCTCGCGCTAATAGCGTTTGTCGCGTTTATTTTCACCTCGTGTAATGAGTACCAAAAAGTGCTTAAAAACAACGATACGAAAGAAATGTACGAGTACGCAATGCGTTACTATGAGGAAGAAGATTACCCTCGTGCTAAACACCTTTTTGAATTAATCGCTCCCAAATATGTGGGTAAACCACAAGGTGAGCGTCTTTCATTCTTTTTTGCAGATGCCCAATTCAAAACTAAATCTTATTATTTGTCGTCTTATCAATTTGAGCGATTTATTAAGTCATATCCGGCTTCTGACAAAAGAGAACAGGCTACGTTTTATGAGGCTAAAAGCTATTACTTGATGTCTCCTAAGTATTCTTTAGATCAATCTGACACAGACAAGGCCTTGTCTAAATTGCAGCTGTTTATCAATGCTTATCCAAATTCTGAATTTTTTAATCAGGCCAGTGAAATGGCTATAGAATTGGGAATCAAAAAAGAACGTAAGGCTTTTGAAATTGGGAAGCAGTTCGACCGTTTGGGAGAGTTCAATTTCCCCGTTCTCAAAGCTTCAATGAAGTCTATGGATAATTTCATTTCAGAAAATCCAGGATCTATTTATCGAGAAGAAGCCCATTATATACGTTTGAAATCTGCAACACAATTGGCAATGAATAGTACGTTCGACAAAATGAAAGAACGCTTTGAGCAGGCAAAGGAATACTTTGACGCATTCAAAAAGAATTATCCGCAATCTAAATTTGAAGAAGAGTCAACGATGCTTCTTTCAATTATTGATGCGGGATTACAGGGTGAAGTTGACTTTAGTCGTATTACGACAACAGAAACTACAGAACCCACAACAGATAAATAATATTACACCCTTCGAAATATGGCAAACTTGAGAAACACTAACGCTTCAGTATCAACTACAACGATTGATAAAAACGAATTTGATCAAAAAACTGAGAATATTTACGAATCAATTTCAGTTGTGGCTAAAAGAGCGATTCAAATCAATTCTGAAATCAAGAAAGAATTACTTGAAAAATTAGAGGAATTCGCTACTTACAGTGATAATCTTGAAGAGGTATTCGAGAACAAAGAACAAATCGAAGTCTCAAAATTCTATGAAAAACTACCCAAACCACATGCTTTAGCTGTGGAAGAGTGGTTGAATGACAAAATCTATTTCAGAAACACTGAGAGAGAAAAATAATTCTCTGCTTTAGGATGCTTTCTGGTTCAAAAATACTTTTAGCAGTTACAGGAGGTATCGCTGCCTATAAGTCAGCACTTATTGTACGGTTACTTCAAAAAGAAGGTGCTGAGGTTAAAGTCGTTATGACTCCAGCAGCCAAGGACTTTGTAACCCCATTGACATTAGCTGCACTTTCAGGCCACGAGGTTTACACCGAACTTATAGAAGAAGAAAAGGGGGGCTATAAGTGGAATAATCACGTGCATTTATCAGAGTGGGCAGATATTTTGCTCGTCGCCCCTGCGACTGCAAATACCTTGACTAAAATGGCTCAAGGCCTCTGCGATAATATTGTTACAGCCTGTTTTTTGTCGTTTAGAGGAGACACTTTTGTTGCCCCTGCAATGGACCTTGAAATGTATAAGCACCAAAGCACCCAACAAAATTTTAGCGCCTTGAAATCACAAGGTGTGCATCTCATAGATTCACGCGAAGGATTTTTAGCCAGTGGTTTACATGGAAAGGGCAGAATGGCCGAGCCTGAAGAAATTTTAGAAGAGCTAAACGCGATACTTGGTGCGGACAAACCCCTAAAAGGTCAGAAGGTATTAATCTCTGCTGGGCCCACCCGAGTTTATTTGGATCCGGTCAGGTTTATTAGTAATCCATCTACGGGAACAATGGGCTATATGTTGGCCGAAGAGGCTGCCATGCTGGGAGCAGAGGTTCAACTAATCAGTGGTCCTGTGCATTTAAAGCTAAATCATCCTAATGTTCACATTACAAATGTTGAAACGGTTGATGAGATGAGTGAAGAGATGCATAAAAAATTTGAGCAGTCAACCATTGTAATTTCCGCAGCTGCCGTTGGTGATTATCAACCTAAGGTCAGGCAGAGTGAAAAAATAAAAAAGTCAAGAGATTCACTTAATTTAGAATTGGTAAAGACCAAAGACATCCTTTTTGAGCTGGGAAAAATAAAGAAAAATCAACTTTTAATCGGTTTCGCCCTAGAGACAGAAAATGAATTTGACAATGCTTCAAAAAAATTAGTGAAGAAAAATTTAGATGCAATTGTATTAAATTCACTTAAGGTAGAGGGAGCTGGATTTGGAAATACTACCAATAAAGTTGAATTTGTAACAGCCAATGCGGTTATAAAATCAATTCCGCTGAAAGATAAAAGAGATGTCGCCAAGGATATTTGGACAGAAATTTTGAAAATTAAAAATGAGAAGTAATTTGTTTGGTCGTCTGAGTCTGCTATTCTTGTTTATTCAAGGGCAAGCTTCTATTGCCCAACAAATCAATGCTGAAGTATTCCTTAACACAGACCAAATCAATCAAACCAATATTCAACAATTTCAAAATTTACAATCGAGCTTACAATCTTTTTTAAATTCAACAAACTGGTCTTCAGAAGTTTATCCTGAACAATCTCGACTAAACATTCGCTATTATTTCATTGTGAATTCGTATGAAAATGATACGTATCAATGTACCCTTCAGATGAGTTATAATCGACCGGTTTATAATACCTCATATCAATCACCGCTTTTATTGATCAATGACCCTTCTGTCAATTTTAAATATGAAATGGGAACTCCCTTGGCACTTAATTTGAATGCACTGAATTCGAATTTAGTTAGTCTTGTGAGTTATTACACCTTTTTGGCTTTAGGTTTTCATGCGGATAGCTTTGCTTTAAACGGCGGATCGGCTTACTTTGAATCTGCTAATCAAATTGCAGTTCAAATGTCTTCTAATACTGCCTTTTCATGGCCTAAGTCAAGAACAGATTACGCCAATGATATTTTAAACAATGCTTTCGATAATTTTCGAAGATTGTATTACGAATACCACATCAACGGAATAGATGTGTTAGAAGCCGATTTCGAGCAAGGTCAAAGCAGTATTTACGAATCGCTTTTGTCGATCGAAAACTTGTCACGACAGCGCGGAAATGCGGTATTGCTTCGCATGCTCTTTGATGCGAAATCAGATGAGATCAGTGCGCTCTTCTTTAACGATAAGACAGAGCCTCAAAAATTAGAACGATTGACAAAAATTTTGAATAAGGTTGCACCTTATTACACCAGTAAATGGACCACTTCTAATTGATGTATTGTGATTTCAGCTATCCAAATTCAAAATTTTGCACTTATCGAAGAAATGTCCTTGAACTTTCAAGGGGGCTTATCTGTAATTACAGGTGAAACCGGAGCTGGTAAGTCTATTGTCTTAGATGCTATTTCACTTGGATTTGGGAAACGTGCTGATTTATCAGTATTGACAGACGAATCAAAGAAGTGTGTCATTGAAATTAATGTGCAGGTAAATGCTGGTCATAAATCATGGTTTGATCTCAATGATATCGACTATTTTGAGGATACCTTAATACGAAGGGAGCTCAATCCCAATGGCAGAAGTAGAGCTTTTATAAACGACTGTCCTGTTCGACTCGAGGTGCTTTCAGAATTAGCAAAAATGCTAATTGATATTCACGCCCAACACGACACTTTTTATTTATTGCAAGAAAAAGAGCAGTTGAACCTCTTGGATTCTATTTCAGCCCATCAAAATTTGATGGACCACTATCAATCCAATTATAATGCTTACAAGCAGTGTGAAAAGGAAATAGCTGAACTAGAGCATCAACACTCAGCTGCACAGCAAAATAAAGAGCTAAATGATTTTTTACTTCAAGAACTGCAATCGGTGCAATTAGAGGGTATCGTATTAGAAGACTTAGAAGAAGAACAAAAAATACTATCCTCTGCGGAATTTCTTTTGACTCAGATACAGCACATCAACCAATTGTTTGGAGATGAAAATAATGGTATAGAAGTTTTGTTAGATGAATCCTTAAGAACATTGCAAAAAATGTCATCGACATCGACGGCACTTGAAAATTTATACGAGCGTTTACACAGTATCAGACTTGAGTCCTTAGACTTTCAAGAATCGTTAAATCAAGAAGCAGAGCGGATTGTTGTTGATCCTAGACGTTTGCAGATCGTTGATGAATTATTAGCGAGTTATGAAGGCTTGTTTAGAAAGCATCAGTGTAATGCACTTGAGGAACTCATTCAAAAAAGAGATGAACTTCTGGCGTTTTCTTCGTCTCAGCAGTCTTTTGACGAAAAAATAGCAAACCTAAATCAGCGTCTTGAGAAATTAAGCGCATCCCTTCAAAAGGAGGGAAAAGAAATTCATAAAAATAGGTTAAAAGCCTCTTTGGCCTTACAAAATGCAATTGCAACACATTTAAGCGCTTTGGGAATGCCACATTCAAATTTCGTAATTGAACTGCAGGAGCTTGAACATTTTCAATTCAATGGAATGAGCTCGGTTGATTTCAAATTCTCAGCCAATAAAGGAATGCCGGTAACCTCTTTAAAAAAGGTGGCATCTGGAGGAGAATTATCCAGAATAATGTTGGCCATTAAGTATGAGTCTAGTCAATATTTAGAACTTCCAACAGTTATTTTTGATGAAATTGATACTGGTGTTTCAGGAAATATTGCAGATAAAATGGCAAATATGATGTCTTTGATGGCTGCTCGTACCCAGGTCTTGGCGGTAACACACTTACCTCAAGTAGCCTCAAAGGGAGATTATCATATCAAAATTGACAAACAAACCACTTCGGATAAAACCTTCACAAAAGTGTTTTATTTGAGCAACGAAGAGCGCATAAATGAAGTAGCGAATATGATTGCCGGAGAAAAGCCAAATAGCACTGCTATCGAGCATGCCAAAACACTTTTAGGTTACTGAGAATTTTAATTTCTACTTATCTTTGAATGCCTTAAAACAACATAAACATGAATAATTTACTAAAAGGAAAAAAGGGAATCATTTTTGGAGCTTTAGATGAAAATTCAATTGCTTGGAAAACTGCAGAAAGAGCGCATGAAGAGGGTGCACAATTTGTTTTAACCAATGCTCCAATTGCAATGAGAATGGGACAAATAAAAGAATTGGCCGAAAAAACCAATTCTGAAATTATTCCGGCAGATGCTACATCAATTGAAGATCTTACCAATTTGGTAGAGCAATCCATGGAAATTTTAGGAGGAAAACTAGATTTCGTTTTACATTCTATTGGAATGTCTGTGAATGTCCGTAAAGGAAGAGCATATACGGATGAGAATTACGATTTCACAGCCAAGGGCTGGGATGTTTCAGCACTTTCATTTCACAAAGTGATGCAAACTCTCTTTAAAAAAGATGCCATGAATGAATGGGGAAGTATTGTCGCCCTAACCTATATGGCTGCTCAACGCACCTTTCCTGATTATAACGATATGGCCGACAACAAGGCTTATCTCGAATCTATAGCTAGAAGTTTTGGTTATTTCTTTGGTAAAGAAAAAAATGTTCGTGTCAATACCATTTCACAATCTCCAACACCAACAACGGCTGGAAAAGGGGTAAAGGGGTTTGATGGATTTATATCCTTTGCTGAAAAGATGTCTCCTTTAGGAAATGCCTCAGCCTTAGATTGTGCAAATTATACGCTTACACTTTTCTCTGACCTTACACGCAAGGTAACCATGCAAAATTTATTTCACGACGGAGGATTTTCAAACACTGGAGTAAGTCAAGAAATCGTGGATGTTTTTCAAGAATAGGAAAAACCTTTGATGCCTGAAGAAATTAAATTATCTATAGTAGTTCCTGTCTACAATCGACCTGATGAGGTTGAAGAACTTTTAATTTCTTTAAAAAATCAATATTGTAGCGATGATTTTGAGGTTGTAATTGTGGAGGATGGTTCTACAGACCATTGTGAGCACATTTGTGAGCAATTTAAAAACGATTTGAATATCACCTATTTCTTTAAGTCAAATTCAGGGCCAGGAGATTCTAGAAATTATGGAATGAAACGGGCTTCTGGAAATTATTTTATTCTAGTTGATTCTGACTGTGTATTACCACCCTTTTATTTCTCAGAAATCTTTAAAGAATTAAAAAACAATCCAGTAGATTTTTTTGGTGGACCTGACGGGGCAGATTCTAATTTTACAGATCTGCAAAAAGCGATCAGCTTTACCATGACCTCATGGGTTACAACGGGTGGCATTAGAGGAAGTAAACAAGCCCTCACCAAGTTCGAACCAAGAAGTTTTAATATGGGCCTTTCAAAACGAGCTTTTGAAGCTTCAAAAGGTTTTTCAAACATTCATCCAGGAGAAGACCCCGATTTGAGTATTCGTTTACATCAAATGGGATTTCAATCCAGATACTTTCCTGAGGCTGTGGTTTTTCACAAAAGAAGAATTAGCCTTAAATCATTTTATACCCAAGTGTATAAGTTTGGCAGCGTAAGACCTATTTTATCTCAGTGGCACAAAGAATCTTTTAGGATTACACATCTTTTTCCTTCTCTTTTTACCCTATCTGTTTTAGCTTGTATGCTAATGACGCTATTGAGCTTCAAATCGGGCTTTCTCAGTAGTGAAATTATTGAGCTTAATCGTGGTTTATTAGGCCTTATAAGCGTATATCATCTCATCGTTTTGGTGAGTTCACTCGTTGAATTAAAACGTTTTAAATTGATGTTAATGGCTTTGGTGGCCATGTGGATTCAATTTTACGGCTACGGTTACGGCTATATCAGGTCTAGTCTTTATCTAAAACTCTCAAGGAAGAGCCCAAACGAAATTCTTCCTGAATTTTTTTTCAAAGAAGATGAAAGTGTATAATTGGTTTAAAAGATTTTTTTCTTATCGAAAATTCTCTGGCTTAGGAGTGTTTCTTTTTATTTCAGTAGCTGTGTGGATTGTGAGTGAATTAAATGCGACTTATGCCACTTTTGTTCGGATGCCGATTAAAATTGAGCAAATGCCAGTTGATTTTTTACTTCAAGATTCGGTGTATTACCTCGATGCCCAGTTAGAATCATCAGGATTTGGTTTTGTAGCTAACAATCTTGGCACCTATAGTATAGAGTCTCTAACTCAATACGGTATTACCGACTCAGGTAGGCTTTATTTAAGCCGAAATCATTTTAATCAAATTAAAATCAATGACTTACCTTCAAATATTGAATTTTTGAATTGGTCTACGCAGGATTCTATTTTTTTAAATGTGATTCCGTCATTTTCTAAAAGGGTAGAGGTATTACCTAATTTAAAATACGAGTTAAAACGCAATTACAGGCTAAGGCAAATTGACATACAGCCCAAAACAATTGACTTATTTGGAGAGCTTCAAGCATTAGAAGATATTGACTATGTATATACCGAAGAATTAGATCTTGGCGAGATCTATTCTGATTCGAAACACAATCTTGGCTTTGGTAAATTGCCACAGAACGCGTTGTTTTCGTTTTCTCCTGACCAAGTAAAGGTTTCATTGAGGGTTCAAGAGTTTACAGAAAGAGCCTTTACAGTGGATTTAAAGAACTTGTTCGTAAACAGTGACTCCTTAAAAAATCAACTATTTTTACCTGAAATGGTCACGGTCAAGCTCAAAGCTTACAAAAATGCACTTCAAGGTATAAGCAATCAAGACATAACAGAATGGATAACTCCTCAATTGAGTTCAAGTAATATGAACAATTACTATTCTATTTCTGCTACTAAATTGAGAGAGGAAATACTAGATGTTCAATTTGAACCGGATTCCATAAGATTTTTTGAACGTATAAAATGATTTTAATAGGATTAACGGGTGGAATAGGTAGCGGTAAGTCAACTGTTGCGGCATTATTTGAAAAGAATGGCTATCCCGTTTATAATTCTGATCAACGCGCTTCATTTCTTATGGAGTCAAATGAAACAATCATTCAAAAGTTAAAATTTTATTTTGGGGATAAGGTGTACCGTGAATTTGAGGAAAAGCAGGAGTTAAACAGAGCATATTTATCTTCAATCGTATTTAAAGATGCTTTTTATCTTTCACTTTTAAACGCTTCGGTTCATCCATTTGTGTATGCGGATTTTCGATCTTGGTGCCAAAGACAATCTTCTGAGATTTTAGTCAAAGAATCAGCACTGATATTCGAGAATGAGGCTTTTGAAGAATTTGATTATACCGTTTTAGTTACTGCTAAAAAACAAACGCGTATTTCAAGGGTGCAACAAAGAAGTGGACTCGAGCCTCAGAAAATAATAGACCGTATGAACGCTCAAATTGATCCAGAGATTGCTAAAAATCACGCAGATTACGTGCTTAGCAACGATGGCGATTTAGATGAACTGGAAGCTGAGTTTAAGCTTATGCTCCAAAGACTAAAATTGTTAAAGTCCTAATGCTACAATACCCGGGTGGTTCTTGTCGTAGTAATAAGATCTCCAATAAAAACCATCCCCTGAAAATTTCCAAATGATATCTCCGTTAGGAGAAACCTCCCAAATACCATAATCGCCTTCAGTTATTAGTCTATTGTTGTTGGGCAGTCTGACCATTCCTGATACCTTACCGGCATAGAGATCTGGATGTGTAAAACTCCATCTCACCGTCGGTTCATTATCGGTATTGGCTTCGAGCGTGTAGGCTTGGTCAAAATCAAATTCATAGACTGTAGATTGTTCAATATGATATCCGTTCATAAAAAGGCTTAGCGTTTTGCCTTCTGAACTATCAAATAATAAGGGGTGGTGATTGTTGTAAAAAAGTCTAGTTCCGGTGTTGTCATAGGCCTCAGGATTTCCAAATCGATATACTAAATCACCTCCAAAGCCTCTATTTCCACCGCTTTCTGTGGCAGCTTCTTCAGTTGTAGTGCTGTGATCGATAACCCATACCTCACTGTAAAAATTGACACTGATGTAAATAACATCTTCTTCAGCGTCGTATTCAAGACCATTGGCGTGCATAATGTCTTCCATTTTATCGCTGACATAATTGACATTGATTTTGCGCGGATGATCAGCAATTACGCCATAATTACTTTTTGTATCGTCATAATCTTGAATAAAATGATCTTTGGCGTGCCATTCCCATACGATTTCATTGGTAGATGGATTGATTTCAACGACTGCTTCTGGAACGATGGCCAAATTCAAATTAGATCCAGCCTCTATGGCCTCTTCAACAGACATCTGCTCCCAAACAAGGGTGATTACATTACCATTAGGTAATAATTCTACGTCGTGATGACAGAGTAACTCATTGGTTGAAATATCATAATTCCACTCGACAGAACTATCCGGTCGAACAAACTGCAACTTGCCACCATAACCTCCAAAACTGATGTCTTGATTTGCATTTTCATCTTTCATGATTCCTAAGAGTCTACCATCCTCTAAAAGTTCAACGTCATTACCAATACCTGACGGAAGATCCCACTCATAAACAATCTCCGCCGCGGTATTCATAAGAAAAACTCTGTCATGTCCGGCGTCATCGACCATTATATATCCATCTAGACCAGTATTTGCGCTAAAAAATTCTGCGTTTCCTGCTAGTTCTTTGGCTGCTTCTGTGATGACTTGAAGGTAGCTAATCTCACTGTTGTTTTGTGCGGCATCATATGCGCTTACACCTAAATTATACGATGTTTGTGGTGTTAAATCGGAAAGAACAAAACTGGTTTGGTCTGTATTGTTCACGATTTGATCGTTGATGTAGATGTTGTATCCTGTTACTGCAATATCGTCAGAAGAAGCACTCCAGCTAATGGCAATAGAATTGGTGGTCACCTCAGTCACCGTTAAATTTAAAGGTATTGTAGGTGCTGATACATCAAGATCAGGCCCATCGTCTTTGGTTGCACACGATTCAATAAAGAATACTGCTGCAATTAATAAGAGGCTATAGATTTTGCGATTCATATGATAGAATATAGTTACAAAATTAAACCTTTAGTTAAATAGTTGAATTTTTATTTTTTGATTTTAACTTCACCTACGATACTCAATTAAACACCTAAGAACTATGAAAAAACTAGCGTTTAAAATGTATTTAAAAAAAGGTGCAGCAGATGCTTATGAAAAAAGACATAAGCAAATATGGCCTGAGTTGAAGTCACTTTTAAAATCCTCTGGTATAAAGGAATATTGCATTTACTACGATAAAGAATCAAACTGTGTATACGCTTTTCAAACATGTGAGTATTCTGATTCACAGGAATTAGGTAGTGAAGAAATTGTTCAAAAATGGTGGAAATACATGAGTGACTTAATGGAGACCAATACGGACAATTCTCCTAAACAATTGGATTTAATTCCTGTCTTTAATCTTGACCACTAAAAATATTACAAGGCTAAAAAAAGGTCATAATACTCTTGAGGTAGGTGATGATTGATTCATCCCACTCCCATCTAATTGCAAAATACAGCGGTATTGCGCCTAAAATCGCTTGAAAAAAAGATAGTCTGACTTTTGACCATGTATTGACGTACCGGTGCAGTGCGGTGGCGTTATTCGTTTCAAGTTGCTTTAAGAGGGATAAAAGTTCTGGATCATTTAAGTACTTCGCTTTTATTTTTTGATTTTCGTAGAGCTTTTGACGCAAATGATCATTTTGAATAAATAGATTGGGTGTTTGCTTTTTCTTTTTTAAAAAGAGCAAATCAGCTCCATAAAAAAGCAATCTCAAAAAGAGTACTATCAAGAGGTATAGCATAAACTCTGGAACCAGGTCTATGAAATTAGCATTGGCTGGGTCAATAAAAACAATCATGCCTCTTATTACTTCTTTGACCTAAAAAAATATAAATCACAATGATGAAAGCCCAAAACCTTCGCGCTTATTAGATAAAAGGTAAAAACAATAGGCTATTCCGATAAACTCGATAGCTTATATAAGTCTTATTATCCAAACAAAAACCCCGGCAAACTGCCGGGGTTTATATTATTTCTTTTCTTTAAATAAGTCACTGAATTTTGAAAAAAGCTCTTTACCACGCCAATGGTATTCTTTCTTGTTGTAGTGCCATAGCTGTTGAGCCGCATGTTGAAAATCAGTTAAATTATCTTCAATATTCATAGATGACGAATTGTTTTTTTTGTTGAGTTTCTCTTTCATATCGGCCTATAGACGTTTTTAGATGTGAGAATGGCTATACTTCGATTTAAATTAGAATGCTGATTTTCAATGAAGTGTTGAGCTTTTCTAATTTTTTGGTTACTGAAGGGTTTATTTTTGTATCTAATGAGAAGTTTTGTAGTGTTCATAGACCAGAGTGAAGATGGACTACTTGCCGTAAATACTTTTAACATAGCTATAGTTTTTTAGATTGGACCTTTCAAAAATAGCGCAGTTTATCGATAAAATTGTGCATTTAATCGATAATATTGATAAAGCAGAAATTGAGTTTATTTAAAAAATTTTACACAAAAAAATTAAATAATTACCTAATTATTATTGCAATTTTAAATTAAAATTTAAATAATTCACAATATGCACTCCTGAATTTAGTCTAAATTGAATTTAAAGTATTGAAGTAGCTAAGTTTAGGTTTGATTATTAAAATGTTGGTCGATAAAAGTTTTGTCGGCGTAAATTTTTTCGATGATTTCGTTAATAGCATCAGAGAAACTTTCGTTGAGTTTAGTGTCATAGTTTGTGATGTTATCTCCTTTGTAAGAAGAATAATCACTAGAGGCCGAGCCTTGGTAACGTTTTATGAATGTTTTGTTTTTGTCGAATAAGGTTGCTGACAATTTAATTTCGTGCTTGTCTAAGAAGTATTTTCCATTGATGGATTTAATTATTGGACGTATCAAACTTCCGACATATAAGGCCGCACTGACTAGAAATAATCTTTCAGCTGCAACAATTTCGTTGTCACAGCAATTTGAATCCTCAATATCACTTTGTGATTGATCTAAATTGAGACCAGCACCAACAAGAAGGGCGGTTGAGGCTACAAATATTGCACCGTCAATATTATCTTTTTTTCTATCCCAAAAATCGAATTGCTCAATCTCGATTTCTACCATAATATCAGATGTTAGAGTGTCTTTAATTAAGAAATGACGAGAAAACTCTTTTTTAAACTCTTTTTTTACAGCCTCAGGAAGATATTTTTCCATTGAGCGCGTATAATTTAAATCTATTCTAGAGTCAATCACCTTCTTTATACTTATACTCTTATCAAAATTTACTGAACTTTTAGGTGGGATAGATTTATTTGATTCTACCCAACTATATGGCATAACGCAAGATATTACAACTAAGTAAGTGATGATTGAAATAAAAACGCGTTTGATCATAAGCTGTTTATTTGTTTCTAAATTAACCTTAAATACAAATAAGGTACAAACATGAGTTAATTGTTTTATCATTTTCTAGGTATAAACAGCGATTTACTGTTTATTGACCCTTGGATAAGCCAACTTCTCTTATATTTCTTAAGGCTAAGTTAAAGTAAGGGCTGAAGTTAATTTGTACAAGTATATTTGAGATATGAACAAGAAGTGGTTTTCGTATACCATAGGTTTGATGTGTTTAGCCCTTGCGGGTATTGTTGTCGTTCAAGTGTATTGGATGCAAACGGCATTCAGTTCTAAGTCAGAGGAATTTTCTAATGTAATTTCTGATGTTTTAAACTCAACGGCTGAAAATGTAGAAGCAAAGGAGCGCAAAAGATATTACGACAAACTCGCTTTTTTAATCGACAGTATTGGAGATCCCCAATCCCAACAAATTCAAAATTTCTTTTTTATCGACAGAAGTCTTACCGATGAGGAAATTCTTTTTTACTCCCACGGCATTTTAAAAGAGGGCTATGACATGCCATCTACTTTTCTCGATGACAAAGGACAGTTGATTCGCGACACCTCAACCATTTACAATTACACTTCTACCCGTACCAAACGAATTTTTAAGGCGAGTTCAACTTTAGACAACAATGAGACGTATTTAGAGCCTGTTGAGGTTTTAGAGAAAATTGGGGGATTGACTAAAATGGAAAAAGCCCAATATGATGATGTTTTTATGGAAGCGGCCAAAACCATACCTATTCACAACAGAATTGAAGTAGAAGACTTGTATCAAGCTATTGAGAGTGAATTAAAAAACCGAGGAATTGATTCAAGATTTGAATTTGGTGTTGAAAGTATGCAGTTTCCAACATTGGTCAGAAGTGAGCTATTTGATTTTAAGAGTGAAAATTTATACAAGGCTCCAATCTTCAAAGACAGTGAGGGGATGACTGATTACACCTTAGCCTTGTTTTTTCCTGATCGAAGAGAATTTTTACTTTCTGAAATAGCTAGTCTAGTGACGCTTTCGGTCGTCTTTACTGCAATTATCATTATTGTTTTCATCATTTCAATATATCAACTCATCACTCAAAAGAGGATTTCTGAAATTAAAAGTGATTTCATCAATAATATGACGCATGAGTTCAAAACACCTATTGCGACCATCAATTTAGCCGTGGAATCTATCAAAAACCCAATTATCTTTTCAGATAAAGAAAAACTTGACCGCTACTTGCAAATGATTCGAGATGAAAATAAAAGAATGCACGCACAAGTAGAAAATGTTCTTCAAATTTCAAAGTTGGAAAAAAGACAATTTGAAGTTGAAAAAGAAGAATTGAGTATTCATGAAATCATATCAGAGGCGATAGTTCATGTTGAATTGCTCATAGATCATAGAAAAGGCCTTCTCGAAAAAAAATTGCAAGCAAAACAAGATAGAATTGAAGGAAATGCCCATCACTTGACGAATTTAATGGTAAATATTTTAGATAATGCAGTCAAATACTCAGATCAAGAATTGTATATAGGGATACAAACCTATAATGAAAACAATGCTATAGTCATTAGAATTGAAGACAGGGGCGTTGGAATGACCAAGGCTGTCTCAAAGAAAATTTTTGAGAAGTTTTACCGTGAACATACCGGTAATATACACAATGTAAAAGGTCATGGACTGGGACTTTCTTATGCTAAGCATATCGTTGATTTACATAATGGCTCAATTTTTGTGGAAAGTGAAAAAGGAAAGGGTAGCGTATTTTTTGTAAAACTCCCTTTGACTTAAATCTTATACCTATGGAAGAAAAAAGAAGAATATTATTAGTTGAAGATGATCCCAATTTTGGAATTGTTTTAAGGGACTACTTAGGAATGAATAATTTCGAGGTTGTGCTGGCTAAAAATGGTATGGAGGGATTTGAAAAATTCAAAAAACAGGAGTATGACGTCTGTATATTAGATGTCATGATGCCTTATAAGGACGGTTTTACACTCGCACGTGAAATCAGGCAGCAAAATCAACATGTTCCCATCATATTTTTAACAGCTAAGACTATGAAAGAAGATGTCTTAGAAGGGTATAAAGCAGGGGCAGACGATTACTTAAATAAACCTTTTGATTCTGAGGTTTTGTTGGTAAAAATCAAAACGATATTAGAACGAAAGTCAATTAATAGTCAATCTGTTCAATCTAAACAGTTCGAATTTGAGATTGGAAATTTTCAGCTCAACAGTAAATTAAGGTTTTTGAGTTATGCTGGTGAAGAGCCTATTAAGTTATCCCCTAAAGAGAATGAGTTGTTAAAATTGCTCGCTCTCCATCTCAACGATTTGATGCCGCGAGAACTCGCCCTAACTCAAATATGGCGGGACGATAATTATTTTACTTCCAGAAGTATGGATGTATATATCGCCAAACTGCGTAAATACCTTAAAAAGGACGAAAAGGTTGAAATACTCAACATTCATGGTGAGGGATTCCGACTGGTTGTAAACCCTGATTAGTTTTCAGGCTCCGTATAATTCAAATAATATCGCATTACACAAGGCTTCAACAGGCTTTTCTGTGTTTAATTGTATGGCGTTTTCGTCTCGCTCATAAGTATCCAACTGGCTTTGTAGTAAACTCTCCGGCATAAAGTGATCTCTTCGCTCTTGAAGTCGCTTTTGAATTACTTCTGCATTTACTTCTAAACAAACCCAATTGATCTTATTGTTCACATCTTTTTCAAGAATCCTGCGGTATTCATGTTTTAAGGCCGAGCAGGCGAGAATTAATCCATGAGCCGTTTCGCTCTTTTTGATATGTGAGTTGAGCTCTTGTAGCCATGGTAATCGATCTTGATCATTGAGCGGTACACCTGATTTCATTTTTTGTTTGTTGGCTTCGGGGTGAAAGTCGTCCGCATCTGAAAAGGGAATCGCTGTTATATCTGATAATTTTTGACCCAAAAAGGTTTTGCCTACGCCACTAACTCCAGTTATTATCACTATTTCGCGCTTATTTTCTATTCGGGATTTAATTTTTTGGAGCTGATGACTTCTTGAAAGTTCAAAACCAACCCAATGAATATCTTCGTTTTTACGGTACCAGGTTAATTGTCTTTTTGCGTATCGTCGGCTGTTTTTTTTGATTTCTTCAATGGTATGTTCACGGCTGATTTGGTTGTCAAAAAATGAAAAAGCCTCTTTGTAACCTACTGTATTTAAAGCGTTTAGTTCTTTGTGTTGAACTAAATTTTGAACTTCTGTGAAGAGTCCTTCATGGACCATTAGATCAACACGTTTATTAATTCTATTGTATAATAGAGCTCGTTCGATTTCAATCCCAAAATGAAGAATTCTATAGGGCAGTTTATTTGAAGACTTATTCAAAAAACTTGAATATGGACTACTGCTACTGCGACATACTTCAAGGGCTCTTATGAGTCTATGCGGATTGTTGATATCAACTTTATCATAGTATTCAGGGTCTTTCTGTTTTAATTCATCCTGCAGGGATTTAAGCCCCTCTTTTTGCAGTTGAGTGTTGAGATCATGGCGAATACTTGTTTCAATTTCAGGAAACTCATCTATTCCGTTGATTAATGCATCCATAAATAGGGTGCTTCCTCCAACAGCGACTACGAATTCATGTTTTGCAAATAAAGCATCTAAGATTGTTCTCGCTTCTTGAACAAAATCTCCTAGAGTGTAGACTTCACATACTGATTTGTGCTGTATCAGGTGGTGCTTGACCTCTTTTAATTCACTATCACTCGGTACTGCTGTACCAATCATCATTTCTTTATAAAATTGGCGACTATCGACCGAAATGATTTCTGTTTGATAGGTTTTAGCAAGATCAATCGCTAAACTTGTTTTACCGGATGCAGTAGGGCCAGAGACACAAAGTAGGGTTTTCATAGTTCATCACCGCATTTAAAGCAGAATTGAGCATCATCCTCATGACCTTCTACACTGCAATTTCTACAGGCTTGGGTATTTTGTTTGGTGTATTTCTGGTTGAGCGATGCTGTAACGATTCCGGTAGGTACAGCAATGATTCCATATCCTAAAATCATGACCATGGTTGCGATGAACTGTCCTAAAGGGGTTTGAGGTGCGATATCACCGTAACCTACCGTAGTTAGAGTTACTATGGTCCAATAAATTGATCTGGGTATGCTGCTAAAACCTGAGCTTTCTGGCTCAATGATGTACATCAGTGTACCCAATAGGATAGCCAAAATACATACGGTATATATAAAAACTAGAATTTTGATTCTACTCGCTCTTAACGCCTGTCCTAAATGTGATGCAGCACTTGTAAATTGAACGATTTTTAAAATTCTAAAAATCCGCAATAGCCTAAGGGTGCGAACGGTGATTAATGCGTGATATCCAGTTGTAAATAAAGAAATATAGAGTGGGAGTGTGGCTAATAAGTCAATAATGCCATAAAAACTGAAGATATAGGCTTTTGGTTTTTTAACTGAAACGATTCTTAGCACATATTCAACGCTAAAAAAAATAGTGATGCTCCACTCAATGACTTTAAAGACCTCTTGATATTTCGCATTGATACTTTCAACACTCTCGAGCATTACAGTCACTAGACTGCTGAGAATTAATACGATTAATACGATGTCAAATATTTTGCCAAGTGGAGTGTCGGCCTCAAATATTACTTCGTGTATTTTTTCTCTAATCTTCAAGGAGTTGAATTTCGTATTTCTCTGGATTTTCTTTGAATTTTTGCTCGATGAGTTGACCATAAACAGCTAGATATTGCTCAATTTTAATCAAATTTTTTTTAAGAATCTCAATTTTACTGATCTGATAATTCAATTTACAGAGCCCAAAGTATTTCAATTCTTTGTTTTCAATGAAATACACATATTTTTGAGAAGAGCTGTTGTCTTTTTCGATCAGCAAAAATGTCTTGTTCTTTTCGAGAAGTAGATCTTCTTGATTTTCGGAAGTATTTCTTTTCAATTCTTTGGTATTAAATCGACCCTCTGTTTCGTGAAGAAACTTGATATTTCGATATAACTCATTAGAAATCAACTGTTCAATGATGTTTTTGGTCTTCTTTTGTAGTGAAACATCCTTTTTAGATTGGGATGCGAATTTCTTGCTAAGTGTGGTTTTAATGTTTTTACTCTGCCCGGTGTAGATCAGATTGTCTTCTTTGTCATACAAATAAAAAATACCTGCTTCTTCACTTAGGTTGTTGATCAAGTCAATTTGCTTTTGGCTTAAATGAAAGTGCTCATTTTTCTTAATAAGTGATTTTAAAATCTCTTGTTTGTTGTCTTTTTGAAGTAGAATTTTAAATAATTCCAGAGTGGCTTGTGCGTCACCTGTGGCCCTGTGTCTATTGCTTACAGCAATACCCAATGCTTTTACCAATTTACCTAGGCTGTGTGAATCTGCTTCTGGAATTAATTTTTGAGACAATTCAACGGTACATAAGGTGTCTTTTGTAAAATCATAACCCAATCGATCAAACTCTAACTTCAAAATTCGATAATCAAAACTGGTATTGTGTGCGACAATAACGCAATCTTCGGTGATTTCTATGATTCTTTTGGCTACCTCGTAGAATTTTGGAGCATTTTGGAGCATTTTATTTGAGATACCCGTGAGCTTTACTACAAATTCTTGAATGGCTCTTTCTGGATTGATGAGCGATTGAAAATAATCGACAACCTGATTTCCGTCAAATTTATGAATTGCGATTTCAGTTATTCCCTCTTTATTATAGGCTCCACCAGTGGATTCTATGTCTAATATGGCAAAATAGCGTTTCAATGCTTGTAATTTCTCGCTCCGAAGATACGGCTACCCACTCTAATCATTGTACTTCCACAATCAATGGCAAGCGGATAATCTCCACTCATACCCATAGATAGAATCTCTAAGTTCTTGAAATCTATTGCTTTTTCTTTAAAGAGTTGTGCCAAATAAGTGAACTCCGATCTTAATTGGTTTTGGTCATTGGTAAAAGAAGCCATTCCCATTAAGCCTTTGATATTTACAAATTCGAATGTGTCACTTGACGAAAGTATTTCATCCAATTCGGTAGCAGACAAGCCGAATTTGTGTTCTTCTTGTGCGATATGAATTTGTAAAAGGCAATTTATTTTGAGGTTTAATTTGCTTCCTTGTTTATTTATTTCTTTGAGTAGCCTTAAACTATCCACAGAGTGAATTAAAGAAATAAAAGGCGCGATATATTTTACCTTGTTACGCTGCAGGTGACCAATCATGTGCCACTCTACATCATCGGGTAATTGAGTGTGCTTCTCGACAAGCTCTTGCACCTTGTTTTCTCCAAAGATGCGCTGACCACCTTCATATGCTTCTTTTAAAGCATCAACGGGTTTGGTTTTAGATACAGCGACTAAGGAAACCTGTTCAGGAATTTCAGTAATGATTTGTTCTAAATTTTCTCTTATGCCCATTTTTGAAAAAAATTACTTGAGGTTATTTAGTTTCCTGAATAATTCAATTGGCTTTTTATTTTCGAAACAATTTCTAAAGCCACTTTTAAGGCTTTAGTTCCATCCTCTAAAGTTACCAAGGGTAAACGCTTTGAATGAATCGCCTCGGCTAAATTTTCAAGTTCATCAAGTATTGCATTATTCATTGCTGTTTTTGGCTTTTCGAAATGCAAAATCTTTGTTTCTCCTTCAGCATTAGTCAAGGTCATTTGATAAGGATCTATGGGTTCATCTGCTCTAGGGCTATCAATTTTCACAATTTCACTCTCTTTTTCTAAAAAATCAATGCTGATGTACGCATCCTTCTGAAAAACTCTGGTTTTACGCATGTTTTTTAGTGAAATTCTACTTGCTGTTAAATTAACCACAGATTTGTTTTCAAACACCAATCGGGCATTTGCAATATCGGGTGATTGCGAAAGTACACAGGCCCCACTGGCATGAACTTCTGCTAAATCTGAAGAAATCATACTCAAAACAATTTCAATGTCGTGTATCATCAGATCCATCACCACAGAAACATCTGTTCCTCTGGGATTGAATTCAGAGAGTCGGTGTGTTTCAATAAACATGGGGTTGTTGATGATATCTTTTACAGATTTTAACGCTGGGTTGTACCTTTCGACGTGTCCAACAGCTCCAACGACTCCTTTTTGTTTGGCAAGGGTAATTAATTCTTCCGCTTGCTCTAGGTTTAAGGTTATCGGCTTTTCGATAAATAGGTGTTTATTGAACTCAAGGGCTTTTTTTGCGATTTCAAAATGAGTGAGTGTTGGGGTGACAATGACCGCCACATCTATTTCGTTTAGAAGTGCTTCTTGGGACGAAAAAAATTTGTAACCTAATGTGTTTTGAATTTCAATTGCATGGGAGTTATTGTTGTCATAGAATCCAACTAACTCATATTTAGAAGATTCCTTTAATAATTTCAAATGAATCTTTCCCAAATGACCTGCTCCAAAAACACCGGCTTTTAACATAGAATTATTTTTCTGCAAAAATAGCCATATAAGTAGAGTTAACAATGTTTAATTTTGTTCTACACGGATTAACAAATGCACAGAAAAGACGAGTTAAAACATCAGGGAATGCGTAATCATTTGGTTTCAGAATTAAAAACCAAAGGAATTACAGATGAGAACGTCTTAAAAGCAATTGCCAAGGTGCCACGCCATCTTTATTTAGATAGCAGTTTTGAAGCGCATGCTTATCAGGATAAGGCCTTTCCGATTGGAGCAAATCAAACCATTTCTCAACCTTTCACCGTAGCTACACAAACGGCTTTGCTTGAGGTGAAATCAGGAGATAAAATTTTGGAGGTTGGTACGGGATGTGGTTATCAAACAGCCGTATTAATTGCCTTAGGAGCAAAGGTGTATACTGTTGAGCGTCAATTAGAATTGTTTAAAAAAACAAAGTTGTTTTTTCAACAAATGCCTTATCGTCCTAAAAAAATGATTTATGGTGACGGTTATATCGGTTATGCTGAGCAGGCTCCATTTGACGGAATAATCGTGACTGCAGGTGCTCCTGAACTACCAGAAGCTTTGTTAAAGCAACTTACTTTGGGAGGCAGATTGGTGATTCCCGTAGGAGATGGAAGTACGCAGCAAATGCATAAGTACATCAAAACTTCGCCCACAAAATTCAGTAAAAGTCTGCACGGTGAATTTCGTTTTGTGCCACTGCTTGAAGACAAAGAAGGCTTGTCTTAAACGTCTTTCTTTTTGATTCGATCTAATGCTCGCTTATTGTCTCTGTCTTTGATGGTTTCTCTTTTGTCGTATAATTTTTTTCCTTTAGCAAGTGCGATTTGCAGTTTAGCTAAACCTTTATCGTTGAGGTATAAGCGAAGCGGAATGATGGCTATTCCTTTTTGAGCGACCTCTTTGTGCAGTTTTTTGAGTTCTCTTTTTTGCAGTAGAAGCTTTCGTACTGCTTTGGGTTGATGATTGTAATGATTACCATGTGAATACTCGTCCACCTGCATATTCACAACGAATAGCTCTGAGTTTTCATTGAATTCACAAAAACTATTAGAAATATTGGCCTTGCTAAGACGTATAGATTTGATTTCAGTTCCGGCTAGTACTATTCCGGCCTCATAGGTATCGATGATTTCGTATTCAAACCTAGCGCGTTTATTTTTAATATTTACTTGTTGAATGGCCATGAATACTGTTGAGCTATTAGTAAGCGCTAATTATTTTTTTGCAAACTCAATTTGAATCAAGTACTCCAGGTATTGAGCAGAATTCTTGAAGTATTTTGCGTCTGAGGTAATAAGACTCGAAACGACTCCACCATTTAAAATCGTGTAAAATTGCTTAGCGTACTGCATTGCTGGTAATTTCAATTTGAATTCACCTTTGATTTGACCTTGTTCAATCACGTGGGCGATATGGCCTTCAATAGAATGATGTACTTCTTTGATGGCTTGAGATAGCGTAAAATTATTGTGTTGTGCATCTACACCTGCGCTTACGATAGGGCATCCTCCCAATTCTTCTATGATTAAATCGTAGGATTTGTAGAAATTGATCAGCGAAAATAATTTAGACATGGCAGATTCACCCTCTTGAAGAGCAGTTACAATGTGTTTGAGTAGTATGTTTTTTGAATATTCAAAAGCGTAAAGCGCTAATTCCTCTTTGTTTTCAAAATTCCCGTAAAGTGCTCCTTTTGTAAGGCCGGTGGCCTCTGTGATAGTGCTTAAGCTTGTTCCGTGATATCCGTTTTTATTAAAAAGAGGAGCTACAGTTTCTAAAATGAACTGCTTTGTTTTTAAGGATTTACTCATTTGCATAGGCTAAGTCAAGATTTGAGTTCTAAATACCAATCGGTTATCAAAGTTATCTAAAATTAGTGCTCCTTTTGATTTTATATCACCAGAAAGAATTTTTTTTGACAATGGACTGAGCACTTCTCTTTGTATAACGCGCTTTAGCGGTCTTGCTCCGTAGTGTATGTCATAGCCTTGCTGACTGAGATAAGAAACCGCTTCATCCGTAAATTGCATGGCGATTCCCTTTTCTTTTAAGGTATGTGCTAATTCGTTCAGCTGTAGACTGGTTATTTTCGAGATGTCATCGGGTTTTAAAGGCGTAAACAGCGTTATTTCATCAATTCTATTCAAAAACTCGGGTTTTACACGTTGTTTTAATTCCTCAAGCACTTTGTATTGAATTTCTTCGATCTGTTGCCTGTCGAATAAGTCTTCCTTAGACAAAGCAGTCCAATGATTAGCCCCAATATTAGAGGTCATAATAACAATAGTGTTCTTAAAATCAATCCATCTTCCTTGACTGTCTGTCAAATGTCCTTCATCTAAAACTTGAAGTAAAATATTAAAGGTGTCGGGGTGGGCTTTCTCAATTTCGTCTAATAGTACAATTGAATAAGGTCTCCGCCTTACGGCCTCAGTTAATTGACCACCTTCGTCATAACCTACGTATCCGGGAGGTGCACCGATTAGACGACTGACGCTGTGTTTTTCTTGATATTCACTCATGTCAATTCGTGTAATGGCATTTTTGTCGTTAAATAAATAGGAGGCGAGAGCCTTAGACAATTCTGTTTTACCTACACCGGTAGGACCTATAAAAAGAAAAGATCCAATGGGTTTATCTGTGGGGTTTAGACCAGCTTTGTTGCGTCTAATCCCTTCTGAAACAACTTCTACTGCATTGTTTTGCCCTATTAAGGTTTTACCTAAGTGCGCTTCTAAATGAAGTAATTTCTCAATTTCACTCGACATTAATTTATGAACAGGAATACCTGTCCATTTTGAGACTATTTCAGCGATATCCTCGCTGTTGACTTCTTCTTTGATGATGTTCTGTTCTTGATTGCGCTCAACCTCCAGTTGAAGTGTTTTTAATTTCTCTTCCAATTCTTTAGAGGTCCCATATCTTATTTTTGCAACTTTTTCATAATCGCCTTCTCGCTGCGCTTTTTCTGCTTCAGTTTTAAGCTTTTCAAGTTCTTTTTTAGTGTTTTGAATTTGATCGATGACTTCACGCTCTTTACTCCACTTGGTAAATAGCAGTGTTCTTTTTTCTTTAATTTCGGTCAACTCTGCATTGAGATCGCTGGTTTTTTGCTCGTCTTTTTCCTTTTTTATCGCCTGAATTTCGATTTCGATTTGAGTAATTTTTCGATCTAAATCATCCAGTTCTTCTGGTTTTGAATTGATTTCCATTCGAATTTTAGAAGCGGCTTCATCCATCAAGTCAATGGCTTTATCGGGAAGAAAACGGTCTGAAATATAGCGAGTTGACAAGTCTACTGCTGCGATGACGGCCTCATCTTTAATTCTGACCTCGTGATGTGTTTCGTATTTTTCTTTAATACCGCGTAAAATTGAAATTGCAGCTTCTCTATTGGGCTGATCTACCATTACCTTTTGAAATCGACGTTCTAGGGCCTTGTCCTTTTCAAAGTATTTTTGATATTCATCTAGGGTAGTGGCACCAACAGCTCTTAGTTCACCGCGGGCTAGAGCGGGTTTTAAAATATTAGCTGCGTCCATTGCGCCTTGACCTCCTCCTGCGCCAACAAGGGTGTGTATTTCGTCTATAAACAGGATAATTTCTCCAGAATGTTCTGTAACTTCTTTAATGACCGCCTTGAGTCGCTCTTCGAATTCTCCTTTGTATTTAGCGCCTGCAATTAACGCACCCATATCGAGGGCGTAAACCTTTTTTCGTTTCAAATTTTCTGGAACATCACCGTTGACAATACGTTGTGCTAGGCCTTCAGCTATAGCAGTCTTTCCAACCCCTGGTGCTCCTACCAAAATAGGATTGTTCTTTGTTCGTCTAGACAAGATTTGTAGAACGCGTCTGATTTCCTCGTCTCTGCCAATTATAGGGTCTAATTTGCCTGAATCTGCAAGTGCATTAAGGTCATTAGCGAATCGCTTCAGTTGGGTGAGTGTGTTTTCTGTCTTAGGTGTATCGTTTTCTTTTTCTTTCATCTTTTTTTCTAGTGTATTTAAATCGACTCCAAGTTTTTCAAAGATTGTTCTCAACTCTTGACTGTAGCTTAGTAGTGTAAGCAAAAAAGAGGGGAGGTCAACCTGATTCTCGTTCTTTTTACGCGCAGAGGCCATCGCTTTTTGTAGGATTTGCACTGCTTCATTGGAGAATTGTATTTCTGCGGAATTCGATTGAGGTCTTGAGTTAAGGTCATCCCTAACAGCCTTAATCCCTTGTTCAATTATTTCTTTTTTGAGATATAATTCAAGAACTTCGTATTCTTGTTCATACAAGGCTATAAATAAGTGCTGTGGTTCGGTGAGTTTATGATCATAGGATTGGGTTATAATTTGTGCTTCACCTATGATATTTTGAACTTTTGGTGTAAAAGATTGTGCATTCATAAAAGTCGTTTACGCCATTAAAATCAAAAAGAATTCCATTTTGAAATCGCCTTCAAAAGAAGACTTTTTGTCAGTATTTAATTGAAATTTTAAGTCATTTTGACACTATGAGTTGGTTTTTTAAAAAGAAAAAAGAGGAGTCTGAGCCATCAAATGACCTTCATAAGGAGTTTATAGATCGTTCGTTTAATCGACCGCAGGTTTTGTTTAAGCACTCACATAAATGTGGAACGAGTACTTGGGTGTTGCGAGAATTTAAACAAATGTTAGAAGGTTTGGATTGTTCATTTGATTTTGAACTCATCAACGTATTTGACAAGCGACCTTTGTCTAATGAATTAGCCCGTGTGCTGGATATTCCGCATCAATCACCTCAGGTGCTGATTCTCAAAAATGGACAAGTTATAGATCACGCTTCTCACGGGGATATTTTACAACTCGATTTAAAGCAGTCTCTGTGTTGATAAATTGTGAATTTAGGGCCTAAACAAAATCAATCTACTACCAAATTAGGATGTACTTTTGTCGAAAATAAAACGACATGAATAGGGATCAAGAGTTATTTTCTTTAATTGAGAGTGAAAAAAACAGACAATTAAGAGGAGTTGAATTGATTGCATCAGAAAATTTTACCTCTGAGGCGGTCATGGAAGCCACTGGTTCTGTGTTGACCAATAAGTATGCTGAGGGATATCCTGGCAAGAGATACTACGGAGGATGTGAAGAGGTTGACAAGGTCGAAAACCTCGCAATCGAGAGAGCAAAACAACTTTTTGGAGCCGTTTATGCTAATGTGCAGCCTCATTCTGGATCTCAAGCGAATGCGTCTCTTTTTCACGCGGCTTTAAACCCTGGTGACACCATTATGGGGTTTGACTTATCTCATGGAGGACATCTCACTCATGGATCTCCCGTTAATTTTTCAGGACGTTTGTACAATCCTGTTTTTTACGGAGTGGATAAAGAGTCTGGCCTTTTAAACTATAACACTATACAAGAAATCGCTAAAAAAGAGCGTCCGAAATTGATCATTGCTGGTGCTTCGGCTTATTCAAGAGATATGGATTTTGAAAAGTTTCGTCAGATTGCTGACGGAGTGGGTGCATTACTCATGGCGGATATATCTCACCCCTCTGGTTTGATT
>Ga0213859_10000018_pt1 | contig 68530 bp, 81 predicted proteins | sample PICome_2_FD_160133 | JGI IMG/M metagenome (GOLD analysis project Ga0213859, IMG submission 160133) | Coastal seawater microbial communities near Pivers Island, North Carolina, United States - PICO304 | ecosystem: Environmental > Aquatic > Marine > Coastal | place: USA: North Carolina...
TTCCGGTCCCAGCCGGTATAAGGTCGCTTTGCCATGTCGGGGAATCCTTTTCAGTAGAAGTTATGTAATCACTTATATTCTAGTAGGAATAGTTAGCCAAAATAGACAACTTGGCTAAATTAGGTAATTAGCACCAGTCGCCCGACATGTACCACGGCTGACTCCAGCAACCATAGTGTTTCTCGGCATAGTCTGCAATCCACTTTGCCTGCACCAAATTAGTGTAGGCGTCCAACAGCATATCACGAGTGATACCAGCATCTGTAAGCCTACTACCGTGAGCAGCCCAGTTGATCTGAGTCAAGCCGTAATCTTTGGTTCTGGACACCACATCGTGTGTACAGCGGCTTTCAGCGAACATGATTCGGCCCAACTTGGGTAGTCGATCTTCTGACCAGCCAGCCGCCCTAGCAGTATCCCACCACTCAGTACACTGAGGCGTTGGATTCGGGTTGTACGAGATAGATGACCCCGAAGACGGTGCATCGGGAACGTTACTTGTGCTCCACCCCATGCCCTCTAGGAGTTTAACATGAGCCGTTCGGGTCTGGGGGCCATAGTCTCCATCTACTGTAACACCCAAGAATGTTTGCAAAGACTCTACGTTTTCTCCACTGCCCCAGTCATACTCATCTAGCATCACTTCAGATATCGGTTCCAATGCGCTTAAATCGAAAGGCGTGGGGGCATACGAATAGTTTTCTACTACACCGGGGGCAGGAGGCGTAATCTCAACTTCCTGTACGACTTCAACAGGCGCAGGCAGGGGCTGCGTATCCGGCTCATTGACGGTGAGAGGGTCATCGGCAGCACAACCTACAAGCGTCAGAACCGCTACAAGGGGTACCAAAAAGATTCTGGGGGGTTTGGGAAACATGTTCGGCTCCTTAGGGTTGGGAACATATCTCTTTAGTCTACCAGACTGTCGGTATGTGTCAATACCTGAATATATAAAGTTTAACTAAATTATTCTGTAGGTTCCTCTGGCTCAATAGGCACATTTGGTGGAGGAATAACCACTGGATTTGCTACCGTATAAGCAGCGCCAGCATCAAAAACAGCCTTCTCATCGTCGCCACGATCTGACGGACGAGGTTGCGGAGGAGTCCAGTCTGGATGAGCGTTTCGATACAGTTCTTCAACCATGCCATTCAGCCGCTGAATCTCAGCAACAAGATGAGGTACCAAAGCCTCAGGAGAATAAGAGATTAATTCACCATTTCTATCATAATACGTCAACTCTGGAGCAACCTCGTGGACTTCCTCAGCAATGAAGCCGGGAATGTACTCACCTCGTGTCGTCGCTGTTTCTTGATTCTCGTGGAACAAAATGGGGCGTAGGTCGTGAAGTAGTGAACGCTCATTCAAGGAACCCAAAACGCCATTAATTTCCACAATGTCAGTCTTGTGCTCGGCCAACGAAGTGAAATGCATAATGTGGCCATTAGAGGTGTTATATCGGCAAGTGTTGTACGAGCCGGTACCGTCCATGTTAGGTACCCGAACCTGTCCGCCTGCCACAACTTCGTTGTTGTCCACTCTCACAACTAATGGCCACTCGCCCTGTGTGGTCTGCCACGTTGTCGAATCGTTACCCGAAGCCCTCAACACATAAAAGATGTTTGAGTTTTGGTGAAGCATCCCCGCCCGATTGTTAGTGTCTCTCATATAAATTGTTGGTGAACTGTTTCGGATGTACAGGTTGTTGCTTTGCGTCGTTGATGTTGTGATAAACGCTGAAGCCTGATTTCCGTCTAGCAGATCAGCATCTAGCCCTGATCCTGAACCATCATTACCGGCGTGCCAAATCTTGTTGCTGGTGCTGTTAGCGTACAGCACGCTCTTGTTGAAGTAGAACGAACCACGATCAGTATAAATGTGGCAGTAGGTAGTATTCTTAGGGCCGATGTCGATATAGCCGCTGTCTGATGTAACCCGAAGCGAGCCATCAGTCAGCGGTGACAGGTGAGTTTCATCACGACCAGCCCAGCCAGAAGCCCAGTTATCAGGGGACGTGACAAGATTAATGTTTCCCTCAGCACCGAGCCACAGGTGTTCGCCGCTGATGTTGCCAGCCATCTTGTTAGCCGTCTCACCAGCACCGATACCAAGATCGTCGCCACCCGATGTCCCGATAAGGTCAGTGCGTACTCTGCCAGTAGCACGGATATCGCCAGCGACATCTAACTTGTACGACGGTGTGGAATCGTTGATGCCGACGTTGCCATTCTCCAGAATCCGCATCTGCTCCACATACGACCCGCCGCTGTAATGACGGAACACATGGTCACCCGTGCCACCAGTCTCAGGATCAGCGGTGTAGTAGAACCGACCATCGGTAAACGGAAAGTGCGTGTTGCCAACGCCAGTATCGCTACTGATCGTTACCGCACCATTGACATGAAGCAAGGTGTCAGGATTACTTCGACCGATACCGACATTGCCCTCAAAGTGATGGTTACCAAATGCGCTACCCGTCCAGTAGCCATACCTCATGACATTTGTAGAAGCATCTGCGGCAAGGAACCCGTACTCCGAAACTGTGCCGGTATTAGATGAAATCCTGATCTGATCTACTGAGTTGCCTGCCCCAAACAAGTGCAGAGGTGAACCGGGGGTGGTTGTACCGATACCAAGATTGCCAGACGAATCAAGACGCATACGGGTTACACTGTCAACCCTCATCGAAATACCGGAATCTGCAAGATCGTTACCTTGGTCAGCGGCCAACACCAAAGAACCATCAACCGAATCATGCTTAATGAAAGACTCAGAAGGGGTTACCGTGTCCTCAAAAATTAAATATGAGTCATCATCCTTGCCGATGCGTATGTCACCGATCACATTCAATTTCTCCGCAGGTGACGTTGTACCGATACCGACACGATCTGTTGAAGCATCTACAAACAACGTATTCGTATCAACTACAAAATCAACCGCCCCAATAGTCCACGCATCAGCGGACTCATCCCACAAAAACGACACATTACTAGAAGAACCACGCTCAACCTCAATACCAGCATCCAAAGACGGAGTACCAGTAACATTAGAGTTAAGAACAATAATGTTATCTTCAACAGTCAAAGTTTCGGTATTCAACGTAACCGTGGTGCCATTGACAGTCAAGTCACCACCAACAGTAACATCACCACTAGTAGTAAACGAGTTTGGAACATCGTTAGTACGACCAGCGCCCTGAACCAAAATCTCGCCAGTATTCTGCTGAACACGAATAACTTTACCGATCTTCTGAACCAACTGAGAAGACCCCGTAGGCCGAGTCGTTGTCAAACCACCAGACGCCGCAACGTACAACTCGTCACCCACACTATAACCCGGAGTGTCGGTATCAATGTGCTGCAAAACACCAGAAACAACAACGTCGCCCTGACCATTATTTGCCAAGTCCTGATCCAACAAACCCATAGCAGGCATCGTGGAACTAGTCCCAGCCAAAGACGCTTCAACTTCCACAGCCCCAGAAGCGCCAACAGCGCCCGTAGCATACACAGGGGTACCCTTAGCCAGAGAGCCGCCACTTACATTCTTTACAAGAATATGGATAGCGCCGTACAACTCGCCGTAAAAAGCGTCAGCCGTCACCGAAGACAACGTGATATCGTCGTCAAGATTAACCGTGATCGAACCGCCCGTGCCGCCACCATTCAAGTTCGTGCCAGCAACAATCTCCGTAATATCAGTACTTGTATCTCCAGCACCAACAAACGCCAACAAATGCGAAGCCCTGCCCTCTACGAAAGAAACCCACACACGGTCACCCACAGCAGGGGAGAACCCAGTAAACGGCACATTCTCATAAATGTTATTCAAGCCTAAACGAGAAACTTTTACCGAAACATACTCTCCGCTAACCGCAACAACTTCAGCACGAAAAAACCCCGAAGGGGCCATACCGCTAGTGTAATTATTATTTCTGCCTGTTCTGCGTGACATTACTGCACCTTCAGATTCTGCGCCCGACGAACGTCTGCATCTACAATCGGTTCGCTACTATTGTTATTTAACCAAGCAATCCATTCACGCATTGCACTCACAATTACTTGATAGCCGGTGTCGTCATCAGGATTCCAGTTCCCGTTATTCCACGGGTACGGTAGCGGTAACTGTTTATTAGCCCGAACGTACTCCCAACCCTTACTTTTACTAATACTTTTAGGTGCAGGGAACACGTCTGAAATCGTTACTTTTTTAACAGGAGCAGTATAACTAGACTTGAAACTTGAGGCAGGGCGAACATAGTCACCTTTTATCTTAGCCCAATCGTCTGCATCCCAAATACCATTAGCAGGCAACCCGTTCTTTCTTTGAAAGTCTAGCACATATCGCTGAGTCACTGGACCCCAGTAACCGTCTGCCGTTGTCCCAATCGCCTGCTGAAGTCTTTTAACACAGTCACTCCCTCTAATGCCTTGTTTGAACGTCTGAAGTTCGCATGTCAACTCATCAGAGTCTTCAGGCGACGTTCCTGAAATAGAAACCAATGCATTAGGTGATGCAGAATATCGGACTTGATCTACCATAAACTTATTAAAATGCTCTATCCCATTTAACTCTACAACTGCACCGGGATAAATGGACTGAGAAGAACTATTCTTTATAAGTTGAGCCTGAAACTTTGCGGCACTACGGCCATCCGTCGTCCGTCGTGCAGATACCGAAACGCCAAAAAAGGGATCAGTGTCACCAGACGGCACGTTTATAACAAGCGAAGCCTGCTCTTCAATGATTTTTGATTCTGAGGCGAAAAACAAAATACCTTTAGCCTCAAAACACATAAACTCCAGTTCCCTGCAAAGCCTCTGCAAGACATCCATAGTGGATTCGTCTTTATTTTCCGTGGACTCACGAACAATAGCCCCATCCCTAGGAGAATCCTCTCCGAAAAACTGTAATCCAACCCTAGCCGCCGCAGTCTGCGCAAAAACCGTAGGAGAAATGTTGCCAAAGTTTTTCTGCCCCGTTTCTCGTCTCAACTTTTGAGATGCCTCTAACCTAGCAGTAAAAACGCAAGAGTCTTGCTGCCCATGTTTCACTTCTACAGCAGAAATCTCGTAGTTAACTTTATCATACACAACCCTACGGCCAATCATAAAATAATTGTTATTATGCATTTTAAAGTCGGGATCGTGGACAGTAACTTGTATTTCGCTTACAGCGTTAGCGCTCAAAGCGTACCTCACGTCGATCACCGACTCACGGATTTCAACGTTCTTTTCTCCGACCTCACCGACCGTAATTGATTCAACTAAAAAACTCATTATCTAGCACCATCTTTAGTAAAAGAACATCGGCTGCGTTGAAGCGGCCTGCTGGAAATATTTTCTGTCAGCACTTTGAGCAGCCGCATAGTTACGCTTTCTTTGCTCTTCATACGCACGTTCACTTGGAGGAAATACGGGTCTTTGTCTTAATTGGCTATCAGCGACTGGTCCCTCTGCTTTATCCTGTGTGTTGCCGCCGCCACCGCCGCCGCCGCCACCGCCGCCGCCTTTAGAGTAAGTTTGCGTTGCAGCAGGAACAGTCTTAACGACAGCCTTCAACTCCAAAACATCCTGATTAAACACAGGAGTCTCAGTCAACTGAATACTCGCTTCAGCCCGCAAAGGCTCACCAGCACCATTACGATAAGAAACAGTAATATTTAATCTTGTGATAACCACGTTATACGACAAAGAAGTCAAACCATAAATAAACGAACAAGGTAAAGACGTAGCGGCCAGAGTCTCCAAATTATCTATTATATCTGTAATCGGCTTCGTTCCGCCACTAGCCTTATCGGCAAGCACAGCATCAAACGAAACTGTCCGCAACTGCTCATTTTCATGGACCAGCAAAGGCTTACGCCCCGGACGAGAAATGCTCGCAGTGACCCCTTCCAAAGTAGCATGATCTACATTCTGTGGGCCAAACGGAAATAGCACCTCAATGACAGTACTGTCTTCTTTCGTGGGAATATTCGCCAACTTCGCTCGGGCAGGTCGGCTAGACCTGAAGCCCTGCGGATTAACAACACTCCCACTAACTGACTTAAATGATTTAACAATTTTAGGCATAGTTTATCCTTAATTCCTGTTTGCGGCTGCGGAGTGCGGGTGCGGCTTTCGACCACTGGAGGTGCTGCTGGTGCTGGTGCTGTCAGTACCAACAGCCTGAATGGTTAACAAAAGTTGTGCCCCATTTGTTGAAGTCTCTGAAACATCACCAGTAATATTAAACGTGGCGGGCTGAGCGGTATTAGTAATAATTTCCGATAATTTGCCAATTATCTCCTGATCACTTCCATCAACTTGTGCCATAAAGTCTTTAGTGGCCTGCTCTGCGCCGCCCTCGTAGTTTGCATCAATATACTCTTGGATGCTCTCCACATCACCTGCTGTAAACGTGCCCACCGCCGACGCAAATTTCCCCGGAGCGGTCAAAAAGTCGCCAACGCTGTCCTTAGGTATGTCCTTTATAATCTCTCTCAGCATGAATTGCCTAAAATCAGCCATCATGTCAGGACCCATAGCCTCAGCAAAATCCGGTATATTACCGCCAAGAATCCCAGACCTCATCATTTCACGAGACTTATCCTTCCCAGCAATAGTATCTTCCAAACCCATAATATCAAAGCCACTATCCACATAACCTTGATACAGCGATGCTGCATCCAAGCCATGCGCCGCTGCAATCTGGTTAATAACTTGCCGCTCCATATCAGCAATATTGAACTTCTCTAAAATATCCGGCGACAAATTCCCAAGAGCAATTTCCTCACGAAGTTCAAACAAACCACTAAGGCCAGCAATATCAGCATTCATCCCACTAGCAATTTCAGCAGCAGCAAACCTATCCACAAAGTCTGAAACCGTAGAAGCATCAAACACGCCTTCACTGGTCTCACCTATCAAAGTGTTTAACACAGCAGTAGCACTATCAAACCTATTTTGTACGCCTGCCTCAGAAGTACTAAAATCTGGAAGGAAAAGTTGACTTCTATCCATCTGAGGGCTTTCCAATAAAGCAAGCATAGCAGCAACGCCACGTTCACTGTAATCAGTCATGGGATCAATGCCTAAAATTTCTAATCCCGCCATAATCTGCTCTTGAGACATTTGCAACGCTGATGCCATGTTATCAACCTGCTCTATCATGAAATTGCTAGCCTCTTCAAGCGCATCCATTATGTCTTGCTCAAAGCCACCAGTGGCCAGTTTTTCAATCAGTTCGTCTCGGTGTACACTTGTGGGATCAATGCCGAGCATCTGTAAGAACGTGTTAAACTCACGAGTGTCACCTTCTGTAACTCTACCTGTCTTCACGTCCATACCAGCCGACGCAGCCGCTTGGAATTGAGTCAATATATCTTGTTGCTGAGCAATCGCTTCTGAACCGGCTCCGACAAGGTTTAAAGCCTCTGAGGTTTCCAGCATTTTCTCAGCCCTCTTCTTGCTTTCCTCTTTCTTTCTCTTGTTACCAAAATAGGCGGCAATTGCTTCTGTGGCATAACCAACCCCAAAACCGATAACTGCGCCAACGACTGTACCTACACCGGGAGCAATCATGCTGCCAATCGTAGCACCAGTCAAAGCACCACTCACCATACCAGAACCGGTGAACTCACCAGTTTGATAGGCATTATACCCAGTCATGCCCACATCTAGTACACCCAGACCAGCACCAAGAGGCCCTAAAGCCTTTCCGAATTTAGCAAACTTACTCACACTGCCCATTGCGCTCATGGCCCCTGAAGTTGCCCCTGCACGCTGAGTAGCCGTAGATATAGCGCCGGTCACAGCACGACCACGGCCCATGACGCTCAACCCTTTGCTTCCACGGAAAGCGCCATACCCTGCTCGCCCTTGCCGCATAAGTAAACCGCCGTATGATGAAGCCCTTGCGCCCATTGTGACAGAACCTGCTGCCCTTGCGCCCGCTGCTGCACGCCCTCCACCTGCGACGGCTCTAGCACCTCTACCGAAAACGCCTAACTTGCGCCCACCCATGTACAGTAACCCCAAGCCCAGCAAATCGCCAAGACCGCCACCGCCCGGAATCATTCCCCCTATGCCACTCACAACGCCAATCAGAGTATCAACCACTGCAACCAGATTGCCGATAATTGGAGCAATCATATTTAGCACAGTAGCCAAGCCCTCCAACGCTCCCGGTAGACGCTCCATAAGAGGAGCGAACTGATTGAAGACATTAAACAACGCAGGGATAACATCCGACGCCAGCGTATCAAAAATGTCAGACAACAACGGCAACTTATTGAAGAAGCCCATCTGGCCACCAGACAACTGATCAAACAGTGCGCCGAAAACATTACCAATCGAAGTACCAAACTGAACAAACGCCTCAGCATTCTCAACAACCAAAGCGTTGAACTGCTGGAACAGACCACGCCCACCAGCCGCATCACCCATCGCCTTAAACATTTCAATAACAACATCAGCCGCAGGCTCTAACTTTACAAGGTAACCACCAATAGCATCAAAGAAATCACGAACGCCTTTAAAGAAGTTGACGAACGACTCCCCCATCTCCTCAACACGCCCCATATTATTTACGATGTTAGACCGAACAAACTCACTAATTTTGTCAACCACAGTAACCAGCGTGGGAGCGAACGACTCGGCACCAAACTTCTGAAGAACTGCGGTCATCGAAATAATGTCTTCCCGCAAAATGCGAGAAATTTGTAAGAATGACTCACGGAACGGGGCAAGCAGCGGCTCACCAATATCCGCAAAGATGCCTCTAAGACCGGCAAACTCTGTTTTCAGCGTACCAATCATGGTGGTCGCCATCGTCTGAGCAACCCCTTGGAAAGCGTCAGAAGTCGCACCGCCACCAGCAACGGTGCTCATTAAGCCCGCCATTGAAGTCACACCGCCAAGTGAATCTTTTCTGAATCCAGCAGCACCACGCACAGCGGAACGGGCCTGAGTAAAGTCACCAGAAGCGAAGGCCGCAGCAAGGCTTTGAGCAGCCTTCGCATCACCACCGGTAATATTAAACAACTGTCGGGCTAGCGCATTAGCCTGATTTCCTCGGACACCTGCACGAGCAAACGAACCTGTAATAGCACCAGTTGCCTCACTGCCAAGTAGACCAGTCATTCGTGCGCTGATACTCCGGTTTAAGGTAGCGCCTCGTGATCGGCCCGCCTGACCACCGCCCAAAAATGGGCTAAGTTGAGCCTCTTGGAACTCACGAATAGCAGCCGCAGCAACCGCCATAGCAGTGGCCACACCTGCTGCAACCACAGACAAACCACGCAAAGAAGCCTGATATGCGGATACCGCTGCACGGCCTGTTACCAGCGCTGCCTTCGCAGCAAGCAACCCTGCTGTAAACAAGCCAATCTGACCCGCCAAAGCAATAAAACTAAACTTTGCAAGCGTAGTTAAAAACTTACCAAAAACTCCGGTGATGCCCTTAAGCGCACGCTGCATCTTATCAAACCGACGAGTGACCTTATCAACACTCTGATCCATGTCACGGGTCTGGCGATTGAACGCACGGGAACGACTTTCTAAAGACTTGAGGCGACGTTCAACTCCAAGAAGGTCATTGCTGATATCAGCATCAACCTCTACCTTAATTACAACTTTTTCTTCGACAGCCATAATTGCCCCTAAAACAAAGAAAACCGGGAATCCCTATAGAGATATTCTACAGAAATTCCCGGCTCTCAGTAGCCACCTTGCGCACCTCTTCGCTGCCTATCACGCTCAGCGTGATCGTGAGCAAGGGCCTTAGCGGCGGCTAATCTGATCAACCACTCATCGTAATCAACGTTTAACAACTGAATAGGATCGCAATGGAATGCTTCAGCCAAGCGTGCAACCGAACGAATCCGAATATCTTGGGCTAGTTCTTCTACTAGCCCTTCGTAGGGTCCTCAGCGTCAACGTCGTCACCATAACCGGCGTAATCCAGAATCTTTAGAGCGACAGACTCAAGATGAGGATCAACCCCGTAGAACGCCCGAATAGCATCCGGCAACGGGCGATCCGTTCCCGTCATCTCCATCATAACCGGAGATGCAAACGTAATGATGTTACCAGAGTCATCTAACGCTAGTTCGTCATTGTAGTAGATGCCAGTAACGGTCTGACCCACGACATAACAAGAAAACTTGATGGAGTCAAGTTCATCAGTCTTACGGTTCGTGGAGTTACGCCTCCATGACTTCAACTGCTCATTAGTGATATTGGGAGAAAACCGCACCGTAACACCCCGACGCTCAGGGACGGCCATCTCAATCTCAGGACGAGTAACTTCCTTAGAAATTTCTTCCTTCAACTGATCAAGCACGGTAAGTTTCGTGCCCTTCTTCTTTGCGGGGGCCGTATTATCAGCGCCAGCAACTTCGATAATTTCTTCTGTAGTATCCATATTTGATATGATAGTAATTTCTTTGAAGACCTGTCAACTAATCCAAAAAAATTAGTCCACTAACGCAGCCCACGTCTTAGGGCCAACAACCCCATCAACGGCTAAACCCTCGTCACGCTGGAACTGCTTCACAGCCTTCAACGTCTTCGGACCAAAATCGCCATCAACACCAGAATTCTTGCGAGGGCGAGAAGTCAACTTGTAACCGTTCTTATCAAGCATCTTCTGAAGGAACTCAACAACCGGCCCCTTGTCGCCCTTACGGACAACCGTCTCCAAGCAAGCAGCAATGAACTCAAGCGCCTGCGCCTGCTCAGACTTAACTGAAGCAGCCTTAGGGACCTTGATGTCGCCCTTAACCGGGAACCAGTCCATCTTAGAACCGCTCACACGGCACGGCTGGTGATGCCACCATTCTGAAGCCACCGTCTTGCGAATACCATACTCTTCAGCAATCTTATTCACCTGCGTGGTAGAAATAGAACCCTTCTTGATGATACGGAAGTCAACCGCATAACCATATCCATCAAACTTTGGCTGGCCCATATGGTACGAACCCTGAAAGCCTGCTCTGTTCACACGGTCAGGGTTAGCGGCTAGATTGAAACCGGGCTTACGGCTCTTATAGCCGTCATACAGGTACTTCTGCTGCTGATAGGTGCGGACGCCGGAAACAACCGACACCTTTCCCTTGATCCGTGGATCGGCAAAAAATGCCTCTAGCCGAGCCTTAAACTTAGGATGCAAGTCCTTAATGTTCACCCGACTACTAACTGTTGGAATACTCATGATTTGACCTCATGTAGACAATATGTATATTTACAATACAACAATATGTCTGAAAATGCAAGAACTGCAAAAAGAAAAGGCGCTACCGAAGTAGCGCCAATTCTCACTCTCTTTTTGTGTGTTATATTAGATCACGCAGCAGGGCTGACCTGACTCACTGCAAAGGTCAGTGAGAAAGAAGCCGGAGCGCCTGAAGAAGCATCACCGTCAGGCTCAGTTAAGCCAACAAGAAGCACCTTCGGATAAACTCGCTCTGACCCAACCTCACGCAACTCACAGTTAAGTGTGACAATCGTAAGGTCATAATAAGTCATGCCGACCAGCGGACGAATTTGTGCAAGTTTGGGGATATCATTATCAGGGTCGAAGAACCGACTGATCGTAATGTCGCCAATCTCAGCAGGAGCGCAAAGCACCTCTGGGAACGTGCTGTTACCATCGTATACTTTTTCAACTGCGGCACTAATTTCACCACCGCTGACCGTAGCAAAGTAGTCGTCCCAGTTTGGGCCATTACCATGACCCACGTCGTTACGTGCTACGATTTCTGCTACAATCTGTCTCTGAGTTGCCTTAGCCATTTATAATCTCCTTAGATAATGGGAGCCGACAAGTTGCTCTTGGTGATAACAATATCAATCAAATCAGCAACGCCTGAAACTCGCACGCCGACCTGAGCCTTGACAACCCCAGTTGCCAATTGAGTTGCAGGGTTAATGTTTGAGTTAACCACAACGTTGTAACCGGGGTCGATTAGAACACCGTCATCGTCGTAGGCTTCAAAAAGGCCACCTGCAACACGAATCGGATCAAGGAAGCCCTTAATTGAGCCTCTGATTCGACCAAACAGTCCACCTCTACCATCAATAGTTGAGAAGACAAAACGCTCCATGCGGGTCTCCACTCCATCAATGATGTAGTTCAAGGTGTCTTGCTGGGTAATGTAGCGCCAGTTGGCTTCATCGTTTGAGGCTGACCTTGCACCATAGACCCGAATTGAGTTACCAATCTTGCGAAGGGCATTGATTCGGGCAGCGTCAAGAGCGTCACCAGTAGCAGGCGTCACGTCCTGTGCGAGTGCAACAATTGTACTCGCTGCTGAAATTTGACCAGCACCTGCACGCCACGGGCCACCAGCCGCCTGAACCGCACGAGAACGAGCGGCAGCAGCGTAGGCTTCTGGCGTAATAGTAACTGTGCTACCCTGCACACTGCTTACACCTGTTGCCAGTTCCGAAACATTTGGTGCCGGTACCTTAACGCTAGGCCAGTAGAAAGCCATGCTCTTCGCATTAGCATCTGCGTAATAAGAAGATGCAGCAATCTTGGCATTAGCAGCACTTGTACCAGAAGCGAAGGAAAGAATTGCAATTCGCTTGTTAGCCGCCGCATGATCACGCAAACCTTCCCACACCGTAGTAGAAGTCTGACCCGGAGCACAAATAGCGCCCGGACCAAGGTTAACGCTCACGGAATCCAGCGCCGCAACAACATCAGCATCATCAACTGCATCGCCATCGTCGCCTGTTGTTTTCGTGTTAACCGCCTGCTTGGCATTCTGGGCTTCATCAGGATCGTTGCTGCTTGTCTCATTGTCCGAAGCAACAAGAAGGTGACTAACCTCTGATGCGTTCAAAACGTTGATCGCATCTGTGGTTGACGTTAAGTCACGAGTGCGGAGAAGAAGTAGATCGTCTAGATAAACTTCAATACGGAAACCAGCGTTATCAGCCGCAATAACATCAACATCTAAGTTCGCTGACCAAGCGCCAGCATTCTTTGCGGTAATTGTCATTGTCGCTGACCCAGCCGAGTCAACTAGATCAACGGAACCTGCGGCGCTATTTGAGCCGAGAACACGCATCACCTGACAACGGCTACCACCCTCATCGAAAAAGGTCTTTACGTGCGAGTAAAGGTTGCCTGCCTTGTAGTTTCCGTAGTAGGTCGTGTAATCGCTGAAAGACCTAAGAAGCGTAGGCTCGTCCAAAGGACCACGCTCAGCCTCACCAACCATAAACACCTGACCTGATGCAATGTCGCCAGTACCCACAGGACCAGTGCGCACTGCGGTTGTAATATTAACTCCCGGCATGTTTAGCCTCCATATTCGTAGATTACAATACCAGTATTGTCTGCCCTGCGGGCAAAACGCTAAAGCGTCTGCTCTATCAACTATTATATTACCACCAAACGTCTAGCAGTCGCAGGAACTATAGTATTACTTGACCACCTTGTATTAACTAGCCGCTGGTGTTGCGACCACAGATGGAGCAGAATAGTCACTCAAGCCCGCCTGATTTACTGCCGCAACCCGGAATTTATAACCGGTCCCGTTGTTTAATCCCGTAACGACATATAGCGGATCGGTAGAGTCTGTGTTGGGGGTTATTTGAGTCCACGTAGTGCCACCGTCTGTAGACTGCTGTATGGCGTAACCAGTAAGCGGATGAATACCCCCATTCCATGTAGACTCATCCCAAGTCAGTGTCACTTGGGCATTACCCGCCACAGCAATCACATCAGTAGGTGCATTTGGCGTAATAGGCATCTTCGACACCGTTGCTTCACCGTCTTGCATGACACCCAATGCACTCACATCAATAACTTCGTTCAAAGACAAATCATAAGCAATATAAGCGCCAGCGAGTAGCCTCTCGCCTTTAATAAGAGTCAAGTCTGAAAACTCTTCACGGATAGTACCTTCATCAATTTTTGCGTAGCACGGAACTGCCGAATCGTGGGCAGATAAAGAAGGTCCATCCATTAAAGCCTCACGGACAACCGTGGTTAGGTTGTCTCTCTGCTCCGTAACTGTTTCCGCTCCATTTGCTCGTGCCCACACATACGTCCGCATCTCATACGTTACCCTGTAGTTTGGGTCAGCATCAGACTCGTAACCATCCCTCGTAACAGACCGAGTATTGATAACCAAAGTGATAACCGTAGGCCACTTATCCAGCGCAAAAGGCTCATAACTCAAGTAGCGGACAGGCGTGGGTAGTTGAGATGCACTAAGTGACCAGTGGTTTCGATAAGTCAGCAACCGGTCTGGTAGATCGTTCGCTAAATAGTTTGAAACATAGTTTTTCGCTAATCTGGGTCCTGACATCATATTAAATCACAAACCCTTTCATTGCGTCCGTGTACCGAACACCTACCGAACCATGAACAATATATTCACCAACTGTCGTAGCCGTATTCAAAGCCATCAGCCGAGGAACAAATACGGGCTTGCGCTGAGCCATATTAGTGGTACCCGTTTGATGAAACTTTGCATAAGGAATTCGTGTACCAAACTCAGCAGTCCGCAAACCTACATCTCTCACAGCCCCACGACCGCTATTCATTGTCAAACTGTTTTCTAAGTCACCTTCCCGCACAAGAATCCCTTTCGCACCGTAGTTCTCTAACTTCCACGAAGCGTATTGAGGGTCTAACGGACTCCAAGGGAAACCCGACGAAGCGCCTTGCGACCTAAAGTTCTGTCGGTGGGCTTTTTGCAATTCTTGCATAACCCAGCGGAACACCGGCCTAAAATCCTGAGAACGACGAGTCATCGCAGCGAAACGCTTACGAACGGCGCTTGTATCTACTTTGGTAATGCGTACTTTTACACCCATATTAGGCCACCCTTACTCGGCGGTACCTTCTGATACTCTGCAACTCTCTTTCTGAAAACCCAGTTTCTAACGGAGCGACATTACGGGTATCCAATTCTTTCAGACCCACGACATCATCATGCATGTTTTGCATTTCCCGAGTCGCTGCACGCAGCATCAACAACTTAAATGCTTTAATGTTCGTCCCGTCCAACCCAGCAGTATACGTAATGGCAATCCGATCATTTGCGAAAGCGTTGAATAAGTCAATCCCGTAGTCCCTCGTAATATAGTCTCTCTCAGCAACTTGAGCAGTTGCAGTAGCCCCAGCAGACGCCGGAGTGATGGTTACTGAAGAAACCGAAACCACAGGGCTGTTTTCTAAATACAAAGTGTGCATGGGGGTGTAAATAACACCCGGAGAGGTTAAAGTCGAAGACGGCTCTGTTGTGTAGTTATGGTAATACTGCTGATTCACAATACCACGCCCAACATCAGGGACCCGATAAGTCTCCGTGAACGATGTCTGCTCCACGGGACGCCGAAGATAAGCCTCCAACTCAGCCTGTAAGCCATCAATGATAAACTGAGCGGCGTCTTCCTGAACGTTAGTTAACGTGATGTCCATGTATGTTGTTATATCAGAAACTGTGATTAGCGCCATAACGCCACCTCAACTAAAACTTAAGACCTGTTGCGGCCACGCCGTAAACGGTTAGCCCCACGACGAAGCCCACGGGCCAAACCACGGCGAAGACGGGTAAGAAGGCCCGGACGCCGAGCAGACGCATCTTCGTCGTCAAGTTCAACATCATCCACATCAATTGGTTCTGGCATAATAACCTCCTAGGCAACGTCTGCTACTTATATATGATACCGTACCTTGACGGGGTACACAGATTACTCTTTAGTCGAAAGAGGTCAGAGGGAAAAAGAAACTGCCGTCCAGTAGCATCATACCAATCACTGAGTATCCCACAATATCAAGATACGTGTCGTGAAGACTTTCATTTTGGGCTTCCCGCCCCTGCGAGACTAAGTTCTCTAAACGGGCCACCTTATCATGTAGCCGCAGAAGTAGCCCGGAATGTCCAAATCTGGCAATATTATTTGGCCCGTAGTCTCCCTGCTTCATGCACAGTGTCGAAACTGTCTCGTTTTCATCAAGTTGACCGCTCGCTAAAATAGCCAAACTACCCAACCCCAACCAGTCTACAGGGGTGGGTGTCAGATCGCTGCTGTCAAAATAGGTGTCAATCATATTGTCCAGATGAATCCGAAGGCGCTTATTATAAGCCCCCGCAGACTCGTCAAGACGGTTATGCGCTACCCTAAAGATTTCCTCAGTATGCTGAGCAGCGTAAGCATCCCACGTGGGGACGCAAGACTCAACTGTTGTCATTACTTGACCCCACCGCTGAACTGATGCCGATCTTTAGTAGAAATAGCACCCAAACTAATCCGCTGAATGCGAATGCATCAACATACCCAATACCGGGCTGAAAAGCCTCAATGTTCTCCCATACACGGTTTACTGTACTGTTAAGTACCATAACCGCAAGCGCTGAAATGGCATTAACAAGAATAAACGCTAAAATTCCCACAGACGCTGCTCCGGTCTGTGACGATGACTTTTCATTTTCTGATGTCAATTTACTGAGCACCTTTTCCCAATCCTGATCTTTATCTGACTTAGACATAATTCTCCTTAACTATTTGATGTACTCTCTGTCTGGAAAGGCCATACCGCTTTGCAATCGACGCCAATGACATACCCGACTCGTGGAGTCGCCCAATATCATTGTTTCGTTCAAGCACTTCATCCTTCGACTTTGGTCCGGGTCGAACCGGTCCCCATTGCCAACTGGTCAAACACTCTAACAGCACAACCCGTTCGTCGGACAGCGCTCCTTGCTTGTAGCGGGTGCGCATATAACTAACCCAGTTACCCAAGTTAATTTCTTCACCATCCGGCAGGAACTCTATGTGTCCGCTGGGCGGCATGGCGTCACCGTACCTTTCGCAGTACTGAACCAAAGCAGTGTAATGTTTCTTCCATCGCTCATGGTGATTCATAGAAGTATGATAATACAGATACAGGGCAGTGTCAAGCCGACATCAGGATAACTCAATTTCTTTTGCCAAAGACCTCAACCGTTTGACTGTCTTTTCAGTACCTACTCGCTCAGACCATTCTACAATGTCTTCAGCGACATCTAACTCAATAGCCTCCCAACATCGAATAAACTGCGCACGATACGGAGCGGGAACGGCTTCCAGTAAATAGAAAAAGTCGTCTACCTCTGGATACTTCGTGAATCCACAAATAGACGCCAAGGCAAAAGGTAGAGAAACGTTCCCCTCGGGAGTCAGAGGAACAGTGGAGGACAGCCCGTGAAACTGAATCATGTCAGCCAAATACGACAAGTCGATAAATATTTTATGGTCTTTGAACTCCCGCATAGAAGGCATACACCTATATTAAACGCCAAACGGGGTCTGGTGCAAGTGACCAGACCCCGCCTAGATAATTTGATTGCTAATCGGCTACCGGCTTAACCGATATCCACAATCTCCTCCTTCGGGGTTAGCCTACTTGCCGGTACAAGTATTAATTTACACCCCAAACTTTCGCCAGATTGCAACTTTAGAAATTATAATACTGGGCTATCCAACAAAGTCGTCACCCGGATTCCACGAACAACCGGTCAAACCACCTGCCCGTAGAGCCTTCAAGGTTCGGATAGTTTCGTCCACGTTTCGCCCAGTGTCCAACTCGTTCACTGTCACCGACCTGATAGTATTGAACTCGTCAACAATGTAAGTAGCACGTAAAGCAACACCTTCAATAGTGTCCTCAATGCCCAAGAACCTAGTCAAATACAAACCAGTATCAGCGCCTAGCGTATGCTGAATGCTACCGATCAACTCATTAGACTGCTTCCAGTTCAACTTACAATGCTCATTATCCCCACTGAACCCGACAACGGCAACGTCTTCGTCTACGAGACGATCCATGTCTCTAATCTCGGTAGGGCAAATGAAAGTAAAGTCCTTCGGGTAGAAGTAAAATACCTTCCACATTCCGTCAAAGTCGTCAAGAGTGACATCCACAAACTCGTTGTCTGCGTTGACTCCGACCATACCAAAAGCAGGGAATTGTTCTGTTACACCAATCATACAGATATATTACCTGCGCCGGAATAGATAAGCAAGCAGCACCCTAAACATTATCGGATGGGACAGGCCCCAGTTGCACACTCAGCGTCGAACTCATCGTCAGACATGATCGTAGAACCGGTCAACTTCTCACCAAGCGGAGATGTGGTGCTAAGCACATGCTCGTACTCTTCCTTAGTCAACTCGCCCATCGGAGCCTGATCAAATCCATGCTCGCTGTGTAGCAAGAACGAAACAGACTTCATCTCATGCCAGTGCTCCGCAAGGTACTCACGGATACCGTCCAACTCTTCACTCTTGTAATAGACCGTCACAGAAATAGCGTTGTCAGCCCAAACCTTCTGCAAGCGACGAACAAGGTCCATCTGCTCAATCGCAGTCATGTCCTTAGCCTCAATCGTACCATCAGGGAACGCACACGGGAACTCAACAACAACCGTGCGATGATCCTCTGAACCATCAAAGTTGCGAAGAGGCTCAACATAGAAGCCCTTTGACCGGCAGTAGTTCACAAGCACGTCACCCGAAGCCATACGCATACGCTTCACGAAGTACTGGCTGAAGCCGGGGTGAACGCCGGGAGTGACCCCCGGAAGAAGGCTGAGAGTGCCAGAAGGCTTGATGGTTGTCAGACGAATTGACTCCGGCCAACCACGATGAGCCGACCATTCCGCATCTAGCGCACGCAATGAAACGTATGCCTGATCCAGCCAATCAATCTTGTCCATAGCCTGAGCCACGCCCGTAATGCCCAAGCCAAGACGCATGTTCTTAGAAGTGATCTTATCAGACGTGGGATCAAGATAACCTAGAGCAGCGGTAGCCTTCTGCACCTTGTAGAGCAGATGAGCGACATCTTCAAGTTCTTCCGGTGAATCAATCATCGGAAGGAAGATTTCGGAAAGGTTACACGACTCACGGTTAGCCAACGGGATTTCAGCACAGGGGTTAACGCCAACAATAGACGGATCATGACGCCGTTCGCCCATGCGACCAAACTGGCGAGAAGCCTCAAGGTTGAAGAAACCGTAAGGCTCGCCGTTGCCCTTGTAACCTTCCCAAATCATCTCAGGCATATCCTTCATCTGCTCAGGTGAAACAAACACGGTGTTGTTGGACATGGCACGCTCAATAGGAATGTCACCCAAGTCCCAACGCTTCGCCATCAAGTAGTCTTCGTCATCAAGACGGCCAACTGCAATCTCGGCGCTCCGACGAACGTTACCAGCAACCACGATTGAACCAATGATGTTCATACAGTCCAGAACTTCAACAGAAGTGAGGGTGCGGCCAACCGCACCATCCAGAACAGCACAAATCTTTTCGATACCCGAGATCAAAATGTCAGGACCAGAAGCGGTACCACCAAACGTCTTGATGGGTACACCAGCGGGCCGAATGAGATGAGTCGCATACGCCATGTACTGCGGTTCATCGTCGCCACCGAGGTAGCACTCAAAGACCTTGCGGATAACATTGCCCCAACCCTCACGAGTATCAGGAACAATAAAGTCAGCGTCGTTTGCGTCCTGATGGCTGACCCAAGCATCACGAACCACGCCTAGACGCTCCGGCCTATCACACGAGAAGCCCACGCCGCCACCAAGCATCAAACGCTCAACAGCCCAAGAAAAGTCGGTCGGCTTCTGAACGTCTACGAACCAACAGTTCACAAGGCTATCGCCACCAAGACGCTGGTTGTTCTCGGTACCCAACTGCCACAACATGCGGCCCGCAACTGAACCCTTCAGGTTGAACAAATAATCATACAGACGCTTTGCCTCGTCTTGGCTCAACTGAGCACCAATGCTCTGAGCACCATTCACCACTCGCTGAATAGTCTCATGCCACTCCTCGGTACGTTCAATAATGTCTGTACCGGCTTCAAAAATGGGCCGAGCATAAGTTCTCTTATAAGTCACATAGCCCAAACCATTGAAGCCCCACGGGGGCATCTGGTCGGCATACTCGCTAGCAAAGTCGTCGGAAATGAAAAAAGGGTCCACTGTTCTCTCTTTCTGTGTAGGCGTGATTTAGGTGGTTCTAGTATTCTAACGGCAACCCGACAGACGAGACTGTCAAGTTGTCGTGAGACTTGCAAGATTTAGTGGTTAAATGATACCACTCACCCTGCGGGAAGTCAAACTGAAATATCAGCAAGTTTGCGAGCCATGTCAGTTCTACCAGAAAACAACAAAAACAACCCTGCGGCTTTTTCTTCAATCGCAACTACCGCTTTGTCGTTTTTTCCTATTGTCACGTTCAGTAAACCAACTGCACACAATTTACGAACAACATCTACAAACTCAACTTCTGAATTAATCCAAAGTCCAGACTTGGATGTTTTCTCCATAAGAGAACCTATGCTATCACACAACTTACCCTGAGTCAAGAGTGCGTTCAAAAGAACCGCTGAAATTTCTTCCCAGTCCCCAAACAAAGAAAGTGAAGGCCGAACGGTTGCATCGCACAGCATAGACCGTTCGTTCCCAGACAGACAAACTGCCGCCTCTAAAGCATAGTCATGCTCGCCGTGAATTGCTAGAAACAGAACGGCGTTATCCTGCAACTCCACCATCGACAAAACTTGATTCTCGTATACACAGTCTACTAAACAGAACTCACTCGCTACAGCCATCAGCCTTTCAGCGTCGTCAAACGAGTAATGATCTTCCGTAGAGTTAATAACAGACTGCACCACTAAAATCAAATCTAACGTGGAGTCGGCAACAATACCTTCACTGCTTATCAAAAATCCTAAAAAGCGTATGATGCCATCAACGTAATAGTCATCTACGGCATCCAAAACTGCCACGTCGTCTTTAGTCCAAGTTGGAATAGGGAAGTTCGACTCGCTCTCATATATAGGCATACCCTATTATAGCAAAAGCCCCCCAGCCGAAGCCGGGGGGCCTTTGAACTAATCGCTAGGTTTCAGCGACCACTCAACTAATCTCTAGGATCAGGGAGCGGCAGGTGCTGAGTCGAATGTGACCTTGACGAACGACTCTGGACGCTTCACAGCGAGAGCCAGACGCTCTTCAGCAAGCACCACGATGGCGTTGCGGACGAAGAAGTCTGAATGCTGTTCCGAAATACGGATTGAAGCAGCCTCACGGTCGTACAACTGAGCACCAGTACCGAACGCACCAACGAGAGCAGTGCCCTCAGCGATGGCCGGAGTGTCGATGACAGGAATACGCCAGACACGTGACTCTGCACCACCAGCAACTGACATGGCAAGAAGGTACGTGCCCTGTGAGTTCTTGGTGAGTTCAATGTCTTCCCAATCTGATGGGTGGACAATGATGCCAGTCGGCTCGTAGTAGGCGAGGTACGCAAGCGTAGCCGCACGACGAAGAGCGTCAGCCTTGGTGTCAACGACAGGTGTGTTTGCACCTGATGACCATGAGTAGGTCTGAATGCCTGAAGTGTTAAGGATACCAGTAAGGTCCTCACCAGTGCCAGCACCGGAAAGAATCTGGTTGTCCTCGGTCAGACGAAGACCGTACAGGAGTTCGTTGTCGATGATCGAACGCAACTGCGGCTCGTCAGCGAGAACGTTCCGGTGAGCGGCTTCCCAGTGAGCAATCGTGCGAACAGGAGCCTGCTCGCCAACGAAAGTCATGCTTGACTGAGGCTTTGCGCCAAAGTTGTCAGGCGAGCCAGAGACGTACTCAGGCACAACTGAAGCGGCGTTTGTGAAGCCGCTCTGACGGAAGTACTCAATGACAGCAGCGTTGGTGGTGCGTGCCGGGAAAAGGTCACGAACACGGCTACGACGCTGTGCAATCGGAACGATGCCATCACGCTCAACAGCACCGAAGGCTGAAGGGGTGCCTGAAGGCAGTCCTGAGTAGATGTCCTTGGTGTGAAGTGACTTAGCCTCAAAAGGCGCAGACATGTTCACACCGTTGCGTCCGCCCTGAAGTGACTTGAACTCGGCTGAGTTGAGGAACTGATCGCCAACCGAACCACGGCTAGCGGCAACCTCGGCCTCAACGCCCGCAGCAACCTCAGCAGCGACTGACTTGAACTCAGCCTCTGATGACCATGCTGACACATCACGAAGGGTGGTCATATCTTCAATAAGACCCTTGATCTCACGAATCTGGGTCATGTTGTTCTGGAATGCTGACTTCTTCTCGTCGTCAGCGATGAGGGTATTATCCTCAAACTGCATCGAATCAGCGATCTGCTGCTGCTCTGACATTTTCTCGTCTAGAGCGCTCTTCAGTTCGTTGAGCCGACCTTCATCAAAACTCATGTTAGTCTCCTTAAGGTTTGAGTTTCACATACTGTTTAATGACAGGCGACCCAACATTTAAAAAACAATGGTGGCGACACCAGTCACTTATTATGCTAGCACCAACGTAAAGAGAATCACGGGAACTTTTGTAATAATCTGTTTATGCGGCACTAGGTACTAGTGTAATGTATATCACTCAGTTAGATCAAGGAGTCTACTTACGAGTAGACCGTGGATGCTTCTTCGGGAGCAAATCGTTATCAGTCGTATACTTGGAATTAGAAGGCTTACCACTAGACACGAGTTTTAAGAATGCATTGACACGGCCCATAGCCCACTGCTGGCGACCCATGCCCGGACGGTGCGTAGCAGAAAACGCTCCAGCACCTCGCCGCCAAACTGCCTTCAACATCCCTAAAGTTACCTTACGCTCAGGCTTATTTCGCTTCATCATCTTCTCGTTGTGCTCTTTCACTTTGTTTTTTAAAGAAGCCTCAACTTGAGCCGAAAGTTTAATACCACCACGGGTTCCAGAAGCCGTCCCCGGCTTGTTCCGGCGAGAACCCCGAATACGCTCAGAAGGTTTCGCCGGAGTCTTGGGATCATTAGGCCCATACTTGCGAGCAGCCTTGGAACGAGTCTTCCAATTATCAGGGATCAGATCAGTCCGCCCTAAAGAACGTGCCCGCTTCATGATATGACGCTTAGCCGCCTCTCGGTCCTTGCCGAGACCATAAGCCTGAATAGCATTTCGTAAATCACCTACATCACGAATTGGGTACGAACCGTCAGGAAGGGCTAGTCCCCGCTTAGCATAATCCATGCGGCGAGCACGAGTGTAAAACCGCTTCTCTTCGATAGAATCAAAAGACTTCTTAGTTCCCTCCACCCGCTCAACAATGTCTTTGGCCCACGTATATCCCGCATCGCCGCCCCAAAGTGCCCAAGCAATACGGCCATTAGACGGGAAACCCTTCTCCCCCGGACGGTAACCCTCAGCCTTAGAATCGCTCTGATGACGATCAAAATACGCCTTCACTCTCTTAACTGTTCGATAGGGAAGGTTTTTACCGTTTGCAATATCACGAGCACGAGCAATTCCGACCATCGTTCCACCACGACCAGTCTCCCGTCGCCACTTCAGACCCTTCTTGGCTTCCTCAACCATGCCCGCCGTGGGCTTAAACGAGTCGCTTACATCGGCCTTACCCGAAACCAGCCCGCCTCCCGGCAACGTCTCAATTCCACGTGGGCCACGTTCACGCAGATTCTCCCACGTGCGCTGGTTAACAACAACACGGCGTGCCGGTCGCTGCGCTCTCAAAATACGAGAACGACCAGCGCCAGCATTGCCGTGTGCCGCATTATGTTCTTCGGGCGTAGCACAAGGTGCCCACACGCCCTGACGGACCTGATGAGCACCACTACACCCTAAACGCACAGCCGCCATTTCTGCTTCGCTGCGGTTCTTGAAAACCCCTTTAGTGCGAGCGGCCTTCATGTGCATAATATCCATGACTGCCTTCTTCCGAGTTTGGTTCTTTTTCCAATCACGAAATGCAGGATTTCCCAACTCAATTAGTTTCAGTAAATCCCGTGGGGATTCGCAGGGACCCCAAGCATCGTCACCAACTCGGTGCGACCCCGAACAGCCGAGAATACGAGATAGTTCCTCCGCCAGTTTCTTTGTTGGTACCGTCTGCTCAAGCAAGGGGTCCTTCGCCATATTTTTACTCCATGTTAGTAAGCATAAATAGAATTAGAATTCTTCACATAACTATTATATGCGCCTGTATAGATTGCGTAAGTCTCCTTCACGGAATCATCGAAGAATCCCGACCGGTGAAGGTGACTCTTAAAGTCCGGGTATGTGATCGAAGAAAGTAGGTACTTTCCGATAACTTCCCAATCCGCCTTGTTAACCACAATGCGGAACTCGTAGTCTCGTGTGGGGGTGACAATGATTTCGTGAGAAACCTCTGCCGCCTCCATCAAATTTTCAAGATACTGGCGATGACGGGTGCGAATCACCATCTCATTTCCAGAATCGTGTTCAACAATCGAATAAGCGCCATGCTTTGTGTACATCCACATACTTTTCTCCTTTCGTGTGAATCTTACAATTATAGCACGACCCTCACTTGCTTGTCAACTTAACCCACTTCAAGTCTTTGAATAGGTCAGCGTCCTCAACATATTGGCGGATAAATCTAGAGTTCACAGTACCCCGAGCAACAATCTCCCATTGTTCAGCAGGAGACCGATCCCCAAAGTCTGCTTTAAACCGTTTGTGCTCTCGGGAAGCAAACGACTCAGGCTTTAAAAACACCTTTAATGTCTCAGTCTTCGGGTCCCACGCCCAAACTCGCTCAGCCGCTAACGGACTGAAACCCAACTTGTCTCTATCGGCAGGGCGTGCCCGCTCCAAAGCCATAGCCCGAACAGGAGTGATTGGGAGATCAAAAGCAAAAATCATATTTAATCGTCCTCCTCGCTAGCCGTAACTACTCGTAACTCTTCCGTGGAGAGAGGCGACACGACCATTTTTGTAGCGGGGTCACCAATAGGAGTTGTACCTTCCCCAACCATAGTCAAAGTAATGTCGTCTCCGTCTACTTCAGATTCCATAACAGCAGCATCAGTTAAATACCTAACATCGTATTCATCGTTTGAGTTGGTCCGCAACCTAAAATGCTTAGGGTTAGAAAGATCAGTCACCATAAATCCGTTGATGACCATAGCGTCATCTTCAGGGACAATCATTCTATCTTTCATCTCATCAGGAAACTCAATAGACCCATAAGGGGTCACTTGCTTATCCAGTAAGAAAAACTTTACTTTAGCAAAAGTGTTGAAGCGTAGATAGCCTTCTTCAACCTTTGCGTTTTCCTGAACCCATGTGGGGAGTGTCTGTAAATCTAGCATTTTTATATCCTACCCTGATGTTCCACTAAATCCAAATACGGATGCAGCGTCGGTCTCGGCAATTTTAAAAGTATCTAACTTGCCCGTAATTTTAGCAGATGGGATGTCAGCACGCTTAACTTGTGGACCTAACTTCATTACCGGTCCGTTTGGACCGGCCTCCCACACAATAAAACGGAAAGTGCTACCGCCCGCAGCAGAGGGGTCCAGCACAATTATGTTCCTACTGTTTAGGACGGACAAATCAATTTGACTGGCCTGAATATCGGATTGAAGTGCTTCAAGGTTCTTGGTACCCATCGGCCCACCTAAGTCCCCAAGGTTAACAACCGATTCGGTCCACGGCACCTGATGAGGTATATAAACTTCATCACCACCACCCCCGAGACTACCATTCACAAACGTCTGCCAAGGCCCGCCCGAATTGTCCCACTTACTCACAGAAGTGTTGTGCGGATTACCCCACACATCCGTAGATGCCCATTGAGCATCCAACTTGCTAACAATATCGTCAGAAAACATAATTACGCCCGAACTCGTGCTTAACTGGGTCGCATCATCCTTGGTGCGAATATACATACCATCCCCGGCCTGATGTGCTGGATCAGTGTCTCCCGAGGCCCCTCTAAGTCTATGTATGAAAGACGTGTTGCTTTGTGCTTTTTCAGCCCTATCTAAAGACCCCGTATGAGAGCCGTCCGCAAACAACCGACGAATAAACGTACTACGCCCAGACTCATCCGAAACAGATAGACTTTGGCTAGAATAAAATGCTGGAACTTTAGGAGCGCCGTTACTGTGAGTATCAGTTACACCTTTCTTCCCTGAGCGTCGCTTACCTAGTTCAATTGCTGCCCGTTGTGCAGCCTCGGGTGTTAGAACAACGTGGGCTTTGCCTCCAGCCAAAGAGTAAGAAATATCTTCTGGTTTAATTCCGTACTCCGCTAAATGAGTAAGCACTGATTGCATCGTAGCAGGGCTACTGTAATCTGTACCATAACCACCATGGTAAGATGGATCGACGTTACCTGCTTTCAAAGAGGTGCCTTTTGCCAACAAATCTCTAGCCAACTGATCTCGGATTTGAGTTTCAGTGGGCGGAGAAGCATCCACACCAACCTTAGCAAACACGCCTTCTAATGTTTCTTGCGCCCTTGTTGGGTCTTTCATGGCTTCCCTAGTATCGCCACTAACAAACACACGGACCCTTCTATTCAAACCGTGTTCGGCACCACCATTATTTGCAACTTCGGGATAAACCATAACTTTCACATCCCCGAAATCTACAACCCTAATGGAAGTGCCCCCAGATGGGTCGGACGGGAGAAACTTTGAACTGCTGTCAATTGGGCCGTCACCAGACGACAACGTAGTATGACCTTCACTCGCAAAGTCGCTTACGTTTTTGGATGTCCCGTCAAGGGAAGAATCGACCTTCAACGTAGGCATAGTATCGCCAGCAAAGTGGAATACCTTTTGATTACCGCCTTCAATATAATAGTGCGGATCGGTTCCTGCATCAATCTGCTCAAGAAGTTGAGTATGTGCTTCAGGAGACAAATTGAACGATAACTCTGCGTTCTTCACAAACTTGGCTTCACCTGAACCAACACCGCCCTCATTCACAAAATGGCCGGGAGTAAACGATACCTTCTGGCCTTCTAACGCAGGTCCGTCTATAGAGAGTTCGTTGACAATCGGCAAAGGCGCATCTATGCTATCGTCTTTTGCGTCAATGTCCGAAGGACTGTTCATAGCCTTAACAACTCCCTCCGTCGATGACTTTTGAATAGCAGTAACATCGGTGGATGAAAGCGTCAACTGAGGGGCCAGTAGACCAACGCCTTCAGCATAGGTAGCAGGATCACTCGGATCACCATTAGGATCAACAATCTTACCGAACTTGCCAGATGACGCAGGTGGGGTAAACATCTTTATAGACGCTGCCGCATCCGTCAACTCTTCATCGGTCAAAACATCATCAGCAAAATCTTTCCCAAGCGCATCCTTCCATCCGGCGTGGCGCTGAGCAACGAAATCAGACATCTCTAGCAAACGGCCAGCCTCTTCGTCAGTAAGATTACCGACTTCGACCTGACCACGAATTCGTTTCTGAGAAGCATCTACATCATAAGCCTGCAACGCTTTTTGCGCTTCTACGATAACAGCCTTACGATCTTCAGCAGGGAGACTACTGATGTATTGTCCAAATTTTGATCCGAAGAACTCTTCTGCACCGTCAGCCTTTTCCGTGTCATATGGGACGAACGCTTTACCAGCATCGAAAGCAAAAACTGATCGCTTACCGTTAGCGTCCACCATACTGATTCTGTTCCACTCACCATTATCAGGCTCACCAATTAAGTACTGCTGGGCAAGCATAGCGCCCAACTGCTGATGATTGAGTGCAGTCCCACTGTGACTCTTCTTCATGTCTAGAACATTGCCGACAGGCTGAATAATCATCGGACGATTAGTTGTGTCTACACCATCCTTGGTAATAGTATCTGATCCGTTGGGAAGCATCTCTGCGCCACTCTGGAAATACGTATCGCCCGCAAATGTTACATCGGGGACAGGTAGACCCAAATCCTGTGCAACAATCGCTGCTGACGATTCTGACAAGTGTTCTTTATCGTTACGGGCAGGCTTCTTTAGAACATAAAAGTTACCTGTTACTTCATCACGGAACATCCGGGTTGGATAACCAATCGTAGCATTAATGCCTGCGTCGCCTACAGATGTTTCAACATACCGGTCAACAGAGCCACTACTAATCGCATCAAAAATTTCATCATTCAGATCAAAGTCAGTTACCATGAACTCTGGATCATTTAGCGCATCAACAACCCCAACATCTGCTAACAACTCTGCCGCAGCCTCACGCTTTGCAGGTTCGTTGACATCAACCTTAGCCGCAACCTGCTTAAGAGGCAAACCTGTCTGCTTTGACTTCTTTAGCATCTCTTCATTATCGAAAAGCGACGGAGTGTGCTTCGTGGGAGGAACAACATCTTTAGGAATTCCCCCGGAGCCTTTAGTCGGACCAGAGTCAGGACTCGTCATATTCTTAAACATGGCATTATAGTACGTGTTACCCGTTGTATCGCCGTTGACGCCGCCGTTACTGACCCATAAATCTAAATCGGCGGCGATCTGCAAGTCACGGGCTTTACCAGTTGCAGTTGTTGTGTCTTTATCAATGAATCCCGGCACCATGTCCGCAGAAACAAAGTCTACAGCGTCTGTTTCGTCATTACCAGCAATGTTAACTTTATTGAGACCGCCGCTAACCTGTGCGATGAAGAAGTAGTTCTTGCTGGTGTCACCACCGTAAGACCCCGGTAGGGCACCAACGACCTGAACATCATCTGGTGACAATCCTGTCTCTTCAGCCAACTCTCGCATAGCAGCGCCGTAAGCAGTTTCACCGTTGTCGATTCCACCCTTACTGAAAGTCCAGCCGTAGCCACCATAGTTACCCTTTGTGTGGCGCATCAAAACCTTACCGGTGTCAGTGTCCACAACTAGCACGCCAACACGAGTCGTTGGATCGTCAATGTCAAAATCGGGGTCATCAAAAACCTCTGCTGGATCAGCCTTAGCAATTTGTTCTGGCGACCACGGATTAGAATCATACACTTTTTCACGATAATCCTTGCGACTCGCTGGAGGCTTAGGACCTGAAAGGCCATCTGCGCTATTATTGATCACATCGTCTGGAACATCCGTGGTGTCATTCAGATCAGGGTTGTTTACAACGTCTTCAATCTTGCTGTTCGGATGGAACCCATCGGGATCGGGGTCGCCCATTTCTAGATCGGCATTATCTACCAAACCATCTTGCTTAGCCTTTACTTCTCGGTTTGTCACCTCAGCCTTAAGTCTATCCAACGTTGTTTGGTTAACAGGAGAAAGCGGAGGAGTGCTCGTATCGGCTGCTTCCTTATTGAAAGCATCAGTGTAGGCGTTCAGTTCTTCGTCGGTAAGCGATTTGATAAATTCTGCTTCAGAAGGCGTAAATCCATCGGCGGATTCAGTTTCCGTGTAGAACTTGTTCCGCTCTTTACTAAAGCCCGTAAAAGTCAAATCCTTAGTAGACGGCGGCTCTTTAGACTCGCCACGCTTTTTAGCACGGGCACCCTGAATCATGTTGATCGCAGTAACACGATCTTGAAGAACCTTACTAGGAGGACTACCAGCGGCCTCAAGCGCAGCAATCTCAGCAATATGAGCCTGCTTATAGTTCTCTAAGTCGTCATCAGATAAACCCATCAAGAATTCATTAGTAGGCGTGGAGCCACGTGCTACTGCGAAACCTTCTGGCGAATAATCTACGCCGGGAGAAGATAACTCGTCAGCAGGGGTCTCAATGTCTACCGCACCAGCGGCACCGCCAGCATCACCCGGAGGATCAACGGGAGGCTTGATCGAATTTACGATAGACTCACGACGGTTCGGCGCAAGCCGACCCACGAAATCTTCGTAATCCCCATCAAACGACCCGTCATCTTGGGCACGCTTCAACTCGTTAAGTTCCAGCCAATCGTTATACCGACGACGCTCAACACGGACATCTTTGCTATTCTTGTTAGCCTTTAGATACTTCTTGATATCCTTTTCAGAGAAATCGTTGATACCCTTACCCAAGCGGTTTGCCCAAAACGCTGACAACTCGTTAAACTCTACTTGGATAGCGTTATCTACCTTGCTCTTATCTTCGTCAGACAAATCCCGAAGTTCAGGAACGTCTACCTTCTTACGGCGACCGCCAATCGAAAGTTGACTAAAGTTGTCTAGTTTCTCAGGTTTACGTGGAGAATCAAACTTCTTCGGAGCCTTCGGGGCAGTTGCAGCAGGAGCAGCGGAAGCAGCAGGACGGCGCTCACGCCGATCACGGCGAGAAGTGTCAGGATCGACAAAGTTCGCCAGTCGATCCATAATGCCAGCAATAGCATCAAGAATACGCCGACCAATGCTACGGTCCTTTTCATTCTTAGGAGGATTATCAGTAAGACGGCCAGCCTCCAAACCAGCAGCCTTTTCAACAGCCTTATAAGCCTTTTGAATCTCAGGGATATCGGGGTCCTTGAAATCCTGATCATTCAATACGTTACTCAAATTGTCCAAAGCATCCGCCAAAGGCTCGCCGCCAAGCAAATCCTTATCCGCATCAGTCAACTGAGCAGCATTACGTCGCTCTGCAATGCTCGGACCAATACGACCCGGACGCTTGTCTTCAGTCTTATCCAAAACATTAGCGAGTTTATCCATGACATCGGCAAGACCGTTCAAAGCGTTATCATACTTTTCCTTGATTGCTGCACCAAGACGCTCACGGCGAGAACCCCGCTCAAGCCTACGCTGACGGCGCTTCTCCATAGCGTCTTCAATACGGATACCAAGATCAACAAGACTATTTACAACAGTGCGTGGAAGAGAGTAGCCACAGTTACGCCCGAACTGATCGGTGATGCGCCCGCCGTAACGAGTGCCGGGAGGGCACCGATATCGGTTCAAACCGGGGTCGAACAGAGCACGAGCACGACCTCCGCCACGGCCACCCCGTTTAACTTGAATGTTTTCTCGGCTTTCCGCAAAAATTGCAGCCCGAACTTCAATCAACTCGTGATAGTTAGCGGTTCGGTGTGTGAGAGAGGTAATCGTCTTGGTGGATAAGAAAAAAGGGTTAACCGCTTTTCCCTCCGAAACAATTTCAAAAACGGGAGCGTCCTTCGCACGGCGAGGAGCAGACCGAGACAAGAACGTCTCATAAACCCACTGGGGAACCGTCAAAGTTTTACCACCAGCAGTCTGAACACGAATTAACTCGTTCTTGTTAGCATTCACTTCAAACTTGTTATTCTTTAGTTCCCCAAATTCAACAGTCAGCCTACCGTCTGTACCATCGGCATAATTGCGAATAGCCGCACTAGGGTCAGGCAGGTCTGCCGCCCGTCGTAAAGAGGTTGGGAAAACACGACGCAAACTTTCAACCTCGGTCGGAGACAACTCTCCACCAACTCTACTCACACGGACAGCACCAGACTCAGGGATGTCAACATAGACATCACGGAGACCGGTAGAGAAAGCAGGAACAATATCTTTACCAATCTGTCCGCTTTCATAACGATCAATCAGTGTACCATCAGCCAAGTCGTCAAACTCATCAAGTTTACCAAGAGCCTGTAATGAAACCACAGGTTCAAGAATAACACCATCTCTACGAACAGCACGAACTGAAAAGTCTTGCTCATCCGTGCGAGCAAGAACAGTGTTAATTGAAATCTGACGGCGAGTGGGGCTACCCTTCTTGGGGGCAACAGGAATCTGAGCCGCACGGATAATATCATATGGATTACGGTTGCGGCGCAAGTCGCCAATCTCCCGAACCAGTGAAGCATCACGAGCCAAAGCAGCCAAAGCCCTCTGCGCTCCAGACGAAGGAGACCCTACGCCTTTACCGGGAATACCCAAAATCTGAGCACCACAAGTACTGAACTGCGCATTAGTGAAAGTACCGCCCTTTTGGAATCCGGGCGGACACCTAAACTTATTGCGAGCGCCACGACCCCCAGCACGCCCACGACGGGCTAACCCGCCAACAAGTCGTCTAGCACTCGGAAGTCCCCGACCGCCACCGGGAGTCAAAGTTTCGTAAATCTGCGAACGGATAGGGCTACGGATATCTGAAATATCGCCCGGAAGGATAATAGTGCCTACGGCTTGAGCGGCCTGACCAGCACGGCTAGAACTGCCAAAAATGCCAACACGCTTTTCGCTAACTTCACCGTTAACTCCAACCTTTGCCGCATACGAAGAAAACATTGCCGCCTTCATATCAACAGCAGACTGACGGCCAGCAATAGGCTGAACTAGCACGCCACCAAAGTCCCTAGATTCACGAACAGCAATCCGCAAAGGCGAAACTTCAATTATTTCGTTCTGAGAAAGCAACTCACCCGACTTCGCTCTGCGGGCAGCACTTCTAACACGGCGAACACTCCGACTACGGCGTTTACCGCCACGCCCACGCCCACGCTTACCTTTACCCTCGTTGGGCCACTTGCCTGTAAGTTCGTGGTGAAGCCACGCACAGATGCGCTGAGGTTTGCCACCAAACTGCGGTTTATCCATAAGGATAACAACACAGCGGCGAAATCCACCCGGCTTCTTCATGATAGGACGCCAGTACTTTAAAAGTTCCTCAAGATTGCCACGACGAGGACCACGACCACGAGTAAGGCTAGTTAAAGCATCTGCGTTAGGGCCGACTTCTGGTCTTTTAATTTCAGTCAGCATCGAAATCCCCACACCTCTCTAACGGCCTAAACTCGTAAACTTCGTCGTCAACCTCTAAGTATTCTACCTCGTCCGCATTATACGTTGAGCCAAGAAACACTCTGGAACCGACATTGAACAGGGCTTCATTGGCAAGGCTAATCCTTTTCCCTACTTCTGAGGGTTTCATAGCAGCCTACCCCCCAATCAGGAACCTTCGCCCTCCATGAGAGCACGGAACTCATCTAGCGCAGAAAGGAAATCGGCGTCATCTGACTTTTCGCCGTCAGCCTCAGGGGCCGCTGCTTCGGCAGCATCCCCAAAGCCTTCAGGAATCATCTCTTCAAGACCAAGTTCTTTAGCCCGCTTCATGATATGTGCCTTTGCGGCATCGACATCCTTAGCACGCTGATGAGCCATAATAGCATTCTTCAGATCAGCCTCATCAGCAATCGGGAACGACCCGTCTTCCATCGCCTCGCCCGACTCAGCCATTGCTTCACGCTGCTCACGTGAATACATGCGCTTAATTTCAAGTTCGGCCTCAAGAGCCTTGATCTCTTCCTCTTCGCTCATTTCGTACTCAACGTCATCAATCATGTCGTATTCGTCGTAGCCCAAAACCTTACCCTCTACTGAAACGTAGAAATCAAAACTCTTCTGGTCAGAATCAACTTCAACAACATAGACATCTTCATCAGCGAAAATATCAACCATGATGCCCATGACTTCGCCCTTAGCATCAAGTTCCATTTCATCAAATGCCTTAACAGCGACTGCTTCAGCATCTGAAGAAGAAATGATGTTCAGTTCTTCGGCAGACTTGCCTTCTACTAGACTTTCGTCAACTCGCAGCCAGCCAAGTTCATCGCCCTCACCTGACAGGAATACTTCAATACAAGTACCATCGTCACACTTGACATCTACAACAAACATGTCATCAGTGGAAGAGTAACCTGATCCAATGATTTCCCCCGGATGGACGCTCTTAACTACCGACTCAATATCCGCAAGACCGGGAAGGCCGTCTTCAGGAGCGCAGCCGCCCTGACAGAAGTCGCACGGCTGTGCGACAGACTTGCGTTGGAAGCCACACAGGAATTCTTCAGACTTTTCACCATCTTCAGGCTTAGCAGCAGTCAACTTTTCCCATTCATCGTGGGAAGCGCAAGGCATGAACTTGTCACCAGCACCATGTGTACCTTCGCAACCAAGGGCAGCAGCACGCTCAAGGGCCTCTTCTTCAGTGTCGAACATGTCAGCCATGCCTTCGGCCTTTTCCTGAACCTCTTCGGCATCTTCAGACTTCTCATCGTCTTCGTCTTCCATGTGACCGCCCTTACGCATGGAGTTGACTTCAAGAGGACTGCGGCGACGGTAGCGCTTACCATATCCCTTGCCAGAGCCTTCTTCGTAAACGTCAACAGCCTCGTAGGAGTCCTTGGCGTCTTCATCAAGATCAGCGTACTTCTCTTCTGTGATGAGATCGTCGTCGGCTTCCATCTCTTTAAACCGGGCGTCGGTCATGAACATTGAAGGGGTTTCATCTTCGTCGTCTTCAATACGAGACATCTGCATCATGATAGAAGCAGCCTTGGCTTCTATATCACCGGACTCTTCAGGGTCTTCAGCGTCTTCAGGAAGTTCACCGTCTTCAGCCTCAGCCTCAGCCTCTTCAGCGTCAGCCTCTTCAGCGTCAGCCTCTTCAGCGTCGTCAGCGTCAGCCTCTTCATCGTCGTCAGCGTCAGCCTCTTCATCGTCGTCAGCGTCAGCCTCTTCGGCATCCTCATCGTCGTCAGCATCCTTAGTCTCAGCCTCTAGCGCTTGAGCAACCTTTTCAACCATGTCTTCGGCCTCAGGTTCGTCAGCCTCTACAGCCTCAGCCTCTTCGGCGTCGTCGGCCTCTACAGCCTCCACCTCTTCGGCGTCGTCAGTTTCTACAGCCTCAGCCTCTTCGGCTTCATCTACTTCGTCTTCAGTGTCGTCTTCGGCGTCAGCGCCCTTTTCCTCAACAGAAAGAAGCGCCTCAATATCCTCAAACTTCTGAAGATCGTCATTCATGTTTTCACTCATTTTGAACTCCTATTACTCTTGAGTATTTTACTTGACGCCGCTGTCGGTGTCAACGGGCTGGGACACGGAAATTTCAGGGTCAAACTCTAAGCCAGCCAGAGCCGTAGCAACCTTCTCTAGTAACTCCTCATGCTCAACCTTGGTTGAGAAATGAAGATCAACCCCATCTTCCGACTTGAACGTAAACACGGGAACACCCGAAACGGCAGCGCTGACATCAAAGGCTTCAGTTTCTTCACACTTAATGTGGACAACAAAGCCTGATGTGACCTTTTCGCCTTGTTCCATTGGGCGAGACATCGGCGCAGAAGTTAAGAACTCTTCAAGTTCATTAATAAGAGCAAGGGTGGCTTCACGCACCTGTCCAGCACCCCGAACCTTCAGCATCTCGTTGTATGCCATAAGAAGCAAGGCCATAGGGTCCTTCAAGTAATCGGGCTTCTGACGACGCATCATGTGGCCCTTTTCCTCAGTCTCGCAACCGCAAGACGCATCCTTGGCTTCCTCTACTTCAACACCTTCAAGGTAGTTATTATGTGAATTGATGTTAGCGTTGTCATCAAACTTTTCAAGCGCTTCCATGTACTCTTCATGAGTATCACAAGGCAGGTACCCACCACCATGAGAGTGGTAGCCAGAACAACCAAAAGTCTTTGACCATGCTAAAGCAATGTCTGGAGTAGCCCAAGTGCCCTGCTCTGGATTCGCATCACGGACACCTTCTGGCTCTTCAGCATCTTTCTCATCTGGGTCCTTCACCATCATCGAAGTAGGTGCAGCGTCCCCCATCGGAGTATATGTAGTCATGGGCTTGACACGAGTGGGCTTGCCGAGAGTAATCTGCTGCCCTTCACGGTTGAATGTTGCCATCCACACCATGTTTTCACCGGTCTGGAACACAACGCTATTATCATTCATCTCTAGAATCTGCACAGGCTTACGTAGTGCCTGCGACAACATACGCCCCATCATTGCAGACATTGCATCTGCTCTATTAGCAGGAGCGTCCTTATCATCATCCATATCGTACATTCCGCCCTTATCAGAGGTGCCCTCGTTGTCGTCTTTAACAGAAATCGTACCAGTCAACTGGTTAGCACCATGAAGTACTGGAGAAATTTCGTATAATTCTACTTCCTTCAGCATATTTGCCTGACGGCCTGCGTCAAAATCGGCCATAATGGTCTTGTAGCCAATTGACCATTCTTGATCCATGCCGTAAAATGCAACGTTTGCAAACGCCTCACGTCCACGCTCGGTGTTAAGATTGAACTGGACCTTGGCAAAGAGTCCACCAATACCCGCCTGTTTCATCTTCTCTGGTAGGCGAGGGTCGGACTTAGGAACTTCGTAGATTTCAAGAACTTTACCAATCGGCTGGTTCCAGTCGTGGCCCCACACTACACGAGGCTTACGGCGCTTAAGTGAACCGTTGAAAGCCCCCGTGACGACTACATCGCCCACGGAATCTTTATTACCAATGCCTGAAACAAAGGCTTCAACAATGCCCTGCGCCTTGTCAATACCGATCTGACCAGAAATTGCTTTAAAATCAAAAGCGGGATCAGTGTCTTCAACGACATCTGCATACTCAACTAAAGTAGTCATAACTCTCCTTAAGAACATTGCAACACTGCTATATTACACTCTACAGCCAGTAGGATGAAGAGGGTTTATATAAAAATCCTGCAAAGGCGTTTATATATTTATCTTGTAAACTTCAACACACAACGACAGTTAATTGTCAACCCCGGAGGGGCCAAGGGGTCTTTCGGGAAACGGATAGGTACCCCGTCAACAAAAAATGGGCTTCCAACAGGGACTTTATCTCCATTTAATTGCCTGTGACTAATACGCACACGCTCATCTTTTAGCGAAACCCACTGCTTGTTCACTCCGGCATCAGCATTTGAAGCGGAGTCGAAAAGTCCTTGATTGTATGGACCAAGAACTGCGGAATCTACAATCATATCCTTGCGGTTACTACGTAATTTATTGAAAACTGCTTTGACGAGTACCGTAGCAAGAATAACCTTAAAGGCTATATTTAAATCTACCCCATCTCTATCCCGCCCCAGCGAAGCAGCAGCAAGTGCCTCTGCAACTTGGTTTTGCGTCGTGGTATTGAAATTATTGACGGTTGCGAGATGTTCTGAAACGGCAGCGTCTGCTTGCTCAGAAGTCACGGGCTGACCATAGCCTTCTTCGATATTATCAGAAATGGCCTGCTGATAGATATCTTTCATGCCCGCTGTAAGTGGTGCAGTGCTAACAGACAAAGCAGCAATAGGAACTATAGAAGCAAAATTAGCGTCCTCGCCTAAAGACAGGAGAGCAGACGTTGCTGGAGTATTAATCGCTTCTAAGACTTCTTGTTCTTGAGCATCAATGATTGCATCTAACTGCTGAGAAACTTGATCCTCTAACGACTCAACCCGGTATAGTGCTTTATCTTCCCAAGAGGTATATTTAGAAAGATCACCAAACTTTAGATTTGCTGAAAAGGGGCACTCTTCCTACCCTCCGCTTCGTCATCCTGCAATTCACTTGCAACTGATGCGGCGGAGGCTTCGATATTCTCGGTACCTGTTACAGTACCGGCCTCAACAAAGCCACCTTCTTCTGGACTGAACTCTGTAACTACTGACTGCTGAGCATTCTGAGCCTGAACATCTAGAGGTACGCCGCCCTCAACGTTGGTTTCCTCATTCATGGCCTTTTCTGTATTTGCGATTGGGGTCTGATTAGGGTTGGAAAGGAGTGAGTCCGCAATGTCGGAAACAACCTTTTTCCGGCCAGATGCTTCCCTATACTCATTTGCGCTTATCAGGCCCGTCTGGAACTCTGTTAGATTATGTCGCTCACGCTCCTGCTTTGCGAGTACTAGGATTGGGACGTTAGAAACATCAAAGTCAATAAAGAAGGAATCGTCAATCTTGTCAAATGAACGGGCAATAAGGTCAAGGTGCGGAGACATTGTTTCCATCCAAAACACCTTACCCTCTTCCATAGCGTTAGAGAAAGTACGGTTAGACGAGTTACCAATAATTGACTCAGGGACACCAAAAGCAGCAAGAATTTCTTCCTTGGTGACAGTTCTCATCTGAATATATGCAGCATCACGTGGGCTAGCAGCCGTATCTACGAAGTCAGCACCGTCATCTGAAGAGATCACCCCGACAGAACCTGCACGTCCAATGTTGCCACGGAAACGAGAACGAAGTTCTTCTTTGTCCTCATCTGCAATCTCGCTCCGAAGGACTAAGAGACCACCCGGTCGGCCATCGTTAATCAAGAAGTTTCTGTTATAAATCTTCGCTAAGTTTTCAAGTTCAATGGCAACGCCAGCGGCTTCCATTGGCGTCATAGAAAGGTAAGGGTCTAACGGATGAGGGCGACGAATCCAAATAACATTCTCGGGCTTGATTGTACGCTTCTCTTGTGCGTTGATCTTTACCTCAAAGCCTTTGACAAACTTAGTGACATCTGGAATTGGAGACGTACTCTGCGGAGGCAACAAGTGCAGTGCAATTGGCTGACCGCCTCGGCCTCTAACAATTTCCACAAAAGCGCCACGGCTACTCATAAGTAACTGTGATGAAAGACGGTATCTGAAGGCAAAAGCGTTCTCACCGTCGTTGGCCGTGTTGTTGAAAAGTTTCAACATGCTGTGGTCACTGACAACCTCACCGAAAGGATTGTTGTCTTTGCGGAACATCATGGGTAGGCGGGCCTGATTAGAAGCAATCACGTCAATGCATCGAAATACCCAAGTGACCTTAGAAACGCCCTCTTTGTACGCTTTAACAATATCCCAGCCGTCGTGGTAACCCCGACTTTCACCCAGTGATGGGCTATATGAAACTGGAGCACCTACTGAAATAGAGGCTGCTTTCTGCTGACCAGCAATTGCATCTTGAATAGATTTGTTTGAACTAGAGTTCCACGCCATTATTCAGCCCCTAATAGATAGCCGTAAATTCCACAAGCGAAGCCAGCACTTGCCAGACCCCACCCCAGACTGAGTATACTAATACCAAAGCCTATTAGTAGTATACCAGCGCCCATGAGAATATGGGCAACGGCAGAACGATTTAGAATATTCTTCATAGGTATACTGTACCGTTTATTTGTCTAGGAGACAAGCAAATATGTCCTCACAGAACCCGGACTGGGAAAAAATCAAAGAGTATTTAGAGCCTAAGCGGTCTGACTACTGGGTCGAAGAACCGTCCCTAACTCAAAAAGTTTTCCTACGGTCGGAAGGTCAAGAAGTCATGTTCGGCGGCGCTGCTGGCGGAGGTAAGTCTTCGGCGCTTATCATGGCTGCTTTGCAGTATGTGGATATTCCAAACTACAGTGCTATTCTCTTCCGTCGAACATACGCCGACCTTGCCCTCCCCGGCGCTCTCATGGACCGCTTCCGAGAATGGATTATGCAGTTTGACGATGTTCATTGGAACGCAAACCAATACACTGCAACATTCCCCTCCGGTGCCAGAATCACATTCGGTTATCTGAATAACGTAAATGACTATCTCCGTTACAAAGGTTCGGAATTTCAGTTCATCGGCATGGATGAGGTTACCGAGATTAGAGAGTCTGACTACAGATACATGTTCTCCCGGCTTCGTCGTCCTGCGTCTGGCCCTCTATCGAAAGTTCCCCTAAGGATGCGGTGCGCTACCAACCCTGCACCTAACTGGGTCCGTCAAAGATTCTTAGTTGAAGGTGCAGATAATGGGAGAATCTTCATTCCTTCAATGCTTACAGACAACCCCGGAATTGATCCCACATCATACCGTGCCATGCTTTCGGAACTTGACCCAATCGAACGTAAACGCTTAGAGTTCGGTGACTGGTGGGCTACCACCCTTGGCTCCATGTTCGATAGAAACAACTTTGAAATTATCGAACCTAGTGAAGTACCTGAACTCAGTAAAGATACAACCGTAGTGAGGTTCTGGGACTTGGCCGGAACGGAACCCTCAAACTCTAATCCCGATCCTGACTGGACAGTTGGTTGTTTGGGTGCTTTCGATAACGGTATATTTTATATTCTAGACGTTCGCCGCATAAGAGCAAAGGGAGAAAAGGTCGAACGGTTTGTTAAAGAAACTGCTGAAGAAGATGGTGCCGAAATAATGATTCAGATGGAACAAGAACCCGGATCGGCAGGTAAAAACCTAATTGACCAATACGCAAGATATGTTCTTCCGGGTTACAACTTTTCTGGGCAGAGAGCAACTGGCGATAAAGTGACTAGAGCAAAGCCTTTTGCCGCAGCCGTGGCTAACGGAAATGTTAAACTAATTAGAGCAGCATGGAACACAGACTTCATTGACGAAGTATCGTCATTCCCAGAAGCGAGAGTTCACGACGACCAAGTTGATGCTGCTACCCATGCATTCAACCTTTGTGCAGGACTAGGTATGGGAATCAGACGTAAAATCGAAATCATCATTTGAGGAGAAAATATGAAAGTGTGGATCGACCAAGATTTGTGTACGGGAGATGGGCTGTGTGCGGAAATTTGCCCTGATATCTTTGAGATGCACGATGACGGCTTAGCATACGTCAAAGAAGTACCGTGGCCGAACATTAAAGGCCCCAACGGTGATGCAGAGGGACCTGTTTACCAGATGGCAGAAGGTCAGGCAGAAGTTCCTGAGAACTTACTTGCTGACACTATTGATGCCGCTGAAGAGTGCCCCGGCGAGTGCATCTTTATTGAAGTCGATTAGAGAACATCCCAGCGCAAGTGTGGGCGGTACACATCGGGGTGTACAGCAGTAGGGTCTACCCACCAATCTTCATGAATCGTTCTAACGACAAGCGTATACCCGAGAGCGTCTAGAATCTCTCGTTGAGCATCACGAATAGAATCGTTCCTGAAATACATGTTCGCATCATGTTCAAACGTAATGACCGAGAAACGATACGTGGTCAGAGGTAACGAAATAAGCCCCAATAGGGATGTATACGCACTGCCTTCAGGGCGCATAGCCTCATCATAGCCATTGTCAATATCTACTTGTAGAAAGTCAATCTGCTTAGGCCATTGGCCCTCTTTGAAAAATTCGCTATAGTCAAAGGCTAAGGCATCTCCATAGCAGGGGTTGGAACGATTGTCAGTAAACTGCTCTCGCCGCTTATCGTCAATTTCAAATGAAACTCCACGCCACCCAAAGTCTTGCTCCAACACACGAGTGTTGCTACCATCATGAGAGTGGAAAGCGCCAAGTTCTACATAGTGTCCAGCCTGCTTCATTTGCGTCATTTCAATAACAAAGTTTTCTTGCTCGCTATGACTAAACTGCTGAATCTGCATTTTTATCTCTCCAAAATTTAGTAGACGACACCTTTATGCCGTTCGTTGCTGGGTTACCTCTATGCTTGTAGTGGCAAGCAAACAGTAACATCATATTTTCTTCAGGGGTGATTGTGAGATCAATATCAGGAAACACTAACTCTCCACCGTCGTAGTCGTCATTCAAGTAATGCACAGAACTAAAAACATGAACGTTTTCCCGCTTAGCAGGGTCGTCTGAATTGTGGTAAAGATCGTCGTGTAACCCCATGCCACACCCTTCGGGATACACCACCGCAGGTAAAGCGTTGTTTACCACAGCGTCAAAGTCAAACCCTTCTTTGAGCGCATCCGCTATTGACTGGGAGTAGGTCAAGATGATTTGATCTTCCACGTTGTCTGGGCTTCCCCCGTCAATAACATGCCGAGTAAAAAAGTTGTAGCACCGGTCGTGCATCTCCATAATCTCGCCCTTACGGGGAGTCCTCACCATGTGGAGTAGATCGCTGCAATGTGGCGAAAAGTTATAGATAACAGCAAAATCGTCGCTTATGAACTCAAGCATTTGTGAACTTCCAATTTTAACCGATGGCTAAAGTTATCAATCTCTAAAGCGTGCTGTGCTGCTTCATTGCTATCAATGTTTCTGTGAAAGTCAATATATTCACTCATGGCATTTAGCAGCGCCCACTTAGATGAGCCATACATTTCGCTATTGCGCTTTGCAGTAAACAACTCCCGAACAGTCTCATGAACAGACTCTAAGTGTTCTCGCTTCTTGGCTGTACTTGCACCTGACAAGGACCAGACTTTATCCAATGTCTCAGTTATTTCACTGTCAGTGATCGGTACGCACAAACTAGAAACGGTGTCTATGACATGCTGAGACCAGTTTTTCCGCATATTCATTACTTCCTTAGCCTCCCCATCAAGGTTTGCCTGACTGGGAGTATGGCGCTTCCTAATACTAAAATCACACGTACTCACTTCATTGAAACGGTACGTAGTGTTGGTACTGCGCCGACTGTCCAAACTGTAGTAACAAATAGGTATACTTCCATCGTGGGATGACATAACAACGATGTAGTTGTCGATGGTGTCAGTCTCCCCATTGATGGCCTTTATGCTTAAAGAGCCAACATGCAGAACCGCAAAAAACTTTCGCCCTTGGTCTAAAACCCCACAGCCTTTAAGTACTGCTAGTTCACCATACTTATTCAACAGGTTAGTCGCCCTTTGTAAAATCTTATCGTTCTGCTCTATAGCATAACGCTCTTTAACAACTTCCCAATTTTCAAGCCGCTCGTCCACTTCTCTGCCCGTGACATACCGATTGGGGACTTGAACAAACGAGTCTATGAATCTGTCATAAACGTAAACTTGGTTTGCAACAACAGAGTAGTCTGCGCTTGCTGCATTTAACAACTCATCTGTTGAGAGGCCACTATTGTCTATACCCGTAAGCAGGGTGAGCCATGACTTATCGGTCATCTCCCGATCCGCCAATCTTGCCCCGTTCAAAACGACTAGACAACTTTGTGATATTTGCGTCAGCAACCTCTGTTAGCGAGAAGCCCAGTTCCCAAGCGAGACCAGACACGTACCATAAAACATCGCCTAGTTCCTTCTTGATTGATTCACGAGCCTCATCGGAGAAAACTCCTCCGCTATCCCTAATAATCTTCTTAACCTTGTCCGCTACCTCACCGGCTTCACTCGCTAAACCTAATGTTGTGTAAACAACGCCCTGATCTGCCGGAAAAACTGCCGTCTCCTTTGCGGCGGCTTGGTATGCATTCATGTCCATCTTACTCTCCTATGCTTGCTCAGCATGACCCGTAGGTCGTTCAATATAAATATCTTCTCCGGTCTTTGATTCAATCGGAACCCAAGCCGGAGAATAAGTATGTTGCTTAATCTTTCTCATCTTAAGCAACGTACCATCTAACAAAACGTCAAACTCGTCGTAAGTCATGCCTAGCCGTTTCCGCAACTCTTCCTCTGTGAAGCGTTTAGACTGCATAATACGCTGCATCAAACGGGAAAGATATTTGGCAATAACAATACCACGGTATCTATTCATGTCGATGTGTAATAGCATGGCTTCAACATCGTCACACTTCACCACAGTCACAGGAACCTTTTTAATATTCAACTCGTTAGCAATTATCCATCGGTGGTAACCGTCAATGATAGTGCCGTTCTTCTGAATAACAATAGGGCTGAGAATGCCGTATGCGCTTATTGAGGAAGACAATCGTTTATAGTCAGGCGCAACTATATAGGACGAAGACGACCACTTTGCTGGAGCCAAGTCAGACGTTTTACAATAATCCATTAACTTACTCTACCTAGTGTCGTCTTGAATGTCAAGGCTGTCCGCATCCATCAACTGCTGAGTTTCATCCTCTAACAGCGCAACTCGCTTATTATGCGCTTTGGTTTTAGGACCAACTGGGCTGGGAGAACCCATAAAAGAGTTTAATAGCAAAGTTCGGATCAAATGATCTACGGGATAACCATACGCATCCGTGGCATGTTTTTTCTTAAACGTATTTGCGTAAACTAGTGCTGCTCTGTGAAGGCCCGGTGTTAATACATTATCGTCAATGCAGTGCTTGACGCCTTTCCAGCCTTCAGCGGCATAATAGTCAATAGCGGCCTCAATGTCATACTCAGCCCACAACTGCCGCTGCGCTTCAATGCTGGGAAAGCATCTATACAGTTCATCGTAGAAATCTGGCTCTGTACGAAGTACATCAGATAACCGGCGAGCAGCAACAGAATGAAGTGGAATCCCAACCCGCTGATTCGCACCACTCATTGCGGCAAAGTCGTAGTAGTCACAATACTCACCGTCGTGCTCTTCATGGATAAACTTTAGCACGTCGTCGGAAGTCCAATCGTAAATGACTTTAGCAAACCGAAGAGGTATAGCCTTCGATAATTTGAAGGGTCGGTTAATATAGTTCTCATGCAATTTTTGCGTAACGGTGCGGTACCGAATCATTGACTCGTTTGCTCTCACCCCCGTAATGAAGGCGGTGCGTCCTTTCTTGCCCTGCATCGTATACTCGTCAATTTTACGAGGAATTGCTTTCTCAGGGTCAAGACCAAAGTGCTCTGCACGCAAAGCCTGCTCAGGGAAAGGCCGGAAGAGTCTACCACTGCGTTCCCTCTTCTTAGACCACAGTAACACATACTGTCTACGGCCTAGAACCCATAACTCTTGACCTTGCGGTAAGCAGTACCACTCCATGTCAACCCAGTCGTACTCGCTGACACGCTTAACATAGTCTTCTACAGCAGGTGAAAGCATTTCTTCGTCACGGAAAATAGCCTTAACGGGGCCAAGGCCACGCTCTTCGTGAATCTCTTTTGCCAGATAAAGACAAGCCGTAGAGTCTTTACCTCCACTGAACTGAACACAGACCGTATCAAACGTATCGTATACGTGCCGAATGCGCTCTCTAGCGGCATCGACACAAGTCATATCCAAGAACATCCGACGCCTTGGCATATCAACCTCGTGGAGAATGCTGAGCAATAAAGTCTAACAGCCGCTCTGAAGTAGTGTCACCGTCATATGCTGGATTCTCTTTTAGCCATTTAAGGAAAGAGTACCACTTTGACTGCTGCTCAGCACTATCAAAAACAAGAGTGAACTGAATAGCGGCGTTACGTGTCCCTGAACTTTCTGTAACTGTACTACCCTGTGTGACAATGCTTTCGACAGAAGGAGGTGTTGCAGAAGTAGTCTGCTGACTTGATTCCGGTGCTGGGCTGGGGGCCGGGTCCGTAGACGTAGATGTTATGTCGTTGATAACAATTTCAGGAGCAGACCACCCGCCATTAGGATCAACCGCTTGCCCCATAGAGTCGCTGATAATAGTATTTTCGATAGCCGCAACAGAGAAGTCATCCCATCCTAAAGCGTCAAAGAATGCTTCATCATTCCCGATTACATCTGTAAGCATCTCATACAACAGATCGCTGTCTGTCATGCCTAGTTCTGAAATCCTATTATCGGCTAAAGCAAAGGCAAGAGCGTCGGTTGTGGACATGTCAACAACCGAAACAGCAATCTGCTGCCACCCTAGCCGCTTTGCTGCCTCTAACTGGTGGTTGCCCGCAATTACTGTCAGAGCGTTATTCTCATCCGCCACCGCAACAATCGGCTTGACTTGTCCAAACTTGGCATATGAAGCCATAATTGCATCGACATCTCCCCGGCGTGCATTGTTCTCCAACGGACGCAACAACTCAATGTCTACTGCTAGGCTTTGAATGTTATCTGTAATGTTGTGAATCATTTGTCTACATACCCCATAACGGCACACTGCCACCACCAATAGCCAACAACGGGCCATCTAATATTTGTTCTATCATCATACCAATTCACTCTGTTACCCGGCAAGCCTCTCTCAATTAGTGGTGAGTAAATACTCACATTAGAAAAGGATGTTTGCATAACCTTTTCTAAACGATCTTCATGGCAATTCCAGTGATGTGCTGCACCATCCCACCAGTGTGGGGGTTTCTCTTCCAAGAGTGCGGTAATGTCTTGATGCTCCATCGTGGAAGCAACCATCTCCCACGGCTCTTGGTTTTTCGCCCAACGCTGAATTGTTTTATACACGTCTGGCCCGACAGCAAGAACTGGAGCACCCGGTTTGGCAATACGATGCATGTCCGTAAGGAATGGGCTGACTTCAGGCCACGAAATGTGTTCTAGCACGTGCCCTAAGTAGATGGCGTCAAACGTATTATTGGACATGGGGTACGGCTCCCCCACTTCAACTACTACATCTGGCTTCGTTTTTTCGTTGCGCCAAACATCTGTGTTGACCCAGCCTTCAGCATAATGATCACCGCACCCAACATTAAGGTACGACTTTCCGCTCGGAATCATCTCTTTCATTGTTAAAACTTTGCTTGCGATCTAACGTTCGCTGCGATTGTACGAAGCGCATCACAAGCCGTGCGTAATGAATGTAACTTTTCACGCTTTGCCTTAACGAGTGCTTCTGCAACCATCGAATCATAATACAGTTCGCTGGTCTTATACCCAGCCCAACTCTCTTTCTGCTTGACCGCTCCTTCAGCAGCAAGGTACTCTTTGAACCACTGCTTCTTATAGGAGGCTTCTTTTTGCGCATGGTCTTTCGCCAAGACCTCAAACGCTTCTGTTTCTTCTTCAATCTCGCTAGTTAAGCGAATCAACTCACTCTCAACTTCTACCGGAGTGATAGGCTTATTTCGTACAGCATTCATAACGCTATTCTATCCCACATCGCTTAAAGCGTCAAGAGCGGCTTGCAACCGGACAACTTCTGTACCCCAGTCAACCTTGACGCCCGGAACACCACGTTCCAGCAACTCGTCTAAAAAGTCTCTTCCTAATTCGGCTTCAAGCCATCTCGCCCAAACAAGCGGATTCTTTGACTGCGCCCAATGACATGACGCACAGAGCGCAACCGCATTACGCTCGTCAGTCCTAGTGGCAGAGATGCTGCGAGAAATAATATGCGCACACTGAATCTGCTTACCGTTGCCCTTAGTCGCCCCACACCAACGACAAGTAAAATTATCTCTAGTGCGCACGTATAAACTGTGAAGTTTGGTAGCCTTCGCTTTAGCGCTTTTACCATAGTCCGCAGGCATTACAACGGAATGTTTTGATTGATAGGGAAGTACCAGCCGCCATCATTGTGCTGAAGTGCGACAGGCATATCAGGACGATGATTGACGCCAGAATAATGAAGGATCGCTGCCTCACGCCAAAGATCAGGATCGTTCGGAACAGTGCCTCTATGCATAAGCCGAGCGTGCCAAATAAGGACATCGCCTTTCTTTGCAATAAACTGCTCCTTCTCAAGTTCACCACGGTTAATAATATCCTCAAACATGGGAGTTAAGAACTCCTCAGAATACCTAGGCCAGTTAGGATCATTTCGTAAACTGACAGGAATTCTCTGCTTTGTGGCTTCCTGCGTGATCGTAGGAAGGGTGTGACTGCCTCGCACGAACTCAAAAGGACCAGCATCTTCGTGGATATCATCTAGGGCTACCCATACTGCCAGATAATGATCTTTGTTTGAGTCTGGGTTTAAGTAGCCGTCTTGGTGCCAGTTACGAGTGGTAGACTTCCAGCCAGTGAGATTCAAGTGGATGCCCATCTGATCTCCAATGAGAGATTCTAATATTTCATGAAGTGGCTTATACGTTGCTAGTTCCATTAGACTAGGTACTTGGAAGTAAGCGCACTCGCCCGGATAACCCATTGGCCTATCGTGGTTAATACGGTTGTGTTGAATCCATGCTTCCTTATACGCCTCAATAATGTCGTCGGGCATGAAAGAGTCCAAAATCAGTACACCGTCGTTGCGCCACTTTTGCTGCAAATCATTTAGGGGTGTATCGCCCGTCTCTTCTCGGTCAAGCCACGGAAGGTCATGATCAGCAAACCCTCCTGACAGTAAACTAATTTGCTCCAGCAGGTCGGGACATTGCTCAATCGTTGAACCAAAAAGGTTCTGTAGCAGTTCCGTTTTTCCAGTCATTTCTCACTCGTTTCGCTTCATCAAGGTGCTCATCCGTCTTGCACCAACTTTCTAAATGCAGGCCAAGTAACTCAGCCTCTTTGGGATTAATCGTTATCCTAGTGTGGCAAAGTCGGCAAACCGCTAGAAGATTATTAAGGTCTAAAATGCTTCCGCCTTGAGAACGATTAATTAATTCGTGAATATCTACAGAATAGTTTACCCCAACTACACCCGTTTTGCCATCCTTCACTGAAAAGATCACACACGCTTCACAGAACGGGCGCTGGCCCAATAAGTCAACTACTAGTGCCCTGCGATCCACGTACTTATCTTGCATCTTCTTTGAACGCTTTTTTAAAGGCGTCCGCTTTAATTGGCTATCTCCACGCTTTAATGGGGTGCGCCGAAGTGGTTTACCTCTTTTCATCCCAAACCCTTTGATGCATATCTTTAATTGTCCTGTAAAGTTTATCTGCCCCTACTGACACATCAAAGCGCTTTGCTTTTTTCTTGATGTCAGCAGCCACCTTATTCCTGTAGCGCTCATTTTTAAGGTCCTTCAACAACTCTACGTACTCCGAAGGCTCAGTTGCCATAAACCCAATACCATACTCCGAGGTTAACTCTTCATACTGTGGCGACCAAGAGCAAACAAACGGCACCCCTGCCGCAGCATATTCCAAGCCCTTAATATAAGACTTTGCATGATTAAAAGGAATGTCAGTCAGCGGAACGATTCCGGCCTGAAACAAAAATCCATCCTGAAGTTGGTAGGGAGGTAAAAACGGTGAAGTAGATACAATGCCACCGCTAACCCCGATTTGTCTATTGAAATTGGGAAACGTGTGATGATTAATGTGCCCCGTGTGATGAAACACACTAAACTCAGAAATTTTGTTAATGTATGGCCGTAAAATTTCAAGGTCTCCGCTTCGATGCGCTGTAGACCCCATCCAGCCGACGACCAACTTGCCTGCGGGGGAGTCAGTAAATGGTGGCACATTCGCATACTGCTTAGTATTCACATAATTCGTATGCAAAGCCACACGGTCATTCCACTCAAGCATACGATCTCGTAGGAACGGGGTAGACGCAATAACTCCGTCCGAGGCTTTTATAATCTTCTTATACCATTCCGTATTCTCCACTGGGTTCTTAAGAGGATTGGAAATATGATATGCAGCATTCTTTTCACTAAGGCCCCAATACCAGTCGTCTACGTCTTGAATGATTATTTGACCACGACTCTGTGCTTTTTCCATGTCGGTAAGCACGTTCTTATGCATGTATCGCTGCATAACAATAACATCACAATCGAAGTGATCGCCAGAATTATCCCATGAATGAATACCAAAAGTTCCGGTAGAACTGTTATGAGCCAGAATACCTAACGCAACCTGAATTCCCTTTTTCCGAATAGGTGCAATATACTGCCCTATACGAATGTGCCCTGACCCACCCATAACGGGCAGACCCGTGCTAGTCAGCATTGAGCGGGACCAATCGTTAGATGCAAAACCAATCTTCATCAGAACTTCCAGACTCCATCAAGGGCAGCGTACAAGTAGTCGTCGCCCTCGGAATTAACTAAGCCATTATCCTCATGCCAACGTTTGTGCGCAATAATGGCATCACGAAGAAACGTGGCAAGTGACAAAGAGGGATCGGCGGGTTGCCCAAGTGTAATTAACCTATCTACTTCAGCAAGACGCTTCTCAGCGTAAAACCTAAAGCGCTCTGACTTGGTTTTCTGATCCTCCATACCCGCAGCAGGATCAATCACGAAATCAGGGTACGACGATCTCAGGGAATTAATGTCTGTTTCTAATTCACTTATCTTTTCAGAAACCGTACTAATGATTTCTAAAAGACAGTCTTTCCACAATTGAAGATTTTCAGGTAACCGAAGAAAATCTTTGTCTTGCTGAGAAGCGTTGTTCTTGATGTCCTCCGACACTATGATGGCAAAATTGTTTACCTGTGACATGGGTTAACGCCCCCCGAACTCCGGGCAAATAGACTGATAGTCACACCAGTTGCAAAGAGGACCCGTCCTAGTTTCAAACTCTCCCGAGTCACACATGGTCCTTACTTGGTCCCAAGTCTTTCGGACTTCTACACGAACATCGTTTTCAAGTTTCTCATCTACGTCATAGCGTGCAAACTGTCCAGACTTCACATACAGTAACTCTGCACGTTCAACTTCCATGCCAGTCAACTCTTTAAGGAGAATGCTGTAGATAGTAATCTGCATCTTCTTCTCCCACTCATACTGCTTACGAGGCTTCTTACCGGTCTTATAATCAGATATAACTAACTTGCCGTCTTCCACTGTGTAACGGTCGATAATGCCGAAGATCGGTACGCCATCAATATCTCCGTCCATCTTGGCTTCAATACCTTCAGCGTCAAAAGAAGTAGGGTCTTCCATCCCGAAATAGTTTTCAATACACCACCACGCCTTCCAACGGAACTCGTTCTCTTCGCACTTCTCTTTAAGAGCGTGGAACTCTGCCGACCACTTACTGCTCCACAGGTCTCGTGCTAACTTGCGGGCGGTCGCTTCTGTACGCTCTTCACGGGGGTACGTGAACAACTCTTCCAACACCTCATGTACGAACGAACCTAGGTGCTGCGCTTCAGTTGACTCAGTAGGAAGTTTGTCAAGTTTTGAGAACTTAAACTTTAGAGGACATTGCTGAAACGTGCTAATAGAACTAGGCGACATGTACCTCGGGTAGTCGTATGACAGCGGACCTAAGTCAAGGCTATCCTGCATTGGTATCTGATTCTACTGGCGTTTCACTATCAGCCGGAGTCATCGACTTGACAAACTCTAGCATTGACTTAAGTAGATCACGAGTTACATTTTCGTTAGCGAACTCTGCTCCGTTAGAAATTTCCGACCAATGGGCACGACACGCATCAATAGTATCCTGCGCCTGATTGTTTAAAACCTCTCGCAGTTTCTCAAAGTGATCTGCTGAGATAGGCTGGTCTGCTGTATCTTGAGCATATTCTAAGTTCATCGACTCTTCTGAACGGGCGAGGTACAAACCTACGCCAAAATGTTGCGCCGCCTTCTTTAGTGCATCAGACACCGCACCCTTCATCTCGTCGCCAAGATCAACGATGTCACCGTTCTTAGTGCGCTTGATCTTCTGCCCACCAATACCATCCTTGGTAACTGTTAGCGCAGGTGCATCATTGGTCGGAACAAACGTTGCAGTAAGCCGAACATGGGCAACGACGTAATCGGGGTCCAAAGTATCACGGGTACAAGACAAAATCTCGTAAGACCACATGTCCACGCCGAGTACTCTGTTCAACCGAGTAATAACCTCGCTTACTGGAATGTACGTAAGGCTTGCGCCACCCTTTTTAAGTTGCTTCTCAACAGAAGGATCAAAAGGCTCTGATAGGGCTGTTAACATATTACTCACTTATCTCTCCTAATAACTAGACTCTTTTTTGCTTCTCCAACTTCACAGTAGTCGTCGGCATCCAAATGAAGTTCCTTCAACTTGGTTACCTTCCAATAGGAAATACCTGCATACTGTAATGCCTCACGAATCATATCCGTGGGAGTCTTCACGACTTCACCCGTATTCAAATCGACACTACTATCAACAATGCGCTTACTAACATCATCAATAAGTGTCTTATGGTCCCACGTCTTCCGTGGTGAACCGGACTTAATTTCAACGGTTGCACCATCCACCACTACCGGAAGCGGAAGGTTGTCTAAATAGCCAGTGATCATAGACTGAAGTTCATTGAAAATCTCAGTCACATGCGACTTCATTAAATGCATGTCACTAGCAAACTGCAACAACTCTCCCTTATCGGTGGAATCAAAATCGTCACCAAGTTGCAGCATTTGCTTTTCAAGGGAAGCAATTAGGGCTTGTGCTTCGTGTAATGTCGAAGTGGCCTCAGGTAGTTTAGACATTCAGTCTCCTTAATAAATAGTAGATACTTCTATTTTACAGACTTTTTACAAGCGAGTCAAGGTCATTCTTCCGTCTGGTTCAACAGTTGATATAGAGAGTAGTCAATGTTCAACTCTAGCGGTTCACGCACAGAAGATATTGCTTCTTCCGAAACCATCGTCAGTTTCTCCGAAAACAAACGAATCGCATGTTGCTTCACAGCATCTGTCATTTCTTCTTCCGACGCATTGTCACCGAGTATTGTTGTTAGGCCATCAACAATGAAGTTGTCTATCTCCCGGTTCAAGTACCTATCAGATACAGCAATAGTTAAATTATTAGCAGTCCACGATATCACAGAATAATCTTTACCATCAATACCCGTGTCTGGAGCATTAACGAAAGTAATTTTGATATCACCTCGTTGTAAAACCGCTAATACGTCAGGGTCAAAGTCATCATACTCGTTCCGCAAGATCAGAACCTTCCAATAATCTAACTAAGTCAGGCCCAGTGTTTCCTCCCCAAACCCCAACAGTCACCCCGTTGCGTAAAGCAAACTGTAGGCAGTCTTCCCGATGAGTGCAAATATTATTGCATATGGAAATAGCCATCTTGCGCCTAGACGGTTTAGAAGAAAAGAACAACCTATCTTCTCCGACGCACGGGGCGTCCTGAAACCAAACGGGTGCGTCTACATTGAACATTGTAATTTCTCCATGATAAGCGTATTGTATATAAACGCTGTCAAGCGATCAAGTCAAAAGTGGACTTGACAGCCCCCGCCCATCCGAGTACCCTATGAGCAAACTACAAGAGGAGCAAACTACCACAAGACTGAATCCGGGGAATCCCGATGACATAAACGTTCACTGAAGGACCGGTGGGTTACACTCGTTACGCAACTGGTACTTACACGACAAAGAGGGCACGCCTGCCCAAAGAGGAACGATTTGGATCACACGATACACTGGACACACATCCTTGACGGGATGCCAGTCACTGCACGTAGAGCATCAAGCCTTGAGGAACAGGTTCGGAACAGGCAACAGCCCATGCGGTTCCGGCACACGGGCAACTAGAGCCATATCTAGGGAGAGTGGGCATCGCTGAAAAAATAGGCGGTGTTTGGGGTCCATGAAGTGAACAGCCTTGAATAAACCAATTGGGTTCGTCCCAGCCTCTCGTGCGTTAGCGTCAACTACCACACGAAAGGGTAGGTGTGCTATGTCAAAAACAGGTAAAATAACGGCATGTACGAAAACATTAAACTGGAATGGAACGCCCACAATCTACAGCCCCTAAAAGGAAAGCCCGTCATGGAAGTCCTGCTTCGGGGGATAGAATTCTTAGATGAGTACTGGCTATCAGCCGGAACACTGCTTGGGCTAGAGCGGGACAACGGATTCATCCCGCACGACACCGACTTAGACCTTGCTGTACTAGGCTATTGGGACAGAGCACGGTTACCCGACGACGAGTTCTTTGCTGGAAGAGTAGTAAGCGACGGGGATAGGCCCATGCAAGCGGCTTACGTTCACAAAGAAACCCACATCATATTCGACGTTCTACACTGGTGGCCTCACCCCACGAACGATGAACTTCTAATCAACATAAAAGAAGATGGTCATTTGATCAGACCAAAACACCTAGTCTCGCCACTATCGACAAAAACTTATCTAGGTCACGACTTTAGCGTTCCCAACAATATTGATGGTTACCTCACCGACTGGTACGACACATGGCGTATTCCGCAACCGGGAGGTAAAACAACGTGGCTAAAGTAGCGCTGACTGCGGCAATCATGGACTTGTGCCACGAGGGCCACATAAACCTTTTGCAGAACATGCGAGCAAGCGCCGATGTGGTAGTTGTGGTCTTGCACTCTGATGAGTCCTGCTGGCGCATTAAAGGAAAAATACCTATCCAATCGCTTGAGCAGAGAATTAACAATCTAAAGATAACAGGATTGGTAGATGAGGTACTAGTTACACACACGGACGACCCCGGAGTAACGTTTAAGAAGGCGCACAGTCATTACCCTAATCACGACTTCATATTCATAAGAGGGAATGACAATTACGAATTTCCGGGGAAGGCTACTATTATCGACTTAGATATGCCGATCAAGTACACTGCGTACACAGAAGGTGTCAGCAGTACCCAAATAAGGAACGACCTACTGTGCGATTAATATGGCTTCTCGCCGCACACCATTTTGCAGACGTGGCACTCCAACCCGACTGGCTGATAAAACTTAAATCAAAAAGACTGTTCGCAATCTTTGAACATGTTATGGTCTACACGGGAGTTATATGTGCGACAATATACTGGCTAGGGGGAACTGTCACCCCTTGGTTGTTTGCGTATTTTGCTGTGGGGCACTGGCTTACAGATGCATTCTTTTATCAGTATCTGCCTTGGAAAACCGGAAAACCCAAACCGTACTGGCACGTGTACCCAGACCAAGCCTTACACTACTTGCAGATAGTTATTTACCTTACACTAATCGCTTAACTTGTTGAGTATCTAAAAACACAGTTGCTGTTCCGTTAACAAGTTCCACTTGATCCATAGGGACTCCGACTCTAGAAGCAATCGCCGCACGTATCCGAATATCTTCCATAGGGTCGTAAGAGTCTAAGAAGTCACGATCCCCTCTATCTTCAGACAAAACTTCCATAAGAGGAACTGGAGCAGGCGGATCGACACAAGTCTTGCAGCAGAGACGGTCTTCGTTGATCTTAGGTTTACGGGCACTATCCACAGCGTGCCCACACTCCAACTCAATGTGCCACTTAGTTTGTCCGTACTCACCCAAGCGAACTGCCTGAGTGACCAACCGCTTCGGTCCACGTTTACTCATACAGATATCGTACCAGCACCCTTGACTCAAGACCAGCGAAAGCATAGAATACACTTATGGATAAATCTAAACTTCTAGAAGACGCACTCGGTCAAATCGAAAAGCAATTTGGCGAAGGCGCAATTATGCGGCTTGGTGATAACGCTGCAATGGCAGTAGAAACAATCTCAACCGGGTCAATCGCATTAGACCTCGCATTAGGAGTTGGTGGGCTTCCACGAGGACGAGTGACTGAAATCTACGGACCTGAGTCATCAGGTAAGACCACGGTCGCACTTCACGTGATTGCAGAGGCCCAAAAGAATGGTGGGCAGTGTGCGTTCATCGACGCAGAGCACGCACTAGACCCTGTGTATGCCAAGGCAATTGGATGCGATGTTGATTCACTTCTCGTCGCTCAGCCTGATACCGGCGAGCAGGCACTAACCATCACAAACAAGTTGATTGAGTCAGGTGCCCTAGACGTTGTGGTCGTGGACTCTGTAGCAGCGCTTACCCCCCGTGCTGAAATTGAAGGCGAGATGGGGGATAGTCACGTTGGCCTACATGCACGACTCATGTCTCAGGCTATGCGAAAGATTGTCGCAAACCTCAACAACTCAAAGACAACACTGATCATGATCAATCAGTTGCGTGAAAAGATTGGCGTCATGTTCGGGTCACCGGAAGTGACAACTGGTGGCAAGGCTCTAAAGTTCTACGCATCTGTTCGACTAGATATTCGACGCATTGAAACGCTAAAAGATGCTTCTGAAGCAGTGGGCAACAAGACCCGTGTTAAGGTGGTCAAGAACAAGGTTGCTCCCCCCTTCCGGCAGGCAGAGTTTGAGATTGCTTACGGTGAAGGTATCAGCCGAACCGGAGACATTGTAGACATCGCTGCACAAATGGGAATTCTTGATAAGAAGGGTGCATGGTACGCCTACAAGGGTGAAAACATTGGGCAGGGTAGAGTCAATACAAAGGCATTCCTTGACGAAAACGTTGACATCCGAGAAACTATTGCAGACACTATCTACGCCTCTATTTGACAGGCGCTAGCATATGTAGTATCCTTGGAAGTCCAAGAAAGGATACAGTAATGGCTAGAACCAAGACCGTTAAATCAACCAAAGCGCCTGTTGGACCGCCTCCCGGCTGGATAGTAACAGACGTGTATCAACTCTCGCCCCAAATTACACTTTCAAAAGGCGACGAATGCCGAGTCAAAGGCGAGCAAGGCAAGTACAAGTTCATCCGCCACGTGACAAACACCAACCTAAACCCGCAATCAGAATGGGTTGACTTATGGGGAGGATCACATGGTCATGAGCAGTGGAGATCGGTCAGGGTAGATCGACTTAAGCACGTTCCTAAGAAACGCTCCCGCAAAAAGAAAGAACCCCAGTCACCTAAGTGACCGGGGTTCATTCCCTGTTAGGGAAGGACACAAAAGGAGCAAAAGCCTATCCGCTAACAACCATATACTACTACATCACTTGATGGTTGATCAAGCGATGTGGGGCACTACCCTCAGACGAGAGAAGCCGTTGAGTGGTCGCCAACCTTGGTAGCAGCGAATGACTTCACTACTGAAAGGGCAGCGGCAACAGCAGCCGTAGCAGCACCCTTGGCTGAAGCCATGTCAGTCACGACAAACATTGCCAGAAATGTCTGGGCGAATGTCATAAGGGCACGTTCTCCAACCTGCTTGTAGATGCTAATATCCATATATATTCTCCTTGTTAGGGGATTAGGGTTGAGACAATCTTGTCATTGTCTCTATAATAGTGTACCACACCCATTGTGATTGCGTAGGAGCACATTTATGTAAAAGTTATCTCAACTTTTATCTTGGGTCAGTCTAAATGCTGCGTCAATCTCATCAGCAGTCACCACACCATCATCAGCATAGGCAGCGGCCAACTTCTGCAAAACAGTAGCAGTCGCCGTTACACCAGCCAGAAATGCAGCCTTCCACGGCTCAATACCGCCAATCACGCTAGCGCCACCAATAATAGCCATAGCGTTCATTACGAAGACCGCAAAGATGCGACCAACTGTGTTAACAATAAGTTTGCGAGTCTCATTCTTCATCAGAATCACTTTCCTTTTCATCGTCTAAATAATCCAAAACGGTTCCCAGCAAATGCAGCCCTAATCCTGCAAAAGCAATGTAAATCCCTCTCTGTAATGTCGTGGATGAAAGAGTGATAAGTACCATGCCAGTTCCCGCTAAGGTCCAGCCGAGGTAAAGCATCTCTCTCCCCATCCGCTTAATAGCACCAATTGTAGTTTTAAATAGTTTCATTATGCCTCCTTTCAGCGAGACTGTCTTCTTCTAGAACTTTTACTTCCGCCACCAGAATCCCCACTTCCGCCACCACTGGGTCCTCCACCTCCACCAGAAGGGCCACCGCCTCCGCCGCCGCCCGCAGGACCGGCAGAGGTTGCAGCAGTTGCCACCGTAACGGCTGCGGCAGCAGCAACCACAGTACGGCGAGTTTCGGTGTCCACGGTTGAGCCATCGGCCACATACTCGTTGTACGCTTCATCTTCAAAGATGTTAACGGAGTCCTCAAACTCTTCTTTAACTTCACCGTCAGCGTCGTTCAATGCGTCAACGAGAACTTTTTTACCGTCTTCTGGAATTTCATCAAAGTTGTCTTCAGAAACAAGTGCTTCAATTTCTTCGACGGTGACTTCACCGTCAACTACATCCAAGAAGTCTTCAGCGAGTTCTTCGTCCAAGGCATCAAGTTCTTCAACAACTTTTTCTTCAGCGGCGTCAACTTCGGACAACTCCACACCCTCAATATCAAGACCAAGGCTGTTTAGTTCCAGCGCTAATTCTTGTTCTTCTTCCTCAACGTCAAACTCTTCAAAGAACTCGTCAACGGTTAACGCTTCGCCTGTATCTTCGTCAACAAACTCAAACTCAATTTCCTCACCATCTACGGTAACGATCTCTGGTTCAGGCTCCGGCTCAGGTTCCGGTTCCGGGGGAAGAGTTGTCGTTGTCGTCGTTGGAGGCAACGTTGATGTGGTGGTTGTCGTGGTAGTGCTTGTAGTTGTAGTGCTTGTCGATGTAGTCGTAGTCGGGGTTACCGTAGTCGTCGTAGGCGGTACGGTTGTCGTTGTCGTTGATGGCGGTGCCTCCGTCGTTGTAGTTGTAGGCGCTACCGTCGTCGTAGTTGTAGGCGGCAACGTCGTTGTTGTCGTTACAGGTATTGTACTAGTTGTTGTTGTTGTCGGAGGCAAGGTCGTAGTAGTTGGAGGTAACGTTGTAGTAGTTGTTGTTGGTGGAACGGTCGTCGTCGTTGTGGTCGGCGGAACGGTCGTCGTGGTCGTTGGTGGAACGGTCGTCGTGGTCGGAGGGGTAGGCTCCTCTACAGTCAGCGTCACTTGGGTAGACCATCCAGAATAGACACCTAGAGTGTCATTGTCGGCACGCACATCAAAGACGTATTCTTCTCCGAGTCCTCCGGTGCCTTCAAACAAGTCGTAAGACAGAGTATATTCGGTAGTGAGAGCATTTTCGTCACCCACATTTCCAGTAGCGACACCCCATCCAGCGTCGGGGGGTATACTAAAAGAGATGGCGTAGCGTTCGGGATCGACATTTCCGGTATTTGGCTCATCCCAATCCAAGAAAACGCCGTTAGCGGTCAACTCGCCGGTAAGGTTCATCGGCGGGCCAAGTGTCTGCGGAACGGTAGTCGTTGTGGTAGTGGTCGGTGGAACCGTTGTGGTTGTCGAAGTCGTCGTTGTGGTCGTCGTTGTGGTCGTCGTTGTGGTTGCAGGTGTAGCCCAAGTCCAAGTGTTTTGAACAAAACCACAAAGTGTAGAAGAAGTCAAACCTTGACATGTGTCCCACGAAGCGTTAGACGACCAGCCATTCGGTGCAGAGTTGCTGTTGATGGAGTTGAACTGAGGATTAGTGAGCAGGTTGGTGAGGTCTGTCCATTCGGTGCTCCCATCAAGTTTTGCTTTGAAAGCGACTTCTTTGATTTCGGTTCCGTAGTTCCCTCCCGAACCTTCGCCATCTTTTGCCCAGATACGAATCTTAACTGTGTCCCACGATGTTGAATCTTGCACATTCGTAGAGGTAGACGCTGAGAACCAAAAGGAAGGAACCTCAACCCAAGATGTTGGAGCAGATGATGTCAAGTTGCCTTGCAGTAGGTTACCTGCCGAGTCGTAAGCGGCATACTGGGTCGCCACGTAATCGTTAACATCGTCGGACCGTTTAACAAGAGGGGTCACAACAATTGAATCAATCTCTCCCGCATACGAAGAAACGTCAATTGTTTGCTCAATGTATGCGGGGGTGTAAGAGAATCTGACCCCGTTGTAGGTGCTGAAGTTTGTTGCAAGCGTCAGGTCAGTGACGAGTGCGTATTCACCATTTTCGTAACCCGGACCAACCTGACCGGGGTAGTAGCCCGCCCTAAGGCGGTAAACGCCTGCATCCAGCGTGGTGTCAATCTTTGCTGATACACACTGGTCTTGAGCGTTGTGGTTGCCGTCATCATTTCTGGTAATCATCGTGCCTGACAGGTCGTACAACCACAAGTACGGGTCAACCGTTACCTCATTACATGACTGATTGCTGTTGCCGTAGATAACGACATGGGTAGTGTCCTGCGAAACTTCAAAATACCAGTCAGATTCTTCAGTAACTGTGTACGAAGCGGCGGCTGCTGGGACAGGAGCAAACCACGCTAGTGCAAAAACCCACACAAGCGCTGCTTTAGCCATTCTCTTGTAGGTTCTGCCCTTGCGCAGCATAAAAGTCCCCTACCGTACCACTAACACCTACTGTTATTGTATCGTTGTGGGGACTTGCCAAGTGTCAATCAAGCGGTATAATAAGACACATGCCGACGTATACATACAAATTTGTTGAAACTGAAGAAACTATAGACGTGTACCAGTCTTTTTCTGATGATACCTTGACAGAACTAGAGCATCCTGAAAATGGTACAAAGATGCGAGTTAAAAAGGTGTTCCACTCGCCAGCGGTGACCGGTGTAGAAAACGTACCCAAAACCGTGTCCCCCACCTATCGGGCCGACCGATCTGCGGTCTGGAACAGCGCACAACAGGAGTGACATGGGACGCCTAACTTTTCTTGTGGGAACAATGTCATCCGGCAAAACTACACATCTTCTACAAACACACTTCAATGTTGAAGACGCATTCCCCGGTCAAGTTTTGCTTGTAAACAAAAATGACCGCTCTGGTGATTCAGTCTGTTCAAATCGGATGGGCGGCATGTCCATCTCGTGTGGCGTAGACGACAATACTAATCTAATTGATCTCGTTTCTGACACAGAGAAAAAGAATGAAGAAAAAATTCTATACATGTTTGCTGATGAGGTACAATTTTTTTCTGAGGAACAGATTGAACAAATGGCGCACCTCTGTGATGTAAATGACATGACCATCAATGCATACGGTCTTCTAACGTCTTACAAAGGAGAATTGTTTAAAGCCACTAAGAGGCTGATCGAACTAGCCGACAGGATTGTCCAGATCGGTAACGGTATGCGGTGTTGGTGCGGTGCTATGGCCACGCACAATGGTTTGTATTTAAACGGGATGAGTGCATCAGCAGGCTCAGATACTGTCGTAGATAATGAGTCAACCGTAGATTACCGGGTCATGTGTCGCAAGCATTTTCTAGAACACATCGGCTTCCGCTCAAAGAGCGACCTGCACCTGTAGTACGCCACCATCCTCGGAAAGCACAGTAAGGTCAAGTCCTTCAAATAAAATATTGGCAACCTGCATCATATCGTCCACAGCCAATTCCCGGTCTTCGTCATCAGGATCAGACAGGTCCACTAGCGTGTCCACGAAGTAGTTAAATAATGCCATTCTGGCTTGTTCAATGTTTTCTTCAGACATGCTGTTATTCTAGTGCCAGAAAATTTTCTGAGCAAGCAGTCTTGACAGCATGTGACGGGTCGATTATAATACCATTACTGCTTGAGAGAGCAGCATCTGTACATAGCGAATATGATAGGAGAAGAAATGAGCAATGCAGATATTACAGTAAGCGGAAACCTCACAGTGGACCCGGAACTTAAGTACGGTGCCAACGGCAACGCACGGCTATCGTTCTCGGTAGCGTCAAACAAGCGTTTTCAGGTCAACGGTGAGTGGCAGGAAGAAACATCGTTCTTCAACGTTGTTGCTTGGCGAGGAATCGCAGAGCAGGCTGCTAACGTGCTTGAGAAGGGTATGCCCGTGATCATCAAGGGCCGTCTTGAGCAGCGTTCGTGGGAAAACGCAGAAGGCGAGAAGCGCTCAACGGTAGAGATCGTTGCAGACGCTGTTGCTGTCAACACGTTTGGTATTGAGAGCCTTGTACGTCGCCGTGGTGGCGGAGGTGGAGGCGGTGCAAGCCGACCTGCTCCTCAGCAGAAGGCAACGGTTCCCGAACGTGATCCTTTTGAGGACTTCTGATCAAACACACGAAAGGAGATCGGCCCCCCGAAAGGGGGGCTTCTTCTTTTCTGGGATTGACAGATGATCGAAAGGAGGCTATGCTTATCTCATGGAAAAGACTGAATGCAAAGCAGTCGTTGAACTGCTAAGCGTAACTTGGGACAAGTCACTAGACACCGCATCCCTAACTGTGCGAGCAAAGGGATACTGGGAGTTCATCCACGACTTGCCCTACGAAGAAACGAAAACAACTATCAAGCGTATGGGGATGGCTGGACGCAAGTGGCTTCCCAAGCCCGGAGAACTGCGTATCGCCACGCTATCCCACATGAAAGGCGAAGAACTTCCGCCCGAGCCTGAAGAGGCGTGGACCATTCTGCAAGCCATCGGGCAGAAGATTTACAGCGGCACTTACGACTATGTAAAGCCGCATCCCGTCCTTGCGCAAACCATTCGCAGGCTTGGTACAAACGCCACGGCCTTGACAACCAACTCAGATCGTGCTATGTTTACCTCCTTGTACGAGAAGACTAGAGAGGCATATATTTTGGAGCATTATGGAACCGATTGATAACGTACTAGCACGAGTCAACCACACATCATCAGGCAAGAATCAGTGGGACGCTACATGCCCCTGCCGCAGCGACGACGACAACCCTTCTTTGCGGGTGTCAGTTGGCAAGCAAGGTCAGGTTCTCATGAAGTGCCTGCGTGGTGGCGGATGTGAACTAGGAGAGATTTGCGAGTCTATCGGCCTAGATGTTGGCGACCTGTTCCCCAAGGACGCACCTAAGCCCAAGAAGACCAAGTTAGACCTTGTTGACACATACAAATATTTCTATGCAGACGGCACTCTGGCAATGGAAGTGTTGCGCTTTGTCGATGACAACGGTAAGAAAACTTTCAGGCAACGTCGCCCCGATGGAGACTCGGGAGGCTGGAACTGGTCAACTTCAGACATTGAGAAGCCTCTGTACCGCCTCCCTCAAGTTATCCACGCCAAGGAAGAAGGCCGTCCGGTCTACGTCGTAGAAGGCGAGAAAGACGTACACAGCCTAGAGGCTTTGGGCAAGACTGCCACGACCAATCCGGGCGGTGCAGGTGCAGAGGGCCAGAACAAATGGATGCCTCATCACACTGAAGCGCTTGCTGGGGCGAACATCATTATCATCTGCGATAACGATGAAGCGGGCTATCTGCACGCACGATCAGTTAACAATATGCTCACCGAAGCGGGATGCAACGTCAAGGTTTTTAAGCCCGGAAAGTACAACGACGTTTCCGATCTTATCGACGCTGGCGAAGAGTTAGCGGATGCGCTTATTCCGTTTGATGATACGGCCATTCCTGAAACTGACGAAACGGACGACACTGCGCTGAACAAACTGATCAGTAATCTTTCCGACCTGCAAGGACAGGAGATGAGCGAAAGCCTTCTCATGGGGCGGGTAGCATCACACTTTGATTCCTTCATTAGCACTAAAGACCGTCAACACGAAGATGGCGGTAATCTTGTTGAGTGGTCACCGTTCCTAGAGACAGACGTAGACCTCTCGTATGACTGGGTAATCCCCAATGTACTAGAACGTCAAGAACGTGTCATCGTTGTCGCTGCTGAGGGTGCCGGTAAGACTACCCTCGCCCGACAGGTTGCGCTCATGTCATCCGCAGGTATTCATCCGTTTCGCCGTGATGTAATGCCTAAGGTGCGTACTCTTATGATTGACCTAGAAAACCCTGAGCGAATCATTCGCCGCACATCCTTGCGCATCTATGACAAGATCAAGTGGTTTGGTAAGCATGAAGACATGGACGCACACCTGCTGATGAAGCCTGACGGCGTTAACCTGCTGACACCCAAAGACAAGGCGCTCATTGAAGAGCATGTGGCTATGGTTCAGCCCGACATTGTTTTCTTCGGGCCGCTATACAAGGCATTCATTGATCCGGGTGGACGCACAGCAGAATCGGTCTCAATCGAAATCGCTAAGTTCCTAGACTACATCAGGCATACATACAACTGTGCGCTCTGGATTGAGCATCACGCTCCGCTAGGCTCAGGCGGTCAGCGAGACCTGCGCCCGTTCGGTTCCGCCGTATGGTCACGGTGGTCAGAGTTCGGTCTTGCGCTTGCACCCGACCCCACTGATCCTGAACTGATTGAGTTCAAGCACTACCGTGGACAACGAGAAGCCCGAGAATGGCCTGCTCTCTGTAAACGTGGTGAGTCATGGCCGTTTGAAGTGGTTGAGTTCTCACAGTACCAGAACAGTGTCGCACCTCAAGGGTCCGGGCGAACTGATGAAGAATTGAACGAAGCATACCAAAACGAAGAGTTTGATGATGAAGTGACACCTTGGTGACATTTATCATCTAAGCGCCATAGGAGTTGACTACAGGTGACCAATTTACTAGAGTATTAGCAAGTCGCTTCACCGTACCGCTAACACCTAGGTACTCTGAGCGCCGGTTAGCCCCTCACATGAGGGGTTAACTCATTTCTAAGGAGAAAAGTGAGTAAACGAGTACTACTAACAGGTGGACTAGGATTTATTGGTTCCCACACTGTTGAACATTGGCTAAAGAACACGGATTGGGAAATTGTTGTCTTGGATTCCCTCCGGTTCTCGGGACGGGTAGAGCGCCTAACTGATATTGATGGTTACGACCCAAGTAGAGCAACCGTGCTGTGGCACGACATGCGTGCTCCCTTCCACGACCAGATCAAGCGTCAAATTGGCGATGTAGACTATATCGTAAACATGGCGTCCGACTCACACGTAGATCGGTCAATCACCGAACCAGTAGACTTTGTACAAAACAACGTAAACCTCGTACTTAACGCTTTAGAGTACGCACGAGAAGTCAAGCCTGAAAAGTTTATTCAAGTCTCAACAGACGAAGTATACGGTCCAGCGCCCGCAGGTCACGACCACGCAGAAGGAGAGGCCCACCGACCCTCCAACCCGTACTCTGCTTCCAAGTCCGCACAAGAATCAATCGCATACTCCTATTGGCGAACCTTTGACGTACCCGTCATCATCACCAACACGATGAACAACTTTGGCGAGCGCCAGCACCCAGAAAAGTATGTACCGATGGTAATCAAAAAGATTATCGCCGGAGACAAGATTGACATTCACAGTAAGCCAAACCAAGACGGCAGTTGGGAGATCGGCTCACGAGTATGGCTACACGCCAGAAACCACGCTGACGCTATCCAACACATCATTGAAACCGTGGATGTTGACTACTACATCGACAGTATCGCCACACCCGACCTACAGCGATTCAACGTAGCAGGAGAACAAGAGATCGACAATCTCCAAATTGTAAAAATGATCTCTGACATCATAGGCCAAGAACCAGTATACGAACTTGTTGACTTCCACTCAAGTCGCCCCGGCCACGATTTGCGATACTCATTAGATGGTGGTAAACTGAGAGCAGCAGGATGGGTGCCGCCAATGACCGTAGAAGAGTCATTTAGACGGACAGTCGAATGGACGCTTAACCACCCAGAGTGGCTACAAGACTAAGAACAAACAAAAGGAGCAACATGACAAAGGAACTAACCGTACTAGATAAAGGCTTTATTCGCCTAGACGCTGCATCCGCAGACGACTTGAGCGTGGTAAACGCCGCACGAGTTAGTTTTGGGGTACGGAGTGATGAACTGACAGAAAAAGACAAGGGACTGATCGGTTTCCTGATGCGAGAACAGCACGGAACGCCTTTTGAACACAACTTTTTTAGGTTCCACATTAAAGCACCCATCTTCGTTGTACGAGAATGGTTCCGGCATCGCATCGGATGGTCATACAACGAATATTCGGGACGCTACTCAGAAATCCCGACCGAAGCCTACATCCCAGCCGCCGAACAAATGCGCACACAGGTAGGTAAGCCCGGAGCATACACATTTGAACCAATGGAAAACTACCAGTTCTCTAAAGATCGAATTAAACTTTCATACGCACAAAGTTTTGGAGCCTACGAAAAACTTCTACAAGAAGGCGTAGCCAAAGAAGTAGCCCGGATGGTGCTACCCGTCGCCACATACAGCGAATTCTACGCAACAACAAACGCCCGAGCACTTATGAATTTCATAAACCTCCGAGGCGACGAAACTGCACAGTGGGAAATCCGACAGTACGCACACTCACTGGAGTACTTCTTCCAAGAAGCAATGCCCGTCACACACAATCACTTTGTACAAAATCAAAGAGTAGCCCCGTAACAAATTGTGCTAAAATAAAAACATGAGCGAAATAACGATTATCGACAACTACGAATACAACGGTGAACGCACAGACACCGCCGAGTTCTACGAAAAACACGGCTTTGCAATCATCCCCAACGCTGTCCCTGACGAGTCACTAAACATGTACGGCGAACGCTGGGACGCCGAATTCGACACACCCGATAATCCCAACTTTGTTGGATGGGAAGACGACAAAGCATACATGAACGTCCCCGAACTTAAAGAAGTACTCTGCCATAAAGGTGTAAACAACTTCTTCAAAGAAATCGACATCGCCGTAGCACTACACGTCACCAAAACACGGATGACAGTGCAACACACCGGATGGCACCTAGACGCCACACACCCCCACGACGTAGGGCCAAAAAACTACGTCGGAGGCATGGTAGCACTAGGAGACTGCAACGAAACAAACGGGGCAATCGAAGCCATCCCCGGATCACATAAATGGGACCTAAACTATCGGGAACGCTACAGCAACCCCGACAGAACAAGTCACCCAAAATCGGCAGAGTTTGAAACCCACCGGCAAGAAACTAATGCCCCAATCGTGCAACTCCACGCCCGCCGAGGCGACCTACAAGTATGGCACGGACGCTCAGTCCACCGAGCCGCCCAACCCACACAAAACAACGTAAAGCGCCCAGCAGTCGTAGCACACTGGTGCAACCGGCTCGTAGCCGAATCAGAAGTAGAAAAAGCGGGAGGACACGTCCCATACGAAATCATGGCAGACGACCTCATCACAAACAAATCAAACTCCAACGAACACTTCTTCCAACGCTGGGGAGACGACGGCGGATTCTACTACCCCAACTGCACAATCACCCGCACATGGCTAGGACGAAACTTCCCCGAAGTCCCCTACGACCGAGTACTATGGGAAGACCTACCATCATACGGTATTCAACACGACATGGGTGACCCCGACCTGCTACTACCAGACGGCGGCGGCAACTACTAAAAGTTGCCCACCACACCCAACTGTGGTAAACTAGCACGTATGGAACCATACGGATTTTACCCACGATACACACAAACAGTTGACTACCTAGAAGACGCCAACCCTGAAGCACTCTTCGCAGACGGGCTAGAAGGAGCCTGCATAGGACACACCGAAATCTGGGACAACGACGGCAGACGCCGAGCGCTCGCCGTATACAGCAAACAAAAAATTATACAACACTTCGTAGAAGACCACTACATGACCCCAGAATCCGCAGCAGAATACGCCGACTTCAACATCTACAGCGCATACATGGGACCAAACACGCCCCTATTCGTAGACGAAACCTACAACGCCGTCCCCTACACAATCCAGCCCGTGCTACCCGAAGAAATGTACGAATTTTGAAAAGACTCTACCTCAAAGGCACAAACCTCGTCCTAGACACACCATACAACAAAGACGAAGTACAAGCCCTAAAAACATCATTCCCCAACGCACGCTGGGACAAAATCAACAAACACTGGACAATACCCCTCGCCGCCCGCAAACGAGCCATCGCCTTCGCAAACTCGTGGAACATCGACGTGGACGACGACCTAATCCGCCTACAACTACCAGAACACCCCATAGGCGAAACCACCATCAGACTTGAAAAATCAATCCTACAAATCGTCGTACCCTACGACACCCTACAAATCCACGACCTCAAAGCCATCCCCGGCATCAAATGGAACCCCCACCACAACCACTGGGAAACCCCCTACACCAACGTACACGAACTCATCCAATGGGCAGACAAATACAACCACCCCATCCCCGAACACATCCGCACACAAGCCAACATCGAAACCCAAAAAGCCCAACACGCACAAAACCTCACACAAGCCACAGACGCCAAAATCACCATCCCAACCCTCAAACTAGAACTCTACCCCTACCAACGAGCAGGCGTAGCCTACGCCGCCGAAAAACAACGCACCTTCATCGCAGACGAAATGGGCCTCGGCAAAAGCATCCAAGCCCTCGCCACCACAGAACACACAAACCAATACCCAGCCCTCATCATCTGCCCCACCAGCCTCACAGAAGACTGGAAAACCAAAATCCAAGAAGCCCTACCCCACCGCACCATCCAAACCATCGAAGGCCGCAAAACCCCCGAACTGACCGAAACCGACTACACCATCATCGGCTACCCAAACATCCACGCCCAAAAACAACACCTCAACAACCAACACCACAACACCCTCATCCTAGACGAATCCCACTACTGCAAAAACCCAGACGCACAACGCACCAAAGCCGCCAAACACATCGCCAAAAACATCCCAACCACCGGCAACATCCTCCTCCTCACCGGCACACCCATCACCAACATGCCAGCCGAATACGCCCCACAACTCGAAATCCTCGGCCACATCGACAACTTCGGAGGCCGCTGGAACTTCTACAAACGATACTGCGGAGCCTACAGAGACAACTGGGGCCACTGGCAAATCCACGGCTCAACCAACAACAAAGAACTCCTCAACAAACTACAAACCCACTGCTACATCCGCAGAGAAAAACAACACGTCCTCACCGACCTCCCACCAATCACATACAACACCATCCACACCACAATGGACAAAAAACACCGCACAATGTACAACCACGCCCTCAACGACCTCCAAGAATGGTACACCCAACAACAAGAACAAATCGCCATCAACGAAGGCACCAACCCCAACCAAGCACGAATCCGAGCACACTACGCAACACAAAACTACGAAACCCTCATCCAACTCACAGAACTCAGAAAAATCGCCGCCAACTCCAAAATCCCCCACGCCCTAGAATGGATCGAAAACGCCAACAACTCAGGACAAAAAATCGTCATCGCCGCCCACCACCGCCAAATAGTACAAACCCTAGCAAACGAACTAAACGCCCCAATGATCATCGGAGGCCAAAACCCCCAAAAGACCGAAACCGCCAAACAAGAATTCCAACATAACACAAACTGCATGAACATCATCATCTCAATAGACGCAGCAGCACACGGACACACCCTCACAGCATCAAACAACATGCTATTCATCGAAGCCCCCTGGACACCCGCCAAATACCACCAAACCTGCGCCCGAATCCACCGAATCGGACAAACCAAACCCGCCACCATCCACAACCTCATCAACCCCAACACCATCGACCAACACATCTACAACACACTACAAAACAAAACCCAAAAAACACAACCAGCAATCACACCCACAGCCATACAAAACATCCTCAACACAAAACCCTGACATAACACAAACCAACCAACCCATAAAAAATATGTCACAAGTCCGCCCCCAGATGGAGGAGGCCGTCGGAAAGTCCCGGGCATATCACATGACCCCTTCGATGTCAAGTCGTGTAACGAAACTGTAACATTTGGGGTCGGGTGGTGATGCGAACATGTGTTCGTGTGGGTTGGTGCGTGTGAGGGTGCATGCGAACATGTGTTCGTGCGAACATGTGTTCGGTTGGGGTCGGGTCGGGGTCGGGGTGCGAACGTGTGTTCGTGTGCCGATGGGTCGGTCGGTGCGAACGTGTGTTCGGTCGGCGTGAGCGAACGTGTGTTCGTGGACGGGCTGAGGTGAGGGGTGCGAACGTGTGTTCGTGCGGGTTGGTTCTGAGCGGTTGGGTTGGTTGTCGGGTGCGGGTGCTGAGCGGGTAGCTGAGCGGGTGTCGGGTCG
>Ga0213859_10000019_pt1 | contig 68493 bp, 124 predicted proteins | sample PICome_2_FD_160133 | JGI IMG/M metagenome (GOLD analysis project Ga0213859, IMG submission 160133) | Coastal seawater microbial communities near Pivers Island, North Carolina, United States - PICO304 | ecosystem: Environmental > Aquatic > Marine > Coastal | place: USA: North Carolina...
TGTATCTATTTATACTTGTTGTTCAGCACTATGTGATCTTCCTTGAGTTAAATCTCCTACCTCTGTAGCATCTGCGTCCGTTGCAAAAGGAAATTTTTGTATTCGTGGTCCTTCAGTAGAAGGAGGAGTTGAACCGCCAGAATCATATCCATTTGTTGTAGATGATTGGCCACTTCCTGAACCTACATTCATCGATAAATTAGCAATATCAGCGGCATTACCATCTGATGCAAAAGAAAATTTTTGTATCTTTAATTTAAAATTTGGAAAACCTCCAGTAGCATAACCATGAGTTGTAGAACTTTGCGCACTATGTGAAGAAGTTCCTTCAGTCAAATCTCCAACATCAGATAAAAGAGTATCCACTACCATAGAAAATTTTGTTATATCATCTATAGGCACTCTAGAGAACGGATTACCGCCAAAGCTTGGAAATACCCTACCTCCTGATGAATATCCGTGTGTATTTGAGGAATGTCCTCCCATGACCTCTGTTGTTCTATCTTCGTGAAAGCTTACTTCTCTTGAATTCGCATCGGTCGCAAATGGAAACTTTTCAATATATCTAGCACCTATAGCAATCGGAGGCATTTTTCCGGGTATAATATAACCATTCGTAGCGGATGATGTACCAGCAGCAAGTGCTGTTGGACCATCGCTTATATCTCCTACATCAGTAGCATTGCCGTCTGATGCAAAAGAAAATTTATCAATAGTTTCTCTATGAGAAGGTTGTGTAGGTCCCGCGCCAGTTGGATCATTTCCACCAGCTGTATATCCATGAGTAGATGATGATGAACCAGCTGATGTATCTCTTCTTTGAGTTAGGTCTCCAACGTCAGTCGCATTAGCATCACTACTAAAAGGAAATTTGTCTATTGTATCTCGCCTTGTGCCGTTTGAGTTTCCTCCTGAAGCATATCCAGAAGTACTTCCTTGAAATGAAAAAGTTTGTGATTGTTGATTAAACAATTTAGAAGTATTTAAAGTGTTAACTGTTAAAGTGTCGACATTTATACCTCTATTCGCAGTATTTCCGGTTGCTAATACAGAGTCAATATTAATACCACCATAAATTAATTCACCTGCTCCATCAGATACTAGAGCTTTTCCTAAAGCTCCTGCTGAGTCCGGCAACGTATAGACAATATTATCGCTACTATCTATTAACGCTATTTTATTTCCTTTTATTTGTAAATCAGCCATTTATGATTGGTGTCCTGTCGATTCGCCTCTACTTTTACTTATATCTCCTACGTCAGTAGCAGTACCATCACTACTAAAAGGAAATTTGTCAATAACATTTGTGAAAACACTTTGAGGAAGTACATATCCACCAGATGTATATCCATGAGATATAGAGCTTTGACCGGCACTAAATCCTCTTGCTACACTTAGATCTCCTACTTCTGTGGCGTTTGCATCTGAACTAAAAGGAAATTTTTCAATTGATGTTATGACAGTGGTAAATAAAGGTGAATCATTGTTACCACTTCCACCAGCTACATATCCATGTGCTGTTGATGATTGCCCGACACAGTGTGCTTTTTCTGCGGCTAAATCACCAACATCAGTTGCAGCAGAAGTATTAGAAAATGGAAACTTATCTATTATATTTTTACGGCTGAAAAAAGGAGGACTAAGACCTCCGGCTAAATAACCGTGAGTAGTAGATGAATGACCAGCACCTCTTTGTCTAGCCTGACCTAAACCCAAAAAGCTGTGTACAGCAGAATTTGTATCATGAGCAAATGGAAACTTAGCAATTGTAGGTGAACTTGGCGGAGTGTTCTGTGATGCAGCTCCACCAGAAGAATATCCAGTGTCAGTTGATGAATGTCCCATTGAACCGGCTTTTCCTGAACCTACAAGACCACCTACCTCAGTAGATTCTGCGTTGTTACTGAACGGAAATTTATGAATTATAGCTACTGAACTAACACCGCCAGTAGAATAGCCATGATCAGCAGAAGATTGGCCTGATGCTCTTTGGCCGGACTTATTAAGATAACCCGCATCAGTAGCATTAGCGTCAGAAGCAAATGGAAATTTGTCTATGGTGCGACCTCCATTGATTCCTTCCGGATCACCAGCAGGACTTGGAAAAACAGGATTAAAAGGCTGTTGCCCACCAACAGTATATCCTGAAAATACACCTTGAAAATTTAATAGTGCTCCACCTTCTACAATTGTATCCGCTTCAATAGTTTTAGCATTAATAACAGTGACTGTCATATCTCTATTCGAAGAATCTCCTGCAGCCAATACAGAATCAATATCTATTCCACCAAAAAATAATTTGCCTGTGCCATCTGTTACAAGCGCATTTCCTGCTGTACCAGCCGAATCAGGTAATGTATAAATTGTATTATCATTACTGTCGACAAATGCAATTTTATTTCCTTTTATTTGTAAATCAGTCATACTTATCCTTGAGTTCCTGCCGCTACTCTTCGTGCTTGAGTTAAATTCATTCCGGTATCTGGTGCATCAGCATCTGTTGCAAAAGGAAATTTGTAAATATTACCCGCCCCGTCGGGGCTTCCGCCACAAGCATATCCGTGTGTAGCTGATGATACTCCAGCCATTCCATATCTACGATCGTTATAAAATCCAGGAGAAGCAATCAAATCTCCTATTTTTGTAGCATTTGTGTCTGTCGCAAAAGGAAATTTTTGAACATCACTTCGATATAAAGGTGGAGGAGAGAAAGTAGATCCTGTTATTCCTCCAGTTACATATCCATGAGTGGACGATGATTGCCCAGAAGTATCAGAATTTTGTAGTATAAGATCTCCAACATCGGTCGCATTAGCATCGGTACTAAAAGGAAATTTATCAATAGTATTTACGGCAGTAGGACTGCCTAGGCCAGTTTCACCACCTGAACTATATCCATGAGTACTAGAATTTGTTCCACTAGCTTCTTTTCTACTTTGACTTAGATCTCCTACATCGGTCGCATTGGCATCAACACTAAAAGGAAACTTATCGATAGGGTTAGCCCCAGTTTGAGATGTTCCTGGAAAAATAGTCGGCATGCCGCCAGCAGTATATCCATGAGTGGATGAAGATTGACCTGCGGTGCTAGCACGAGACTGTGTTAAATCACCAACATCAGTGGCATTACCATCAGTACTAAAAGAGTGCTTATCAATAATATTTGAACTAGTTACCGACGGACTGCCAGGTTGAGTACCGCCAGTTGTATATCCGTGAGTTGATGAAGATTTACCAGAAACTTTTCCTCTTGTCACTGTTAAATCGCCTACATCGAATGTAGCAGTATCATATCCAACTGCGGTATTGAATTTATCAATTGTATTTGTAAGACTCGGCGCCTCACCGCCAGAAACGTAACCATGAACTGGATAAGCAGGTGTTGGCGGTGCAGGACTTGGATTAGCAATATTGATAGTTTCACCTCTAGCAATATCGCTATTAAGAACATTAACAGTTATATTTCTATTCGAAGAATCTCCTGCTGCTAGTACAGATTCTATGTCAATACCGCCATAAAATAATTTACCAGCTCCATCAGTTACTACAGCCTCTCCAATAGAACCAGCAGAATCTGGAAGCGTGTAAATAATATTATCATTACTATCTAGAAGTGCAACTTTGTTACCTCTAATTTGTAAGTCAGCCATGATTATCCTTTGTTAGGTTTCGCAGTATTTCTAGTTCCAGCACCAAGACCTGGCGTATCTGTATGAGAATGAGTATGGTTAACTAATGAAACGCCATCAACCACAACATCGCCAGTACCGCCATTTATATTTACTGTATTAGCATCGACTTTAACATTAGTTGCTAATACATTTGCATTTGTTCCTGCATCAATGTAAGTATTCGTTGTTTTTACAACTAAACTTCCATCTGGATGAAACTCCATAAACGCTCCTGACTTATGATGTATATGTATTCTTTCACCACTTGGAGTATCATCAATCTCGATGACATGACCACTTGTGGTTTGTATTACTTTATTGTGTGGATATTCAGCTGCATAAGGATCACCCGGGGCCCCTGAAACGCTTACACTTTTTGTAAGAGTATTTGTTCCTCTTGCAAGTTGATTTGTAGATCTACCACCCGGAGAATTTTCTTCAAGTTTAGGTAAAGAACCTACAACAAGTGGAAGTTGTGAATTTGATCCATCTAAAAAGATTCCAAAGACTAACGAATCAATTTGAATTCCTAAATTATTACCGAGTCCGTTTGTTCCACCTTGTGTAAGTGGTATTACCACTTGAGCCCATGGTAAATCTGCATCTGGAATATCTGTTTTATTTTCAGAATGAACTCCATAGATTCTCACTCGTATTCTTCCGAGTTCTTCTGGATCAATAATATCAACGACAGTTCCTAAAAACCATCGTGTTCTATCTCCATAATAATCTATATATTTTTTAGGTATCATAGTTAGCCATCTTTACACATTGAAGCGATACATCATATGTCTCTCTTTTAAACATATGACGAGCAGCAAAAACTAAATAATCTCCTGATGCTTTAGTATCTATACCCTTGTTTTCTCTTGATTCAGGAGTTGAAGAAGGAAATTCAATTCGTAAATTATTACCAATTGTAGAATGTTTATCACCGTCGATAAAATCAACTCCTGGTACTACAATAGTTAAAGGTGCCTTTTTCAGTATTCCATCCATTGCTCTACATATAATATTTAGTTTGTAGTCAGAAGTAATATTACTTTCACCAAAACTTAAGATTTCATCTGGTCCTGTGTAAGCACTCGATCCACCAATCTGTGAGATAAGTCGTGATTTATACTTATTAAAAGAGATTCCATTGTGTTTATAATCTTCTGAAAACATATATTGATTTTGATCTCTTTTTAAAACACCTTTTGTGGAAATTGGTTTTAATAGATCTCTTACGATATCAAATGAAAATTCGTTCTTTTTATTCTTTGTCGTATCGATATATTGGTATTGAGCTCCAATGAGACCAGCATATATTAGTGTCATTAAATCTTCTGAGTTATGAAACTTATAATTTTTAATTGTTCTTCGTCTGACATCTCGATTCGTTGCTTTTACAACTAAACTCGATCTTTTATATGAAACATCAGGATTGATTACTTCATTTTCAATCATTGTTCCTAAATCAGTAAATTTTAAATTATCTTCTGTTAGAACAGAAAACATATAGAAAGGATATCCTTCCTTTGTTGACGCTCTATTTGATACCCATTGAATCGTTTCTAACGGATCTAAATTTGGAACAATCATTTTGAAAAATTGTTTATCAGTGTTTGATACGTCGACTGTTTTACCTAAAAAGTTTTGTGATACCTTTTTAATAATTTCAGAACATCGACCTTTGTACGATTTATTAATGTTTATCAAACATGCAGTATATCCAATATCTTCTATGATATTAATTACTAATAATTGAGAATTATCGTTAACTCTTTTCTTTGAAATAAGTTTATCAATATAAAATGTTTTTACAATTGTTACTGAACCAGATCTAGAACTCTTTAATTTTACAGTAATCTTTTCTCCACCTAGGATATCTACTCTTTGCATGATATCAGCGTCATCAAGAATAACGGCAGTTCCGGTAAGATAAGGTTTTTCAATACTTTCAAAGATTTCTAAATCACTAAGTTGATTCTTTACTTCTAAAGGTTTATTCAACCTATCAGATTCTAAAAGAACCGACTCAAAAAGATAATCTGATTGTTGTTCTGGTGCGCCTTTTAACATTATATCTTAATTGCCTGTTTGAATGCGTCTGCTATTTGATCGATATTGCCTGGTCTGAAAACTCTAATTTGTTTTAGACTATCATTAACTCTTACTAATTCTTCTAAATTTGTGACCGGTATGTCTCCAGTTCCTAAAACAAAATCGCCGTTTGAATCAATTAGATCTATATGTTCACCTGAAGTATTTTCTATATGGTGTGTAGCATTAATTTGATCGACAATGCTTGATACATCACTAGCAGCAATAGTTGTAGTTGATCCATCTGCATTTATCGTTTGATATCCTTGTGTTGATGTAATATTACCATTGACATCTGTCAAAACTAATTGTAATAAATCAGTGTCTCTATGAATAATTTTTGCGGTTGCTCCGTTATTCACCCCTGTAATTGTTTGTCCTACTTTGAGAATAGTAGAAATATCAATCGACAAATTCATCACTTTAAAAGGATATTTTCTAAGAGCAAATTCGTATAATTTTTTCTGTGTTAACGGCCAGCCTTTTTCTCTGATTTTATCATTCAACATATAAAAAGTCCAGTGATATTCTGGAGTATCGTAAATCTTTTGAGAAACGTTATCTGGTCTCTCACCATCTAAAATATTATAATCTTCGTACATCGTAAGATTATCTTTTACTTGATCAATAACGTCAGTGTATATTGAGATATTTCTAAATTTATCTTTTTGAGCGTGATCGCCAAACATGTAATCAATTGTAGGAAAATATTTAAAGTAATCCATTAGAAATCTCCTACTGCATTTGATGGTCTAGTTTCAGACTTTTGAAATTCGTGTTGATAATAAATATCGTTCTCTTCGTTTCGAATATCAATTTTACTAATAGTTTTATACTCAACAAAGCTCAGACTTAAATTAATATCAGTTGGAGAACCATCTTCATGTAACGCACCTGATTGATTATTATATGAAGTGCTAACAGATCTTAAATAACTTAGTTTGATCGGAGTTCCTATATTTTTAAATGGTCCATCAACATTTGAAAGCAATTTAATTCTAAACATATTAGGATATTTAAATCCTAATGGAATATCAGCAGATCCGAGTTGGCCACTGATTTCTTCTGGATACATATGATACCTAAAATATTTTACGATGTCTTTAACTGCGATCGCTTCTTTTCTTGATTTTGGTTGAAACTGAAATTGGAATGTAAATTCTCTAATTGCAACTCCATTAAAAAGAGTTCGAACGTTTGGATTTAAAATTACTCTAGCTGAAAGAGTTGTTGCATTACTTAATTTATCATTTGGAATAATTTGAGCAATACGAGCTGCACCGAGTCCAGTTACTCCTTCTCCACCAAGTAACTTAAACGCTTCAACAAAAGATTGTCCAGCTTGCTTGATTCCTTCAAACACAGAATTAGGAATACTTGCGCCGGCGTTCATCGCTGTTGCAGCAGCCATTCCAGTTGCCCCTAAAGATGCATTTCCATATTCAGCTCTATCATTTACTTGAAATGCAATTGGCAAATAGAGATCTGTCTTTTCTCCAGGTATTGGTTTAACATCAACAGCAGAAAGACTTGCAGATTCTTTATTTAATTCAAATCCTCCATCACTTCCACCTTCAACTTTATTTGAACTAAATTGAACATTAAATCTGGGTGGAATCACCTTCATTACTTGAAAAGTGATTCTGCTTTTGTATTGATCAACTTCATCGATTGGATATCTTCGTTCTACGCCGGCATGAGGGGCGAAATCTTTATAGCTAAATGACATCTATTTTTCCTATAAATATAAAAGTAATTTTATCTTATTTATATAGAAAAATGGCGTATTCTGGTTACTATAAAGTGAAGAACATAAAGAAGTATAAAGGTGACTATACAAAAGTCGTCTACCGATCGTTATGGGAAAAATCAGTTTTTTCTTGGTGTGATTCAAATCCAAATGTAAAAAATTGGTCTTCAGAAGAAGTTGTGATACCTTATTATTATGAAGCAGATAAGAGATATCATAGGTATTTTCCAGATCTTAAAATTGTTTTTGAAGATAGAACACTTTTAGTTGAAATCAAACCTGAAAAAGAAACTGTACCACCAACCGGTCCTAAAAGAACTCGAAAATATATTAATGAAGGTTTTACTTACATTAAAAATATGAATAAATGGAAAGCTGCAAATGAATATTGTAAAGATCGTGGTTGGGAATTCCAAATATGGACTGAAAAGACTTTACAAGAAATGAAATTACTTACGAAACCTGTACCAGGTAAATTGAAGAAACTAAAACCTCTACAGCCATTTCGTAGAAAACGCAGAAAAAAGATATAAATACTGATATGGCAGGTGAAAGTTTATTTCAACAATTAGAATTCGAAGCATTTCGTGCAGGGATTACTCCACGAACGAAACAGTCTATTGAGTGGTTTCGTAATAAAGCAAGGCAAATGTTTCGAGGTAGAGTAATTAATCGTAAAAAAATATTAGATGATGATCTAATTGATTTAAGAAATCGACCCGTGACACGCACAAGAGGGCCAGTAGGAAACATGTATATGTTTTTTTACGATCCTAAGTATAAAGAAACTTTACCTTATTACGATGGATTTCCTTTAATTCTCATGATGGGTCCGGCAAAAGATGGATTTTATGGATTGAATTTACATTATCTTCCACCTGTTTTAAGAGCAAGAGTTTTAGATAGAGTACTAGCAGAAAAAGGCGGTGTGCCGAAAAGATTTATCGCTCCAGCTATGAAACACTATTTGTTTAAACATGTAAGAAGTAGATTTGCTTTGGTTGATAAACCAGAATGGGAGATTGCTACATTTCTTCCAGCTGCAGATTGGAATAAGGCTTCAGCAAATAAAGTATATAGAGATACAAGGAGATCATTGTGAGAGTTGATAAATTAAAAAGTGTTATATCTCAAAAACAAGGTATCGCTCATCAAAATAAATTTTTTGTTGAATTGCCACAAATCGGAGGAATCAGTTTAGAAGATTTAAATCTACTATGCAGAAGTACGTCTCTACCTGGAAAACAGATTCTAACTCATGAAAGAAGAATTGGAATGAAGTTTGAAAAGGTTGCATATGGATATGCTGTTGATGATGTTACTCTTTCATTTCTTATTTTAAATGATTACGGTGTCAAAGAATATTTTGATAATTGGAGAGCAACTATATTAGATGAAGAAGGAGGTACTGTAAGATATAAATCAGATTACCAACATCCTGTTAAAATTCACCAATTAAAAGTGGTACAGGATGATCCAAATAAAATGGATCCTAGAATTATGAATCTATTACCTACCGTCGCGGGTTTAGTCGGCGGAACAAAACTAAGCGGAATCACAAGTAAGATTATAAGTTTTATACCAGATCCTGAAACTTTCTATGAATCTGCCTACTGCGTAGAATTGATCGATGCATTTCCTACGACAATATCAGCAGTAGAATTTAATAATGAGGAAACTCAAATGATGGAATTGAGCGTACAATTATCCTATACAAATTGGAGAAAGGTACAATCCTCGCAACAACTTTACAGAGGTTAAATTATTATGGCGTTACCCAAACTTAATACACTACCGTCTTATGAGATGACAATCCCGTCATCTGGTAAAAAGGTACACTACAGACCTTTTCTTGTCAAAGAAGAAAAGGCAATTATGATCGCATCTGAAAGTGGTAATAATTCAGATGTTTTTAGAGCATTAGTTCGAACAATTGCAGATTGTATTGAAGAACCAATTGTAGAACAAGCATTAACTTCTTTTGATATTGAATATGCGTTTTTACAAATGAGAGCAAGAAGTGTTGGTGAGACCGCTAACATTGCTTTTAAATGCGAAAAGTGTGAAGCTTCAAATCCAGTTGAAATTAAACTTGATGAAGTTAAAATCGCAATTCCTGATATCGAAAAAACTATTAAACTGACTGATGAAATTTCTGTCGAAGTCGACTGGCCTAGTTTCGAAGATGTAGTTCGTGTAGGAGTTGATAAAGCTGCAGACGCTGAAAGTGCTTTTAAATTAATTGCAAGTTGTTTAAGAGCTGTAATTACAGAAGAAGAAAGAATTAATTTAAGAGACTCAACAGATGAAGAATTAAAAGACTTTATTGAATCGATGAATAGTAATCAGTTCGCTGCGATTAGAGATTTTATTGATCAAATTCCAGCGTTAAATCATGATATAGACTTTACATGTAAGTCATGTAGTCATGAAAACAAATTAAAAATTGAAGGGTTGCAAAATTTTTTATAATAGCTCTATCTCATGAAAATTTAGAGAATTTTTACCATATGAACTTTAATTTAATGACCCATTGGAATTGGAGTTTAACTGAGATAGAGAATATGTTACCATGGGAAAGAGAAATTTATATTAATCTTTTGATTAATCATTTAGAAGACGAAAAACAAAGGCAAAAAAATGGCTAATTTAGAAATTGTTGCTCAACAGCTGAAAGTTAATAACGAACAAAACATGGCAGGACATGAACTTGTCGCTGAAAGTGTTGAACGTTTAACAAGAAGAGTTGATAAGTTTTTAAAGGCAGTTCAATTAGGTCAATTAGATCTACTTGAAATGTTAAGAGAGCGCAAGAGTCAAACTCAAGGTACTCAGCCAGGAAGTGACAAAGATCCGAAACAAGATCGATCTAAATTAGCAGCTATTCTTGCAGGAATTATCGCCGCAACCGCAGGATTTTTGACAGGAATATTAGATAGTATTAAAAGATTATCACAGTTAACGGGTCTCACTAAAAGATTAGAAGCAATTAGAGATGGCATGAGATTATTTGGTAGTGAATTAGTTAAAACAATTAAGATGACTTTTACCGGAGCTCTTAAAATACTTGATGATTTGCTACAACCATTCAAAGCTTTCTTTGGTCCAGAAGGTGGATTCATGAGATTTATTAAAGGTATAACAGGTGCCTTTAGATTAGCTTTTACTCAGGCTCTTGCAATTATAGATGATTTATTACAACCGTTTAAAAATTTATTTGCTGGAGAAGGCTTTATTGGAAAGAAGATGAAATCATTCTTTAATACTCTTAAAAATATTTTTATGTTTCCTTTTGAGGATTTTGTCGATGATGTTGCAAAACCATTTAAACAAGTATTTCAGGCTGGTGAAGGACCAAGTTTATTAAGTAGAATTTTTAGCACAATTATGCGTCCGTTCAACGCAGCATTAACTTTTGTGTCAGATTTAGTAAAACCCATCAGAACATTTTTCTCAGCTGAAGGGCCAATTGCAAAGGCATTTTCAGTTATTACAGACGCATTTAAAATATTTGCAGAAAATTCTAAATTTATGCAAATATTAGGTGGAATTGGTAAAACAATTGGTCGACTCTTCGCACCTCTCTTTGTAATCATGACCGCTTATGACACTGTAAAAGGAGTTATTGAGGGATTTGTTGATGACGAAGGAAATATAGGATCTAAAGTAGTATCAGCAATTGCTGGAGGAATTAAAGGTCTAGTCAACTCGATAGTTGGTATGCCATTAGATCTATTAAAAAGCGTAGTCGCTTGGGTACTTGGCAAATTCGGATTCAATGAATCGGCCGATGCGTTAAAAAGTTTTAGTTTCGTAGATATTATTAACAAAGCTGTTGATACAATTTTTGATTTATTTAAGATGGTTCTTAACGGAGTTATTGAATTAGCTGCTAGTGCAATTGAAAAAATTCCATTTATTGGCGATGACGTAGGTGATATGATTCGAGGTGGAAAAATGAATTTGAGTACTGATGTTACTCAGAAAGATATTGATGCTGCAAAAGCTGATGAAAGAAAAGCTGCAATAAGAGCTGACAGAGCTGATGAACAATTGCGTAAATCCAGAAGAGCTTTTGAACAAGGCAATATGTTTATTCAGGATGCAGATGGTAATAGAAGAAAAGCCACACCTGAAGAAGCTCGAGCTATGATGGACAGGCGTGAAAGAAGAGCTATGCTCGCAGACAAGCAGTTTATGGAAGCAGAAGCGAAAAGATTAGATTTAGAACAAGCTAGACGTGAACAACAAGAAGCTAAAGGTGTTAATGTTGTTGACTCAAGTACTACTCAAAATGTAGATAATAGTAGTTCAAGTAGCTCAGCACTTGTCATGGGAGATCCACCAAGTGCTAAAAGTGATAATGCATCTATAAGAGATATGGCAGCTGCCACTGGTTAATTGGAGCGGGTACGGGGAGTCGAACCCCGATCCTCAGCTTGGAAGGCTGCAGTAATGGCCATTATACTATACCCGCAAGGTGGTAGTCTTTCTAATGAGGGCGCTACCATTCCCACCTGCGTCTTAAATTTTACTCCGTTACAGGCTTAACCGCGTTAACTTACCGCTCGGAATCTCCTTTCATTGTTGCACCAACTTTTGTCCGAATCTAATTCTGCGACTAGGCCGTATGGGTTGGCTGACCTATCTTGGTACTCGCGGCCGGACTCGAACCGGCACGGCTATTACAGCCTACGGATTTTAAGTCCGTTATGTCTACCAATTCCATCACGCGAGCGATGTTGGCCTCTGCGGAGAGATTCGAACTCCCGACCCACGGCTTAGAAGGCCGTTGCTCTATCCACTGAGCTACGCAGAGATTAGTTTTTCCTTTCGTAGAAGATGTGATTACCAATTTGAGCAACTTCTCTTTTACTTTCTGCCCATTCTGGTTTTACATAATCTGCATGATACCATAAAGCATCTCCTACCATAGGATGTAATCTTCCATAATATACTCCACCAGCAATTAGCTGAGCTTCTGACCAAGCTTTTTCCTCGTATGGAGTATCATCTTTTCCATCACAATACCAACTAAATTGACACCGGTGACGAATCGGATAATAAACTCGATCTTCTTCATCGATATCTATATATTGACGAGTTTTCCAGCTCTCTCGCGTTGGACCTTGCTCAACAACATCACAAACATTATCTGGATATAGATCTGATTCCACTCTATTCATTACAACTTGTGATACCGCTATCATACCGCGAATGTCTTGGTTCCTCGCTTCGTGATAGGCATTAAGTGCTAAACAAAATAAAGCTTCTGCGATCATTAATTTCTCCTCATTTTTGCGTATTCTTTTGGGTCTTGTCCTTTTCCGACTGGAACCATGTTTGATTTGTGCATTGTTGCGATACCGACGATGTAGTCTCCACTGTAGACTTGTGGCTTTCTTGTTGGTGCGATGTTGCAGATTGTGTCCGACGTCTTGACGCTTGGATAGTTCGCTGTTGGCCGGCGATAGACATTCTGTGGCGCATATTCCTTAAACTCCTTTTTCTTTTCTTTAATTTGAGTTGGATGAGCACCCATCTTTTTCAACCACTTTTCATGTTCAGCTTGAGCTGCTTCCCAACCGGGACTGCGTTTCACTTTACGCTTCTTTGTATTTAAAGAGGACATTCCTCTTACTAGATGCATTGTCATGATAAAATAAACCTCATTGTTGATACAGCAAGAATAAAACAAAGTACAGAATTCAGTACAATCAATGCTCTATCCTTCCATAAAATTCCTACCCACCACCATAAACATGTACCAATAAGAGATAGAACTACATCATATATCTTTGGTACTTCTTCAACTGATCGACAAAGGACAGCAATGATAATAATTCCTGTTGCTATCCATTTGATCCACCAATCAAGACCTTTATCGCGATTCCAATGTGGCATTAGTTCCAATCAGCGTCAAAAGATTTTTGATCGGCAAGACGATCGCCATAATGTTCTTGAAGGTATTTAGAACCATCTGTCCAAGCATTAATGTTGTGACTATCATACTTATCCATAAAGGATGTTTCAGTACGACGTACACGATTATTGCGTTGAATTTTTTTATTGAATTTTTTGGCATGACGCTTGAGTACTGCGATACGCTCTTCAGTAGTCATGTCTTTTGTGATTGCCATTTTAGCCATAATTATCTCCTCGTTTCATTTTATAGGTCTATTATACAACAGTTTCTAGGGTTTGTAAACAAAAAAATGCATTTAATTTAAAAAAAATGTGAAGTCATGAAACTCAAGCCAAAAAAGAGGAGGAGAAAGGCGAGTTTCATGACTTCAACTCGGTTGAACAGGTTTAACTGTTCCAAACTTTAAAAAGTTCATCTTGTTCACTAGCAGGTAGTGGACCAGAATACTCGCTATAAGCATTCAAATAGAAGACTACAGCATCTTTATATACCATCATGTGACGGCCATCACGATAATCATACCTATACATTGACTTCTCTCCTGTACATTTCTGGTGCGTATTTATTCCATACTTCATAATTAGGATCTAGATCTTCTCGCATTCTGTAAAGAACTTTTCGTTGTTCACTACCAGCTGAAAAGACTCTAAAATCGTCAGAGTATTCGTAAGTCCAATCATGTGTTTGTAACCTACGAGTGTATTCTTCCATTGTTATTTCCATAGTGGATTCCTCGTGTAAAGATAAACATCTGCGTGTGTAGCATATTTCAAAGGAAGAGACTGATCAAAAGCACGTCTACGACCTTTACCATAAACCATTTCTGAGAAGATCGCTCTTGGACCACGACCTTGAAGTTTTACGTATTTCTGTTCTTGCCAAATTTCATTTGCAAGAGAAACACCTTTACGAAACTCTTGAAGACGATAAGCGTTAGATCCAACTGGCTTACCATCTTTCATATCAACTGTAAAGCGATAACACTTAGAACGTTCCATTATGCAGCCTCCGTCCATGGTTCATAAGTTACAATACCATCGAGCTTTTTGACAAGCTCTTTACCGTAATCGGTAAACAGTATACCTTTATCCCAAACCCAAGATTCAACATCTTGACTGTGGAAGAACTTCTCATCTGAAGTTAACCAGCGAAGAGCTGTCTCTTCGTCACCTGCACCAAGATCAATGGTCTTTTGAACCAATGCTTTGAACTCAGCAAGGTCTCTAGCTTCAGCAGCTTTTTCAGCTTCGAAAGCCTCATTAGCAGCTTTGCTAATGTAGTCTGCTTCTTTTTGAAGCTCTTCCAATGACATGGATTTAAAGTCGTAATGACGACCTTTACAACCGAAGGCATTTTTATGGCCTTCGTAAATGTACATTTCGAGCTGATACCTTTCGTAATCAGCGACAGTATAGACACCATAATCAGCCCAGTGATCTAGGTCAGTGGTGATCATACCAGCCCAACGATTACCTGGATCTTCGTCAATCCAAGCTTGCGTCTTAGCGTTGATAGCTTCGATATGCTTAACCAATGAATTCATAATCTTCTCCTCTTTTCATTTTATAAGTATATTATATCATGCTTTTTTGGTAATGTAAACAAAAAAATGCATTTTATTTGCATTTTTTTCGTTATACTTTAGTATCATCCTATCTTGCCACATTCTACTGGATTGTCAGGCCAATGTATTCTACTTCTTAGATCATGAAATCCACCGATGTATTTTCCTTTGTCATCGAAAATTTGTGGAACAGTACGAAACTTTCTTTCTTTAAAAAGTTTTTGTGCTTCTTCATTTTCTAAAACTTTAACTTCTTCATACTCAATTTTTTCTTCTTTCAAAAGCTCCATTGCCGCATCACAAAAGATACAGCCGGCTTTTGAATAAATCTTATATTTTGCCATTCTTTTTCTTCTCCATTAAAATCAACGATCGCCAATGTTTTTCATATTCTTCTTGAGATAGAATAGGTTCACCAAATGCTTCTCTTTCTCTGCAGTTGGCGTAGTACATTTGACTAAAATTAGTAATATCCAATTCTTCTTCTTGATCTACTAAAGGGATTCCGAACGAGTGTTTTTCCATTTTTGTAAAAGCTCCTCTTGCATTGCATAAGCCTCTTTTTCCCAAGGCAGGTTAATGTATTCATCAACTGTACTGTATGCGCTAAGATACTCAGTACCTTTCCATTTCTTAGTAAAAATATTTATATCTTGTGTTTCACCTCTAGCAAATTGCTTGACGTGTACCATTTCATGGCATACAGCAGTAATAAAATCTTCTTCATCAAGAGTCTTTTCTATTTCAAGATTAAACTCTCGATCAGTAACAGCTAAACAATATCCATCTGCTTGAGGTAATTTATCAAGATGAATACAAATATCTAATGTCTTCATTCGTGGCATCATTTGATCGATACAAAAGTATGCTACATCTTCAGCAAGTTTTCTTTTCGATTTGATTGAACCAAATGCTTGCACATCATTCATGCTGCAACCTCCATCTTCTTTGCTTCAATCATTGGATTAACAAGTTCACGTCTTAGATTTCTATATACGTACTGAAATCCTTCACCATGACCACGATCATTTCTGAATTTCTTTCTCATAAATTCAGGCATCTTACCTTTACATGTGTACTGAACAAAGTGTGATACTTCATGAGCAACAAGAAGTAGTAGAATATCGTAATCATCTGTGACGTCGATCTGACCGATTACTTTATCTTTATTAAAGCGCTTGTACTCTGTCCAACGCTTGTTGCCAAACTGCCAACATTCAAGATTGATACTGATCTTACAGAATCCACCCCAAGAACGACCATTTGCCCTACGATATGTCTTAAGGTAATGTAGTGCTTTTCTTGAATCTTCAACTGTGAGATTCATCTCATATTTCTTCTTACGAAGTTCTTTCATGCAAAGCTTGACTGCTTTGATGACGTCTTTTTCTGTTACCATAATCATCTCCTCTCTTGATTATAATTATATTCTACACTATTTTTAAGCAAATGTACACAAAAAAATGCACTTTATTTAAATTTTTTTTATTGAGCCTGGGAACAATGGTTGATAGACTATACACCATCATTTGACGAGCTCAACCTGAGTGCACAAAACTTTTTTTCATAATAATGCATTTTTTTGTGTACATTTACTGAAAAGTGTTGTAGAATATACATATAATTGAAAAAGAGGAAATATATGATACAAAGTGAAATAGGAAATATACCATTTAAATTAAAAGATCTATTCGACAATTTTAATTCTTTGCCTACACAAAATCAAAGAATTCTATTTTTCGATGATCCTAAAAATATCGATGACATGTCTGAATTCGATATCAACATCGAAAATTGTAAAAAAGCTCAGATCGAAATCTGGAACAAAGCTTTTCCAAAAAAGAAATGGCCAATTAAGGAGTAGCAAATGCCTTTACAAAAACGTAAAAAGAAAGTACCACCATCTCGTCGTAGAATTGGTGTAACTCAGATTCCAATTGAAAAAGGTTGGGAATCAGTAAAATATTATTTTCATAATGAGATTGATAAAAAAGCAAATGCCGAGTTCATTCGAACTTTTATCAAGAATCATTATACAAAAGATCAATACAAGAAGATCAACGCGAATCCTGAATATAAGTTCACAATGTTCAGTCATTATGGTTGTACAGCATTCTGGGTAAATAGCGATCTTCCAATTGATGGTGATAAAAAGATACTTAGCCACATAGAATATCTTAAAAAGTTCTGTGATGAGTTACTTGAATCTGGTACAGTATTATATAAAGAAAAATTACTTGAACAAAAGCAAAAAGCAAACGTAATTGTTCTTTCACCTCAACAACGTCTTGAACGTAAGATCAATAGTACTATTATGATCGATCTCGATGATCTAGAAGATGCTTGGATTGAGGGCGAAAAAGCTGATATTGATGTCTATACACTTTTTCGTAAACATGGTTTGACAGGGTCTGCTACTCTTCCTGTCAAAAAGGTGGTTGAGGGATGGCTACTTGATTATGAAGATGCCTACCATAAACGATGTGAACAAGCTGTTGAAGGGTATTCTCACTTGAAACGGCCTGAACTCAACCGCCGCATTAAAGTTTGTAAACAAATTCTTGATGATCTTGAACGAGTAAAGCTTGCATCAAAAGCAAAACGTGTTGGTCGTATTAAAAAACCTGTTACAGCAGACAAACAGATATCAAGAATGAAATACGCAAAAGATAACAAAGATTTTAAGATTGTATCGATTCCACCGGTAACAATCGTCGGTCAAACAAGACTCTATACATTTAATTGTAAGACTCGAGTCTTAGCTGAGTATGTTACTGGTGATCCAAAAGGATTTATCATTAGTGGATCTACAATCAAGAATTTTGATAAAGAGCTAAGTAGACAAGTACGACTTCGTAAACCAGAAGAATTTCTGACAGAAGTATCTAAAAAGTCTCCGAATCAAATTAACAACGCTTGGAAAAATCTGACAACTAAAACGTCTGTTCCAAACGGTCGTATCAATCAAGATACAGTTTTATTAAGGGTAGTGAATAAATGATAGAACAACAATTTTTAACTAAGAGTAAATTTACTAAACTCGTTGAGAGTACAGTAAGTGAGCTCAAAGTTCCTTACATGGAAGCAATTCTGCATCTGTGTGAGAAAAATAGCATCGAACCTGAAGATGTCAAGAAATTCATATCGCCTATTATAAAAGATAAGGTCGAGGCAGAAGCAATGAATCTAAACTTTTTGCCAAAAACTGCATCTTTAGATAGTGCTTTTATTGAATAGTTGTATATATAATATACGTATCAGTGTACATCTGTGCGCGGGTATGATATAATATACATATTACAGTTAATATTACAGCAATACAAGGAAACATACATATGTCATTCGAAAATCTAAAACGCAATCGCGATCAAATCTCAAAATTAGTTCAAGCAGCCGAATCAGTCGGCGGTGGAGAAACCAAATCTTACGTAGATGATAGAATCTGGAAACCAACAGTTGATAAAGCTGGTAATGGTTATGCTGTTCTACGATTTCTTCCTGCAGCTGAAGGCCAAGAACTTCCATGGGTAAGGTACTGGGATCATGGCTTTAAAGGACCAACCGGTCTGTGGTATATCGAAAACTCACTTACATCTATTGGTCAGACTGATCCAGTTGGTGAACTTAACTCAAGACTATGGAATTCTGGGATTGAATCGGATAAAGAAAGAGCAAGAACACAAAAACGTAGACTTCACTACGTAACCAATGTTCTTGTTGTTCAAGATCCTTCTGCACCTCAAAACGAAGGCAAGGTATTCATCTATAAGTTTGGTAAAAAGATCTTTGATAAAATCATGGATCAAATGCAACCTTCTTTCCAAGATGAAAAAGCCGTCAATCCTTTTGATTTCTGGGAAGGTGCTGATTTCAAATTAAAAATTCGTCAAGTAGAAGGTTATCGTAATTACGATAAATCTGAATTTGCATCGCCAACAGCTCTATATGAGTCAGATGATACAAAGCTTGAAGGTGTATATAATCAACTTTATGATCTTGGTGAATTCACCGATCCTAAGAATTATAAAACCTACGATGAATTGAAGACTAAGTTGGCTAGAGTTCTCGGTGAAGAAGCCGCTGGTGGAGCTCCTACCATGGCTCAAGAAGCTCAAATGAATGAGCCTAAACCTTTTGAACCAGCTACAGCTGAGTCAGTAGAAACTACTAATGATGATGAAGATACAATGTCTTATTTTGCTCGATTGGCAAATGAAGACTAAAAAAGAAAGGGAGCTTCGGCTCCCTTTTTTATTTACTATAAATTGTCGTTGTTACGTTATCAGGAACATCTTCCTTTGAATTATAGATTTTATAATTATCATGCGTGTGATGTAAGATAAATTGAGTTTTAGGAAACTCGTTAAATATTCCTCTAAAAACCGGTCTCCAGTTATTTGCTAATCTATTCGTATTCATATTATCTCTATCCGAATTAATAATAAAATCAGAAGTACTTCTTAGATTAAAATCAAAAATAGAGTCAAATCCAAATATATTGACTTGATCTGCTTTCATTTTGCGCGCAGCATAATGTATAGCCATATGACCACAACTCCAATTAGTATAACCTTGGCCTGGACCTTCGCCTGGCATCATAGAATATTTTGGAAGATCTAAATAAAATTCTTTTACCTGTTGAGCTCTTTGCATATAGAATCCCGGGTTTTTGTCCATCCACATTTTTGGTCTAAAGCCAAGTACCCACTCTCCGGCGACGTCTACTTCGCCTTTAGTTAAAGCTCTCATAAATTTAAAATCTACAATACATGTAGCATAATGATTTTCTACCGTAAAAGGTGCAACATTACAAGTTAAATTCAGGCCGGGTCTTTTTTCTCTTTCATAAAGAGCGTGATTATCTCCGTTTCCTATAACATTAACAACTTTCATAATTATCTCCAATACTCCTTTACCCAACTTTGAGGATGATATGTTGTCATTGGTGTAGTTACACTTTCATTCATCGCTTGTATAATACTTGGTCGACCATGAAAACACACAATAGATGTTTTATCATCTAATTTGTCTGGATATATTTGATACTTATATGATTTTAATCTGCCCGGATAGAGATGCTGAATTAGATCTCTTTGCATTGGATTGAGAACAGCATGTAAATATTCACCATCACCTCTATAAATGTCCATGTAACCTGGATCAAAGCTTTTCCATAAATTAGCTACCATAAGAGGATTCCATGACATCACACCAGTTTGAAATACATTTTTTAAATGCGGTTGATGAGCATTAACAGAACCAACATCTTCAATTCCTAATAAATTTCCTTGATATTCAAATAACCAATCAATATCATTTACGATTAAAGTGTCTAAATCAAAATAGATTGCTCTTTGTCCTAATGAATGAATAGGATCAAATAATTGTAATTTATTCCACCAGCCAGGATATCCTGGTTTCAAAATCTTAGTGCTATATCCTGCAACTTGATGAGTTGAAAAAACGTGAAATTTAAAATCATGTGTGGTATTTCTTTTTACCATTGATTTTAAATTTTCTACATAGGAAAATGGAAACTTATCTCCCCACCAAACACATACTACATTAATCATTTCAAATATTCATATCCATCTTTATAATTATGTTTTGCTAAACAACCATTTTCTCTTTGAATAGTTGAAAATGTATCGTCTGCTCTGCAACTCCAAGGATAACTTTCTTGAAGCCACGGAAATAAATTCATATTGAGATACACATCTGTAGGTGCTGCGTATTTCTTGGCAGCTTCAACTATCATCTTAGCGCCTTTTGGTGTAACTATATAACCGTGTGCTCCACCAAAATAATTTTTTTGTGTTAATGGTCCTACACCTATAAACATAGGAGTATTATATTTTCCGTATGAAGGTTGAGAAAATGTTATTGCTCCGGAATAACCAATTGTAGGAATATTGCTGTCTACAACGGCGTCATGCTCGAAAATGATATAGTCCTCATTATTTTCTACTGCCATAGTCCATAGAGTGTAATGAGACAAAAATGCTGCCATGGCATTTTGCGACTTAGAATATTTTTCATCAAAGTTCTTAGTTGTTAAACCAAGATCTTTAAATCTTTTTTGAGGATCATGTTTAGGTGTAATTGCTTTAAACATCTGAACGTCAAGACCGGCATTTCTTTTTGCCGTTGATATACAACGTTCGGCAGCCTCAACGGATTTTTGATTATCCATAATAGTTATAACGTATGATTTCATAATGTAGTTGTTGACCTTATTCCTTGAATTTTAGTGTAAAATGTTTTTGTGACACCTAATGAACGAACTAATTGTCTACACATTAATGCATCGTTTGGCCATGCTCCGTATTCTTTGGCCAATTCAATCATAGTATTAGCTCCATTAGGTTTTATTATATATGCGCTGTTTCCTGCTAGTCCTTGTGGTATCGATACGTAATCAACTTCAGGTGCCCGCTGATACTCTTGAGAGGTAGACATAATAATATCATGATAGTCTTTAGATTTACGTGTTGCCATTAAAGGATTATTGATTCCTAAAATGTCAAATGGAGAATCCCATAAAACTTGTTCTAAATCTAAATTTCGAATAAAAACTGCGTCGTGTTCTAAAACTAATATAGGTTGATCTTCTTCTCTACATCGATGCCATAATCTATAATGACTCATAAAACATGCAATACGTTTTCTCGGATCTGCTGTTGTATAAGCGTTCTTAATTAATCCACTTTTAAAATCATTTTCTGATCCTGACCAAGGATAATTCCATTCTAAACCTGCTGCTTTAAGAGAAACTTCAGCTAATTTGGCAGTGGTAGCATTGACTGTTTCGATCTCAAAAGTATTTTCGAATTCTTTGTGAGAAGCTTTACAGACTCGTGCAGCCCTAACAGAATCTTCATTATCTTCTAATGTAATAATATAAGCTTTCATTAGATCATCATCATAAATTGTGTTTCACCACGACGTTCGATTTTGAAATTATAATACTCTATAAAATGATCGACCGCTTGTGTAACACCTTCTTTTGCTTTCCATTTTGTATTCGGCCAACCATAGTCGTCACCCATAATTAATCCGTATTTTCTTACTACATTAAGAGAATTTTCTAAATCAAATAATGTTCCTTCATAGCTGTGATCACCATCGATATAAATCCAATCTAATTTTTCTCCTTTGAAATTTTCAAACCATTCCTTCGAAGTCATTCGATGAATATGAACACGAGAGTCTAACATAAATTTATCTTCTACAGATTTAAAAACATCATTATAATATTTAGTAAATGCCTTTTCACTTTTTTCTACTTTTAAAAGTCTAGCATATTTACTTAAATATTCGTCATAGCTTTTATATTCTTCACTTTGTTTGTAAGGTTCGCAGCTCCAAGAATCGACTAAATGAATTTTTCTAATACCTCTATTCAAGAATGCAGCAGAAGTGTTTCCTCTCCAAACACCAATTTCAGCTCCAACGCTATGAGGTTTTACTTCTTTTACGATGTTATTAACTGCATCTTGATTTGTATGTGTTGCCATCATCTGTCCATCTCCATAATTGCCACGTTATTATCTATAGCTCTTAAAACGTGATGAGATTTAGCAAAACCTTTATTACAATATAATCTAATTTGAGTAGGTTCCATATATAAATTGGCTAAATGAAAGAATCCAGAATCTGTTCCAATATGATAGGACGCTTTGCTCATCGCATAACCTGCTTCTTTTATTCCAGTAAAGGGTGATCCTTTTGCTTCTCCACCTACAATAACCATATCATAGCCTCGATGCGCATAATATCCTTTGATTTGTTCAATTTTCATAGGAGATATTTTTCTAATATCTGCAGGGTTATCTTGCCATGAAGGAACACCATTTGAATCAAATTGAAATGTCACGAATCTTTCTGGCAATCTTAAATCGCTGACAATAGGTTTTAAACAAGGATAATTTGTTAAATATTCAGAAGCGTCAAATAAATCTAATCCTTCTACTAAATCTCGAGGTCCTGTATAATCGCTATAATAATATGTTTGAGCTTCAATACCTTTTCTCTGTAAATATTTTATCCAATTGACTTCTTGTAAATTAGATACTTTATGAGCTTCTATCTGTAAGGAACCTTTTGGAAAAAGAGATAATATTTCGGTCCATGAATTAATTTTAAAATCACTTTCCTGATCTCTGTAAATACCCCATTTATCCCAAGTCAAATGTAATGTTACTGGTGTGTTGTGTTTTAGATGATAGTTATAACCTATCATACAAGCTTGTATTCTATCACCTAATCCAGGTGTAGTATATGGAGCAATTTTTCTATTGCTCAGAGATCTAAGTGCTATGTGTTTCATAAAAAATCTTTGTTATATAATCTATTTGATCTTTTGAAAAGTGATTATGATAATTATTCACTTTTCCTTCTCTAACTTTAAAAGCTCTATCTTCATTTTTTTTACATAAGTTGTCAGGGCTTATTTTAAATTTATTCTTTCTTTCAGCCTTTGCCATATTTTCAAATGTGCAAAATTCAATAGCATTTTTTAAAATCTCTTTATCAACATCCTCACCCATTAATTCTAAAATTTTTGAGCATTCTTTTTCAGGTGTTTTATGTAAGTCTTCATATGTAGTTTTATATAAAAAATTTATATTTGAAATTTCTTCATAATAACTTTTCAATCTTTCTATACCATGCTTGCTTTTTAAAAAAGAACCTTTAGATTCTAAATCCGCGCCAGCGCGCCGGGCGGTGTTGTGAAGTCTGTATTTACAATGATAATAATAAGATACCATGGTGTCATAAATATTTCTTTCTAATAAAATTACATCTTTATCTTTTAAAGATTTAATATTTGTTGCTTCACCGGAGACTGCAAATCCACCATGAGTGTGCTGTAGTATTTTAACGTTTTTTATACTATGCTCAGAAGAATAAACAAGTATTTTGTCTTGATTTAATTCATATTTATCTGCGAAGTATTTACCGATAATTAATCTTACCCAAGTTCTACCTGATTTAGGAAATGAAAGTAAATATATTCTATTGCTCATTTTGATTCCACAAGTTTTTAGTTGCCCCAGTATCGAAATCAAATCCAAAATAATCGATATCTTTTTTATACCAATCTGCAATTATTTGAATTGTTTCTTTTGTATAAAAATCTCTATAATCCTTTTTAGATTTATTACTGACGTTTCTTTCTGGTATCTTTTGTTTTAATTTGAAATATTTATTAGTGTCTTCTTCGTAGTTTTCAAAAGATAAAACATCGACTTTTAAATTGCCATCGGCATCAGTAACATAATCAGATTGTGGATACCAGCCAACAGTGGTTCTATGCCAGAAATAAGGTGCTTTTCCCCAAATATGTCTTAACTGTAAAAACTCTTCGAATGAAGCACCTGGTCTTAATGAAGTAGGATTAACATTCATAGGATTTTCTTCCATAATCTGCTTTGCAAAAGTATATTGTGATACAGTTCGAGACCACGGATTTCTTACAATTGCAACAGTTTTTCCAATATACTTAAATTGAATATCAGGATGTAAGTCTCTCCATCTACAATGGCCGAATTGATAATTTAATTTAAGAGAATCCATTTTTTGTTTTACTGCTAAAACATATTCTCTACTATGCATTGCTTGTGCAGTAATATAGAACAATTTATTTTTTAGTAGATCAGATTTAGATAAAGCAAATCCACCGTTTTTAGGTATATGTACAAATAAGTATTCCATTATTTTCTCTCAATATCATTTTCATCACACGTGCCTCGTTGAATTTCAATTACGTGTGCATTATCAGATCCAGGATTAAATGCTCTATGCCACACACCAATAGGTATTTCATAGTTATCTTCATATGTACCGGCGGTTGAATCTGAATCTTCAGTAATAATACCTACAGTGCCAGATAATATAGTCCAGCTTTCTGATCTTTTGAAATGTCTTTGATTGCTTAAACTTTTACCAGGATAAATTACTAATTCTTTTACTTTATAACCTTTATCTGGTTTATCATCTAGCACTCTCCAATAACCCCAATCTCTTTCAGTCTTTTGAGTTTTCCATTCATCTAAAATCCAGCTACTACTATTCTTTTTATCTCCACCTACGCCGAATTCAAATGAAACTCTTGGATGCATAAGATTAGTTTCCGGAATGTTTTTATTATCTCTATCACCACCATTTGCAAAAATAATTTCACTGTTCTGTGGAAAATATTCTAGACAATTGTCAATTGCTGCAAGGGCAGTATCATCTTCATCATCAAATTGAAATACCCGACCAACAACTTTTAATTCATGGATAACAGCACTTCTTTCTTTAAATGGCATAAATGGTCTACCTTTTTTACGAGACAACCATTCATCGCTATTAAGTCCTACAACTAAAATGTCTCCTAATTCTTTAGCGGCATGAAAATATTCGATATGACCACTATGTAGAGGATCAAACCCTCCTGTTACTAACACAACTTTCATGTCACCATCCACATTAATTCTTCAACATCTTCACCTTTATTTGGAAGATGATCTTTTAAGAAGAAGTGAACAAAATATGATTCCTTTAGATGTTCATCACTTACTGTTTTATATAAACAATTCCATTTCCAATCAAGTTTTTGAATATTCATTCGTTCTTTACGAATCCAATAATTAAGTAGTGTTTGATCTGTTGACCATTTCCAAGGACCTAAACCATCAACAAACATTTTAAACTCTTGCCTTTCAAGGAATTCTTTTGCGGTTTGTCCTTCTAAATATTTAGCAATTGATTTGTTCATTAACATCATTCCCATATTCATAAATGGAAAACCTACGTCATCGAGATATCTTGGATCCCAATCGATTTTAAGAGATCCATATTGCATTCTAGAATAATTTGCAATTTTTTGTTTATACCATGGAAGAATTGGAAGATCAGCTTCTACTACGCCAGCAAAATCTGTTTCTGGATCTAAGCTTTCGAAGATGTTAGGAGAACCTGGTCGAATCCAAATATCGGCGTCAATAATAGCAATTTGATCGTATTGATCCCAAAGATCAAATGCATTTTCTTTTTCGTAAATAGGAAGAAACCCGCCGTATTTTCCATAAGATTCAGGACTACGATTTGTAGCAAATACGTCGGGTTTTATTTTTAACTTAGGTACACGTTGTACGATATGTTCGATATCATGTGCTACACAATACTCTTCTACAGACTTAACACACGCATCGTATAGTCGCAATCGCTTGCCAGTATATACTTGATATATCAATCTCTTCATAACAAACCCTCAATTTATTTAGTATTATTTATTCTTTACCTTAGTATAAGCTTGTGCTCCAAAGAATGAAGCAACTAAGGCAGAAATGGCTACGAAATATGTAGGTGCAATATCAGCGAGTAGTTGACCTGTTGTTTCATATCCAATTATATCAGCAACTACAATACCAATTGGATAGACTAACATACCCCAAAGAGCAAACCAAGCCATGCGCCTAATTTGATCTTCTTTTGCATCTTCATTTTCGGCGCGCATCATTTCTCGTTCCAATGCAAACTCCTCATCAGTTACGACGCCGTCACCGTCTTTATCAAAATGTTCGTACTTGCTTCCCTGTTCCAGTTGTTTTTGTGCATTCATCAGCTAACTCCTTAATTCTAATAGCTAATTTCATTGCATCACCAAAAGTACTACGAAGAGAATTTGATCTATGACCATTCTCAACGAACCAATTAATAGTATTTATATCAGAACCTTCTGGCATATTATAACCACGTGTAAGTTCTTCAAAATCACTTCGGGTATTTAAAATTTCCGCTAGCAACATATTGTACAGCCTCCTTGATTTTTGGGATTAAATATTCTAGATCGTCTTCGTTGGCTTGATATCTAATACCAATACCACCTTTGGCGATCCACCGTGTAATATTTGTAGGTTTATCATCGATTAGAATATTCGGTGAACCATCTATTTTATTAGTAGCATAATTTTCTTTCTGCCCTGTAAAAATAAGATTTTCAACCTTTGGCATAAAGTCATACCATTCTAACCACCTACGTTTATGATATGCAGAATTCATCATATCACCTCGTAATGGAGAAGAGTTAATTCCCCAATCCATATTATTCTCTTTAGCAATTTGCTGTACTTGATCAACTAGTTCGTGACTGGTTGGAAAAACATCTAGATCATAGAAGAAGTCGGTACCTTTCAGTCCGTATATTTTTTCTTCTTTAACCATCTTCCAATGATCAACACCGTAATATTTGGCAATACCACCGAAGAAGTCGGCAATAACACCATCCATATCTAGATAGATTTTACTCATTTTAGACCTCCTTGCATGACTTGCTTTCTTGTCATATTCTTATATACACCTAAAGCCATAGTAGCTCTTTCAGTATGAGCATATGGATTACGCTCAATGAATGTGCATACTTCTTCAAAAGTTAATCCAAAGAACTCAGCCTGACGCTTGAGTTCGCTGATTGCACCTTTCATACCCATAGCCATTATGAAGCCCTCCTTGCAAGAACATCTTTAACATCAAAAACTGCGAAGTAGATTGGCTTCGGCTTTGACTTACCGTTTTCATCTTCTTCAGTTTGATTTTTTGAGAATCGAACTAAGGTAGCAGCTTTCTTCAAACCAGAAAGGCTTTTACCTGAGATTCCGTCAAGCTTGATAGCTTGTTTGAATGTTACAAAGGCATCATTTTCATCGTAGCCCATAGCAGCTAGAGCGTTGAAGTTTTGACCTGTGTACTCATTTCCAGTTACGTAGTTAATCATGATAATATTCTCCTCATCTTTTATCATTTTATAGGTATATTATACTACAAAAATGAGCAGTTGTAAACAAAAAAATGCACTTAAATGGAAAAAAATGCATTTTTTTTATCAATAACTTAGTGACTTTTCTTTTCAGTAATGTCACAATTGAAATAAGCGTCTAATCTTTTCTTCGTCTCGTGCCTAAGATCGTTAAGTTGAGTAATCATATACGCAGTATCACTCTCATCAGTACTGTATCTAGATACGTATTTACGTTTCTTATCTTCTAGATCCCACAATTGAGAATTAATTGCTTTCAAGATTTCAAAGTAATGCATGTAATTAATATCTTGAGGTTTACCAGTTTCGTATTGTTGCAGCTCTTGATCAACCTTTAGACCATTACTTCTTTTAATATCTAAAATAGAATGCCTATCACAGAAATCACCTACACTAACTTGAATCTGTAGACTATCAACCTTATCCATGAAACATCTTTCTTTTATTATATTCATCACGCCAATAGATGAATTGATCGATCCAATCGTCGCGTTTTTCAATGTACATAACTGGATGAAAATCATCAACATCCATTACAATACGAATACGATCAATAGGCATACCGGTACGTTCTTCCCACATTACGGCGTATGCAGAACCTTGCATAAAATAAGTAGGAATATCTTTCTTTTTCTTAGGTCTACGTGATGTTTTCCAATCAATAATTGTTGGAACACCTGCCCATTCAAGTACAGCATCACAGGTGCCGGCAGCTTTTAGATGGTCACTATAAAGGGCGACTTCAGTTGCATATACTTTAGTTACATTCTTATCAATCAAAGGTTTTAGATTTTCGAGTGATTGCCTGATATGAGGTAAAAATTCTGTAGTATCTTCACCATGTAAATATTTTTCTATAATACTATGTACAGCAGTACCGCGATTAGCAGCTCGAGTGCCAATCTTATTCGCTTCATCTTCACCGACTCGCTTACGCCATGCTGCGATTTTTTCTTCATTTACTATGCCTAGAATTGTAGTAACACTAGGATAAGCATTACCATCAAGAGTGACATAGCGCCTGCCATCTGAATGTTCAGCACGATCCAGGCTGTCATATCCGAGATCAATTTTTTCATGTATAAACTCCATTATTTTTTCCTAACTGTAATATAAGTTTTATCTAAAAAGTAATACCAAAAGCCGTTGATGATTGGTTCGATAAGTGCATCAATTCCTGCTAATGTCCAATCTGCTCCAGTAATAATTCTGTTACAAGTCATTGCAATTAAAATATGTCCTATTGTGTATATAACTGCACGTGCCATACTTGAATGGCCTACAATTTTTTTTAATAAATTAAATATTCCTTTTTTAAATTCCATTAATGAATCCCTAACATTTCTTTTGTCATTATATAATCACGAACAATATCGGATCTCACAATATCGTCCCAACCAAATTGTACAGTAGTAAAGTTTTTCATTCTGTACATAATATTTAGAAATTTAGCTAATCCATTTTTTTCACCTTCATTTGTAAAGTCTGACTGCGCATGATCACCACAGAAAATAAGTTTACAGTTTTCACCTGCACGAGTCATAATAGAGTCTAATTCATGAAAATTTAAATTTTGCATTTCATCGACTATAATAATACATCTATCAAAAGTTCTACCTCGAATAAAAGAAGTAGTTTCAAATTGAAGCTGATGACTGTTAATTAATTTATTATAAACAGCTTTGTCATGAAAAAGTTCTTCTGATATTGCCTTATATGGAGATTGAAAGATATCTGTTTTTTCTTCTAACTTTCCAGGCAAATAACCTATTTCTCTGACAGGTACAGCCGATCTCAAAACAATTACCTTATCATAACATCCTGATCTTTCTAGCACTGACTCAAGTGCCAAGTACATTGCAATGTAGGTTTTACCAGTACCTGCTGTACCTGTTAAGATCAAGTGTTCACCATCGTCCCAAGCTTCAAAACTTTCTTTTTGAGCTTTTGTAATAGGATCAATTTGATTAAGATCTTCAAATCTAACTTTACTGCTATTACTCATGTCTTAATTGTATTTCCTCTACCAGCACCTTTTTTAATTTTACCAAGAACATCTCTCCATTCAGAACCTGCTCTACTTAATGTTCCACCATGCATTGTAATAAATCCAACGGGTTTTAGAACTTTTTCTAAACCATATTCTTCGCAAATCTGATTTAACTCTTCATAAGAACATGTGATATCCCATTCTTTCTGATCTGGATCGTCTAGTTTCCTAACTGTATATCTAGGCATATTTGAACCACTCCGGTTTATTTCTTTTAGTCCACACCATTTTGAAACGGTGCTGTTTTGTTTGATAAAAGTTTCGATAAGACTGAACTGGATCGTTTTGTACAATACATTCTGGAAAATCTTTCATTGCCAACTTGAAAGGAGTCAATGGACCTTTCGGAATATTTCGTGGCACTGATTGTATTTGCCACAACAATTCACGTTGAGTTTTATGTGTCTTATGCGGTTCTTTATCTGTACTATATCTATATGTATATTCGTCTGCAAGTGCTTTCATGTGTTCCCAATGCCAACGATAATTTGAGTCTGATTCCATAGTCCATTTCGTACAAGGATGACCTACGTGTACCGCTTTGTAGTATAGTAATTCTGCTTCAAGATCATCGGCACCTTCGTAAAGATCCCAATACTTGACCATCGTTTTACCTGATTTAGATGGACGTTTAGTGAGCTTGCCGTCAAGTACTCGGTGGACTGTCGATAGCATTTGGCCAGATTCAACAAGCATTTTAGGCACGTGCTTGTCACATTGCATTTGAGCGGCTTCGACAGGATCTGTGGATAAAATAAATAAATTCATAATAAAAAAGCCTTTGTCAATTGATAGTTATATTATATCAAAAAACAAAGGCTTTGTACACAACTTTTTTATATTTTTTACGATGCTTCAGCTATTCGTTTTTCTAAGAAAGCTTGTTTTTCTAAAATCATTCTCATCCTTTCCATTAGTCCTCGTTTTTCAAGCTTCTTCGCGTAGATCTTGAGATCAGATGAATCTTTCTTAAGTGTTGCTAGCTGAGTTTGTGTCATGTTAGATTTCTCCGGTTAAGACCGGGCATCGAGCAATAGTCCAGGAAATGCCTCCTCAATTACGGCTCTTGAAATGCCGGTCGGTTTTTCTTTGTTAATCATTGCAATAACCAATTCAGCATCCTTTGGATGAATGCTTTCTATCAAACCTATAAACATACGTTCGCGCTTGATTTGGTTCATCTTAACCCCACCTTTTGCGAAGTATCTAAACTGAGTATTTTTTCTGATAAGATTTGAAGGTGCGTTATGTTCCTCACATGCTCTATATGGAGGAGCTCCTTCTGGCAGATTCCATGCGACAGTTGAATCGTATGTCCCTCTTAAAACATCTTTGAGAGCCCACGTCTCATTTTGTTTTAAGACTTTAATTTTATCTGCTTTAGTTTTTGCTTTTTTAGTATCTTCAATAACTTCATATATGTACTTCATAATTTTATTTATACCTTTAAATGTTTCGAATGTATCTTACAACCAATAAATTCGTTATAATATTCGTCGCTTAATAATACATCTTTTTCAAATTGCAACTTTGCTTCATAATAAGACATCTCACCTTTCGTCTTACATAACTTTAAAATATCACGTCTAAAAGCTTTTTCACCGTTCTCTTCAACGAGAAGTTGGACTTCTTTGGAACTTCCAAAGTACTCTCTCCAATCAGATTCGACACGCGTTCGTACTCTTCTCTTACGTGTTTTAGTGATCGGTAAGGTTTTTGGTTTCCAAAAGTTCTTCTTTCCAATATATTTTTTGTTAGTTGAGTTTTCGGTAATGATGTATATAAACCCTTGATATTCATCGGGTGTTGTGTCAAATTCTTTTCCATTGTAGTACCACATACAAATATATATTATTCATCTTCGTACCAATCCTCGGTCTCTTCAATTCGCTTTGCTTCAGTTCTTCTACCGCATAAAGGACAAAAGTCGGGAGGATCATAAGCGTGTATTACACTTTCAACTCCGCATTCTTCGCAATCTATTTCGAATTCATCCATTTGATATCCTCTTTATTATTTCTTTTTTTCTTGTATCATCGCAATAAAACCACTCACGAATTTCGTCAGCGGTTCTATTACATCCAACACATTGATTATCTATAATGGTACAAATCTTAACACACGGCGAAGGGACACTAGAAGTCGATTTCACAGGCGCCACCAACACACGCTGCTGATGCGATTGTATCGACATCTGTATATTTTTTCTCCGTTACATCTTCAGCCCAATTGATTTCTTTTAGGTTTGATTGAATTTTATTCCACTTATGAAGTAAGAAGGAATCTTTCAAACAGTGCTCTGCTAATTTAACATCACCTTTAAGATAGTTATTAGCAAAGTTTTCAAATCTTCTTACCCAATCAGCTCTTGCAGAATTTTCAGATGATTCTAACGAGATATCTAATCCAAATCCTTGAGCAGTTGAACATGCATCCCATAAATTAGGAAATACTTTCAACGCGTCAACAACAAGACCCGAAGCAAATATCGAAGCAGTATCATATTTCTTTACCATATCTTTTGCAGTAATTACTGCAGTATTAGGTGCTTGATTATAATCTTTATCACCACTCATAGATAAGAAAGAAATACCAGCAAATGAACCTCTATTTTCGAAAACATACTTTTCTACTTCATCCCAATCATCTACAATAATTGTATTTGATACGTTATGTCTTACACCTTTATCCGCGCAAAGTTCTTCATTTGTTCCAGCATTTACCCAATGCTGTTGAACTAATTTTACCTTTTCAAGGTGCGTAATTCCTAATAGATCATCTTTAAAGATAGAACCTTTTTGTGGAAGAATAGGAAACGACACTACGACATCAGTTCCACCTGCAGACCATACACTTTCTTCTACCATGTACGGATTTGTTTTAATAATAGCCTGAGTAATCTCAGATTCTTTATTCATTTGAACATTACGTATATACATACCAGAATGCTCAGCATGAATACCACTAGCAGTTTGTAATAATACCGAAGCATTTCCGCTTGGCTTGACACACGTTGTTCTAGCAGCTGCGTTAATTCCAATAATTTCTGCAACTTCTTTATTGACTTCTTTGACAATCTTTGCTCCTTTTTCTAGAATTTTCTTATTAAAAAGAATATCAGGATTATTCATCCATCCAGTAACAGAAACACCTAGTAAAGCTTCTCTATCAAAGATCTTTTTAGATGTAGGAGACAAAAACTTAAAGTCAGTATAGCCGGCTTGTAGGGTACCGAGGATAGACGCTGCCCGGCATGCCTTATAGAAGTCTTCCTCGGTATTACACATGCCTCCGTTGATTTCTGTAAGGTTACAGCCTTGCCATCCTGACTGTTTATTAATTTGAGGATACATACCAATCTCTACACAGGGATTAGTTGTATGTTCAGTTGATTCAACAAAGACAAATCCAGGTTCTCCAAACTGTTTCACAGATTGCATGATCTTTGAAAAATCTTCGATTGAAGTTTTATCACGAACGATTACTGCTGAGTTATTAGATCTACCACGTTGTGGATTTTCCATAAACCAGTTACCAGTTTTTGCATTCATCATTTCTTCATCATCTGGAGAAAATAAACAAATAGTCGCTGATCTTCTAACACCACCTGAAAGTACTGCGTCTGCTGCATGCATTGTAATATCATACACATCGATTGGACGAAGTGATACAGGATCTTTGGCATCAATAACCAACGTCTGTAATAAGTGTTCTACTTTATCTAAAGATCTTCGAAGACCTTCAGGACCTGGAGCTTTGAATCCACCTGAAATCTTAGCACCTTTTGGTCTAATTTGAGTTAAATCGAAAAATACTCTTCTACCTGCAAATTCTGGATATTTACCACCATCAACAAAATACGAAGCCATTAGAACATCAAGTGCTGATGCCCAACCTTCAATTGAGTCTTCTACAACATATCCTTTTGCTTGTTTAGTACGAGTAGTAATTTTAGGTAATTTTTTAACATGATGTTTTTGAACGGAGAATCCTGCGCCTGCTCCACATAACAAAATATAAAATACTTCACCAAAAAATTCAGGTCTATCTACATAAGAAGAAGTACAATTATACATTCTCATTTGGTGTTTCATCAATTGTTCACCACCAAATTGTAATGCTCTTTGTGCTCCTAATACTCTTTGCTCTTTATAAGCTTGTCTTGCTTCCTCTAAATAATTAGTTAGTTCATTTGATTTATTGATATAATTTTTTTCGTGCATATCAATTACACGATCTACTGCTTCATCCCAAGATTCGTATCTCTCATCTTCTTCTAAATATCTGGAATATCCTTCATAGAACTTAGTTTGAGACAAAAATCTTCTTGTGTCAACATTTGCTGTTGCCATTGACTTCTCCGTTTTTGCTAATTTATATGGTAGTATTATATATCAAAAAATCGGTTTTGTAAACCGTTATTTTTACGATTTATGAGAAATATTTTTCAATCATATCTAAACGATCTTGTGCTGCAGCCATTTTATCTAATTCTGCAATAACCGCTTCTGTGACGTCAGAATGTTCTCCAATACCTGCCGGCATTGTTTTATATACTTCAATATTTGCTTTATGTACAGCAAGTTCACCTTCTGCTTGCTTCTTTGCTGCTTCAATTAATAATTCTCCGGTCTTCATAATTTCACCTTTTTTCTGTTAGCTAGATGTTGTTCTTCAATTTCTTCTTTAGATTGCCCGTGATAAGGTACTGCATGATGTTCATATACCATTTTATCATTAATATTCGTATCAAACGTCCATATCTCTCCGAGTATTCTACCAAATTTTCCTCTTTCATCCTTATGTGTTTTTATCTTAAGCTCTCCAGCACCTGTCCATTTAATTAAAAAATCTTTCGCTGCTAAACCATATTTCTTTTCTTCTAAATCTCTTGTGCGAGATTCTGGTGTATCAATTCCGTGAAGTCTTACTCTTTGGTTGCGTAACCATACACCAAATCCTAAATCAATATCAACATCAATAGTATCTCCATCGACTACTTTGATTAATTTACATCTATATTCAAACATTATTTAATACCTTCTATTTTTGCGTTTACTTTACGATGACCATTCCATGCTACCCAACCACCGACACGTAATGCCCAATATGCAAGGTAATTTAAGAAATGAAAACCATTTTGTTCAATATTAATATCTCTAAAAATTTGATCTGCTCTTTTTTGATCAATAGTTCCCATTGTTTCCTTTTGACCTGATTTTAGTAATGTAGCATATTTGTATGCATAATCATGAACTAAACCTCCCATCAATAAAACGCCTGTTGGAGATAACCATGTGTGTAAAAATTTAGGTATCGATGCTCCGTCAAACTTAAATCCTGCTGGAATAATATACCAATCACCTTCGATTTTAAATGCCCAATCATCAGCAACTTCCCAATGTCGAGTACCTGTCAACCACATCCAAATAGCACCCCAAAATCCTTTTCCTGCAGTAGGTATCTTGATTGGTCTTAACTGAGGCATTACTCTATATTCGAATCCAATAATTTCTTCATCACAATCAACTCCTAATCTATTAGCAATCCAACCAATAATAATTAAAATACCTACAATTGTAAATTGCCACCAGGTGACAAGTAGATCCGTAATGATATCCATTATTCTTCCTCCTTTTTAGGTTCTTCTTTCACCGCTTTTTCATAATAAACTATAATTTCTGTTTGTTGATTTATATATCTACGAATTTCAGCAATATTCAAGGCCAATAATTCATAGTCTTTCATACTTAACGCGACAAAAGCTAAGTCACCATATATGTCGGTGAATTCTTTTTCGAATGCTTCAAAATTTTCTTTTGTAACTACAAAGACTCGTGTGTCATTGAGTTGCAGCGGTTTCGGACGAGCTACTACCGGTATCTGAACCTTCTCTATTTTGGTTACTACTTTGATCTCCGGTTCCGGCATCAGGCGACTGCAACCACTGAGGAAGATCGCGCTGGCCGTTGCCACCAGTATCATCCATGAAACCGCGCCATAGTTTCGCTGTAGCGCCATTCATTTTTCCTTCTAAAACTTTTGAATCTTTTAGTGCTTCGACTACTAAATTTAATTTACTTAATTTTGTTCTTAATTCATCTCCATAAGCTTCTGCTTTTTGAAGAGACGTTTGTAATTCGTTATTTAATTTACCTAATTTCTGAATATCGCCTTTGAGAGTCTCTACGCTTTCATTTGCAGTATTAACTGCTACTTCTAATTTTGAATTGTTTTCTCGTAAAGTTGCGATAGTATTTTGTGTAGTGTCATAATAATATTTAGCACCATAACCTATGGCGCCTAATATTGCTACTATAAAAATAAGAGCATAAATTCTAATCATCTGCTATAAATTTCGAAAATCTTTTCAGTAGTGCAGGTCTCTTTTTCTTTCTACGGTCAACTACATTAGTAGATGTAAATCGAGGACCCATTTGTGTTTGAGCTGGATTAGGTATAGATGCAGTTGTAGTATCATTAACATCTAATGTCTTAGGATAATTTTTATCTCCTGGCTTGAGTTTTCTCTTGCCAGCAGCTCTACGTTTTCTAATGTTGTCCCATAAACTCATTTGTAAATTTCCGATGCTGTAACGTATACTTTTTGATTTGTATTCATATGAACTGCCTCATATATATCTATACCAAAAACATCTCCGACTGGATAACAATTATCAAAAATTTTTATCTTATCATTAATATTAACGTGTTGTTCAAAAAATTTGTTTACTAATTTTTCATCGTTTACTTTGTAGATACCTGGAGATAATTGCCTGTCTTTAAGTATAAACCAGTTGTTTTGTTCGTTGAGGAAATCGAAAGAATCAAGGTCGACTTTTTGCAAGATGGATCGTAAGTCATCGTCGTTGAGTCCATATTGTTCTTTGATAAGGAACAATGCTGAAGCGAAAGATCCAAGTTTTGATCCTCCACCAGGAATTTTAGAAACGAGACGCTTAATATTAGCAGCAAGACGAATGAAAGGAGTATAGGAATTTTTCTTTGCGTCAGTATCAAGTTTGACAGATTTAATCCTTTTACCGTTTTCATCGATCACACCTTCTTTATATGCATCCCAACTTTTCCAATCCATTACCATCATTCTGATGAATCGGAATGTATATACTAGGTCTGTACCTCTTTTTAATATTCCCATTGTTTTCTTAAGACCTCAACTACCTTTTTATCCATATCGATGCCTATTAAATCATTATGTTGAATATACTTCTGATGAATTAAAAAAGGCTTTAATACCGAAAGTTGCTTTTCATTAAATTTAAATTCACACATTCGTAGCGCAGGTTTAAATTCAAAAACATTAAAGATGATAATTAAATGATTTAATATCAATCTTTCAGCTAATTCACCTGTTTCAAAATAACGATTAATTAATCTTTTGAGATATTTAAATCTCTTTAGATCCTCATAAAATTCATCAACATCTGAAAATTTTGGCCTGTAATAATTTTTGGCCGCATACATTAAGAAATTTTTGCTTGTCAGCTCATTAAAGTTCATCATGTAATTATATATTCAGATGTTATGAATTCATTTTCGCATAAGCTGCCTTAATTCCTGCTAATTTATCTGTTGATTCTGTTTTAGCACCTGCTGCTGGATTTACGATTTTTTTATCACCTTGATCTTTGTCATTTTCTCTTTTTTTACTTTGATTAGTCTTTTTACCAGCATCTGCTGTCGCTTTTGCAGCAACATTACCATCAAACTTAGGATCAACTGATGCAGGTGGCTTATGATCGTCGATCATCTTCTTTGCACCTGGTCCGGTACCAAGAATTTCTTCATAATCCTGTGGCTTCGTTGCACCTTTGTAATGAGCAGCTCTATCACCTTCAAGCACAGCAATTAGTTTGTTTCTAATTGACATAGTTGACTCCTTTTGTTCTGCTTTATCGTCTTTACCATTATCTAATTTTGGATTCATTTCAGCGGTATCTTCTTTACCCTTTTTCTTCTTCTTTTTATTTCGAAGAGCCTCAAAATCTTTACCATCAATATCACCATCTTTATCGTGATCAAGTTTATGTTGATCGCCTTTTAATGCTTCATCTAGATCTTCTTTTTTCATTAGATCTTTTCTGAGATCTCTTTGAAGTTTTGGTAATATTTGCGCTAATGTTTTCATTTGTGGTTCCGTAAGTTGTATATATTTTTGATATCCAGTACTAACTTGTACTCCTAATTTACCTTTGCCGGCAGAATATCTTGTAATTTGAATTCCACCTCTGTTATAAAGGTCAGTTGCTTCTTGGACCGTTTCACGAGTGGCCCTAACCTCGTCGATTGTTTTAGCCATTTTTGTCTCCTTTAAATCATCCATTGAGCCACCAATGAACCTACTCCCGCAACAACTGCGGCAATTACTATCTTATTTATAATACTTACAGTTCTTGAATTATCATCAACTGCTTTCTGTATTTCATCGAGTTTGACTGACAGTTTGTTTAGTCTTTCTCGCATATTCTCATGATCGTCTTGTAATGCTATAATTTTCTCCTCTGCGCGAGCCATCGCCACCATCGCGTCAGTTAGTCTATCTAACTTCTCCTCAATTCTATCTAATCTTTTAGCGTTTGAATCTGATGTCTCAGCCATTATCTTTTTCCTTGACCTCTGTATTTCTTAAAACTTCTTCTCTTACTCTTATTCATAGTAGAGAATATAGGCTTACGTCCAATTGTTGTACCATGTTTTTTTGGTTCATGCACTGATACTGTACGAAATCTCATTGCCATTAGTTATCTACCTTTGAACTTGCTCTCCACTGATAACAAGACCAGTATTTTGCTTTCCATTTAGGACCTGGATTATCACATCCGTGGCGAGCTCTGAAACTTGCTCTACGCTTTGGATCATCCCTTTTAATTTCCATATTAGGATCTCCAAATCTTACAACTACAACATTACCTTTTGGTCCTTTTACGTAAACTTTAAACTTCTTACCAGGATTCTCTGAAGTCCTAATTGGATCATTTAAGTTTACTTTTTTGCCTTTATATTCAGCTTCAGTGATCTGTAAATCTTCATAGATATCACACTGCTCGCAAACTTGATCAATTAATTCTTCTCTATAAGTTGTAAATTTTTTCATGTTACCCACCAAACTCGTGACCTGCTACTCTTCGCATTTGTTTATTGAATTCAGCCTGTGAAGGCTTTTCTTTATATAATTTAATAGAGATCTCAGGTCGGTCTTTTCCTTTGATTCTCCAGTTATAACCTTTTTTCTTATGCTCTGGCTTTGACGTTTTGACTACACGTCTCTTATAGCCGGCGGCCCATGATTCTGATCCTTCATGAAATTCTTTAAATGTTTTCATTTGCATTTCTCTTCTGTTGCACTTAATTCTGTGTCTGCATCATGAATCCAAATATAACTCCAATGACCATTATCATTACACTTCCTTCCAAAAGAAAATTGTGGATTATCCATAGGAGGTATTGCTGTACATCCAACTAAACCAAATATCATTAGTCCTAATAGTATTCTCACTTATTTTCTCCTTTTGTATCAGATCGTAGTGATGTTTTATTAGAAGATGAGTATGGTTCATTACCCATTTTTCTTCTCATATACTTTGATACGCCTTTTGGTCCTTTTACAGGAACTTTTAAATTAGGAAGCTTTTTATCTGACTTCATTGAAAGCTCACTAACACTTTGACCCGGTGTTATTTTTTTCATTAGTCTTACCGATTCTGGTGTGCCATAATCCAATGGCCTTATGTCTTTAAATTTTTTCATTTTCTTCCTATAAAGGTATGATCTTTCCACCTTTGTGATCTTTCATCAGGTGCATTTAGATCTACCCAATCGTCTACAACTTTTAGTCCTACTTCATCAGCAATTGCTTTAAAAGAATCATCCATGAATCTCCAACAATCTGGATTATCATGGTATTTTCCTTGTGAAGGTGCAATTAAAATCATACATGAACCTTCTTTTAAAACTCTTTTCATTTCTGCAACACTTCGAAAAGGATTGCGAACATGTTCTAATGTCTGACCGCTAACAATCAAATCAATTGAATTATCCTCAAAAGGTAATTCATATTCTCCAGGCATAAGGTGAGTAACATTACCACCTCCGTTAATATCTGCTACATAATAAGTAGGATTTAAATTTTTAAATAATCCTTTGTAAGATCGATCTTGAACATTAATGTTTCGACCTCCTACATCTAAAATAGTCATACCATCTTTTAATTCATCAGCAATTTTACCAATTGCTTTCTTCATATTAGTCACTGAACTTGGGTGCATTAATCAATTTCCTTCATTGCCTGTTTTAGTGTTTTGATTGCTTTATTTGCTTTCATTTTTGTTGATCTATCTGAGTGCTTACCAGCAACTGCAGTTAAACCTTTAATTGCATTTTTTATACCATCTTTTGCTAGTGCCATATTAGCCCTAATGATACCAGGAACTTCTTCATTTAAATATGATTCATTGGTTTCTTCTTTACCTTGAGCCATATCGCGATATCTTTTCTTCACTTCGGCAGTAGTCATACGACTTACAGAAGTAATCATTGAAGGCTGTTTCACAATTTTTCTTAATCTAGCTTTTACTTCGCCTGGACTTGAACCACCGATAATCATATCTGGTAAACCTTCAACTCCAACTTTGAACATAAAGTCTTCATTCATATGATTGTAACTTTCACTCGTATCTTTATCAAGATGTTTACCTCTATTTCTTATATTATATTTAGTACCAGTGCCTTTTGCCAACATGCCTTTGATTCCTGAACCAGGATCATCTTTACCATGATAACCAGCTGCTTTACCTGGTGGAAGCTTAGTAATCTTACCACCGCGCTTTTTAAAATCTGCTACAGCTTTATCATGAGCAGCCTTTTGTGCGGGTGTCATTGCTTCTTTTTTAACAGGTTTCTTTTCTTTATCAAGCATTTGTCTAACTTTTAAAAGTTTATCCTTGTCTGAAGGTGTCATCATTTTCTTTTTCATCTTATCAGCGTAGTTAGGCATAAAACCTTCTTTTTTATCTCCACCTTTTGCGGAAAGATAAGCTGCAACCGCCTGATCTCTGCGTTCCTCTTTTGATTTACCTTTAAACTGCGGAGCATCAGACTTTTGAAAGTCTTTTATCCAAGCTCCAATTCCATCTGATACTTTAAGTGGCATATTTATCTCCTAGACTCTTTATTAACTTTTTCTTTTTTAACTTTACCGTCAGCGCCTACAGTAGTAGGTTGACCATATGGATCTTTTTTCTTTTTACCAGCATTTCCTGCCTGTTGAACTTTATGGCCTAGATACGCGCCGGCTGCTGCACCTACTGGACCGCCTGCTAATCCGCCAGCGACACCACCGGCTACTGCGCCAGCAATACCTTCTTCTAATTCTTCTTTTAATTCCCAATAAGTTTTCATTTTATCCTCTTACCTTTGCTGCCAAGTCTTTATCAGCTTTACCCCAAGTACCTGACGATTTTGTTACGAACGAATTGACTCTTGCTAATCCCCATTGTTGTGGTGTAGTACCTGGCCTATGGCCAGTTCTCCAAGCGGCAACTCCTCTGTTATAAACCTTTCGAAGAATACCAGCCGGCATTCCTGATTTTTCGGCTTTCTTTTTAATAGCAGCATCTGCTTTTTCGTTAATGTATTCTTTGAATCTCATTAGTCATCTCCAAACATTTGTTTAAATCTTTTTGTGTGTTTACTCGGTTTTGTTTTTGCTCGAGCATCTCCGGGTGCTTTTTTATAAGCGGCAGGATTATCATCGTCGTACTTACTATATTTCTTAAAATGTGCCTTTCTTTTATCTTTAGTTCCTTTTGAAAGACCTTTAAAATAAGCAGACCGATCCTCTAATTGCTCAACAGCATCTAACCATTTTCTGTACGTACCATTTTTATTTTCAACAATTACATAATTACTTCCTAACTGTGTAACTGTAACAATTTCGTTATTTTCTTTAATAACTACTTTATCTCCTACAGCATACAAGTTACCTTTAATATAATTTTCACGTACTTCAGAAACAGATTCTAATTGTACATGATTCTTAAATTCTTTTTGTTCTTTTAATCCCATGCTTTTACGAACTTCATTATATAATTTTTTAGCATCAGCATTAGATAATGTTTTAGGTAGACCTTGAGAAAAAGATGTAAAGTCATTCTTCGAAGCAGCTGCTCTCATTTTAGATGCAGACATTCCTTCTGCTCCATCAGCATCTGGATCTCTTTCGCCTGCAGAGATAATAGTGATCTTAGAAAAATTATATAATCCGTGTCTAGCTTTTTCACCATTATACTTATTGAGAAGAACTTCAAATTCGTTTACACGATCTGATCCAACGACCATCGCGACATTTTTAAAACCTTCTTTATATAATTTTACAAGGGCATCAAAGACAGTTTTAACTTTTTTATCTGCCATAATTTGTCTTGCATGTTTTGGAAACATCTTACGAGCGTGTTTTACTTTACTTGCAAAATTAAGTGGATTCTTTTTCTTATCAGTTGATTGTGATAAGTAAACTCTATATGGATTTTGGCGAGAAGAAGATGCTAATTTATTTAGTAACTTTTCATGACCAATAGTAGGAGGGTTCATTCTACCAAATGTAAAATAAACGGTCTTCTCCTCTTCAACTAAGTAATTTTTAAACGAATTAATCATTGTTTCTTTCTTGCGAATTCTTGTCTACGTTTTGCAGGGAGCATTCTTTTTTGCATGTAACCAATTCTAGTTTGCCAGGTATCGGTTGAAAGTCTTCTTTCAATCTCTTTTTTCTTTGCAACTGAGAGTTCTGATTTATTCTTACCTTGAGCTAATTTTTTGGCCATCATTGCGCGAGATCCTCTACGTGCTCTTTTAGTAAGAACCTGTTTATTTGCGAGTCTGCGTCTTGCCCGAGCTCTTGCAAGCTTGAGTCTAGACTTTCGTCTTTTCATACTTCTGGCTAATTTACGTCTTCCTTGGATAGAAAGAACTTCGTCGAGATCTGACGACTCGAGTATAAATGTTGAGAAGCGAATAATATCCGCCATTAATTTCTCCCTGGTTTATCCCATCCTTTTAATATATTTGGTGAAAAGTTGGCATAGGAAAATTCTAACCTATCAACAATTTTCACCGCATCACCACCAAGTCTATCGATAGCTACATATCCTTCTTGGCCTGTAACTTGATAGCCTCTTTTAGTTTTCAAAAAAGTCTTTGCATTATTAAGTTTGTTTAGTATATTTATAAGTTTTAATTTCGCAAGAACAATTGTCTTTTGTAATTCAAACATCCTTTCTAAAGAATTTTTATTTTCTTTTGAAAAGAATTTTAGTAATTCATCTAACTTTTTTTGCTGGACCGCTTTGCCTTTTTCGGTGCTCCTTTTTTGGATTTCTTTTTTGTACTTACCTTCGATATAACGAATGAGCCCAACCACATGGCGACGCGTATCTTTAATAACTTCACCTTTACGTACAAAGGTATTATTATATGTCTCAATGGTTTGAGCAAGAGCTTTATTAGATTCCAAAGTGCGTAAGGTACTACCACTAATTTGGTTAAATATTTTCCCAGCTTTGCTAAGTAACTCATTAACTTCCTCCGTGTCTGTTTTAGTCATAGTAAATGCTGTCATGTCTCTTAACATTGCATCTTGAGACCAAACATTACTTGATTTTTTAAGTTTTGAAACATTAACTCCATAAGAAGCTTTCATTGTTTCAAAAGAATTTCCTTTATAAGTTGTATGCCAAACTATACCGATCTTGGTACTCTTAATTTCTTTGGCCGCTTGACTATTTGCAGGTACTGCATATACAATTGTATTAGGGTGAAAGGTAACATAAGATTGTCCTTTAATCTTAGAGGTTTTAACATCTCCTGGACCATATAAAAAATCTCCTTGTATTACACCTTTTATCCCAAGATCGGGTAGATACTGTAAAGCGAGTTTAAGCTTTGTAGCAAGATCACCACTAGTATCAGCGTCGATATCTGCATTACTCTTGTATACCTTGGGCTCCTTATTGAAGATTCCTTTTTTAGCCACGAAGAATCTGCCATCACGTGGATCAGTCCCAGCAAACACAGCAGGAGCACCATCCCATTTAACACTAACATTACCATCTTTCACTCCTCCTAACATATCTCTTAAGGATCTGAGAGCCATTATTGCCTGTCGAGTTCCGTCAACTCCACCGTAGATTACTTTATCCTCGATGTGAGTCATGTGCGTATTCTTTTGTTCGGTTATAAACTCTTTAAAATTCATTATATTTTCACTCTAGGTTTAATTGTTCCTTGTGTTACTACATCAATTGAGATATCTGATAATGAAGGAGTCTTAATTGCAGCGACTTCTCCTGATCTCGCAGCTGGTGTAGTATTCACCATAAAGATAATTGGATTTTTTCCTAAATATTTACTAGCAGCTTTTGCATATGGAGTTTCAACTTCTTTCTTCCATCTTGCTGCTAATTTACGATCAGCCATAATTGCTTTAATTTGAGCTCCATTAACACCAGTCTTTTCTTTACCTTTAGCAGCAATTTTTGGATCGGCATCTCTTATTTCTAAAGCAGCTTTTACCATATTTGCAAGTGGTACAGTACCACCTAACTTAAATCCAATAATTTCTTTTCCGCCAAATTCGCCAGGTAAATTACCAGCTTTTACTTCATAATTTTTTCCATCAACTACAATGTCAACTCCAGCACTTGAACCTCCACCTAAATGCGCTTTATCTAATAAAAAGAATAAGGTTGCTTCTGCCGGGCCAACGCCTTTTAGATTGTAGGTATGTAGATTTTTAAAATTCTTAGCATTAATACTTTTCAGTTTCTTTATCAAGTTGTTTAATTTGTTAGGTGTAGGTTGACCTGAAATAGTAGTATCTAAATCAAATGACGGAAACATATGTGTTCTAAATAAATGTTGTATTTCTTTTTTATACTTCAAAGAAGTAAAGTCATTAGATGATAGATTGAAAGATGTTACCTTTTGAGCTCGTTTTAAAAAATCAGCATCTAAATCTGATACGTTTGCTGCAGCCATTTCTTCAAGCTTAAAAAATGTTTTAAATTTCTGCATAAGAAAAACTCCAGTCTATAAGTTTATATTAATCTATTTATAAGTTTTTGTAAACAAAAAAAGCGCCGAAAAGACGCTTTTTTTATAAATACATATTTGGCTCTGGAGGGTGGACTCGAACCACCACGTCTCGCTCAAGACAATAGGGAAACAACCTATCGCGTCTACCTTTTCCGCCACTCCAGATTAATTATTTTTTGTCTAAAGCAGCAATCATTCTTGTCATGCCGATTCCACCGCCGACCCGTGGAAAGAAATCAAATTTTAAGAATTCTTCGAGCTCTGCTTCTACTCTTTCTTTACCGAATAAATCAAATAATAATTTAGAATATGCTCCATCAGTAATCGTGTGAAACGTATCTCTCATTTGTTCTACGTCTGTAGATCTTTCTGCTGAACCAATTGTTTCCATACCACCGAGTATTACATCAATTTTCTTCGAAGTATCTACGGTTGGATTTCTACTCATATTCCAGAATGGACTTGTAAATTCAGGAAAATCTGTAATCATACAACTTCCAAATTTATCATACATAGCATTTTCATGTTCAGCTGTTAATTCACCTTCAACATTAAAATGTACTTGCCATCCACCATATGTCATTTCTGTAATTACACCAAATCCTAAATATTCGCATAATTCATATTCCATTGCTTTGAGATCTTCGATAGTTCCAGGAAACTCAAACTCAAACATTGGAAATATAATATCATGTCTTCCAGGTATTGCATTCGGTTCTTGTCTATACGAGGTTGAGACACAAAAAAAGCCCTTTGATTCGGGCGCTGAAAGTAATTCGTGTTCTAACCACATCTGACCTGTTTGAGGTAATGGCCAAACTTGACCTGCATAATTGTATGTTGCCACATTAAAAGGATCTTCACAAGCAGCTAATATACTCAATCTATTTTGAGTATGAACTTCTAGAAAGCCTTTGTCTAAAAAAAATGACCTTAAAAGGCCAACTGTATCTGTAAATTTTTTGGGTGGTATTAGTTGCGTCATGATAACTCCAAGTAAACGTTTAAATCCTTTTATTTATACAAGAAGAGAGCCGAAACTCTCTTCTTGATAAAATTATTTTACTTTAAATCAGCAGCAGTTAATTTTGGAAGATTTTCCATTCTGGAAATCATTTCTGCTTTTTCAGCATCTGGTAATGGAATCATACCGGCGTCAGATAACGCACCTTCATCGTCCCAATGCTTTGTCCATTCTTTCATGTAACCTTCAATGCCAGGTACTACACCAATATGATTATGTTTAACATAAAAATAAAGTGCTCTTGAAACAGAATATGAACCATCTGCAATAGATTCGAATTTTGGTTCTGTACCATCAATCACAGCTCCACTTAAAATATCTGAATTTTGATCCAGATATGAAAAGCCAAAGATGCCATATGATTCAGGATCATCTTGCAGCTTTTGAACAATCAAATTATCTTGTTCACCTGCCTCAATATAGGCTCCATCTGTACGCATTGCACGACAAACTTTTGACTTTGCTCCAGCGGCTTTCAGTGCTGCCTTTGCTGCAGGATCCTTTTTACAGTATCCTTTTTCATTTACCATTTCAACGAAGGACGCTCTAGTACCAGAAGTGGTTGGAGGACCCATGACTCTAATTTTAAGATTTGGAAGACTTGGATCAATCTGATTCCAATGTGTATATGGGTTATCAATCCAATTTCCGTTTTCATCTGGAACTTTAGCAGTTAATGCTTTACCGAGATTTAATTTTGAAATATTAAGTGGTGTACCTTTTTTGGAATAGGCAACCACAATGCCATCGTATCCAACTTTAATTTCTGTAATATCAACTTGATTTTTATTGCAGTATTCTAGTTCTTTTACTTTCATTCTTGATGATGCATTTCCGATGTCAATAAATTGTACACCGGTACCATCACATACACCTTTTTTACCAACCGAAGAACCACCAGATTCTACGATAGGAGTTTTATTACTTGGTAGTCTACCAAACTGTTCTGCCACAATTGTAGCAAATGGTAGTACTGTTGACGATCCTGCGATCGACATATAATCTCTTGCCTGTGCAGTTGAGGCCACGACAACAAGAGCAGCGGTTAAAATTAATTTTTTCATCTTACGTCCTTTTCTAAAATGGTTAACGAGAACTCGTCTCAACATAAGTTCTCGTTTTATTTATAGTTTACAGTGTAAAAGAAATGTTACGGTTTTATTAAGAATATTTTCTTGATTGGGAATTTTTCCTGTTGTAATCTCTTAAAGCTCGTTGACGCCTTTTAGCTACTTCAGTAGGATGATAAGCTCTCCAAAAATGTTCCCATCCTTTTACTTTATTTTCTTTTGCCCATTCGGCGAGCATATCTGGTTTATGTTTTCTCAATTTCATATCCTTTCACATTTTCCCAACGAAAACTTCTCCATCCACCATCATCAATACTCCAAACAGCTTGATGCGGTTTTGTTTTAGTAGTCGCTAGTTCTTTTTTCATTTGACTTGGATCAATCTCACCTGGAACGATGTCGTTAATCAAAGTGCATTTCATTACTCTTTCTTCACCATTAACTTTTTCAAAAGTAATAGTTACTACGTTCTCAGTAAGTAGATCAATCATCAATTCTTTATCTAATACTACCATTATTTTTTAAACCTCACAGTGTATGATTTACCTTCATAGGTAAAAGTAATTATTGAATGAGAATAAACAGTTTGTTCAGTTTCTTTGTAGCGAGTTTCTTGTGTGCAAACTGTACGAGTTCCACCTTGAGCATCACTGTTAGAATGACCTAACATTCCTCCAATAAGTGCGCCGATGGTTCCACCGTTCTCTTCGCCTTTAATATTATTACCAATCACTCCGCCGATAATAGCACCTTTTAAGGTATCGGCTGTTTTATCTCCTGATGTTGTTTGATTTCTACAAACTTCAACTCGATAAGGTGATGAGTTAATTACTGTTTTATAATGATCTTTTACAACAGCAGTATGAGGTTGAGTCGCATTTGCATCAGTAGCATTCACTACGCTTAAAACTAATGCAGATGCTAACATACCCCAGAAAAGAAAGTCTTTTGTCTTTTCATTCATGTATTGATCTCCTTTAATTGATCTACTAAACTCTTTGCGTCCTTCGGACTATTTATCAAATGCTTCCTTGCTTCATAAAGCCGTTCAAGCCTGTTCTTTACAGATTTAGCTTTTTTAGGAACTCTTTCAAGGTTTTTGATTTCTCTTTCAACCTGTTCGAGACCAAGGCCCATGGCCTTGGTATCTCTGTGTACGGACCTTGGATACATTATGCAGCCTCCGCAAATTCCACCGCAGTCTTAAGAGCATCTCTCTTACGTACTTGATTTCCACCGAACCAAGAAGAATAAAGACGATTATCTTCGTTTCTACCTTGCATGTGGTCAGTAACATAAGTCACTGAGTTAAATGCCTGCCACCAAGAACCTTCAGCGAACTTAGCACCGGGTTGTTGCTCAAGTGCGTCGTATGCAGCTTTTGCGTTACGTGATAGAGTATCAACACCAAGAGCTTGGTTTTGTACACGCTTATCTGAAGTACGTGGCCAAACTGTGTTGTAGTACTCAATCAACTTATCCATAGAGAACCTCTTAGAACCAAGAAATTCTGCCATTTCTTTATAAGTATTGAGCTTTTCAGCGGCGATACCAAGAGCTTGCTTTACTTCACTTGGATCGAACGGTACACGGTGGCCAACTTTGACCGCACGATTTGCGTTTTGTCCGAGTGACAATGTGAGCGTATTATTACATACAACTCGAATTGGCGTAAAGCGCACATCAATCGATTTACCGTATTGATGTGGGTTTGAAAAGAGGAGATACGACTCAACGGTATCGCCACCGAAAAGATCAAAGGCTTCGGAAACTTTTGCCAAAGCCCAAACCATTTGTCCATCTTTTAGAGAACCAGCAGTATGCATTTCCATATTGCCAGATAGAACGAATTCGTTAAAGAATTCAAATGCTGTTTCGTTCTGTACAGGATTCCAATCTGCACCAACATTTGTAAGAATTTTTGCATCAGTATTTCTAACTAATGACTTTTGACCAGTAGGAATTTGCTTTCCATCGAAGTTAATGTAAGATTCAACTTCTTTGACTTCCCAATCCAAACCAGCTTTTTGCATCATCTGAACAGGCGTCAGATCATTCGATACAGGTACTCCAAGGCCATGCCAAGGAACTTCACCTGCATAAGCCATTGTTTCAACCATATGTGCCATAATGTATTACCTCTCTGTCTGTTTTCATTTTATAAGTATATTATACATCAACTCTATTCATTTGTAAACAAAAAAATGCATTTAATTTAAAAAAATTTGTCAATCAATGCTATGATAACTTCATAAGTACCATATGCAAATAAACAAAACAGAACGAATTTTAGGAACTTATTCATTCCATCGTCAGCCATGACTTCCCAATGTGGTCTACTCATGTTCACCTCCAGGATCATTCTTATCTAAAACTACCTTCTCACCATTAATCCACATATGTTGTCTAGCTCTTGGAAAGCTATGATAACCATTGTCTTTAAGAAAAAAATTAGGATTTCTTTTTGCCGTTTCAAACGTTGCAACAGTAATTACAACCGCAGTTAAAAACAAAGCATGCGCAATCATTGAAGCTCCCATTACCCAGAAACTTCCGACATACATTGAAAATACAATACACCACATCCATGCTAGAACCTGTAATACCATATGCCTAACATGTAAATCCGGAATGTGCCTTAAAGGATTGATGTCAGCATTCATAACACCATTCCACGAATCATAAATAAAACTTCTCATATATATCTCCATAAAAAATTAGGTGCCACTTTTCTGTTCCAAGGTAAGTGGCCAACCCGTCAAACTATGCCGCTAAGGCGTAATCTGAAGGAGCAAAGTTATCGTTTGCATTTACTTTTTTGAAGACTCAAACATCTGTCGATCCTAGTTCGCCCCCATAAAAAGACTCTCGTCTAAAGTATTTTGGTGGAGGCGCCGGGTACCGCCCCCGGGTCCAGTCTGCCCTCTAACATCTTCAATCTTATTTATATTATAACACAACTAAAAGCAAAAGTACATATAAATAATCATGAAAACTTGATTTTTATCATTTCCGAATATCTTTGATTATCATTATGTTTAACTCAAAATAGAGAAGACTATATGATAGAAATAGCAGCAGCCTTATCAGCAGCAAACGCAGCATTTAGCGCGATTAAGAAAGGCGTGTCGGTAGGACAAGATATTGAAAATATGGCTGGTACTCTCGGCAAATGGATGGGAGCTGTCAGTGATATCAAAAAAGCTGAAGAGCTAAATAAAAACCCTCCGCTATTTAAAAAATTGTTTGCATCAGGTTCTGTAGAAGAAGAGGCGATGCAAATCTTTATGGCAAAGAAAAAAGCCGAAGATATGCGAGAGCAACTGAAACAAATTATAATTTATTCTAGAGGTATGAATGCTTGGCAAGAATTATTAAGAACAGAAGCCGATGTACGAAAAAGAAGACAAGCAACAATTTATGCACAGAAGGAAAGACAAAAGAAGTTAATTGATGGAATATTAATTTTTGCTCTTATTCTCGTACTAGGTGGAGCAGTTATAGGGTTTATCATGTTATTACAATCTACAGGTAAAATTTAAAGGAACAGTCAAATGCGTTTATGGCAAATATTATTTGCTAGTTTAATCTTATTGAGTTCAGCCAGTTATGCTGAACCAATAGTAACAGAATCAACATCTAATAGCACAGTTACTACAAAAGGCAAAACAGAAACTACGGTGAAATCACCACCAGCTTCTGCAATATCACCAGCAATTAGTGGATCTAATAGTGATCTATGTACAACTGGCGTAAGTGGTGCAGTACAAACTCAAATACTCGGCATCTCTAGTGGAGCTACAATTCGAGATTTAAATTGTGAAAGATTAAAACTTGCGAAAACAATTTATGATATGGGTATGAAAGTTGCTGCAGTTTCTATTATGTGTCAAGATGCTAGAGTATTTAATGCTATGGAAATGGCAGGAACTCCGTGTCCTTATCTTGGTAAGATAGGAAAAGAAGCACAAAAGGGTTGGGATGAAAATCCAGATTTAAAACCTATGCCAGAACAGGAGCAAAGAAGAAATGATACAGCTAAAGGCGCTGCTATGGGTGCTGCTGGTTTGGGTCTCCTTCTCCTCTTACTCTAAGGCAGACACAACATCTGATTTATTAGAACCAAGCGCACAAAACTGGAGTGGAAACTATGGAACAGGATATTGGGGTGGCACGTCTGGCGGGCCAGATCCAAATAGACTTCCGACTGATTCGGGATTTATATGGAGTTATGGCCAAAGCGCTATCAGTACTACCATTGCTATTAATAATGCATTACAAGAACAAGGCGTCCAAGTTGAAGGATATCAATATAAATGGAAAGTAAAGAATGGTAATGCAAATGAGTACACAAACCAGCCTGGTATTGATCCATTTGATATAACTGTAGAAATTTATAAAGCAGACGGTAGTTTATATCGAACATACAGTTATGATTACGGCTTTTCTCATGACTGGACTCTTCATCAAGGTACAGAATTATTTCCAGATAGTTTCTTACCACCATCTTTTTTCGGCAACATCGATGTAACAGCAGAAGGAGTTGATAACGGTAATTGGGCAGGTTGGTACGGACCAGAGTTTAATGTTGATCAATCTGAATTTAGTCTAATTTATTCTGCAAATCCTTGTTATAATAATCCATTATATGATCCAGCTTGTATTGGATATGCAGAAGCATATGCACAGCAATTATATGATCAGCAATGTCAAGCAAATGCTTTATATGATACTGGATGCCCAGGTTATGCCGCTGCTAATTTTACTCAACAATGTACTATTGATCCTTTATACGACGCAAATTGCCCGGGATATGCTGATCAAATTTTAGCATTAACTCAAGAAGAAGATCACCACCACGAGGAGGAAGAATGGACTGGACAACCTGATATTATAGAGCCAGAAGATGTATATGAACCTGCAATCACTGGCGATATTACTGTAGATTCTATATTAGGAGATTTCAATGAATTACCTATTACAGTGGTTGAGGTGGAAGTGGATGAGATTCAACCAGAACAAATTACACAAGAAGTTGAAACAACAGAGTACCCTGAAACCATTACAACCACAAGTTCATCAGAAGAAACTGTAACAAATAATCCGTTTGAAAAGAATAGAGAAAAAGATGAGAGTAAAGAAAAAATAAAAGAACTTGTTACAGAAAAAGCTATGAATTTAGCTAACACAATGAGTAATGCTGCAAGTTTAGATCAACAAAAACTTATGCAAGCAGAAATTTTAGTCTTAATGGATTTTACACCAGGTTTTTACAAGTATGGTTATACACTTGCTGGTGGTGCTATTCCTGACGGACAATTATATAAACCTAAATCATTACCTGAATCACGTCGTGGATTAAGGAATGGACTGGCACAACAAATACTGCATGAAAAAATGGTAGACATGCAATGGGAGAACTAAATGGCTGAACAAACAGAAATGGAAATTGCTGGAGTAAAATTTAAAGGTGGTAAAATATTCTTAGTACTTACTGCTTTATCTACTCTCGGTGGTGGCGCTTGGGCCACGTTTGAATTCTATAAAGACTATATGGATATGAAGGAACAAATTCAAAACTATGTTGCTCCGGATTTATCTGGATTAAATACCAAATTAGAAGTATTATTAGAACATCAGAAAACTGTAGAAGAGCATATGAACTTTGTAAGTAAAGAAATTGATTTATTTAAAGAAGAAATAGTTTATATTAAAGAGGCTTCTGATGAGCAAGTTGAATATGTAAAGGACATGAAAAATGGTATCCGAGAAGACATTCAAAGAGTCGAAAAGATTATGGATCAAGTTGAGGACGACATCAAAGAAGTAGAATCTGACGTTCGTAAAATGATTACTAATGCAGAAGAAAGATTTGAAAATAAGAGAAATGCCTTACAGAATGATTATGATAATTCAAAAGAAAGATTATCACAGCAAAATAGAAATGACAGTAAGGATTTAAAAGATAAAGTAGAAAGGGATATGGAAGATCTAGAAGCTCGTATCACGAAAAAATTACAAAGAGCTTTGGATAATCCTTTAGCGAACTAATGATACATGCTTTTTTATTAGTGATATTACTTGGCGACGTTGAACAAAGAAATGCGCCAATGTACTTTAGGAATATTAATGATTGCCATTATTTTGCGGAAAGAGTTGTAAAAAGATACGGTAATTATAAGTACAGTAGCCTTGTACCCGATAAGCACAAGGCTACTGCATATTGTAAAGTTATTTACCTTGATCCTAAAAAGACACCTAATCTTTATTAGATCGATCATGGCAGGATAATGCTATAATCCCGTAATGAATTACTTTGAGGAGATCTGCGCGATTATAGCCTTCTTTCTTGCCATAACGCTGCACGTACTTCAATACGTTACCTAAAGCAAAACCCATGCCATGACCCATTGATTCGATTATTTCAGTGGCTTGATAGCCATTTTGAGCATAATGTGCAGAATAAGTCGAATCAATGTATTCCTTCATTTCTTTGAGAGTTCGATCCTCATGAAATGCATATTTTATCTTACTCACTTCTTCAGCCTTCTTTTCTTCTTTCTTAAAGAAACCCATTATTAGGATCTCCTGATATATATCGATCGTAGTTATCTAGATCATTTTGAATAGTTTCCCATTCTTCTACAGCAGCTTGATGCTGAATAGTCGCTGAGCTTTTAAATGCAGTATCTGCAAGTTTAATAAACTCATCGCGCGAAACGTTATAGTTTTCTTGTGCGAACTCTTGTCCTTCAAAGACAGCTTGACCCATTTTAGACATCTCTTTCAACTCCATACATAAACATGTGATATCCAATCCATCCACCAATTAATGCCATCGCGAAATTAAAAAGTGTTTCGCCAATTGATAGAGCATTTTCCATACACTTACCATCACAATCAGAACCAGCAGTACCCATTACTACTAGCGCTGAAAGCACCATAATTGTTACACCGACGATTTTAAACAACATTCCCATATCAAACCTCCTCAATGGTAATTTTATATTTCTTTCCATTCTCATCAGCTACTTCGATAAACTTAGTAGTTGATTGCATGTAACCTTTATCAGCAAGGTCAAACTGAACTGGACCGCTTTTAAAGAAACCATCTGTATTCTTCTCAAGATTTTCTTTGATTGAATACGCCATCATGTCACAATATGCTAAGTTCATTATTTGATTCCTTGTTCTTTAGCCGCAGCTATGATCATTGGAGTTAACATTTCTTCTACTCTGTCTTCCCACTGTTCCCAGCTAACTTTAGTAAAAGTGTTAACACTCCTTTGAGTTGGAGCATCTCCGAACACGCTTACAAATAAGCCTCTTTTGTTACCAAGACCATTGTTGAAAAGATCATAAGCTGCATTCTGAGCTCTCCTGAACTTTTCCAAATGCTTGTTCTTTGACATTGGACTTTCACATCTACCTTGCATTGGTAGAAGTTCTGTTAGTTGATTAGCCAAATTCTCATAACCTGAGTTAAGACCCCAACTATTTGTAAATAATTCTAACTGTTTCATAATATTCTCCTCATCTTTTTTCATTTTATAAGTATATTATACCATACTTTTCTGACAATGTAAACAAAAAAATGCACTTTTTTCAAATAAAATGCATTTTTTTTCATTTAAATCTGTCCAGTATGGGACATTGATCCCTATATGTGCATTTTTGATAGAGTTCTATAGCAAGTTCAGCTGTAGAGACACAACCAGATAATAAGAATAAGATAGCTATTAACCTAATAACCATGGCGAACCAGTCATTGTAATATGAGTAAGTTCAGCCGCTACTAAAAGTGCTACAAAAATCATTTTGTCGCCTCTTGAATTACTGTAGCACCTTTATGGATTCCTTGTTTTCCGATATCAACCATACCGTCAACATCGCCAGGGTTTAGATACAGATACGCAAATGCTGCACCTATAATCATGAAAAAGATTGCTTTAATCATTCTTATCACCTATGATTCCAAGTTCAATTTTAGTATTATTTTCAGACATAATACTATCTGCTTCATGTTTATCGTTAACTGACTTATCTAGATCTTGAAAAGCTTTAGTTGAACGAATCTTTGAGAGAAGAATACGATCTTTACGAAGTCTATTCATAATGATCTTATTTGCTTCATCGTCAGAATATTCAAGAAGAACATATGATCTGTAATTTGTACCATTGACTAGCACAGTAGACTTATCTACTCTGTAACCAGCGACATCAACATCTGCAATTAGATTAGTTGTTGCTTTTTGTACTTCTTGAAGAATTGCTGCATCAACGTCATCACCAATTCTAGAAATAAAAGACTTTGTTTTAGATCTAACTCTGCCGTTAATTCTATCAGCCAAAGTCGTTTTAGCATTTAGAATAGCAATGTCCATAGACAATTGAAGATCAGGTGAAGCTGAAGTACCAGAAGAATAAATAGCATCTTCATCCTTTGGCGGTGTTAGATACCATTCAGGAATAATAGCAACTTGCTCTTTGACTACCTCAACTTTTTCAGCATACGTTTCTGGAATGTTCTTTTCCAAAACCGATACTGATTTGGTTTGACTACATGCGCTCAGTGCCGCACATGCTGTCGCTAACATAATATAATTTTTCATGACGTTCCTTTATCTGTTCATGTAGTTAAAAATAGAAAAAGCAGAAACTACCGAATCAATTAGATCTGGCGACCTCCTGTTTCTATCACTGTAAGTTGGTTCAGTGTATATAATACGTTCTGTCACAACTGGTTCGCTGTAGATAACTCGCCTAGTAATCACTGGTTCATCATATACAATTTTTTTAACCGGTTCTATTTTTACCGGTGTCGTTATAGTTTGTTTTTGTTCACAAGACATATCTGTTTTAGCATTCAATATTTCTGGAGAAACTGATTGAATAACTTGTTGCTTTGCTTTTTGCATAGCATTTGTGCATGCTAAATTTTCAGATATATCTGGACCAAAAACAAATTCTCCTTCTGCAGGATACGAAACACCGTCAATAAAAATATCCATTGTCATAATACATTTACGAGTATCGTCAACATATGGAAATACTTTTCTATCTACGTTTTCTGTTTTATCGATTTGTTTCGTAAATTGAGAATTTACTTTATGTGCATAATCACAAGGAGTTTCGGCAATCGCCGGTGAGCACATGTGCAAACTAGCTAAAATGCCTGCTGAAATAAATCTCATCTTAATTTCTCTCTTCAACAGAAAACTTTTTAACATCTTTATCTTTCAAAAGATCTTTTACGACAGAATCCATTCCTTTGAATGTTTCACGTCTAGTTTCCCATCTATCACCATTTCTCATAGTGGCAGAAATAATAAAGTATTGTGGTAACATTATACTAACTCCTCATCATGATCTAGTTCATCAAATCCTGCAGGAGCTACAACAAATGGCTTGTTGTTTTCATCTACAAGAATATCGCCAACTGAAATTGAATGCATTGGCTTATGTCTTGTGTACTTACTTTCAGGACCGATATTGCCAACTTCAAAAGCATCATCTAGAGTATCAACCGCAAGATCAGCAACATGAACATACTTGTTGATATGCTCGTTGATGTTAAATGATGGACCCATACCATACATGAATGGTGATGCTGGGTACATATTCTTCATTTCAGCTGAAGGAATCTGGTAAACTTTAATCATAATTATCTCCTCGTTTCATTTTATAAGTATATTATACTATAAAAAAATACGTTTGTAAACAAAAAAATGCACTTAATTTAAAAAAAAGTGCATTTTTTTTTTCTATTATACAGCTCTAAGTCTAGGCCGTGATAGCAAAATTTTTATTTTCTGCTCTCGAGCATATAGTTTAGCATTTTTTATTAATTGGAAAACTATCGTATTCATAACACCCTCCCTAGTTTTACCAGTTTGAGTGCGTTCCTTCAGCATTATGCCTACTTCCGTCTATATGAATAGATGAACGATACTATTATTTATATGAATTAACAAGTTTTTGCCAAGCTTCTTCAAATCCTTTTTCATATTCATGGAGAGGAGCTCCGTCTGAGCCCGCTCTCCATAATCTTGTGAAGTAACCGTCATAAGACTCTAAAGCAGATTGAGGAGAAACATTGAGATGGCCTTTAACCATCCAATATTGTCTATAAGCTGCCTTATGCTTATCGGTTAGCTTCATCCTTTTTTCTCTCTTGCCTTAATTTCCATAACATCCAATCATAATATCTTTCTGGTTCAGGATCATTAATCTCCAGTGGTTTAGGTTCATCTGGTAGTTCAACGTACTTTCCTGTACCTGTGATATCTTGAGTATATTTATTTGTCATGGTTTAATTGCGTCAATTCCAGGTAAATATTCACTCATACCGAGTAATTCACCATCTGTAAATTGACCACCAAAAGGATCAAATTCACCTTTAGTAATTTTCATTTGAAGAGTTTCGGCAAGTTCTGCTAATTCAGGAGGCATGTTAGAATATTCTGCCATGTCTACCATACCAGTATCCATACCACCCCAAGTATCTTTTGACTTCCATGTTCCATCAATTACAGCTCTTACTCTTTCTACATAGTAAGGTCCCCAAACATCAAGAATAGAAGTCAATTGAGTATTTGGAGCAAATTGAATCATATCGGATGCTTGTCCAAAACCCATTACTCCTGCCTTATATGCTGTCTGTAAAGGCGCAGGTGAATCTGTATGCTGTGTAATGATATCAGCGCCTTGACTGATTAAAACTTTTGTAGCATCGGATTCTTTAATTGGATCATACCATGTATTTACCCAAATCACATCGATATCAAAATCTTTATTTACGCTTGTAGCTCCAAGATAAAATGCATTAATACCTCTAATGACTTCTGGAATTGGAAAGGAAGCAATGTAACCTGCTTTACCGTTTTTACTCATATGACCAGCAATAACACCTTGGATATATCTACCTTGATAAAATTTAGAAGAATATACAGATAGATTGTCTGCTGTCTTATATCCAGTGGCGTGTTCGAATTTTACATTAGGAAATTCTTTTGCAACTTTAACCATTGGTTCCATATAACCGAATGATGTAGCAAAAACAATATCCATTTCTTGAGCCATGGATCTGATAACTTGTTCAGCTTCTGGCCCATATTTTACACTTTCAATATAGGAAGTTTCGACTTGATCTCCGAACTCTTGTTCGATAGCGAGTCTACCTTTATCATGCATGTAAGTCCAACCGTGGTCGCCAATTGGGCCGACGTATACAAATCCAACTTTTACAGGATCAGCATGCGCCGCTGAAAATAAGAATAATGACAAAAATGCCATTGCTTTAAAAAATAGTTTCATTATTGAGTCCTTTCTTTTAATGAACAAATTCTTTGATAATTGGAAAAACAGGTTCTAACACTTTAGCACACTCTTTCGCAACATCCATATGCTCTTTTTGAGTGCCATGTCCTGACCTTAATTCAATGTAGTGAATCCATGAACGAAGTGTTCCATTCATATATATACGAGAAGTTGTGAGACCTTCTGGTAATACAGCTCTACGAACTTCTTTTGCAATATTGTTTTCTGCTGCCCATTCGTAGGCTTTTCTTGCAGCAACCATTACTTCGGATTGTTTTTTTAGCCATTCCATTTTAAGATCTATATCTTGTGTAGGAATACTATTCTGTCTATTTTTAGTATCTTGTAAACGTGGTTCAGACGATAAATGCATATCTAGTTCTGATGTAGGATCTGCATATCGTTGAGAAAATTCTTGAAACGAAAATGATCGATGTCTTAAAATTTGTCTAGCAATATCTCGGGTTGTTTCAATTTCTAAGCAAGCAGATACCATTTCGAACGGTGACCAGTGCCCTTCTTTTCTGAGATAGGCAAGTAACCTTTCTGACGTTTGAGTGTTGTTTTGGTTCGAGGGATTCGAGACACGGGCGCAATAAGCGACGACATCTTGTAACGATTCACCAGCATTTAAATCCTCCACAGGTTGTGAATAACTAATCAATTTTACTTTCATTATAAACGTAGTCCTTCTTGTTCTTCTTTAAATCTCTTATTTTCTTCTAAAAAATCTTTTAAATTTTCTTCATCAATACAGGCAACTCTCTCGACTGGTTGTGGGCTGCCATATTCCTTTAAAAGTCTTTCACCATAAACGGCAATGTGAGGTGGATAAGTTGCCGACCACAAACATTCATCTACAGAATCAAAATTAGGCTTATAGAAGACGAACTGATGTCCAGCCGTAAAGAATATTATTAAAAACCATTTCATTATATTTCCTAACCATTATATTATCCTACTTTTATTTATAATCACAATTTAAAATCTTCGAATCGTTTGCCAGTAGTAGTGTTATCAAAAACTGGAGTATCATCAGTTAAAGTTTGTTCGCTTTCTTCAACATCATATAATCTCATTTTAGATCGGTCAATACCTACCACGAATCTACGATGATTCGTGGGATCATTGTAGCGATTCTTAAGTTGTTTAACCATGATTTGTCCTTCTTTGTCAAGCTCTTCTGTTGAGATAAGGGCAAACATGAGGTCTGCAGTAGCGGGTAATCCAAAAGACTCGGACGTATCTTCAAGCCCAACATCCGAGTTACTATAACCTGAGCGAGTCGTTTGCGTTGCAGAGAATATCGGTACTTCGAACTCAACCGCAAGACCTCGTAGTTCCTCAGCAATTGCTTTAATGTAAGTGTATGAATTGATTGCACCACCCATTCCTTTCATTCTTGATGAGGCACAGATATTTAAGTAATCAATAAAGATAATATCTGGCTCAAATTGTTTCTTTAATTTTAATTCATTTAGTAATCCACGGAAATGACCGGTATGAGCTGAACCGGTAGGATATTCTTTTACGATTAACTTACCAGTTGTCTTACGAGCAAGATCAGCGACTTTAGTAGTAAACTGATCTTTTGACATATTTTCAAGTTGATCAATAGGTACATTTAGTAAGTTAGCATCGATACGTTCAGCAATTCGTTCTTCAGCCATTTCCATTGTAATATAGAGAACATTTTTACCTTCAACTAAAGCCGCAGCAGCAACGTGACACATAAACAAAGATTTACCGACACCAGTGCCAGCAAGAGCAATGTTGAGAGTTTTATTGGGAACGCCGCCTTTTGTGATTTTGTTGAAGTACTCGAGATCAAAAGGTATCCTGTCTTCTTCGGTGTGGTAGAATTCATATCTTTCCTCTACATTTTCAATATAATCATGACCAACATTACGATCGAATCCTACACCAAGAGCTTTCGATAAAAGATCTGGTAAAGCGCCTTTTGTAAGTGAGTCATGTTTTCCATCAATAATTGATATTGATTCCATTACAGCATTATAGATTGCTCTATCTTGACACCACTTTTCAGTAGAGTCAAGGAGCCACTGTTCATCAACTCTTTCATCAGAAAAGAGATGCGGAAGAATATCAATTGCCATCGAATACTTTTCACCAGATAAAGTTTCTGAATTATCTAGTTCTACTTTAAAAGCTTCTTTCGCTGGCAGTTTATTATATTTTGCCACGTATTTACCAGCTTCTTTAAATAGAATTCTATAGATTCCTTCAAAGTAATCTGGTTTAATAAATGGCAAAACTTTTCGCATGTACTTCTCATCAGTGAGAAGATTACGTAAAATAATTTGTTCAAGATTTGTCTGCAAGTTTACCTTCTTTCCTCATTTGTGCACGGATCTTAGTAGCAGATATATCGTGTATCTCTTTTCCAAGATCATGTTCTGTAAATGTATAACCAACACCTCGACCGTAACTGATGTCAACAATGTTTGGTACTACTATTATAACATAATCTTCGTCGAATGTAAACCCTTCTTTTGATAAGTTCTGAATAATATTAGTCATCACAGTTTCTTTATCAAAAGGATTATCATCTTGTCCAGGCACTCTTGCATTTGCTTCAGTGTTAGACGGTACGCGTCTGACCATAATACAAACTTGTCCTGTCATTGCATGAATTCTTTTAAATAGTTCAGTATGACCGTCATGCCACGGTTGCCACCTACCTAGCATCTGCACAGTAGGTTTTTCCCAATCGAATTTCATTTATTCTCCTCGTAATATATCTTTACTTATATCTTCTATTTCTTCATCGCTAAGAAATTTATCGACTTTATAATCAATTAGTGAAGGTATCTCAAACATAGCATTTGTATCTTCAAATCTACCTTCTGAAATAGTATCAAGCCAAATCACAATGTCTGGATTAAATGCATCTCTTGTTTTACGAGTAGGACAGACAAAATCGCAGATAACATATCTATTATTTTGTTTTTCAAAATCAGCAAATGTTTTCATACGATTTGCCTGCCTTACTCTGCCTTCAGGAGAGAAGTCCCAATCGTTCGCCATCTGACGAACTTTGTCTGCATTATACCAAGCACATTCTAAATGCTTTTGTAATCTTTCTGATAGCCAGGTTTTACCTGCTCCGGGTAATCCCATTACTAATATTTTCATTGTATTAGTTTCTCCTTAAAATCTATATAACCTCCTTCAATACCTTTTTCAAGAATATCATTGAGTATTTCACCAGCAATTTTTTGTAATTCTGGATTATTTTCAGTTACGATTTCTTCTGATTCTACATTATGAAGAACTGAGAAATTAAAACTTAAATGACCAGCTTTTTCATTGGCAGCAATTGCGTCGAATCTAATAATAGTTTCGACGAAATCACCTGTTAAAATTCTTACTGCCCAATGATCTGAAGACTCTTCAAAAGGAACAAGTTCGTAATCTACATTTTCCTTCATATCTTATATTTTTCTTTCAGATGTTCTGCAAATCCTTGATCAAAAATAGGAGTCCAAAAGCTTTCTTCTAAAGTATCTTTTTCTCTTACTTTCGGATCAACTAATTCTCCAGTTTCTTGATCAACTCGTTGATACCAACCATTCGAAGGTTTTGTAACATAACCACTTTCAAGCGCTACATCAAGTAGACCACTATACTTTTGTACGCCACCTTCCCAAGAAACAGAAATAGGAATTTTAGATTTTTCTTTTACGTAACGAGACTTTTCAATATTTACTACAAAATGGTAACCTTTAATTTCTGTACCTTGTTTGTCTTGCTGACGACCAAGAATCCAGATGTGATCGGCTGAATAGTAAATACCTGTTCCGCCAGAGACAATAGCTTTTGGAAACAAACCAATTTCTTGATATGTGTGATTGACTGCAATCAAAGGAATATCTTTCATATTCAGATATGGAGTTGTCATTCTGAAGAGACCTTTAAGAGCTTTTGCTCTTGACATATCTGCTACTGATTTTTCGTTAATAGCATCTTCAAGTTCTTTTTTAGATGCAAGGTTACCAACAGAATCGATCATTACAACTACTTTATCGCCACGATCTAGAGCTTCAAGTTGACCAATCAGATCGAACTTTAGTTCTTCTACATTTGTAATTGGCGTATGTAGAACTCTACTTGTATCGATATCAAAATTTTCAAAGTAAGATTGAGGTGAACCAAACTCTGAATCATAAAAAAGTAATACAGATTCAGGATATTTTTTCAAATATGCTGAAGCCATAATAAGACCAAAAGAAGTCTTGAAGTGTTTTGAAGGACCAGCAAGGACTGTAAGACCAGGCGCAAGGCCTCCATCAACAGAACCAGATAGAGCGACGTTAATCATCGGAACATCTGTTGCTACCATATCCTTTTCATTAAAAAATTTAGAATCAGCAAGGATTGCAGTTTCTTTTACCTTACTATTCTTTTTCAATTTATCCATTATTGACATATATTTTCTCTCCTATCCAAAAAACTCGTCTAAAGAATTTTGTTGGCTTGATTGATAAGCCTTCTTGTGTTGAATTGTTGTTTGTAATTTAGTAAGACCTTTCCATGGTCCGTTAGGTACAACTTTTTCTTTTGTTTTGACGAAATCAGGCCAAAGCTTTTGTAATTCTAATTGAGCTTGATTATGGACTTCTACTGTTCTCCAAGTAGAACATCCACCCGGTGCGTTTGTTTCTGCGCATGATACTATATATCTACCACTAATACGATTCTTAAAACCTCGAGTTAAAAGTTGTAGATTAATATCGAAATCTTCAGCAGCTTCTACTCGACACCATTCAAGATCTCGTGGAATATTAGGACCGTCAAAGAACCAATTAGTCATCATACGACCATTTTCGCTGTATGGCCAACTATCAAGACTTGGAATTACCCAAGTAGTAGAAAGACCGCCGTAACGAATACCTTCATCCATCCAAGTATTCAGTGTCTCAAACATATCTTCAAAATCTTTTTCATCAAAAGCTTTTGTTTTCCATTTAGTATCACCACCGGTATTTGGTTCACGTACTACAAAATTAAGATCATCATCATATACAACATGACGTTCATCTTTAAACTGATTAAAAATATATTCTCGAGTAGCAGCAATTTTATTAATACTACCTGGAAGACGCATTACTTGACTAGGATATCTTGAAGACATCTCATCAAACTCATGTTCTTGTACTACAAATGTAGTTTTGTCTTGATATTGCTTAGGCAGATTTTTGTATGTAATCTGCTTGTCCATTCTTCCAAGAGTTGGAATTAGAATTTTCATCGATATATCTCCTGCATTCACTTAATTTCATACTAATAAATTTATCGTCATTGATCTGTCTATTTAGAGGAGAAGGATGTGGTAGAACAAAATGTTCTTTATATCCTAATCTTTTTAAATAATCAGATACCATTTTACCTAATGTTATAATTATATCACAATCTTCAACAGATGTACATACAAAATCTTTATCAATTGTATCAAATTTACGATCCCAATTGATATCATTTGATAGATTTATAAATGTAAAAAATTGTAGATCTAGTTCTGCTGTCCATTTTCTTAAACGAGCGAGAGCCGAGCCGCTGTAAACGGCTCGGCTTTTAGAAGGGTTCATCCCTACTATTAGTACTTTACTATCCACTAGATTTTAAGATATGAGCCATATCTTCTTCCAATCTATGGATACGGAATTTGAGCTCAGCAATCTGATGCTCACGTTCTTCAACAGTTTTGATAGACGATTCTTCTTCCTTAAACTTGCGAAAAATATAATCATAATATCCTTCACGAGGTTTTTTCTGAGTAGAACCGCCATTCGACCCCTGCTTCATCGAATAACTCCTTAGTCTTTTCACAAGACTTTTTCCAGTGTTCTGGTAAAGGCAAATCAGCCATTACCACTCGTTTTACTCCTACTTGAATAACACCTTTTGCACAATCTGAACAAACTGGTAAGCCATACACATATAAAGTAGAGCCATCAAGTGAAGTGCCATTATAACTTGCGTTATAAATTACGTTCATTTCTGCATGTACTATTAATTCATATTTTTTCTCTCTGTTCTCATAGTTAGTTAAACTGTCTGAAATACCTCTAGGAAAACCATTATAACCTTGTGCTAGCACTTGACCTTTTGGTCCTACTGCTACTGCACCAATTTTTCTAGAAGGATCTTTAGACCAACTTGCAACATGTTTTGCAAGTTCCAAATAACGTCTATCCCATTTATCCTTTGACAAGGTTGAAGTGTCGTTCGTAGACGTGGAGGTTTTGGACTTGCCACTTAATTGTACCGACACTGATTTCTTTTTCTGAAAGATCTTTGTAATCATTCGTAAAACTTTCCAAAACAAATTTTTGCCAAGCGTAATCGTTTTTATAACCATATACTACATCATTAGATCTCATTTGTACAACTGCATGCATTTGATCGTCACGAATATAATACGTTACTGCATTCGTACAAATAAAGTCGTTCTTGTTATTTTCATTCCATTCCATCCAAATAGATGGTCTATTATATATCATTGCTGCTCTACGTGAATCTGGATTAAAAAGCAATTCATCAAGAGCGCTTTGATATTGTAAAAAGTATTTATCGCCGTAAATTAGTCGGCCATAATTACTGTTAATCTCTCCGTGTTTGTTTGCACTAGCGAGCCAAGCTGCTGGAGGTTCAGCGTCAGGTCGTATATCATATATGTTAGTAGACTGAGACTGATACCAATCAAGCTCAGCATCAACATAGTCTTGATTAACTTTGCCGAAGATTGCCGGTTCGTCGGCTTCAAATGATGCACCGATAAGCTCAATAGTCTTTTGTCCAGATCTGTCAACTGTGAAGTTTTCATCCTTTAATTCCTTTATAAAATGGTTTCGTATATCATTCACCTTCATTGGTCGGTCCTGTCATTTTTGGTCGATTAAGAAAGTCGCGGTCAGGTGTTTGACCTTCCATTTTACCTTGCATATAAGATGCAAAGAAAGAAGCATAATTAATTAAGTCAACACATGAGTCTTCAAGCGATTCAAAGTTAGGTTCATAACTTGGATCAAGTTCCATTGCTTCCATAACAGATTGCATACGAAGAACTTTAGCAGCCATTGTATCAAGAATAGTTGCACAACCACGTGGATAGTACATTGCTTGTTTGATACGCGACTTCGGATTTTGATAATCATCAGATTTTTTAGTTTGTACTTCAGCAGCACGCTTCAGTACTTCAAGAGAATATTTCATTTATACCTCACAGTCGTAGATTGCTCGAACAAGATTTTCATCAGAAGTTTCTAGTTGAACAATATTTTTAAAGTGTTTATGAAATGTTTGACAGAGATTTGTGTAATCACCGCTTTTCATTTCTTCTATAATAGATTTATAATCATAGCCAAGTTGTTTTGCCCATGATTGAGCTTGACCGAGCAAGAAAAACGCATTTCCATCAGGTCCGTCTAGATCAATAATTCTCATTAGTTTACCTCCCAACCAAGATTATCTGCAACCCAAGTATTACCAAAGTCTTTTGCAAGAGCGATAACAACACCTTCACGAATAGCTGTATCGAGACTGCTAACTTTATCTGAAGCAGATTTAATCTGACCGCTGTTAATATGATCCATAACTTCTTGAGAATCATCAGCATCTTGTTGGTACATCTCAGACATTTCCTCTTTGATTGCCCAATCAGACTTTGCTTCGTTCTTGAGTTCTGTGATTAGCTTAGTTAAGTTTGACATTTCCATCGTATTTCCTCTCTTTTTTCATTTTATAGATATATTATACCATAAAAAAGAGACAATGTAAACAAAAAAATGCATTTTATTTGAAAAAAAGTGCATTTTTTTTTATAAGTATTGATCTAAATTTGAATTTAATGGATAAGGGAACCTATGAGTCTTTTTATCTAGTTGTTTTAAAGCTTCTACTGCATCAACCATACCACATATTTCATATCCTACTGATACGCCTTCTTCTAATTGCTTCCAAACATTATTATTAAACCATTTCCAAACAACGATATATTTTACTTTTCCTGACTCTATTTGTTTTTTAGTGTATTCAGAGATATGTATACCTTTATGACTATATTGTTTATAATCAAGTTCTCCATAATCTTCATGCATGGTATCATATTGAAATCCATAATAGTAAGTTTGTTTAGGATCTATGATTGATTGATGATATTCTGGAAATTCGCAATCTGCACCCATAATTCCCATCTTCATGGTTTTAGATTTTTTATCTCTCATCTGAATAAAATCAGAATCAGGTGCTCCAAAGATTGTTCTAGAGATTTCTATAGACGTATTCAATTGCACGATCAGCCTCCTTATTTAGTGGACGATTTTCATACCATTTACCATTATCTAAATCAAAATCACGACACATCACAGCGATTTCATCTGCTGTAATAGGATATTTACGCTTTACTGCATTACCAGCAAGCGCAACCATGATTTGGTACATCTTATGATACCATCCGGTTTTGTTAATTGTTTGATATTCTGCTGCTAAATTCTTTGGCCAAAAAGTACAATCACGATAAGAAGACCATTCGAAGTTTTGATCTAGTTGTGACTTTCGGTATTCAATTATTTCTTGTTGTAATTTTTCAGGTAACCTATCGAAAAAACTATTGAGATTAGATTTTTCTGGCATAGGATGTTTAAACATTAATTCGTCAGCGTCAACACATACACCGTCAGGATTACTGAATATAAAATTGTAGGAATCAGCATACTCAGCAGGGATATAATACATACGAGACAAGTCTTTAGTTTGTTTGTCTCCGAGATCTCCCAATTCTGTTTGGAGAGAAAACCAAAAAGATTTAATCTTGGAATTGGGAACTGCTTTTTTAAGTGGGAACACAAGACGAAACTTTGGTAAATCAATAGTGCTACTTGCAGTAGAGTAGCAGATAAAACGATAATGACCAAAGCGTTGAATAAGCTCATTTTTTAAATCTCCTTCAAATTCAAAATCATCAACATCAACTGCACACCAACCAGACCATTCAATAACATTATCGTTCTTACGAGTTGTGTTATCCATATAAATGGCTGGTGACATTAGTTCTGCTGATTTCTTATCTTTTCTAGGCATTTTTGATAAATCATATAGAACGCGTTCAAACGCATCGAAATCTTTGAGATCGATACGCTTGTCCGTTTTATTATCAAAAATATTATTGAAAAGAGTCAGAGATATTTCCATGATTTCCTTCATGTGTAGGACCTTGCCATCCTTCAGGTTTTACAAGATCTGGCAAACCGAGAGGATTTGGTCGACCTTCTTTAATTCCAACTTCTTTAGACATATTCGCTTTATATACCTGATCCCAAGCTTTGTTGGCATCAACACCGAATACTTCTAAAGTACCAATTGCAAAAACACATAGATCAATAATGCCATCAACTACTTCTTCAGGATTCTTTTCAGCGACAGCATTTTTAGTTTCATCTAATTCTTCTTGCATCATAGCTAATCTAAATTGCATAAACTTTTCAAGTCTAGACCATTCAGATTTCTTTTCTTTTTCCATCCATTTGTCAACACCATACTTTTGGTGCATAACAACCATATCATGAAACCAATTTTTACTCATTTAACAATACTCCATTCTTAAGGTAATTATAATATATTTTATTTGAAATGTACACAACTTTATTCAAAAAATGCATCTAACGACGCCTGTTCTTCTGCCGTCCAACCAACAGCATCTAGAATTAGTTGTAGTGGTTCTACAAAAGTTTTTTCAAATTGCTTATCGTAATCTACATAACGATCAAGTTGAAATTCTTTTGGAAGAATATCTGGAAACGCAATAACATTCTCTTGAATCGCATTTGGTAGTTTCATGTAAGTAAAGAATATTCTAGAACCGTTTGTAACTAATTCGTATTTCTTCGTAAGTTTATTTTCTTTGAGACTCTTATTGTAGAGTAAAGAACCGCGAACATGAATCGGCGTACCTTTCTTATAGATAGTCTTACGATCAGACCAATCAGTAATATTCGACACAGATCGAGGAAAAGCTACTCTCTCAGGAGAAAGCGATTCAAATTCTTTCTTAAAATCTTCGATAAACTTTTGAGTTTCCGATTCAGATCCAGATATAA